>Ga0265330_10000351_pt1 | contig 32505 bp, 26 predicted proteins | sample 41919metaG_FD_202083 | JGI IMG/M metagenome (GOLD analysis project Ga0265330, IMG submission 202083) | Rhizosphere microbial communities from Carex aquatilis grown in University of Washington, Seatle, WA, United States - 4-19-19 metaG | ecosystem: Host-associated > Plants > Roots > Rhizosphere...
GCGACGCCCAGGTTGCGGATCTCATGGCGGTGTTCAAGTGAGCGGCGTACTTCACGCGGATGCGCGCAAGGCGGCCATCCGCGAGGTGCTCGGTCGCCTGGCCGACCTGGCCGCCACGACCGGGCTACAGTCCACGGCCCACGACATTCGCCAGGTGCGCATTCCCAAGCTGGACCAGGGGCGCTTTTCTCTCGTGGTGCTGGGCGAGTTCAACCACGGCAAGTCGACCTTGATCAATGCCCTGCTCGGGCTGAGGGATCCCTGGACCGCCGATGCCAACCAGCCGCAGCCCGCGACTGAGCCGCTGTTGCCCGTGGGAATCACGCCCACCACGGCTGTGCTGGCGCTGATTCGTCACGGCGAGCAGGCGCGGGCCGAGGCTGTGTTTGAAGACGGTCGGCGCGAGATCATCGACCAGGACAAGCTGGCGGACTGGCTGACTGTGGCGGGCGCACAAGCCGCGAATGAATCACTGTCGCATGTCGAGATCGAGCACCCGGCACCGTTCTTGCGCGAGCAGATCACGGTGGTCGACACGCCGGGCGTGAACGACATTAACGAACAACGCGCGGATATTACCTATGGCTACGTGCCGCGCGCTGATGCGGCCCTGTTCTTGTTGGACGCCACGCAGATCCTCACGGCCTCGGAACGGCGTTTTCTCGAAGAACGCATTCTGCGCTCCTGTCGCGATCGCCTGGTCTTCGTGGTCAGCAAGGCGGATCTGCTCGACGACGCCGATCTGGAAGAGGCGACCGAGTTCGCGCGACAGCACCTGTCGGGGATTGTGGGCGCGCCCGCGGTGTTCCCCATCTCGGCCAAGCGTGCCCTGGCCGGCGACTGGGTTGGTTCACGTTTGCAGCCGCTGCTGGCGCATCTGCGTCTGACCTTGGGCGCCGAGCGGGTGCGCCTGTTGCTCGACCATGCGCTCGAGGACGCGGGACGGCTGGCGAACTTTGTGCGCGACAGTCTGGGCATGCGGCGACGCTCGCTGGAATTGCCGCCCGAGGATCTGGCGGCGCGTGTGTCGCATGCGCAGGAACGATTGAAGGAAGGCCGTCGCGCGCTCGACCAGGCTGCGTCGGGAGTGGTGGCCGAGGCCGCAGCCTTGAAGGCCCGTGTGCGCCAGGACCTGGCTGATTTCGCCCGCGACTTCGCGGCTGCGCTGCCGCCCGAGATCGACGGCAGCGATGCGGGCGATGTGCGACGCTATCTCGGACCGTTTCTGCAAGACACCTGGAAGACGTGGCTGGAGGCCGAAGGCGAGCGCATGGCCGCCGAGCTGGACCGCATGGCCGAGCAGGCCATTGAAGTCGCGAATCAGCGCGTGGAAGGATTGACCCGGGATATCGCCGAGGAGCTGTCGTCGCCCGAAGCGCGGCTGCACATCTCGGTGGACACGTTCAAGTACGACGCCTCGGTGTTTGCCTTGGGCGCCCTGGGTACGACCATTCTGTTGTTCGTCAATACCCTGGCCGGCGGCTTGATGACCCTGGCCGCGCCGGTCTTGGCTCTTATTTTCCGCGGCAAGGTGGCGCAAGAGGTGAAAGCCGAGGCCAGGCAGGCCGCACCCGAGGCAGTGAACAAGGCCGCGGCTGCACTGGCGCCCAAGCTGGACCAGATCGTCGACGAATTCGTGCAGCGATTGCAGGAATTCATCGCCGAGGCGGGCGCGGCTCTGGCGCGCGGGATCGCCGAGGTGCTGGAACGCGCGCTGGCCGAGCGCCGCAGTCACGCCGAATCAGTCGCGCCCAGTGCCGAAGCCATCGACCAATCGCTGCTCGCGCTCAAGGCCATCGAAGAGCGCATCGCGGAGATAAGACAGTCGGTGTGGGAAGGGTGAAACCGAAGAGAGCGGTCAGCCGACTGCCGGCGTCTCTGCAAGAGAAATCACATGCTCATCCTTTAGGGTGCGCTCACGCTGCGTGTGCCCTGATACCCGGAGCCTCGACGATTGGGTCTCTGCGATAATGGCATCCGCAAGAAAACGACGAGTGAGATGGTGTCCCTCGAGTATAGGAGGCCAGACGTCTCCAAAGGTCGTGGGTCCGCGTTGCTGGAGAATCAGGCGAACCTGGTGCAAGGCCCGAGGCAAGTCCGCATCACGCAGTTGCCGATAGCGTCTGTCCATCGAGCCTTCCGCTTCGGGTAGGCCAGGCGAAAGCTGCCCCGTTCGCTGCTCCTTCCGATCCTGCTTCGCGGCGGCGCGAACTGGTGCGGCCTCTTGGCCAACCACTCGACGCTCGACTTCCCGAAAGAGGTCAAGCACCTGCCCGTGATGTCCCCCGACGACCAGCCGAAAGAACGTGCGTTCGCGATCCGGGTACGGTATCGCGAGATCTGCCGCCAACTTGATGCCACACCGGAGCTTGAGCCGCTCCCGGTAGAACGACAGAAGTTCGGCTTCGTCCGCGTCGGGTGGGATCTCGTCGTCGGCGAGGCCAAAAGACTCTTTCATCTGTTGCTTGAGAAACGGCAGTGGTGCCTTCACCCAACGGTTGATGTAGTCAAACATTACGTTGACCATCACGTCCCTGAATGGTTTGCCCACAAGCTTCGCGATGTAGTCCATGGACACGCCCTTCCAGCCCGTTGGATCCACGAAAAGAAGGCCGGATCGGTTGCAAGAAGATCCGCAATCCTGTCAACGTTGGCGCCGAACTCACCTTCTAGAACTTCGCAAGGTACCCTGGTCTTGCGTTCCTTCAAATAGGCGCGCAGGCACTGGCAGGAGGCTGCATTGCGTTCGACGAAAACGGCGCGGGCCTCGATCGGCTGAGCGTGTGCTTTCCCCCGGAAGTCGAGTGCTTCGTCGAGTGCCCTAGTGCCAATGTAGACCGATGTGTCCGTCCTGTCTTCGCTCTGGGATTCCCACGGCCCAGCAAAACAATCGACGTACCAGAGTCGGAGAGGCCCAAACCTGGAAATGGACCCCAGCTTCTGGACCCACGATCGGAGGTATTCGGTTAACACACGGATGGGCCCGGACCGTAGGGGAAACCCGACCGCTCATGATAGAGTCTTGTCTAAGAGGGGGCCCAGCGACGCATGAAATGGCGAAACTACCGAAGAGCTAGAGTGAGAGCAATGGCAAGCGGGGTTGCACAGATCGCAACTGTCACGGCGATGATGATCCTGCTGACACTTTCCGGATCGGCTTGTACGACCGTCATGTACGCCGGCCCAAACCGAAGGCCCACCGAGACAGCTTTGCTCATCTCCGGCAAGCACGCGACGATTGAAAGTGTCGATGGCGTTCCCGTCAATGGCGGCCCACTGGGCAGGTATGAGGTTCTCCCCGGTCAACACCGCGTTGGGCTTGCTGGGCAAAAGACGGACACGGGGATCTTCGTGAACACGGTCCACAGGTCGGGGCGGCTCGGCACCTGCTTCTTCACCAAGCCTGGACATGAATACGATGTGAGAGCGTCCCTGGATGACGGGTTCTGGACGAACGAAGTGGTCGACAGACAATCCCAAACTATCGTGGATGACATCGCCTGCGCCGGCCCGCCCGACGGAACCTATCAGGGAGTGGCGGCGGTCTTGCCGCAGAAGCCACACCCCGGAACAGGTGTCTTCGTGGGCTTCGGGGGAGACATAGGAGGCGACGACCTGTTCCGCGCCACCATGTCGACGGGAGAAACCCAGAAGCTGAATGCGGGGACTGGTGGCCATTTCACCCTGGGCGCAACGGCGACGCCACTTTGGATCCGCGATATTGCTGGGTTTGGGGTTGGCGCAAGGCTCGGTTTCAAGTTCGATTCGGTCGACGCCACGAATGGGAGCGTGCAACTTTTCAGTTACCCATTGTCACTGTGGGCCCAAAGCTACCTGTCTCTGAGTGAGCGGTGGTTCCTGTCTCTCGCGAGCGGTGCACACAAGGAACTTGGACCCGGACTTTCGGGCAAGGGCGTGGCGTCCGGGGTGCAGGCGAACTATGCGTCTCCCTGGGGATGGCTGATCGATGGTGGTGTGCTGTTTGCCGAAACCTGGCATTTGGCCCTGGGCTTTTCTGTGCGCTACACGAAGATGCACTATTCAATCGGAGGGCAAAACATCGACGCCAGCAACGTGGGCGGAGTGCGGACCGCCCACTTCAACCTGTAGGACGATGGGTCTGCTTGACGAACTCCTCGACACCCTGATCGGCGGCGCGGTCTTGCCCGAGGCCGCGCGCAAGGAGATCGCGCAGGCTTTGGCTTGCGCCGACGACGGCGAGCTGGTGATTGCGGAGGCGCACCTGCTCGGGCTTTGTGACGACCATCCAGAACTTCCCGCTGTTTTCCTGGCGTTGGGCGAGGTGCGCAGCCGGCGTGGTCACGACGAGGCCGCGGTCGAGGCCTACGGCCGGGCTGTGAATCTGGCCAAAGACGCCGTCGAGGGATGGCTGGGATTGGGCGAAGCCTTGACTCGCCTGGGTCGCGAGCAACCGGCCCGGGACGCGCTTCGCCGCGTGCTCTCGGGCACGGCGAGGCCCAAACTACGCGGTCGCGCTCATGCGGCCCGGGCCCGGCTGGCAATGCGCGCGGGCCGGCACGGCGAAGCGGTGCGCGAGCTGCGCAAGGCGGCCGAGGCGTGTCCCCGCAGCCGCCGGATCGCCGCTGACCTGGGCCGCGCCCTGCTGGCTGCAGGGGCGAGCGATGGCTGGCGCTGGCTCGTGCACGCTGCCCAGGATTTGATCGAAGCCAAAGCCTCGGGAACGCTTGACGACGCGAATCTTGTCGTCGAAGCAGCGCGCGCCTGCCCCGAGGCTGAGGCGGCCGAGGGCCTGCTGCGTGCGGCCCTGGCCGAGCTTCCCTGGCAAGCCCAGGGTCGAGCGCGCGTGCAGGCAGCCCTGGTCGAGCGCCTGGCCGCCACCGGGCACATGCAGGAGGCCACGGCCCTGGCGGCAGAAGCCTTGGCTGCCTATGCCGAGGACGCGGTCGTGCTGGCGGCCTGGCGCACCCTGGCCGAAGCCACGGGTGATTTTGCCGGAGCCCTGACAGCCGCTGGGCGCGAGGCGGAATTGGGCGCGCCTGCGCCGACGGCGACGGTCGTGCGGCTGGCCTTGGCAGCCCAAGATCGCGGGGCACTGGAACGGGCTTGCCTGAGCCAGGCGGACCCGACCGCGGATCCATCTCTCGCCGCTAGCGTGCGCGCATTTCTCGACGGCACCGCCCGCGAAGCGGACCTGCTGGCACTGGCCCCGCTGGCCACGACCGAGGCTGCGCGACGATTCGTGGCGCAGGCCCTGGCCCCGCCGGCCCCACCGCCGGGCAATCTTCGCGGCTTGCTGGCCTTTGCTTGCGATCTGGCCACGCGCTCGCCTGAGCTGCAGTCGCTGCTTCCCGCCGCTTTGCGCGCAGCCGAGGCCGTTGATCGCCCCCTGTTGGTCGCGGTGATGGGCGAGTTCAACGCGGGCAAGTCGTCTTTCGTCAATGCCTTGTGCGGCGCCGAGATCGCGCGCGTGGGCGTGACGCCCACCACCGCCACCATCAACATGCTTCGCTTTGGCCCGCCCGGCGGCCGCGTGCATTTTCACGACGGCCGCGTCGAAGAACACAGCGATTCCGAAATCAGAGCATTTGTCGCCGACCTGGACGACGCAACGGCCGGCAGTGTGCGCATGGTCGAAATCTTCCACCCACTTCCGGCGCTGCAACAGATCGAGGTAGTCGACACCCCGGGGACAAACTCGTTGCGGCCCGAACACGAACGCGTGGTGCGGGCATTTCTGGTCGAGGCTGACGCCATTGTGTGGGTCTTTTCCCTGACCCAGGCAGGCAAGGCGAGCGAGCGCAGCGTTCTCGATCGGGCGCAAGCGGCGGGCAAGCGCGTGCTGGGCGTGCTCAACAAGGCCGATCAGGCGGGCGCCGACGACGTCACGGCCCTGCTCGCCCATGTGAAGAGCACGCTTGGCGATCGGGTGGAAGCATTGGTGCCGCTGTCGGCGCGCGACGCGCTCGCAGCCCAGCTCGCCGGCGACGATGCGCGCCTGGAAAAAAGTGGGCTGCCGGCTGTGCAGGCCGCCCTGCACGAACGGTTCTTCCAACACACGCACGCGCTCAAGCAGGCCACGGCAAGCGCAGCCTTGGCACGTTTTGCCGACGAGGCTAGCCAACAGGTCCGCGCCGCGCGTCCGGCCGAGGATTGGCAGGCTCACCTGGGACGCCGCCGCGCTGAACTAGATACCAGCGAAACCCGCCTGAAAGCAGCGCTGGCGAGCGAACGACTCAGTCTGGCGGCGAACTTGGATGACGGCTTCCGGCGCGCAGCCGCCGAGACGTTGGCCATGTCCCAGCCGCGCACGTGGCCACTGGGGGATGCCCCGCGGGGCGCTGCTGACGAAGAATTCTTGCTCGACCTGCTCGATGAAGTGGTCAGCAACGCGACCGAGGTAAGCAAGACTGCCTTACTCGCCGCCGCAGCCGGGGCGCCTGAATTGCCCCTTGCCGCTGCCGTGGACCAATTCGCCGCCTATGCCCGCGGCATGCTGGCCGGTGGCGTGGCCGAGCATTTTGTCGAGCAGGTCCTGAGCAGGGCGCGCACCCGGGCTGACGTCGATGCGTCGGCTGTGATACTCACACGCCGGATGCCTGATGCCGAGGCCGAGCTGTTCGCGCCCCTAGCCGCCAAGATGCGCGCTGTCTTGGCCAAGGCCCGCGCTGATCTGGCCATGCAGGCCGCCCGCCAGGCCATGGCGGATGCGCTGATTGAAGCCCGTTTGGCAGGCCCGCTGGCTGCCTTGGTGGCAAGGTGCCCATGACAACCGATCTGGTCCTCGGCCTCGACGAGGCCGGCCGCGGGCCGGCACTGGGCCCCATGGTGCTGGCCGCCGTCGTGCTCGACGAAGAGGCGGCCGGTCTGCTCGCCTCGCAAGGAGTGCGCGATTCCAAGGCATTCGGTTCGTCCGCCAAAGCACGCCAAACGCGCGCAAGGCTGAAGCAATCCGTCGAGGAACTGGCCAGTTGGGTCGGTGTGGAAGTCTGCAACGTGGCAACCATCGACGAGTACGTCAGCCGCCGCGCTCTCAACCTGCTGGAGAGGGAGCGCGCCGTGCGCCTGATCACGCACGCGCCCGCCTGCTGCCGCATTGTCGCCGACGGTCGTGGCCTGTTCTCGCCGCTTCAGGCTCGCTATCCCCATCTTGAGGCCTGCGATCGAGGGGAGTCGGTTCACACGGCGGTTGCGGCGGCCAGCATCTGCGCCAAGGCACACCGGGACGCCCTGTTCGATGAGATCGCGCGGCGCTATGAGGCGGAATTTGGCCGCCTGCGCGGCGGTGGATATGTCAACCCGCAAACCCACGCCTTTGTGGCCGAGTACGTCCGCCGGCATGGCCACCTACCGCCCGAGGCGCGCGTCAGCTGGCCTTGGCCCGGAAGCCCACCGCCAGCTCCGAAGCGCGCTGTGCGGCGTTAGGCACGCAAGCTGCATTGGCGCCACAGACGAGTGCGCCAAAAAAATCTGGACACTTGCGCGCAACGGGCTCATCTTGGAATGGAATACTCTGATCGTCGCCCACTTGGGTTCCTTGCGAAGCCGCTGCTGGGTAGTCGACTGAGAATGAGAACCTGGCACAAGGAGAAGGAACCATGGGAAAGAGACTCTACGTCGGCAACCTGCCCTACTCGGCTAACGAACAGGATCTGCACGATCTTTTCGCGGGCACGGGCCACGAAGTGACCGAGGCCAAGCTGGTCATGGATCGGGAAAGTGGCCGGCCGCGCGGCTTTGCCTTTGTCGAGATGTCGACCGACGCTGGCGCAGAAGCCGCGATTGCCAACCTCAACGGCAAGGATTTTCAGGGACGCACCCTGACGGTCAACGAGGCGCGTGAGCGATCCTCTGGTGGTGGCGGCGGCGGCCGCGGTGGCTTTGGCGGCGGCGGCGGCGGTGGTGGTGGACGCGGTGGACGCGGTGGACGCGGTGGCGGTGGTGGTGGTCGAGGGGAGCGCTGGTAGACCATCCGTGAAGCCATTCAACAAGAGCGCCGCTGAAAAGCGCAAGAAGGAGATCAGCCGCCAGCAATGGCAAAAGGAAAAGGCTGAACGCCTGCTGCAGCGCCAGCAAGAACGTGAGCGGCGCGGCGCTCTAGAGCCGGGCGAGGATCCCGACATTGCCGGGATCGTGCCCGGTCCACAGCCCACGCCGGGAGAGAATCCCGACGTGGCTGCGGCTGTGCCCAGCGCTCAGCCGGCTCCAGACGAGAAGATCTGATCTACTTCTCCTCCAGCTTGTAGACGCCGTTCCAGTCTGATGGCAGGGGCGCCGCGCGCAGGGTTTCGCAGCGTTTAATGAACACCTGCGCCGGGCCGTCCGTGGGTGCGATCTGCAACACTTTTTGGAACCCAGTCACAGCCTCGTCCCAGTGCTGTGCGCGGTAGGCAGCCAGCGCCTCGGCAAAAGCAGCGTGGACGGCTTGCTGTTGCGCTGTCAACTGGCCCTTGGCTGCCACCAGCTCGTAGATGCGCGTGGGCAGCACCTTGCCTTTGACCTGAATGAAATCGATCTCACGCGCTTCGATGGCATCGCCGGCGGCCCGCCAAGTCGATTCCGAGATCATGATCTGCGTCGCGTACTGCTTGTTCACACTTTCCAGGCGCGAGGCGAGGTTCACGTTGTCGCCGATGGCGGTGTATGACAGGTGCAGGTGGGAGCCAACATTGCCCACCACCAGACGCCCCGAATTCAGCCCCATGCGGGTGAAGAACACCGGGCGGTTGGCATCGTCGCCCGCCGCCCGTCGTCCCTGCTCGGCGATGGCCAGCGCTGCCAGGCAAGCGTTGCGCGCGTGCCCTGCATCCTCGGCCGGCGCGCCGAACACCGCCATGATGGCGTCGCCGATATACTTGTCGATGAGGGCCTTGTGTGAAAGCAAAGCCTGGCTCGCGGCCTCGAGGTACTGGTTGAGGTATCCGATCAGCGCCTGAGGCGACAACTTCTCCGAGATGCGGGTGAACTCTCTCACGTCGGAAAAGAACACCGTCGCTTCCACCTCCTTGCCGCCCAGGCCAATTCGCTCCGGGTCAGCCAGCAGCTCGCGCACCACCTCGGGCGCGAGATAGCGCGAGAACACGCTGCGCACCTCGCGCTGGCGGCGTCCCTCTATCTGGTAGCTGACCAGAGCGGCCAGCACCAGGCTGAGACTGCCGGCAGCCAGAGGCTCGACGATAGGCACCCACAGCAGCCAGGCGCGAAACGCGAAGAAAGCCGCCCCCACGGCACAAACCAACACCAAGGCAATCAACGGCAAGGCCACCCGCTGCCGCGACACGCGCATGAAGAGCATGCCGACCATCACGGCCAGAATCACGGTCCACGCCGCCGCCAGCCAGCCGTCGAGCGGCCGCAAGAAATCCCGGTTGAGCAGGTTAGACAGCAGCGTGGCGTGGATCTCCATGCCGGGGAAAGGCTGCTGACGCGCCATCGGCGTGTTGTGGGCATCGTAGAGGCCCGCGGCTGTCCCGCCCACGACGACGATCTTGTTCTTGAAGGTGCCGGGCGCCAGGTCTGGAGCCTTGCCCATCCGCAGTTTGGCAGCCGACACGATCAGCGCATGCGCCGAATAGTAGGGAAAGGTTGCGCCGGGCCCGCCCGGGCCATACCAGCTCAGGAGAAAATCCGGACCGACCAAGGGAATGCCCAGAGCGGCCGGCGCCGCATGACCTTTGCGCGCAGCGGCCGCGTACGCACTGTAGGCGAGGCTGGGCAGAACCCCGTCGGAGAAACGGTGGAAGAGTGGCACGCGTCGGCAGATTTCATCTTCGTCCTCGACGTAGTTCACCACGCCCAGGCCGGCCGCTCCCGCCTGCAGCACGGCAAGCGGCAGGATGGCATTGCGAAACACACCCGGGCGCATAGGCACGTCGGCTTGCAATGGCCACACCAGGCGCGCCTCGGGCCTGACGTCGTTGTTCTGCTCGGCATCGGCGTCGGCCAGCATCTGCGCGGCGAGATGAACGGTTCCCGCGCGCGCGATGGCCGCGCCAAATCCGGCATCGACCTCGGCGCCGTCGCTTTCCTTGGTGTCGGACGACGGCTCGGAAAAATACATGTCGAAGAGAACCGCTCGCGCCCCGCCCTGCGCGAGATAGTCGACCAGAACCTGGTAGAAACTGCGGGGCCAGGGCCAGCCGATCTGCATCTCTCGCCGATAGAAATTGATGCTCTTCTGGTCGAGGGCCACCACCACCACGTCGGGGTTGGGCCGGCGCGTCCCCGAAAATGCGCGAAAGCGCGCGTCCAGCGTCTTCAGCTCGACGGTGCGAAGAACGCCCCGTTCGTGCCCCAGCAACACCACCAGCGCCGCGGCCAGCCCCACGGCCAAGCCCCAGGCCAGCCGGTTGCGACGGAAAGCAGCCCGCAGGTTCATACCCGCGCATTATAGGGCTTGGGGCCCGTCACTCAACTGAGTCGGGATCATCGATGCCCGGTACGCGCTTGGCGGCCTGCCACAGTTGCTCCAGCTCTTCGGGTGACGCCGACGCGACAGTGCGGCCCCCGGCCTCCAGCGCCTCTTCCATGTGACCGAAGCGGCGAGCGAAGCGGTCGGTGGCTTCGCGCAGGGCATTTTCTGCGTCCAGGCCCAGTTTGCGCGCCAGGTTGCTCAAGGCGAACAGCGTGTCGCCCAGCTCGTGCATCATGTGCGCGCGATCGCCCGCCATGCAGGCCTGGGCCAGCTCGGCCAGCTCCTCGTTGACTTTGTCGCGCACGCCGGCTGCATCCGGCCAGTCAAAGCCGACTGCCCCAGCCTTTTCTCCGGCGCGCGTCGCGCGCACCAGAGCCGGCGCGCTGCGCGGAATTCCGTGGAGCGCGCCCTTGCGTCCCTTCTTGGCCTTCTCGACCGCCTTGAGCTTGGCCCAGTTGGCCAGCACGGCTTGCGACGTCTCGGCCTGCGCTTCGCCAAACACATGGGGATGGCGTCGCACCAACTTGGCCACGATCCCGCGGACCACGTCGTCGATCCCGAAAGCGCCCTCGGTGTGGCGGATCTCGGCCTGAAAAACAATCTGCAAGAGCAGATCGCCCAGTTCCTCGACGTGGTCGCCCACGTCGCCCGACTGCAAGGCGTCCACCACTTCGTAGGTTTCCTCCACCAGATAAGGCAGCAGCGATTCCAGGGTTTGCTCGCGGTCCCAGGGGCAGCCAGTGGGCGCGAGCAGCCGCTGCATCAGGCCGACCAGATCGGGCAGGTTGCGGCCCGTCTGCTTACCCGGCAGCGGGCTCAAGTCGAGTTCGGGCGGCGGGGTTTCCTGGCTCACGGGCACCGGGGCCAAGCTTGGAGGACGTCCGGTCACGCGGCAAGAATCATTCGATGTGGCCAACGGCCACCTGGGCGACTACATGGTTTCAGTCACGGTGGGCGCGCAGACAGTGACGGCGACAGCGTCCCTGGTCAAGGGCGGCGCCGACGTTACCGTGACCTTGAACTAGCGACTGCGGGCTGGGCGCGGGGTGGGTTCCGTGCTACACAGGATCAGGTTCGATTGAGTCAACGGCCGAACGATCCCCAACGAGCAACTGCGGATGTCGAGTCAGACCGCGTGGTCCTCGACGACAACCGCGTTGCGCTTTCGTTGTTCGGCGAGAAGAACTCCAATCTCAAGCGCATCGAGCTGGAGACCGGCGCCAAGCTTCATTCGCGGGGAAACGAGCTGACTTTCCTGGGCGCAACCGACGCGATTGCCCAGGCGCGGCGTCTGGTGGAACAGCTCTACCGCATGGTGCGCGGCGGGCGGGCGGTGGGGCCCGAGGACGTCACGCGCGCCGCGCACGTGTTGCGTGGGGATGCCAACGCCAACCTGCAGGAAGTTTTCTCCGACACCATCCTGGTGGGCAGCCGCGCCCGGCCCATCGCGCCCAAGGGCCTGGCCCAAAAGCGATACGTCGACGCCATCCGCGAGCACGACATCGTGTTTGGCATCGGGCCCGCAGGAACCGGCAAGACCTATCTCGCCATGGCGCTGGCCTTGCGCGAGCTCATGGAAAAACGGGTCAAGCGCATCGTTCTCACCCGGCCGGCGCTGGAAGCTGGTGAGCGCCTGGGCTTCTTGCCTGGCAGCATGGAAGAGAAGGTCTCGCCCTACCTGCGGCCGCTCTACGATGCCTTGCACGACATGATGGATTTCGACCGTGCCCACCAGCTGGTCGAGCGCGGGATGATCGAGATCGCCCCCATCGCGTTCATGCGCGGCCGCACGCTCAACGATTCCTTCGTCATCCTGGACGAAGCCCAGAACACCACCGGCGAGCAGATGAAGATGTTCCTCACCCGCCTGGGCTACGAGTCCAAGGCGGTGATCACGGGGGACGTGACCCAGATCGATCTGCCCGACCACCGACGCTCCGGCCTGACCGATGCGGAATCGCTCTTGCGCGGCATCGAGGGCATCGCCTTCTGCTATTTCACCGAAGTCGACGTGGTCCGCCACCCGCTGGTGGCCGCCATCATCCGCGCCTATGACCGCAAGGCCCAAAGCAACGGCGGCCGGCCGCCCAACAGCGAGGGGTGACGCCGTGGCGTCCAATGAACCCTTCCCTGAGGCGCCCAGCCCGGTGGAGCGCGCACGCTACGAGCGCAACGAGCTGTTGTCCATCTCGCGCGCCTTGTCCTCAGAGAGAGACATCCGCAAGCTGCTCGATCTGATCCTCGACAAAAGCCGCCGCATCACCGGCGCTGACGCTGGCAGCGTGTACGTGATAGAGGCGGCGGACGCCGACGGCAACGGGCAACCCGATGGTTTGGCCTTCGGCGATCCGGCGTGGGCGCCGCGGGCGCTGGGGGATGCGGGCCGGCGCCACGCGCCCACCCCAGCGGGCGGACTGCCCAGCCGTCCCGCCCGGCTGCACTTCATGCTCTCGCAGAACGATTCCATCGCGGTGGACTTCAAGGAATTCACCCTGCCGGTGGACGACACCTCGCTGGCGGGCCGGGCCGCGCTGACGGGCCGGCCCATCAACGTGCCCGACGTCGGGCAGGCCACTGCGGCGGCTGGCAGCGTCGCCCACAATCGCAGCTTCGACGAAAAGATCGGCTACCGCGCACGCTCGATACTGACCGTGCCCATGCTGTCAGCCGAGGGCGAGGTCATCGGGGTCATCCAGCTCATCAACAAGAAACGCCGGCCCAGCCAGGTTCTGGCCACGCCGGCCGATTTCGAGGAAGGCGTGGTCCCCTTCGACGAGCGCGCCGAGGAGATGGCGCTGGCGCTGGCGTCGCAGGCGGGCGTGTCGCTGGAAAACGCGATTCTGTACGACGAGATCCGGCGCCTCTTCGAGAGTTTCGTCGACGCCTCGGTCACGGCCATCGAGTCTCGCGATCCCACGACGTCGGGTCATTCGCGGCGCGTGGCCACCCTGAGCGTGGCCCTGGCCGAAAAGGTCGACGCGGTGGCCGATGGCTCGCTCGCCCCTGTGCACTTCTCGCGCGATGATCTGCGGCAGATCGAATACGCGGGCGTGCTGCACGATTTCGGCAAGGTCGGCGTGCGCGAGCAAGTGCTGGTCAAGGCCAAGAAGCTCTACGACTGGCAACTCGAGGTCATCCGCCTGCGCCTGGCTTACGCGCGCAAGTCCGTCGAGGCCGAAGCGCTGCGCAGGCAACTCGAGCACATACGGCAGGGCGGCTCAGCTGCGCTGTTGGCCACAATCGAAAGCGAACACGTCGAGCGTTTGGCGGTTCTGGACGAGTGCTGGCGCCTGGTGCAAACGGCCAACGAGCCGACCGTGCTGGAGCAACCGGTGTTGGCTCGCCTGGCCGAGGCAGCGGCGTGGACCTACCTCGACGAAGCCGGCCTGGCGCGGCCGTATCTTCTGGCTGACGAAGTAGCGGCCCTGCAGGTGCCGCGCGGCAGTCTGACGCCCACGGAACGCCAGCAGATCGAAAGTCACGTCAACCACACAGTGGCCTTCTTGCAGACCATTCCCTGGGGTCGCTCGCTGCGCCGGGTGCCGCAAATCGCCGGTGCCCATCATGAGTTGCTCAACGGCGCGGGCTACCCGCTTGGCCTGCGCGCGGCCGATATTCCCATGGAAGCGCGCATGTTGACCATCGCCGACATCTTCGATGCGCTGACCGCAGCGGACCGGCCGTACAAGGCCGCGGTGCCCGTGCAGCGAGCCCTGGGCATCCTGGAGAGTGAGGTCAAAGCGGGCCGCTGCGACGCCGATCTGTTTCGCGTGTTCGTGGGTGCCGAGATCTACAAGCGCGTGCTCTGATCAAGACTGTTGCCCGGAGCACGAACCGTCTATCATGGCGGCCGTGCCCGTCGATGTGGTTGCCCGAAAAGATGCCGGCCGCCTGGTTGGCGTGGCCGCGCGCCGCCTGGTCGCGGGCCGCCTGCGCCTCGCCCTGCGCCGACTGGGACGCTCGCGCTCGTCGGCGACATTGTTGTTCACCGGCGATGATGAGATCCGCGCGCTCAACCGCGAATACCGCGGCCTCGATCGGGCCACCGACGTCTTGAGTTTTCACATGCAGGAACTCCTGGGCGAGTCCGATCCGGCAGGCGACGGGGTTTTTCTCGGCGATATCGTGATCTCGGTCGAGACCGCCCGCCGCCGCGCGGGCCGCGCCCGCCTTGACCGGGAGCTCGAACGCCTGGCCATCCACGGACTGTGCCACCTGTTTGGCCACGATCATCACCGCCCCGGCCAGTCCCGTCGCATGCGCGCGCTGGAAAAGCAGCTCCTGGCACCTATCGACTCGCGTCGGGCGCTGCCCGCAGCGGCTCGAGCACGGCCGCGGGAAGATTGCCCATGTACACGTGGCCGTCGACCAAGAAGCTGGGCGTGCCCTCGAGTTTGAGCGCGATGCCGACCTCGATATCGTTCTTCACGGCCTCCATCCCTTCGCCCTGCATGCAGCGGTCGAGCGCCGCGGGATCAATGTTGAGATCGGCTGCAATCTTCTTGGTGGATTGCGTGTCGAGATAGTTCGATAGCTGGAACAAAATGTCGTTGGCTTCCCAAAAACGCCCCGCACGACCGGCACACTCCGCGACCTGCGCTGCCCAGCAGGCGGACTGGTGGAAGGGCCGCTCAATGCTGCGGTTGCAGGCCTGGTCGAGGGGAAAGTGACGATGAATGAGCCGCACGCGATCCGGGTACTGGCCCACGATGTTGCGGAGCTGGGCATGCGCCTGCCGGCAGTGAGGGCACTCGTAGTCGGAGAACTCGGTGATGGTCAGCGTGGGATTCTGCGCCCCGATCCAGTGGCCGCCGCCAGGGGCTTCGCCGCGGGCCAGGCCAGCGAGTGTAAACGTCTTTCGGGTTTGTCCCGCGCCCTGCTGCCAGTAGGACGGAACCAGCGCCACCAGTGCCAGCGCAGTGGAGCCCAACAAGACAAGAACCGTCAAGGTCCTGCCCGGAGCTTCACGAAAGGTGCGCAGCGGGGCTGCCAGCACATCGGAAAATCCGACGGCCGCCGCCTGCACCAAGGCCAGCACGAAGAGCAACAAGTTGATGCCATAGGTGGTGGCGCACAGGATGCACAGGGCGCGCAAGCGGAAGGCCGAGATGTAACCCAGTACCGCGCTGAGCACGACGAATCCGGTAAAGAGCAGCAGGCCGCACCCCGCGATCAAAGCAGGCCGTCGCGTGCGCAGGCCAACCGACGCCACCGCCGCGGCGATGAGGTAGCCCCAGATTCCCCACCACGCCGTGGGGACGCCCAGCAAGATCGCGTAGGGGCTGCGGGCCACATCGTCGCAGTTGAAGGTGTCGCCGCCGCCGCAGAAGCTGTGGAAGCCAGCCTGGGTGTTGGCCCCGAAATGGATATGGGCCAGCACCAGCGAAACCAAGATCCCCGCCAAAGATAGAACGAGCATGGTCCACCAGATCCCCTTGCGCGCCGAAGGCGAAGAGGGGGCTTGGTTGACTTCGCTGATCTTGTCCATGTGACAGAGCAAACCCTTACCACGAACTGCCGCGCATGGAAGAGTCCGTGTGTTTGCATCGAGCGGGCGCCCGCAGCTTGCTCACCCGATCCCCAGCTGTTGCCCGGTCTCCTACCGACGGTGCGAGATCAGTTGACACGGAGCTGAAACGCTGCCAACATCGCCGCACTTTCCACTTTGGAGGTTTCCATGATGCGAATTTTGGCGTTGTTGTCCCTGGCATTCTTTGCGGTGAATTGTGCGAGCTTCGGGCAGGCGAATCTGCCTCCCAAGACCGAGTTCTTCGTGACGACCGGTGATTTGGCGACCAAGGATTATCAGCCAGTCGCGCTCCTCGAATCCCGGCGAATTCTGTGCACGCCATGCGGAATGACCCTTGAGTCAGCCTACACGTCTCTCGAAGAGTCGCTGAAGAAGGACCTGATCGACAAGGCCAAGGCGGCTGGAGCGAATGGCATCATCGAGCTCCACTTCCAGGTGGTCCCGATGAGCGGGCTCTCGTCCATCCAAGCGGCCGGCCTCGCGGTTCGCTACTAGAGGTTTGCTCTTTGCCCTGCCCCGTGCGTGCGTTTGATCGCTCGGGGGCAGGGCATTTTTTTGTCCGTTCATCCCAGTCGCGGCATGCCGCTGCACTTTCTTGGGGTGTGTAAGTGATGCGTGTTTCAGGCTGCCTAGCGTATTTCGCCGTCGCGTTCGTTCTCATCGGTTCCCTCTCGGTGGCCCATGGCCAGACGGGGAAAGGTGTTCTCTTGTTCGTGGAAGACGTCGAGATCGGCGCGCTCCCCGATTGGGACGCGGAACAACGCGCGACCTTGAGCCGAGCCCTGGCCTCGGATATCCAGGCCATCATCGCGCGCGACCAGCGCTATCTGCCCATGACTTTCGAGAATCTCGAGATGCAGCTCAAGAAGGAGAAGAAGCTGCAGCAACTGACCTGCGAAAGACTCGACCAGAAATGCCTTCTGCGTATCCTCGACAACTACGGATGCGAAGAGCGTGTCTTCGCGTCGGTTCGTCCCTTGGGCAAGCAGGTGCAAGTTTCGTTCTCGCGCTTTCGTGGATCCGAACTAGTGCCGGGCGGTGCTGACAGCGCCTACACTGAGTCGAACGTCTCGGCCATCAGCACCGCCATTCGCCAGTTGGCAGGGCGCATGTTTGGCGTTGGCCCGCAGACACCGTATTCACCCGATTCACCGAGCGCGCCACCTTCCCGCCCAGCGGCCGCTCCTCCCCCACAGACTATTCTGCAGCAGCTCGTGTCGATACCAGGAGGCGAATTCGTGATGGGATCGAGAGCGGGCGAACGCCCCGAGAGAAGAGAGCACACCGTCGTGCTTTCTCCCTTCAAGATCGACCGGTACGAGACGACGCAAGCCATGTTTGCTCGATACCTGTCTGCGACCCGGCGTGCAGCTCCCACCTGTTTCTGGGATCCGAACGCGATGCCGAACCATCCCGCGGTGTGCGTGCGCTGGTGGGACGCCAAGGCCTATTGCGAGTGGACCGGGGGTCGTCTGCCAACCGAAGCCGAGTGGGAAATGGCGGCGCGGGGCAAGGACCGGCGCCTGTATCCCTGGGGCTTTGAGCCGGCCGGCTGTTCGCGCGCCATCATGGAAGGCGGCACGAACCAGGCGGGCTGTGGTGCGAACTTTGCCCAGCCGGTGGGAAGCCGTCCCCAAGGGGCCAGTCCCTTCGGCGTTCAAGACATGTCCGGCAACGCAAGCGAATGGGTGGCTGACTTCTTCGATGACGATTACTACGGCGATAGTCCCACTTCGAATCCGAAGGGACCGTCGCGCGGCTCATTGAGAGTCATACGGGGGGGGAGCTGGGGCGACAACATGCCCCGCTACCTGACGGCGACCCAGCGAGCCAGGAAGATCCCAGAGGAAGCCAACAAGTATGTGGGATTTCGATGTGTCAGGGACGCCAAGTAGCACGGCCTTGGCGGAGTGAAATCGCTCTGTCCAGGCGGCGCTAGATGGCAAGCGGCCTTCGCCTGGTCCTTGTGGGTGCGCTGCTCGCGGCACCCATGGCCGCGCTGGCGCAAGAGGCGGGTCAGCCAGAAAGCCCTCCTGCCAAGACGGGTGCGGCGGCTGCCAAGACGGGATCTCCGGACAAGCACTCCCACGACGACTGGCTGTGGGAGGGCGTCTACCAGCTTCTCGCGGGGAAACTGGATGCGGCACAGGAGGCGCTCGACAAGGCCTCGGAAATCATCTATGCACCCCGCACCATCGCCCTGCTGGCGCTAGTCGAGGCCCGCATGGGCGCCTGTGCGCGGGCCAGGGAGCGACTGCGCTGGATTGACCTCAAGGCCCTGCCGGCCCCGCTCGCGACCACGGTTCAAGATGCGTTTTCCGCGCCCGGTGCGATTTGCGCGCGCGAGCAGGACCAAGGCTCGCCCGTCGACTTTGGCTTTCGCTGTGCCGGGTCGATTCGCGTCGAAACCGAGCCGCCCGGCGCCGATGTGGTGGGTCTGCAGAAAGGTCCCCGCGTCGGGGAACTTCTGTGGGGCGCGAGCCCGATCGAGAAGACTGGCCTGTGCCCAGGAGATATTCACATTTCCGCTCGCCTGCGCATGTATGCCGATGCCTCGCGCATCGTCCGTTTGGCTCCCGGGGAGTCCAAGACCGTCAAGCTGACTCTGGCAAAGCGCGACCGCAATTCCTTTCTCGACGAGTACCGGTCCACGGCTGCCCTGGGCGTGTCGACCCGATTCTTCGCCGGGGCCAGCGAGAACGGCAGCAAATGGGGGTTGTTCGACGGGATCGCCGTGGGCCCGTCACTTTCGACCTGGTGGCGCGAATACCGGATGACGGCAACCGCCGAATATCAGGGAATTCCCGACAAGAACGGGGGCCGACGCCACGCCGCCACCATGCGGGGGTATGCCGAATATGCCCTGCCCCTGCTGCACGTCGAACCGCTGCCCGTGATGGATACGCGGGCGATTCAGGCCAGATTGGGAATGGGCGGTGGGCTGACCGGATGGAATCCCCGCGGGGTCTCGCTTTTCGCGCAGGGAGGAATCCAGATCTTCTGGATCACCCTGGGGGGATTCTACGAACGCGGTTTCGGTTTGTGGATGGGAAAAAGTGTGTCGTGGACGGCCGGTCTCTCGGCCCTGCTGGAATTCTACCTGTGACACGAAGGGGGCTCGTGCGCTGGATCTGGATCGGATCGTTGGTCGCTGGTGTTCTTTTCCCGCGCCCGCTGACCGCGGAGACCTCGTGGTGGCCGGAGGGATGGTACGACACGGACCAGACGGGGCGCCCGGGCTACTATCCGGACATCGAGAAGATGAAAGCGCCCTTCTACTGGAACACAGCCGAGCCATTCACCATCCTGAGCGTCGGCTTCATCCGCTTCTACCAGACGGTCTTGTCGCGAACCCGCTCAGGAAATTGCCCCTTCTGGCCGTCCTGCTCGCGCTACACCCTGCGCGCCATCTCCGACTATGGACCCTACCTGGGATGGATCATGGCCCTCGATCGGATGTTCTTGCGAGAGAACGGCGACATCTATCGCGCCTATCCCCGCATCAAGCGAGGGTTCGAGATGCTCCCCTTTGATCCGCCTCGCTTCGACTACCTGTTCAAGACGCTCAGCTTCCCATTGCAACGGGACGGCGATGAGACATCGTGGTGAAAACTCCATGCGTAACCATTCCCTGATCTGCAGGACCGTTTGCCCGATCCTCCTGGTCTTGGCCGTGCCCGGCGCGGCCCTGGCGCAAGCCACGGACACGCCCTCGGACGCCGGCTTGGGCGACGAGTTTTTCAAAGAGCACGACTACTTCCGCGCCATCACCGAATACCGGCGCGACATCTATCGCTCGCAGGATCCGGCGCGGCAGCACGATCTGTGGATGAGAATCGGCGACGCGTATCTGCGGGCGGAACGTCGCACCGAAGCCATGGAACTGTTCACCCGCCTTTCGCATGCGGCGCCCGACGAGAGGGGTCGCGCGTGGGCCGACTATCGCCTGGCCGTGACCCTAGTAGAGGCGGGCGCCTACAGCGAGGCAAGCAAGAAGCTCAGCACCTTCTCGCTGGGACCGGGGCTTTCCGTCGTGGGCGCCGATCGCGTGGCACTGGCCCAGGCGGTCATCCTATTTGAACAAGCCGATTGGCTGCGTTGCTCGCGCGCGGTGGATGACTTTCGGGCCGCCTACCCGCAAAGTGAACTGCTGGACGTCGCGCGATCCCTTCTCGTGCGCGCGGAACGGGGCCCGCAGCTGCCCCGGCGAAGCCCCGTGCTCGCGGCCATCATGTCGGCCTTGGTTCCTGGCTTGGGCCAGATCTACACCGGCCGCTATTCCGATGGCATCCAGTCGCTGGCCATCGTGGGCACGCTGGGGTTTACCTCGGGCGTGCTCTTCTACTCGGAACATCGGCAATCGAACCCTAGCTACGCGCTGCCCATCATCGTGACCGGGCTGGCCTCGGTCTTCTACACATCGAACGTCTATGGCGCGGCCAACGGGGCCCGCATGGAGACCGTCATGCAGAAATACCAGCACATCGGAGAGTCGCGGGAGATCTATCGAGAGGCGGTCCGCGGTGACTGGCGGGATGTTCAAGCAGCGCCCCCTGGCAGGGTTCCCAGTCCGTCCCGCGATAGTCCGCCGCCGGCAGCGCCGGCAGCCCCCCCACGCGAGTAGCTACGGGCCCAGATTGCGGGCAATGATCCGATCGATGTCAGCCCCGCCGCCCAGAACCTTTTCTTTCACCTTCCCCGCCGCATCGACCACGAACAGCGCAGGCAGGCTCACCGGAGCCCCCACGTATTTCCGGGGGATAAGGTCTTCAAGACCGTTGGGATCGACCAGCACGGGAATCGTGATCTTCTTCTCCGCCAAGAACGCGCGAACCTCATCCATCAGTCGAGCGCGATCGGTGCGGTCACCTTCCACCAGAATGCTGACGACCTGAACCCCCTTGGGTTTGTACTTGTCGGCGATCGCCTGCAGATCCGGAAAGCTCGCCTTGCACGGCTTGCAGAACATCGCGAAGAAATCAATCACCACCAGCCGGGCCGGGGAACGCACCGAAGGACCCACCAGGTCACGCAACCGGATGGCGGTGCTACCACCCTTGACCGGATTCAGCACGTCCAGATTGAAATTGGGGGCATTTTCTCCGGTATTCACACCAGCGCCCTCACCGCCGCCTGGCCCGCCCAACGCCAGCGAGACCACCAGGGGCTGCACGAGAAACGTCAGCGCCGCGAGCATGCGCTTGTTGCTCCGAACGCCACCGTACGAGAATCCCACTATCGCCTCTCTGCTTTGGTTCTTGCGTTGATCCGGTCCGCCAGGATGGACTTGGCCTCGCTCTTCACCGCGGACGAGAGGCCACTGTTGTCAAACGCCCGTACGGGGCCGGTTTCAAACTGCTCGTCGGTCATGAGCGCGCCATTGGTGCGATCGCGTATCAGGAAGCGCACGTGCCCGCGTCCGTTGATCAAGCCCCCCACGCCCGCGGCGACAGCGTTGACGGTGAAGACAACCTTTGCCTCGAAACGGGCGTCCTTGCTGGGCGCGTCCACTGGGATCAACCCGCGCGCGCGGATCTCGGGTAGAACCGATGCCAGAAGGTCGCTCCCGTCCATTCCCGCGTCGCCCGGCGATTCGAACGCCAGCACGCAGCGGCGGCGTTCGAGATAGTCGTAGTAGCCACGCACGGAAAGTCGCAGGACCATGCACACGCGCCCGTCGACGACTTCGTTGCGCGCCTCGGTGAGGGGAAGATCTTCGAAAACACAATTGGAGCGAAGGGCGTTGACGGTCTGGATGATTTCCTCCGAGCTGTCTTCCCGGTGCGTCGCACCGCGGGTGACCGCCGATGCTTTGAGCTCGACCAGCGAACTCACTTCGGAACGAAGGACCTGACAGAGATCGCCCAACGCGGCTGTGCGGGCTGTGGCGACCGCATTGCCCTCCCCGATTCCCTGAGCCATGCCGGCCGGTGGGGGCGAGAAGGAACAGGGCGCGAGCGCCGGGCGTGCAGGCGCCGCCGCCATCGCGGGCGCCGGCGCGGCCGCAGGAGCAGGGGTCTGCGGTGTCCCGCAGGCGGAGACAATGAGTAGGATCGCGAATAGTCTTGGCTGGGAATGCATGGTTCAACCCGACTTGGTCAAGCAACAACAGTATCGCGACCTGACGTGCGTGGGAAGAGAACGCGTGTCGAATGCATGTCAAATGTCGGCTGCGCAGCGACACGGCGGACATCGCGCGTTCAGTTCAATCTCGCAATTGGTAGCTCTCCACAATCTCGTGCAGCGCTCCTTGGGGACGCAGGGTACTGCGGTAGAGGTGAAAACTGCTGACCGCGAAGTGCCCGCCGTCGAACCCGGCGTGCTCAGCCAGGAAACGGTCCAGGTCATAGCGGGGCCGCGTCGGAAAACGGGCCAGGGTCAGGTGGGGCGAAAAACCGCGCCTGGCCGTTTCGGGGTCAGGGCCGAGCGCCCCATCCACCGCATCCTTAAGCGCGCGCACCGGCTCGGGCGGTTCGAGTCCCAACCACAAGACACGGGCCGGCTTGCACGCGCTGGGCGGCGGAAACACGCCGGTGCCCCGCAGCGCAAGTTCAAAGCGCGGCGCACGAACTTCGCGCAAGCGCGTCCGCAAGTCGTCCAGCCGATCCTCTGCCGTGTCGCCCAGAAAGCGCAGCGTGATGTGCAACTGCTCGGGCCGCGTCCAGCGCGCGCCGCCTATGCCCTGACACAGACGCGCAATCACGGGTCGAAGTTCGGCTGGCAGGTCCACCGCGACGAAGAGCCGAAGCACCGATTAGGCCTTTGCTATGGCTTCTTGCCAGCGAGACAGAATGCGGTCACGCTCGCTGGCGAGGATGCGCGGGTGGAAGATGGTCGCGTCCGAATCTGTCGCGTCGCTGGTGTCGAGGGCCAAGCCCACGCCCTCGGCCGCCAGCCGTGCCGCACCTAGTGCAGTCAGCTCTACCTGCGCAGGTCGTACGATGTCGGCGTCCAGCAGGTCGGCCTGGATCTGCATGAGCAAGTTGTTGGCCGTGGCGCCGCCGTCCACGCGCAAGCTGGTCAGCACGCGGCCCGCGTCTTGCTCCATGGCCCGAACCAGATCGACGTTCTGCAAGGCCATAGCCTGCAAAGCCGCACGGGCGATGTGAGCCGCCCGGGTGCCGCGCGTGAGGCCAAAAATCGCGCCGCGCGCTTCGGAGCGCCAGTGGGGCGCGCCCAGTCCAGCCAAGGCCGGCACGATGGTCACTCCCCCGTCGTCGGGCACCGAGGCGGCCAGGCCCTCACTTTCGGCCGCCTGCCTGATGATGCCGAGCCCGTCGCGCAGCCATTGAATGAGCGCGCCTGAGACAAAGGCACTTCCCTCAAGAGCGTAGGCCGTGTCCGCGGCGGTCTGCCATGCCACTGTGCCAAGCAGTCGGTGGCGCGACAGCACGGGCCGCGGGCCCACGTTCATGAGCAGGAACGAGCCCGTGCCAAAGGTGCACTTGGCGTCCCCTGGCCGCAGACACTGTTGGCCGAAAAGCGCGGCCTGCTGATCGCCTGCTGCCGCAGCCAGGAGGATGCCATCGGGGATCGCGCCTGCGCCATGGGTGACGGCCAGCCGCCCCGAGGACGGACCGACCTGGGGCAGAATCGCGGCCGGCACGCCGAAAATGCGACACATCTCCGGGCTCCATTGCAGACTCTCCAGGTCAAGAAGCGACGTGCGCGAGGCATTGGACACGTCCGTCACATGGGCCTGTCCGCCTGTCAGGCGCCAGATGAGGAAGCTGTCGACTGTGCCAAACGCGATCTCGCCCGCCTCGGCCCGGCGCCGCAGATCGGGGGTGTGTTCCAGCAGCCAGGCAATCTTGCTGGCCGAGAAATACGGGTCGAGCAGCAGGCCGGTCCGCTGGCGCACGAGCGGCTCCAGGCCCTCGGCGCGCAGTCGATCGCACATTCCGGCCGTGCGCCGGTCCTGCCAAACCATCGCTGGCGCCACCGGCCGGCCCGTCGCACGATCCCACAGCACGGTGGTTTCGCGCTGGTTGGTGATGCCAATGGCCGCAATCTCGACTGGCCCCGACTGGCCGCGCGCCTGCGCAAAAGCCGTCAGCACCGACTGCCAAATCGCTTCGGGGTCGTGTTCCACCTGGCCTGGCTGCGGGTAGCTTTGCGGAATCTCGCAATAGCCGCGCCCACGGATCGCGAGGTGCTGGTCGAGCACCAACACGGTCGTTCCGGTGGTGCCTTGGTCGATGCCCACTATGACGGGACGGCTACTCATGAGTTGGATTATCAATCAAAATGTGCCGGAACCTAGCGTAAATACACGGGTTCGTGATACGATGGCGTTTCACCCTTCGCCTGATGTCATGCAACGGCCACACTCCTGAGGTCCCATGCGGCGCGTGCTAGTGGTGGATGACGAAGAGAACCTTCGTCATATGCTGCAGACGCTGCTCAAGCGGGAAGGCTACGACCCGGTCGGCGTGCCGTCCGTCGACAGTGCCCTGCGCGAGCTGGGGAATCTGCCCTACGACATCGTCATCACCGACCTGCGCATGCCCGGCCGCAGCGGCATGGAACTCGTGGATGAGATTCGCCGACGCAATCTGGATGCCACCGTCGTGGTGATGACCGCTTTCGGCAGCAAAGACGTAGCCATCGAAGCCATGAAGCGCGGAGCATACGACTACCTCTCCAAGCCCTTCGAGGCGGATGAGCTGATCCTGCTTCTGCGCAAGGCCGAGGAGCGCGAACGGCTTTTTCGCGAAAATCAGACGCTGGCGCGCCAGGTTCGTTCGGCCGGCGCAGAGCCCGAGGCGGGCTTCGGCGATTTCGTCGCGCGCAGTCCGCAGATGCTCGAACTGTTTCGCACGGTACGCAAGATCGCCGAATTCAAGAGCACGGTGCTCATCGACGGCGAATCGGGCACCGGCAAAGAACTGGTGGCGCGCGCCATCCACAGCAGCTCACCCCGTGCGCGCGCGGCCTTCATCGCCGTGAACTGCGGGGCCATCCCCGCCAACTTGCTCGAATCCGAGCTGTTCGGTCATCGCAAAGGCGCATTCACCGACGCGAACCGAGATCGTAAAGGCCTGTTCGAAGAAGCCTCGGGCGGAACCCTCTTTCTCGACGAGATTGGCGAACTGCCGCTCAGCCTGCAGGTCAAGTTGCTGCGCGTCCTGCAAGAGGGAGAGATCCGCCGACTGGGCGACAGCCAAGACACCAAGGTCGACGTCCGCGTGGTCGCGGCGACTGCGCGTAACTTGGCCGAGGAGGTCAAGCGCGGGGCGTTCCGCGAGGACCTGTACTACCGGCTGAATGTCTTCGCCTTGCACCTGCCGGCTCTGCGCGAACGGCGCGAGGACATCCCGTTGCTGGTCGAGCACTTCCTGACCCGAATGAACGCGCGCATGGGCCTTGCCATCACCGGGATCACGCCCGAGGCCATGCGCGTCCTTGTGGCCTATGACTGGCCCGGAAACGTGCGAGAATTGGAGAACACCGTGGAGCGCGCCGTGGTGCTGGCCGAGGGCCCGACGATTGACGTCGATTCCCTGCCGGCGCGCCCGCGCGCGGCGGGCTCAGGAACGACCCCGGTCCCAGCCGCAGCGGACGATGGCGATCTGTCGATCAAGAAGGCATCGCGGCGTTCGGAAGAAAATCTCATTCGCCGTGCCCTGGAACGTACCAAAGGCAACCGGACCAGAGCCGCTGAGCTCCTGGAAATCAGTCACCGGGCTCTCCTCTACAAGATCAGAGAGTACGGAATTGTGTCCGCCAGGGACACCCGGGACTACGACGCGATCGGAAACAGAAGCGAACAAACGCCAAATCCGACCACGCCGACACCAGTTGGCTCAACTTGGAAGGCAAAGTGAACGATGAGAGTGGGATGGGAAGGTTTATTGATCTTTTCCGTAGATGCCCCACCATGTAGGTGAAGATAGGGGAATGAAGGTAAACACTTAGAGACGCCCCCGATGCCAAGAAACTGCATAGGCCTCGATATCGGTTCGAGTTCGGTGAAAGTCGTCCAGCTCAGGGAAACCTCCAAGGGCCTTCAACTGGTCAACTTCGGTTTCGAGCCGCTGCCTGCGCAGACCATCGTCGACGGCGCCATCATGAATCAGTCCGCCGTGGTCGAGGCCATCAAGACGTTGCGTGACAACCTCGGCATCAAGGGCAAAGAGGTGGCCACGGCCATTTCCGGGCACTCCGTCATCATTAAGAAGATCAAAGTCCCGCCCATGACCCCCGAGGAACTGGAAGAGCAGATTCCTTGGGAGGCCGAGCACCACATCCCGTTTTCAAAAGACGACGTGGAGATCGATCACCAGCTGGTAGGCAACGAAAGTGGCACCGGCGGCCAGATGGAGCTCCTGCTGGTGGCGGCCAAGAAGGAAGTCGTCTCCGACTACAGCATGGTCATTCGCGAGGCCAAGTTGATTCCCATGATCATGGATGTGGCCGCCTTCACCATCCAGAACGCCTACGAGGCCAACTACACGGTGGTTCCCGAGGAGGCGGTGGCCGTGATCAATGTCGGCGCCACTCTATGCAACATCAACATTGTGGCGGGCGGCACCAGCGCCTTCACGCGTGACGTGACAGTGGGTGGCAATGCATTTACCGAGGAGATTCAGAAGCGCCTCAACGTGAGCCAAGAGGAAGCCGAGGCCTGGAAGATCGGCTCCATGGGCGAGGGCGCCAGCGAGGTGGTCCCCCAGGAGGTCGAGGCGGTCATTGCCTCGGTCGCCGACAGCGTGGCCGGCAAGTTCCAACGCTCACTGGATTTCTACCTGGCGGCCAGCAGCGACGCGAGCATCACCAAGATCTACCTTTGCGGTGGCTCGGCCAAGGTGCCGGCTTTGCAGCGCGCGCTGGAGGAAAAGGCGCGCACCGCGGTTGAAGTGATGGATCCCTTCCGCAAGATCACGGTGGACGAACACAAGTTCGACATGGCCTTCATCCAGCAGCACGCGGCCGAAGCCGCTGTGGCGGTCGGTCTGGCTTTGCGTCGCCCGGGGGACAAGCAGTGATTCGCATAAACCTGCTCCCCATCAGGAAGGTCAAGCGGGCCGAGGCCAGCCAGCGGCAATTCGCGTACATGGGCCTGGCCATCCTGGCCACGGTGGGCGGGGTGGTTTTCTTGCACTTGCAGGCCGACGGGCAGCTCGATGACGTCAAGCGCAGAAACACCATTCTCACGGCTGAGGTCGCCCGTTTGAAGCAGGAAATTGGCGACTACGACAAGATCCGCGCCCAGCGCGAAGAGCTGCTGCGGCAGCGCAAGACCATTCAAGCGCTGGATGCAGGACGTACCGGACCGGTCTATCTGCTGCGCGAGATGTCCGAGATCCTGAGCCCGGGCAAGGGGCCGACTTTCGACCGGGTCACCTATGAAGAGACCTTGCGGCGCGACCCCAACGCCGGGTTCAACGCCAGCTGGGATCCGCGCCGCGTGTGGATGGAAGCCTACTCCGAGGACCAGAAGCATGTCCGCCTGCGAGGTGCGGCCAAGTCGAACGAAGACGTGGCCGAGTTCCTCAAGCGACTCAATTCCTCGGTGTTCTTCGGCAACGTGAACCTGGACTCGACCACACAGGTGTCGGGACATGGCATCAAGTTCGTGAACTTTGGCCTCTCGGCAGACGTGACCTATTGACATGAACGACATCCTGCAAAAACTGCTGCGACTCAAGACGCCGGTGAAAGTCGCCGCCACGGCAGGCGTCATCGTGCTGATCGGGGTCGTCTACTACATGTTGTTCTACATGGACCTCCAGGATCAGATAAAGGCGGGCGAAGTCCAGCAGCGCAGCCTGACTGCCGAAAAAGAAAACTACGAGAAGCGCAAGAAGGAGTATCTGGCCTACCGGAACGAGCTGACGCAATTGCAGCAGGAACAACGCGAGCTGCTCAAAGCCCTGCCCAAGCGGGCGGAGATTCCTACATTCCTTTCCAGCATCCAGGAACAGGCGGAGCTTGCGGGCTTGGAGGTTCTCAACCTGGCCATCGAAGCAGAAGCACCCGCCGAGCTGTATGTGCGCATCCCGGTCCGTATCGAGATCCGCGGCACCTATCACACCATCACCAAGTTCTTCAAGAACGTCGCCGATCTCCCGCGCATCGTGAACGTGGAAAACCTGGCTCTAAGTCTGGAGAAAGCTGACGAGACAGGTTCACCCAGGCTGCGGGCCAAGTTCTACGCCGTGACCTTCCGCTACAATGATCAGCCTGGAGGCGGAACATGAGGCGAACTCGGCTGGCTTTGCTCGTCGGTCTCGCGCTCGCCCCCTGGGGGGATGCTTCGGTGGCCCGCGCCGCCCCTCCTGCACCCGCGGCCAATCCCGCCGCGGGCGGAAAGCCAGCGGCACCGGGCAACACCGCGACCGCAGCGGCGGAAGCCTTGCAGCAGCGGCTGACCATCTTGCGCAGAAAAGTTCTGCGCGACGAAGACTTCAACGAAACCGACGACGCCAACCGAGATCCGTTCCGATCCTTCACCGGGATCTTCACCGACCGGGGGCCCCGGGTGAACGTGCAGCAGGTGGTTCCGGCGATCTTCGGAAAATTCTCTCTCGAGGAGCTGACCCTGATTGCCGTGGTCACGGGCGACGCCAATCCGCGCGCCATGTTCCGCGATCCCAGCGGCCTGGGACAAGTCATCAGGCGAGGTGACTACGTTTCTAAGTCAGCCGCGCGGGTCACCAAGATCCTATCCGACCGCGTGGTGTTGGAATTGGCAGAGGTCACGTCAGGCGGCGAAACCCGAGCCTTGGAGAAAGCCATTCTGGTGAATCCAGAGGGGGCAGAGAAATGACCGGTCAAGTCTGCAAGAAAAGACCCGCGATTGTGTTCGGCGTCGTCATGGGCGTCTGGCTTTCCACACCGGCGTTTGCCGAGACTGCGCAGGTGCGCGCCATTCGCGTCTCCGAGGCAGGGGGCGACACCGCGGTGGTGATATCGGCCTCGGCGCGCCCGACTTTCACGACTTGGAAGCTCGAACAACCCGCGCGTGTGGTGGTCGACCTGAGCGGAGTCCGCCTGGGCAACGTCGAGGTCCCCATGGATGCAGGCACCTATGCCGTCGGGCTGGTCAGCGCCAGCGTCAGCGAAGATGATGGGGGCGGGTCTCGAACACGCATTGTCTTGACGTTGCGGCAAGCCTCCGAGTATCGCGTCGAGGCGCGCGGCAATGATATCGTCGTGCGCATCATCCCCCACCTGCGCCCGGCTGCGAGCAAGGTTGCCACGCCCGATCCCGGCGAGGGCGAAGCGAGAGTTCAGGCACAAGCCAAGGCCGAGCGAGCCGAGGCACAAGCCAAAGTTGACAGGGCCAAGGCCGACAGGGCTGAGGCGCAAGCCAAGGCCGACAGGGCTGAGGCGCAAGCCAAGGCCGACAGGGCTGAGGCGCAGGCCAAGGCCGACAAAGCCGAGGCACAGGCCAAAGCCGACAAAGCCCAGGCACAGGCCAAGGCCGACAAGGCCCAGGCACAGGCCAAGGCCGACAAAGCCGAGGCGCAAGCCAAGGCCGACAAGGCTGAGGCACAAGCCAAGACCGAGCGAGCTGAGGCACAAGCCAAGACCGAAGCGCAAGCCAAGGCTGAGGCACAGCTCAAGGCTGAAGAGCACGCGCGAGCCGCCGCGCAGGCCCATGCTGAGAACGCCAAGCTGAAGCTGCAATTGCAGCAGGCTCGGCGCGACGCCGAGGATGCACAGGCGAAGGCCCATGCAGCCAGCGCCGAAGCCGAGCGACAAAAGGCGGCTGTGGCTCGCGCGGAAGAACACGCCCGCAGCGTCGAGCGCGAAGCCGACCAAGCCATCAAGCGCGCAAAGCTGGCCGAGCGCGAGACGCTCACGGCCCAGCAGCGTGAAACGGAACGCGATCGGGCGCTGCAGAAAGCCGCTCGCGAGGTCGAGATGCGGACCGCGGCTCTCGAAGCCAAGGCCAAGCACCAGGAGGAACAGAGGAAACGGCTGCTGGAGGCCGAACACCTGGTCGCAGAACGAGAAGCCAAGCTGCACGTGGCGGCCACCGAGCTGACCCAGCGCGAGCAGGCTAGCCGAGCCGCCCAGGCCAAACGTCAGCGGCTCGAACAGGCTGGCGCTTCTTCACCGGACAAGGCGCGCGCGGCAGCGGCAGTGGCCAAGGCCGAGGAGGAGCGCAAAAACGCGGCTGACGCCGCCGAGCGTTCACGCCAGGAACTCACCCTGGCCGTGACCACACGCCGTGCAGAAGAAACCCGCCGCCAGGAAGAGATACGCGGCCGTCGCGACGAGGAGGCGAAGCTGAAGCAGGCCGAGTCTGCCCGCGCGGCCGAAGAAGCCCGCCTGGCGCAAGCACGCGCCGATCGGGCTCGGGTTGAGAACGAGCGGGCCAAACTCGAGCAGGAGCGAGCCCAACTGGAGACGGCTCGTGATGCCTTGGCGGCCGAGGTCAAGCGACTCGCGCAGGCCTCAGCCGCGGCCAAGCCAGCCACCGCCCCGGCGCCGGTCGCCGTCGTCATTCCCACACCAACCAAACCTGCTCCCAAGGAAGAGAAGGCCGTGGTGGTGAGCGTGCCGCCTGCGCCCGATTCGGCCAAGCCGGTCACACGTCCGCGCTCGATCACTTTGCACGTCCTCAGCCGTATTCGTCGCATCGATTTCGTCGACGAACCCAGCCGATCTTCCGTAATCATCGACTTGGAGGAGCCTTCAGGATTTGCCGTCGAACGCTCGGCCAATCGGCACGTCAGCCTGCGCCTCGACCACGCCGATCTCCCCGACGAGCTGGTACGCAGCTTGGACGCCACAGAATACCTGGGGCCGGTCCGGCTCATCAGCTCGTATCAGGATCCGCATGCCCGCGGCACGGTTCGCGTCGACGTGGACCTGGCCGAGGATGTCCCCAACCACGTTCGCCAGGATGGCAATCGCATCTACTGGGACTTCCAGAAGGGCACGCCGCCCGCTGGACAGAAGCTGCCAGCTCTGGGCGGACCCCTGCCGCCGTCGGTCCTCTTCGTGCCTGCCCGCCGCGTGGCGGGTTTCAGCGTCACTTTCCCTGCCGCCTTGACCTTGGCGCAAGCTCAGGCGCAAAGCTCGGCGCGCAAGGCTGGTGAGGACGAATCACCGACGGCCAAACGCACCAACTTGACGGGCAAGAAGCGTTACACCGGTCGCCGCATCGACCTGGATTTCAAAGGCGCGGATATTCACAACATCTTGCGTCTTCTCGCCGACGTGGGACAGATCAACATCGTAACCTCGGACGAGGTCAAGGGTGAGGTCACCATCAAGATGCGCGATGTGCCCTGGGACCAGGCCCTGGACGTCGTGTTGCGAGCCAAAGGTTTGGGATCGGTTCGCGAGGGCAATCTGGTTCGAGTCGCGCCCCTCTCCGTGCTGGAGAAAGAGCTGGAACAGGAGATCGCTCGCCAGAAGCAGATTGCCGAGGTCTTGCCCACGGAGACCCGACTCATTGGCGTGTCGTACGCACACGCGTCTTCCCTTCAGGACAAAGCCAGGGACCTGCTGTCTCCGCGAGGCAAAATCTCGGTCGACGATCGCACCAACAATCTGATCGTGTCCGACGTGGCACGCAATCTGCAGCTCATTGAGGACCTGATTCGCAACCTCGATACCCAGACCTCGCAGGTGGTCATTGAGGCCCGCATCGTCGAGGCCAACACCGACTACGCCCGCCAGATCGGCATCCAGTGGGGCGGCAACACCTTCATGGATACCACGCACGGCAATCCCACCGGGCTGGTTTTCCCCTACAACGTCGGTATTGGTGGTGGGGCGGACGATGGCTCCTCGCCACTGGGCGGTTTGGTTCCAGGAGCCCGAACCGGTGTTGCTGGCGGCGCAAATCCGAATTTCGTGGTCAACATGCCGGCCCCGGCCGGCCTGGCCACTGGTAGTGCCATCGGCCTCACCATGGGGTCAGTGGCAGGGGCCTTCAACCTCAACCTGCGTCTCTCGGCCATGGAGTCCACCGGCACGGTTCGCATCCTGTCTTCGCCGCGCATCACCACCATGGACAACATCGACGCCGTGATCGAACAAGGCGTGTCGATCCCAGTTTCCGTGGTGAGCGCGATGGGCGCCATGACCCAATTCGTGGATGCCAAACTTCACCTGGGCGTCAAGCCGCATGTCACCAACGAAGGCACGGTCATGCTCACGGTCACCGTGACCAAGAATGAGCCAGACTTCGTCAACACCGGCGCCCGCGGCGATCCCACCATTCTGAAGAAGGAAGCCAAGACGACCATGCTGGTGCGCGACGGCGACACGGCCGTCATCGGCGGGATCTACACGCGCAACTCCGGTCTCAGCTTCTCCAAGGTTCCCTTTTTCTCGGACATCCCGGTGTTGGGTTGGTTCTTCCGCAACCGCAAAGAGAACGACAACCGCACCGAGTTCCTCGTCTTCCTTACTCCACGCATTGTCAACCGGGCTCGTGCGCTTGGGCAGTAACAGCGACGATGGAGCAAGATCCAATCAGAACGAGACGTCGGAGTAGAAATCATGGTCACCCATAACCCCCTCCACAGATCCGGACAGGCGGCATTACCGCATCCGGCTCTTGCCTTGGGTGGTGACGGCGAATCGCACGAGGGGATAGGGATGGCAGATGCGG
>Ga0265330_10000352_pt1 | contig 32502 bp, 35 predicted proteins | sample 41919metaG_FD_202083 | JGI IMG/M metagenome (GOLD analysis project Ga0265330, IMG submission 202083) | Rhizosphere microbial communities from Carex aquatilis grown in University of Washington, Seatle, WA, United States - 4-19-19 metaG | ecosystem: Host-associated > Plants > Roots > Rhizosphere...
CGCCGACGTCAACGAACAATGTCGCAAAGGCGACGTTCTGGGGCATCGCTATCCCGAACAACCAGCCGACAGGAACCTATCAGGGAACAAACGTTTTCCAGGCACTCTTTAATCCATAGAATCGGTAATCCATAGAATCGGTGTTATCCACAGAATCCCAAATACAGGATTGCTATACTGAATCTAATGAAGCATAAGAGAATCATTGCGCCACTATCCATAGTTTCCGGCGCAATTCTTGTCGGGGTCTTTTTGGTAACCGAGACGATCTTCGGGGCAACGTCCACAAATCTCACAAGCCAGGTCATTGTGGGGATTTCCGCGCCTTCGGTTTCCGCGGTTTCGGTTAACGGGGGGTCCGCCATCACGCTTACGGCCAATACGACGACGAACGTCAACGTGAACGCGACCGTCACCGACTCAAATGGCTGCGCGGAAATCACCGGCGGCACGACGACCATCCTGCTCTACCGCTCGGGCGTCACCTCATCAAGCTGCCTTACGAGCTCCGGTGCCGCGGTCACGAGCTTGAACTGCTATCTGCTCGGTGCGTTTACTGCATCAAGCACCTGTTCAACTGGCTCCCAAAATACGACCACAACCTTCGCCGTCCAATATTTTGCACAGGCAACCGATGCCTCGTCGAGTTACAACGGCCAAAACTGGATGGCGACCGTGCTGTTCAGGACCCCTGACAATACCACGGGGACCGGGGATTCAAGTCCGGGGCAGACCCTGAATACCATGCTCGCGCTCAATGTGACGACCGGAACGATCAACTACGGTACGCTCGGCGCGAACACTAACAGCGGCGCGAACGACTCGATCGTTACATCAACGAATGCCGGCAATACCTCAACGACGCTGCAGCTGTATGCTTCGGCAACGCTCAAGTCGGGGAGTAATGTTATTCCAACGACCACCTCTCAAACCTATTCAACGTCGTCGTTTACCTACCAGGGAACGAGCACGTTCCTTACCGCCGCCGCCGCGACGGTCAGCGGATTCGTCCTCACCTCGCCGACGTCAACGAACAATGTCGCAAAGGCGACGTTCTGGGGCATCGCTATCCCGAACAACCAGCCGACAGGAACCTATCAGGGAACAAACGTTTTCCAGGCACTCTTTAATCCATAGGGATACCACAACGAAGCTTTTGTTTTGGGTCTAAGGTGCTATACTCAAAACATCCCCAATCCATGCGCCCTGCGTCCATCATAGCCATCGCCTCAATTGCGGCAATCGCGTTTTTTGTTGTACCGGCCAGTGTGACCTATGCGGCATTTGGCGTTTCACCGCCCTTCGTCAACGCAGACCATCTTGTGCCAGGATCAAAATTTTCAGAAACGATCTATCTGGTTCAAGACCAGCCAAACCAAGACCTGAACATTCAGACGAATGTGCAGCTTCCCGATCCCTTGAAGTCGTGGGTCTCTATCGACCGGGGATTTAATTTTGTCATCCCGCAAGGGACAAACCAGTATGCGGTGACCGTAACGATCTCGGTTCCCCAGAATGCATCGCTCGGGGTATATCACGGGACGATTTCGTTCGACACCGCGCCATCTTCGGCTGGCCAGGTCACCATCGCCCTCGGAGCCCAGGTTTCCGTTAATGTGACCGTTGGCAGGGGCGTTTTTGAAAAATACAGTGTTCAGCAGATCACGTTCCAGGATATCGGCGAGGGCGAGAATCCGCTTGTCAACGTGAAATTTGAGAACGACGGAAATGTGCCCGAATCGTTTGATGGCGCAACCTATGAGCTCTATGACCGTTTTGATACGGTGCGCCTTGCCTATATCCAGAAAAACGACGGTTTTCTAACAACTCCGCCTTTTACCATTGAGGACTATACCGTAGAGTTTCCGACTGACTTCTATATGGGAATCGGGGAATATTGGGGTATTGTCACGTTTTACAAGAACAACCAGATCGTCGCGAGCCAGAAGACCGTGTTTAATGTCATAAAAACCGATTGGCTTTCGAAAACAAAGCGCTTCATAGAAAAGGAATGGGTGTTCATTCTCATCGGCGCCATGCTCCTCGCCCTGCTTGCGTTCCTCGTTGTTCGCCGGGTGCGGAGGATGAAATGAAATTTTGTTATCGACTTATTTTCGTCGTCATCGCCGTATTGATTTTCGGCTTGAGCCGTGTTTTTGCTGTTAACGTTCAAACTGGCGTCACGGTCATCCTGATACCAAACGCGCCCTCGGATCTCACGGCGGTTCCGGCGGCGCCGACCCAGGTTACCCTTTCATGGACTGATAATTCCGGCAACGCCGAGAATGGATTCAGCATCGAACGGAGAACGGGAATTTCGGGAACCTATGCGGAGATCGCGACCACAACGACGGGCGTTGCGACGTATATTGATAACGGCGTTGCGCCATCGTCGGTTTATTTTTATCAGGTGCGGGCACTTGCCGAAGGTACGTATTCTGCGTATAGCAATGTGGCGAGCGTCTCGACGCCGTCGCAGGAAAGCGGCGGGGGAGGGAGCGGTGGTGGTGGAGGCGGCGGCGGAGGAGGCGGAGGCGGAGGCGGAGGATATAGCCCTACACAACAAACCACGATAGAACTGAACGGATATGCCTATCCGAATAGCAATGTGACGATTCTGGAAGACGGCCAAATTGTCGCGAAGACCGCCGCTGCCGCGGACGGAACATTCTTTGATGCGCTCACTGGCCTTGCGGAGGGCAATTATTTTTTCTATATCTACGCGGAAGATGGTGTGGGACGCCAATCCAGTCCGTACACATTCCCGATTTTCGTCACTGCTGGCATGACAACGGACGTGGGTAATATATTTCTTTCGCCGACCATCGCCGTTGATAAAAGCGAAGTGAAGCGGGGGAACGCCCTGATTATTTCCGGCCAGTCATTGCCGAATGCCACCGTTTCCATCCAGGTCAATTCCGGCCAGCCGATATTCGTGAATGTGACATCGGCAACGAGCGGCGCTTACGCCTATACCGTGAACACCGCCAAGCTTGCCATGGGTAACTATACGGCAAAATCGGAAGCCGTGATTGGTTCCATGACCTCGAATTACAGCATCATCAAAGCTTTTACTATAGGCAATCAAGACGTCGCTGCTGTCCCGCAAGCTGCGTGCCCTCAAAAAGGGGATTTTAACGGCGACTGCAAAGTAAACCTTATCGATTTTTCGATCCTTGCATATTGGTACGGTCGCGCGAATCCTCCGGCTGCGGATCTGATTGATGGGACGGCCACGGTCGACCTCCGGGACTTCAGTATCATGGCCTATTATTGGACCGGATAACATGAAAAAAGCAGCTTTCATGCTTGTGTGGGTTCCGCTTTTAGTTCCGTTGTGCGCGCACGCTGCAGCGGTGCGATTAATCGCGAGCACCACGGCGGTCGTCGGCCAGCCATTCAGCGTCGGCGTTGCGCTTGACGCACAAGGGGACGACGTGAATACCATTCAGGCAACCATTAGTTATCCAGCAAGTTTTTTTTCGTTGCAGGGCGTGAACGATGGCGATTCAATCGTTAATTTCTGGATCGTTTCTCCCAATGCAACATCACCGGGAGTCATTGAACTTGCTGGCATCGTACCGGGCGGTTTCAACGGTTCGTCCGGACCGATCACTTCTTTGGTGTTCGATCCGATTGCCACCGGCATCGCGACATTGGATGTCGCAACGGCGACGGCCTTTCGAAACGATGGCATGGGATCCTCGATCCCTGTCACTCTTTCCGGTATCGCCGCAATCATTGCCGTTCCCGCGAGCGGTACGTCGCCCGTACCGCCGGCCAATTCGCTCATTGTTCCGAATTCGTTTACGCCGCACATCACGAGTGATCCAAGCATATTCGACGGAAAATATTTCATGGTATTCAACACGACGGACAAAGGAAGCGGTATTGACCATTATGAGGTGCTCGAGGTGTCGACGGGAGTGGGGGCAGAATCGGCTTCTGCGTGGGTTGTGGCCCGATCGCCGTATGTTCTTCAGGACCAGGGCTTGTCGAGTGATGTTTATGTTCGCGCAGTCGATCACGCAGGAAATTTCATCGTGGTCGAAGTGCCTGCGCGGTTTCCGAATATCATCCCGCGATCAGTGTTTGTCGCCCTCGCAGTTGCCCGCGCAATCGTGATCGCTGTCGTGGTACTATTTTTAATATGGTTCGTGCGGCGAAAACGGAAGAGCTCCTAAATCGTAACGCCCGATATGGCGTTGTGTTCGTTGTTTTCGTTGTCTCGCTTATGGTTCCCGCGGCCACGCATGCTGCGTCGCTTTATCTTTCTCCTGCCTCGGAAAGTGTAACATCGGGGCAAACCTTCATGGTTACCGTCGGCGTTTCATCCGCAGACCAGGCGATGAACGCGGTTTCCGGAGATCTTGCATTTCCGTCGAGCCAGCTTCAGGTGCTCTCGATCTCAAAAAGCAATTCGATCATTGATTGGTGGGTTCAGGACCCGTCATTCGCGAATAGCGCGCGCATCGGCACGATTAATTTCAAGGGAATCATTCTCAATCCTGGGTTTACGGGTTCGGTGGGACCGATCATCACCATTACGTTTCGCGCGATCGCTCCGGGGAGTGTGCCAGTTTCATTTTTGGACGGTTTGGTGCTTGCGAACGATGGCAATGGAACGGATATTTTGACTACGATGAGGCCGGCCGCATTCACGATCGTTCCAGTGGCCGGTACCGTTTCGCCCGAAAGCGAGGAACATGATCGTGCAGAGAATTCGACCACAGCAACAACATCGTTTTCTGTAGCCACGACCGCACCTCCGCAGGTTGCGAATTACGGACGCGCCGCAGTAAGCGAGCGAAGTCCTGATCTTTTGATCAGCATAAAGAATTGTTTCGCGAGCGTGGTCGAATGGTTGGTCAATTGGGCAGGCGTGATCCTTATTGCCGTGTTTCAAGGAGTTTGAGGCGATCGCTCTCTATCGTTGCCGCGAGCATTTTGACGCGTTGGCCGTTCCGCATGGTCCATGCGCCAGGCTCGAGGTTGAAGGCGTTGATCTTCCGCAATATCTGCAGAGATTTTTCCGCATTACCGCTTTCTGCGGCGGTAAGGTCGGCTTCATCCACAAACGCGTCTTCTGTTTTGAATTTCTTGGTATAGGATGCTTGCGTCTCGTTTTGTGCCTGCGGCGTGGCGTGCCCCGTGGCAAAAAGCGGCATAGATTGTATGAGGAGTTTTGCGCTGAGGTCCGCAAGTTTTTGCTCGAGCGCCGGATAGGGTTCGTTCGTTCCTACGGCACATGATTCCGCTGCGATGATCGGCCCATGGTCCATGTCCGCGTCCATCTGATAGATCGTAACGCCGGTTTCTGTCTCGCCGTTCAGTATCACGGATTGGATCGGGGACGCCCCGCGATATTTCGGGAGGAGCGAAGGATGCGTGCCGAGCGTTCCGACGCGCGGGATCTCGAGTATTGATTCGGGGATGATCTTGGCATAGGCGGCGACCACGAAAAAATCAGCCCCAACCGCGCGCAGGGTCCCTGCTATGCCCGTCAGGTTTTCCGGCTGCAGGACGGCGACTTCTTTTGCCTGTGTCACGACGAGGGTCTTCGTGGGCGGCGGTGTTATGATCTGTTTCCGCCCGAACGGTCGGTCGGGGTTGCAAACAAGCACAATGGGCGGCATGCCGGCATCAATGAGGTGCTTGAGGATGATCTCCGCAAAACGAGGACTGCCGAAAAAGACATATTTCATGGGCGTTCTGTTGGTGTAGCTTCGTAGGTATTTTTTGCCTTATCAATGAAGAGGATGCCGTTCAGATGGTCAATCTCGTGCTGGAAGACATGGGCGAGAGGTCCCCAGGCCTTGATGCGCAACGGTTTTGCATTCTTATCGAATCCCGTTATGGTGATTCGCGTTGCCCGTTCTACGTCGCCGTAGGTTCCGGGAATACTCAAGCATCCTTCTTCGAGCAGTTTTTTTTCGTCGCCTATTTTTTCGATCTTTGGGTTGAAGATGGCGTAGAATTTCGTTCCACCCTGCGGATCTGCGGTCTCCGCAACAAACATTTTGAAATTGAGGCCGATCTGGTTCGCCGAGAGGCCGATGCCGTTCGCGGCGCGCATGATGCGCCGCATGCGGGCGATAAGGTCACGGATTTCTTTCGCCGTAAATTTTTCAAAATCAAAAGCGTCGGTCTTTTTCCGCAGAACCTTTTCGGTCTTCTTATCGCCAACCAGGAGAATGTCGTTATTCATGGCTCGTTACCATCCGCATAAAATAAGCCCCCTTGTTTTTCACATTTTTGCGCTCTGCGACGTCTTTGGCGAGGGCGAGCAGCCGTTCGCCATTGTTTTCTTTCGCCAATTTAATATACAGGGCCTTGTGTTTTTCGTCGTGCAGAATCTCCGCGATCAAAAGTCCCGTAAGCTGGTGTTTGCGGTATACGCGGGATTCCTTGGACCGCCGCGCAAGCTCCGCCTTGTAGTGTGCAGCAAATTTTGTCATGTAAGGAAATTCTAATGCAATCCGGGCGGTTTGTCATATGGCGGATAGGTGTTAGAATATATCGGACATGGCTTTTAGCACGACCCCGACAAAGAAGAAGATACTCGAAATCACGGTTGCGGTTCTCGTGGGCGCCGCGATTCTCGGAGGCGGGTTTTGGTTCGGCTGGTCGGCCGGCCGGAAATATCCGACGAATATCGTCGTAAGGGGCGTCTCAAATATCAACCCAACGGTGTCAACGACCGCCGATTTCGGGACGTTCTGGCAGGCATGGTCTGTCATCAATGACGACTACTTGAGGAATCCGAGCACGACTGACCAGGGGAAGGTGTACGGCGCGATCAGCGGCCTTGTGAATTCGCTCGGTGATCCGTATACCGAATTTTTCTCCCCGTCGGACAATCAACAATTTCAGCAGGATATTACCGGCGACTTCGGGGGGATCGGCGCCGAACTCGGAAGCGATATTCAGGGGAGCATCGTTATCGTTGCCCCGATCAAGGGCACGCCAGCGGCGAGTGCCGGCCTGAAGGCCGAAGATAAGATCGTGGGAATCAATGGCACGTCAACCGATGGCATGAATGTGGATGACGCCGTGAATCTGATCCGCGGCAACATAGGAACGACCGTGACGCTTAGCATCCTGCGGCAGGGCTGGACCAAGCCGAAGGATTTTACGCTGACACGAAGCAGTATCCAGGTTCCGAACGTCGATTTTGAGATGAAAGGGACAATCGCGCATATCACCCTTAGTGAATTTACCCAGGATGCCGATTCGCAGTTTTATCAGGCGCTTGTGAAGGCCGTTGATAATAATGCCCAAGGGATCGTGCTGGATCTGCGCGACGATCCGGGCGGCTATCTTGAAGTTGCTGTTGACCTGTCGGGATATTTTCTGAAGCCGGGCTCTCCCATCGTCAAAGAAGTGGGTCGTTCTGTGCCGGAACAGGATTACACGGCGACCGGTAATGGAGCGCTTGCCGACATGCCAATGGTCATTCTTATTAATAACGGCACTGCGTCGGCTGCGGAAATTCTTGCGGGATCGCTTCACGACGACCGTGGTATCAAGCTCATCGGCGACCACAGCTTCGGGAAGGGGACGGTGCAGGAGCTTGAGCCGCTCGCCGACGGTTCAGCGATCAAGCTCACCATTGCCCACTGGGTGCTTCCTTCTGGGCATATCCTTGATTATGGCGTCGGTCTCAAGCCGGACTACGAGGTTCCACTTACGGACGCCGCAGTTGCAAAAGGCCAGGATCTTCAGCTCGACAAGGCGTTGCAGGTTGTGCAGGCAGAAATGGCAAGCAGTACCACGAAATAATAATTTAATAATATTTTTATGAAAATAATCTTATTGCAGGACGTTCGGAATATCGGCAAAAAGCATGACGTAAAGGACGTGAGCGACGGCTACGCGCGGAATTTTCTTTTTGCGAACAACCTCGCTGAGCCGGCCACGACTGCCGCTCTCGCCAAGCTTGAGAACATGAAGGAAGTTTCGGAAAAAGAAGATCAGGAATTGACAAAGCGTTTGCATGAGATTGCGGCGCAGATGCACGAACTTGGCTTGCAGTTTGAGCTCGAAGCAGATGGACACGGATCGGTCTTTGGATCGGTCAATAAAGAAGCAATTTTGAAAGCGCTTCGCGACCACGGTGTCGTCCGCAATGAGCGCGTTGACATCATGCTTGAGCACCCGATCAAAAAAACCGGTGAATATGTGGTGCCGGTGGACCTGAAAAAGGGAATTACGGCGAACCTGAAGATTATCGTGAAAGAGAAATCGTAGGAAGCAAAAATAGCTCCAATCCCTTTCCGACAGTCGTACTCGCGAGGAGGAAAGGGATTGGAGCTATTTTGCGCTTACGCCGTCTGCACGAAAACCACAGTCGCTTTCTTGCGCGAACCGTCAAAGCGTGTCTTCATTTTCTGGATGAACTTTACGATGCCGTTTTTGCCTGCATAGAGCGTGTCGTCTTCCGCGCGGATCACATTCCGTCCCGGGACGTATTTGGTGCCCCGCTGGCGGATAATGATCTGCCCGACCATCACTTTTTGTCCGTCCTGAAGCTTGACGCCCAGGCGTTTTGAGATGGAATCGCGACCGAGCTTGGTTGATCCGATAGCTTTGGTATGAGCCATAGTAACGTCAATTCTATGGTAGAATGCAAGTACTGTCAACCATCCATCAACCATGACCCCCGCCAATAAGCTGGTTATCGATATCGAGACGGTCGGCGAGGACTTTGACGCGCTCGACAAGCCAACACAGGAAAACCTCACCCGCTGGATCAAGAAAGATTCCAATAACGAGGAGGAGTACAAGCTTGCGCTGCAGGACTTGAAGAGCGGACTCGGATTTTCGCCACTCACAGGTGAGATCGTCGCGCTCGGCGTGCTTGATGTGCACAAAAATGAAGGCGCGGTGTATTATCAGGCCCCGGGACAGAAGAACGAAGAGATAAAAGAAGGCGGCGTTGTCCTCAAGCAGATGACCGAAGCCGATATGCTCGCAAAATTTTGGGAGCTTGCGCAGAAATATCAGATATTCATCACGTTTAACGGCCGCGGCTTTGATGTGCCATTCCTCATGATCCGTTCCGCCATTCACGGCATCCGGCCAACGAAGGACCTGATGCAGGCGCGGTATCCATGGCAGGCGCGGAACGACGGAGCGGTGCACGTTGACCTCTATGACCAGTTAAGCTTCTACGGGGCGACGCGACGCAAGGGGAGTTTGCACTTGTGGTCGCGCGCGTTCGGCATTGAAAGCCCGAAGTCGGGCGGCGTGAGCGGGGACGACGTGCAGCCGCTCTTCAAAAAGAAAAAATTTCTTGATATCGCAAAATATAACGTGGGAGATCTGCGGGCAACCCGGGAGCTCTACCAGAAGTGGGAACAGTACCTGAATTTTTAACAGAAGGATTTTAGGAAAATTTAATCTGCGGAGCGTATGATGGGTGCGTGTCGCGTGAATATCTCATTTCCCATAAGCGCCAGGTCCTTTTTGGTGCGATCGTATTCCTGACGGCTTCGCTGGGCTTCGGCCTCGGATATCTTGCTGATCGGCAATTCAACCATGCGCCGATCATCATCGAAGAATGTACGCAGTAACTGCGACATTGAGAACAAAAAACACGAGCAGCAGTGTCTCGAGGAGCCCATATTCTTAGTAGGCTCCGAGGGACAGTGCGACTCGTGTTTTTTTTGCTGTTAAGCGAGTTTCTTTTGTTGCTGCTGGCTCTGCTGCGGCCGAATGACGGTAACCTTGGCGGCTGGTGTCGAAACGATGGTCGCTACCGGTGTTGGGGCTGATGCCGCTGGCATTTGCGAGCTTTGAGAAACGGGTGTGGCGAGAGGACGGTTCACGGCCTGCGGTTTTGCCGCCGGGCGCGATGAGTTCTGTTCTCCGCGTTCGTCGCTCTTGCTCGGCCAGAAGAGGATGAGCAGGATGAGCGCTACGAGAATGATGATGGTGATCGTCGGCCAATGGCTCACAACGAAACCCCATGCATTCGAGGCCTGCGCTGCCTGCTGCTGATTATCCGTTCCCGCGGAAGCCGCTGTCGGAACGGGAGAACCAGCTGATGGCTGCGCAGTTGGCTGATTTAAGGCAACGGGAGCTGGTGCAACTTGTACAGATACCGTTGCACCGCTTTGTGAGTTAACTGACGGCGTCGCTGCTGCGATTGGAGCGGATGCCGCCAAGTCGGAGGCCGTGCCGTTCTGAACCGCATTGTTCATCGCAACAAGCGTGCTTTGCATGCCGTTCAGGACCGATGCGATCTCCGTCTGATGGGACGTAATGGCTTGCGGGTTTGCGGCGAGCGTCGCATTGAGCGATGCAAGCGCTGAAACGAGCGAGCCAAGTGCGTTTGAGATCGTCGTGCGGTCAGATGCGGAAAGTCCTGCGGAAACCGAGGTCGCTGCTTGCGCCACCGGAACCGCCGGAGCTGAAACTGTGGCTGATACGCTCGGCGAGCCCGAGTCGCTCTGCGGCACCATGCCGGCTTCCATTTCAAGATTCGCCAAGGTGGCTTTCATCACCTGGAGTTCTTGCTGAAGCTGGGCCGGGGTCGCATTTGCGGCGGGAGCTGTTTGGGCGTGTGCCATGCTGCTGTGTGCTCCGAAGCTCATTATTGCGAGTGCAACAACTGCAAAAACAAATAGTTTTTTCATTAAATTTAGGTTAATAACTGCAATATGACGGCCTTTCGAAAAATAGAGGGCTGCCAAAGAGCTTGGAGGATATGGAAATGTTCTAGGGGTATTATACTCTTATTCCACTCCATAAACGCAAGGTCTTGACTGAAGTACCAGATTTCATTCAGATTCTTGTTCGGACCCGTCTGGTTCGCGCAGATCGTGCAGCACCTCCGCTGCATGTCTTTCTGGCTTCACATCGTGATAGATCTTTTCAATATCGCCCTCGGGATCGATAAGAAAGGATGTACGCAGCGTGCCGTCGTATTCGCGGCCCATGAATTGTTTTGTCGCCCACACATGGTAAAGATTCACCGCTTTTTTATGCTCGTCGGCGAGGAGGATGAAGGGAAGCTTGTATTTTTCGGCGAATTTCTTGTGGCTTGCCACGGAGTCCACGCTCACGCCGAGCACGACGGCATTGAGATTTTCAAAACGAGGGAATGCATCGCGGATCATGCAGGCCTCTTTGGTGCAGCCGGGCGTGTCGTCTTTGGGATAAAAATAGAGCAAGACCCACCGGCCGCGATATTCGGAGAGCGTGTGTGGTCGGCCGTCCTGGTCGGGAAGGGTAAAGTCAGGAGCCCGTGCGCCGAGTGTTATGCCAGATTCTTCCATACCTCTATTATACAACGTTACCCACCTTGCCTTTTCAGCAGAAATTTCATATAATAAGCCCAAGAGAAACCGTGCCTCGAGGCGCGGATTTTGTTGAATACCATGGACATCCGCAACATCGCCATTATTGCCCACGTAGACCACGGCAAGACCACGCTCGTCGACGCGCTTTTGAAGCAGTCGGTGAGTTTTCATTTGAAGAGCGGCGCACAGAGCGAGCTCATCATGGATTCAAACGAGCTCGAGCGCGAGCGTGGCATCACCATTTTTTCCAAAAACGCGTCGGTGGTATACAAGGGCACCAAGATCAACATTGTAGACACGCCCGGCCACGCCGATTTCGGCGGTGAAGTGGAGCGTATCATGCGTATGGTGGACGGCGTTCTCCTTCTCATCGATGCGAAGGAGGGCCCTATGCCGCAGACGAAGTTTGTTTTACGGAAGGCCATCCAGGCCGGGCACAAAGTGATCGTGGTTGTGAACAAGATTGATAAACCGGATGCGCGGCCGGAGTGGGCTTTGAATGCAACCTATGATCTGTTCTTTGAGCTCGATGCTACGGAAGAGCAGATTGAGTTTCCCGTGATCTATGCCGCCGCGCGCGATGGCAAAGCGGGGCTCGGGAAGAACTTGGCCGAAATGAAAGACATCGAGCCGGTTTTTGAGACGATCGTAAAATATATCCCTCCACCGAAAAAATCCGAAACCGACACCTTGCAGATGCTCACCGTGAATCTGGCGTACGACAACTATAAGGGCAAGATAGCAATCGGACGCTTGTATTCGGGTGTTTTAAAGAAAGCGTCAACAGTTGCGCACATTGACCGCAGCGGCGCCGTCAAGAAGGTGCAGCTCACTTCAGTGATGCTTTTCGACGGTTTGGGCCGCGTTGATGTTGACGAAGCGCAAGCAGGGGATATCGTTGCCATCGCAGGCATTCCGGACATTACGATTGGCGAGACGATCACCGACCCCGAGCATCCATTGCCGCTGCCCACGATCCACATTGATGAGCCGACCATCAAGATGACGTTCGCCGTGAATACGTCGCCGTTCCGGGGGCGCGAAGGAAAATTCACCACCTCACGCAACATTAAAGAGCGCCTTGAACACGAACTCGAAACCGACGTCGCCTTAAAGGTGACGCCAACGGACGCGACCGACAGCTGGATCGTGGCCGGCCGCGGCGAACTGCACCTTGCAATCCTCATTGAAAAAATGCGCCGCGAAGGATTCGAATTCGAGGTCTCAAAGCCGCAGGTTATTTTCAAAGAAGAGGACGGCAAAAAAACGGAGCCGATCGAGCTTGTCTCCATTGAGGTTCCGGAAGCGTATTCGGGCACGGTTATCGAGATGATGGGGAAGCGGCTTGGCCAGATGAAGAACATGCGCGTGGACGACAAAAAGAATGCATTCATGGATTTTGATATTCCGACTCGCGGGCTGATCGGCATCAGGAATAAGTTCCTCACAGCCACGAAGGGCACCGGCATCATGAATAGCATCTTCCTCGGCTATGAGCCGTATAAGGGCGATATCACGGCGCTCCCGTTCGGCTCCATCGTTGCGACGCAGGCCGGTAAGTCCAACAACTACGGGCTTGTGACGGCCCAGGGACGCGGCACGCTCTTTATCAGCGCTGGCGTTGAAGTGTATGAGGGCATGGTGGTTGGCGCGAACGCAAAGGACGGCGATGTCATGGTGCATGTCGCGCGCGAGAAGCAGCTGACAAACTTCCGCGCGAAGAACGAAGGGCTTGCCGACCAGCTTGAAACTCCTTTGACGCTCTCGCTTGAGGACGCATTGGACTACATCGGCGACGACGAGCTCGTTGAGGTAACACCGCAGAGCGTCCGCATCCGGAAGCAATATCTTACGGAGAACGACCGGAAGCGGGCGAACCGGAGCTAAACTTATTTTCCCGCGGATTGTTATACTTATAGCATGAGAGAAAAACCGCTGGTCTTGCTGGTTGATGATGAAGAGGTCTTTTTGGAAATTGCTTCCGTTCAGCTCCAGTCAAAGGGTTTTGAAACCCAGATGGCCCATGATGCCGAAGAGGCCGCGCGGAAGGCGGAGGAACTCATCCCAGATCTGATTTTGAGCGATATCTATATGCCGCCCGGTCCGAATGGCTGGGATTTGGCATTTGAGCTTCATCGGAACCCAAAGACGCGCGATATCCGCGTTGCGTTTTTCACAAGCTTGCGCGACCCGTGGGCGGAGCTTTTGAACAGCCGCCGGCAGTTGCTCGGGGAGTTGAACAACGTGACGTTTTTGAGCAAAACCGATGATGTTGGCGTGCTTGGGACACGCGTAGCCGAATTGATCGGGAAATAACTATGGCTGACGCACGAACCATTTGGTTTGATGGACGATTTGTAAAACATGCCGATGCCCGCATCCATGTGTTGAGCCATGCGCTCCATTATGGCACGAGCGTTTTTGAAGGGATTCGGGCATACGAAACGCCAGATGGTCCGGCAGTGTTCCGGTTGCGCGACCATGTTGCACGTCTTTTCTTTTCTGCTTCCGCGTTCGGCATGAAAATTCCCCATACAAAACGCGAGATTGAACGAGCGATCTTAAAAACCGTCGCGCTGAACAAATTAAAGGAGTGCTATATCCGCCCCGTTGCTTTTTATGGCGAGGGGAAAATGGGGCTCGTGCCGACAGGGGCAGATGTCCGTGTGGCGGTTGCTGCATGGCCATGGGGCGCGTATCTTGGCGAGCATGCCATGATCTCGGCGGCGATTTCGCCGTATATCAGATTCCATCCGCGCTCGGTCGTGCCAGGTGCAAAGATCGGCGGTTATTATGCAACGTCGGCCCTTGCGGCGCTTGATGCCCAAAAGAGGGGGTTCGATGAGTCGATTCTCCTCGACCACGAGGGCAATGTTGCGGAAGGCCCTGGAGAGAATATTTTTATCGTACGGCGCGGGCGGTTGATCACACCAAATTCGCCGTCAATCCTTCCTGGCATTACGCGTGATAGCATCATGACGATCGCGCGCGATCTGCATATTCCTGTCGCGATCAAAAAAATTTCACGGCGCGAACTCATATCCGCCGATGAAGCGTTCTTCACTGGTACTGCGGCGGAAGTGGCGGCAATCGGAAAGATTGACGGACGGCGAGTAGGCGGCTTTCGCCGCGGCGTTCACGCTGACACGCCCGGTCCCATTACTGCAAAAATCCGCGAGCACTATTTTGACGCCACCCATGGGCAACTGCCGAAATACCGGAAATGGTTGTCGTATGTAAGATAGCAGAATCTTTGAGAGAACTCGCCAAGAGCCCCCATTTTTGTGCTATAATTCCATTAAATCTCCATTAAATTCGATGAATCCCGACGATAGTTCAGCACGGCAGATTCTGGGTTTTCTCAAGACCAAAAAAGCTGCATTTTGGGAACAGGAACGAAAAACACGGGCACTTGATGTTTTTCATCGCGCGGCTATTGACGTCCCCGCTTATAAAGATTTTTTGAAAAAAAATCGGATTAATCCAGCGAAAATCAAAACATTCACCGATTTTCAAGGTGTTCCGCCCGTGAATAAAAAGAATTATCTCCGGCAGTATCCACTTGAGAAATTGTCGTGGCAGGGAAACTTGAAGAAAGGCCTCGTTTTTACGGCGACTTCGGGATCTACGGGGGAGCCATTTTATTTTCCGCGATCCGAACGCCTCGATTGGGAATATTCGATCTTGGCCGAATCGTTTTTGAAAAACAATCCAAAAACAACGAGCGGCCCGACCCTCGTTCTCGTCGCTTTCGGCATGGGGGTTTGGATCGGCGGCCTTATGACTTACAAGGCGTATGAGATCGCTGCAGCTCGCGGGAATTATCCCATCTCAATACTCACGCCGGGGATCAATAAGAAAGAGATATATAATGCGCTCCGGCAACTGGCTCCCCATTTTGCGCAAACCATAATCATAGGTTACGCGCCATTCATTAAGGATATTCTCGATGGCGCAAAATCCGAAGGCGTCAACGTCGGCAAGCTGAATCTTAGGCTTGGGTTCGCCGCAGAATCATTCACAGAAAATTTCCGCGATTATCTTGCTGAGGCCGGTAAATTAAGAAATGTTTATTTGGATACGATGAATGTTTACGGAAGCGCGGATATTGGCGCAATGGCGTGCGAAACTCCACTTGCAATATTGGTCCGCCGCATTGCGACTGCCGATAAGACGCGGAATCTTTTCAAGATCATTTTCGGGAACATTGCGAAAACCCCGACTCTTGCGCAATATAATCCTCGTTTTATCACGTTTGAAGCTCCATCGGGCGAAGTGTTGCTTACGGGGGATAATTCAGTGCCGCTCGTGCGATATTCAATAGGCGATCATGGCGGTGCCATGACCTATCGAGAGGTGAAGGAAAAATTAGCCAGCTGCGATATCTCCCTCGAAAAAGTCGTTGCCCGCCATAATCTTCGGGGCTACGTTTCTGAATTGCCATTCGTTTTTGTCTATGAGCGGAATGATTTTTCCACGACGTTGTACGGTCTGCAAATTTATCCGGAGCATGTGAGAGAAGCGCTCATACGGCCGCCCATGTCTCGTTTTTTGACGGGCAAATTTACTATGGCCACCAAGTTTGACGGAAAAGAAGACCAATATTTAGAGATCAACTTGGAGACTCTGCCGAACGCAAAGATCAAAAAAGACCAGGAGGCAATGCTTTTAAAGAATATTGTCGCGCGTTTGGAGTCGTTGAATTCGGAGTTCCGCGAGTTGCATCGTTTTCTGGGAAAGCGCGCATTGCCGCGGCTTGTTTTCTGGCCCGCAGAAGATCCAAAATATTTCCGTCCGGGGGTAAAACAACAATGGGTAAAAAAATATGCCTGATCTCTTACAAGCGCGCAATATCCATAAGGATGATTTCTTTAAGCTGAATTCGCCGGAAGAAAAGATTGCTTTTTTGTTGCAGTACGCGGTATTGGCGCCTTCAACGCACAATAGTCAGCCGTGGAATTTTCGTGTCGGCAGTGATTTTTGCGAGATCATCCGTAACGACGAAAACCCCATCGTCTACGCCGATCCGAAGGGAAGAGATCTTTATATAAGCTTCGGATGCCTTATTGAAAATCTGGTCGTCGCAGCCCGCTATTTCAGAGTTTTTAAGAACGTTGACTATGTGCTGCAAGGATCTTCTATCGCTAGAATATCATTTGATTTTTCAGACCCAGGAACCAATACACACTGGGAATCGGTTATTGATGCCATTCTTATCCGGGTTAACGCACGGGGTCTTTTCGAAAAAGAATCCGTCGATAAAGCAAGTTTAGACATTCTGAAGGGCATTGAGGTTCCGAATGGATTGCAACGATTTTTTTTGGAACAAAAACAGGATATTGCAACCATCGCGGATTTAACGAATCAGGGATTAGTAATAGCCTACCGCGATACGAACTTTCGGAACGAGATGTCTCAATGGGTCAACAACAGCGTATCAAAAAAACCGACCGGCATCCCCGGGTATTCATTGCGAATGCCCTTTCTTATTTCGTTTGTTTTTTCTTGGCTCGTCCGCAATTTCAATATTGGCAAGAGGCTTGGATCCCTCAATCGCATCAGCATCAATTCTGCTCCTGCCGCCATAGTCGTCACGGCCGACGAGAACACTCCGAAGCATTGGTTGGAAACAGGACGTTTTGCGGAGCGCTTTGTCCTGCAAACGTATGCGCTTGGCTATAAGACGTCCTTTTTCACAGCCGCCATTGAGATGGGCGATCTCTACCAAGATATTCAAAGACTTCTTCATACGGAAAAAATACCCCAATTCATCATTATTTTCGGGAAGCTGAATCATCGCCAAAAGCAAAATTTGCGTTATTCCGCGCATAGTAAAATAATTAAATAACATGAAAATGGAAAATAATCATCAGCCAGAGATAATAGACTTCAAGAAATCCTCAGGGAAGAAGCGTATCGGCGAGCTCCGGAAAAAAAGCTATGTACGGGTCGTAGATGAAATGGAAGAACAAAAGAGAGAACTTGCATACGTCAAGAATCCTCGGCTACTGTTGAATCGTGAAAAAGTGGTTACCAAGAATGATCCACGGGATGGGAAGTGGGTGTATCTTCCGTGGAAGCAGGCGCTCGTGCATGTGCTTGATAGAAACGATTATGAACGGGTAAGGATTTCTAGAAACCGCGATCTTATTCTTGAGTCCGAACAAAAGAGATACGGCAATGCTCGTGTAGGTATCGCGGGGTTGAACGTCGGCAATCCGGCAGCCATATGCCTCACGCTTGAAGGAGGAGGAAACGACATGAAGTTCGCTGACAACGATGCGCTTTCCGTTTCGAACCTGAACCGGTTCCGGGCGGGGATTGCAGAACTCGGCCTCAATAAAGTTCTCATTTCTGCTTATCAAACCTACGAAATTAATCCTTATGCTCGGATCGCTCTATTTGATCATGGCATCACTCCAGACAATATTGATACATTCCTGAACCGCCCCCGAGTTGATGTTTTAGTCGAGGAGATGGACGCGATGCCGCTCAAGGTTCTTATTCGGGAACGCGCCAGACATTTCAGAATTCCGGTGGTCATGGTGACGGGAAGCGGCCCCGACGTAGTCATTGATGTTGAACGCTACGACCTGAACCCGAAACTTCCCATTTTGAATGGATATTTGGAAAAGGAGATTGTAGATGCTATCACTTCGGAAGATGCGAAAAATTTTCCATTCCCCAAAAAAATAAAATTGATGCGTGATTTTATGGGAGAAAAATTCCTACACAAGCGCCTCGTAAAATCATTCGCCTTAGTGGGGAAAACTCTCGCCGGTATCCCGCAGCTCGCAGAATCATCTTTTCTCCGCGGTGCGGCGGTGACGTATGTTGTCCGGCAGATCGTGACCGGTCGATCGATGAGATCGGGGAGATATATACTGCGACTCGATGGCATTGATGAATAATATAAATCTTTTCTACGCCATCCTCGGGGGAGCCATCACAATTTTTCTCGGGCTTTTGGTTTTCCTGCATAATCGGCACGGAGCCGCAAATGCCATTTTTATTTTCCAGTCCCTCGTCGGGGGTGTATGGGCCGTCGTCAATTATTTTTCCGTTGTTGCGCCCCCAGGGTCAGCGCTTTTTTGGATTCGTCTGGTGATATTCTTTGCGGTTCCATACGTGTTTTTATTCTTTCTTTTCGTGCAGAACTTCCCGGAGAATAAATTTATTGAAAAGAAATTCTCGTTTTGGGGGACGCTGGCTTGCATGATCCTCATGATGGCGCTTGCGATTTCCCCGTTCGTCTTTACGGCCATCAATATAGTCAATGGTGGTATCTTTCCCGTCCCAGGGCCGCTGATTGTCGTTTTCGCACCCATACTAGTTCTCTTTTTTCTGCTTACTACGGTGCAAGTTTTTCGGAAGTTTTTTCAGAAAGATAAGATACTCAGGAAACAATGGATAGCGATCGGATCCGGTTTTTTGATTGCGTATTTTCTCCTTATCTTTCTTGTATTCCTGCGGGTCGTCGTATTTAACGATACGACATTCGTTCCTTATTCTGCGCTATTCATCATCCCTATTTTTATGGGAGCCGCCTATGCCATTTTAAGAGAACATCTTTTTAACGTTAAGGTGGTTGCCGCCGAGGTGATGACGTTTTTTCTGCTTTTCGCGAGCTTCATCGAAGTTTTGAATGCTCAAGGGGATTTCGGTGTGATTATTGGATTGTTTGTTGTTGTATTTACAATCATCTTTGGAACCCTACTCATACAGAGCGTCCTTCATGAAGTCCAACAGCGCGAAGAACTTGAAAAACTCGACAAAGAATTACAGCAGAAGAATGTCCAACTCGACGAACTTTCCCATTTCAAATCCGAGCTGCTTTCGCTCGCGTCCCACCAGATCCGGTCGCCGCTTGCGGCGATCAAGGGCTTCGGCACGCTCATTGTCGGAGGATCGTATGGCCCCGTACCGGATGTGATCAAGTCAAAAGTGGAGCAGATGGACAAATCAGCCGATTCGCTGATCGGCCTCATCAACACGCTGCTTGATGTGCGTAAGGTGGAGGAGGGGAAGATGGATTACCAGATGGCGCGCACGGATCTTAATAAGATTGTACATGACGTCGTGGACCTTCTGAAACCCCTCGCCGAAACAAAAAAGCTGGAATTCAAATTCGATTCGCCCGGACATGAGGTCCCCGTGAACGCCGATGCGGAAAAATTGAAACAGGTGGTCCAGAATCTCACCGACAATGCCATCAAATACACGCCGAATGGATTTGTCCACGTGGAACTGAAAGAAGAGCCGCCGACAGCACCGGGGCAGGCGCCCACAGCGATTGTTACGGTTTCCGATTCGGGCGTCGGTTTTTCGCCCAATCTCGCGCCGCATCTCTTTGAGGAGTTCATCCGCGACGAACGTGTGAAGAAGCAGATTTTAGGTACGGGTCTCGGGCTCTATATTGCCCGCAAGATTGCCGAAGCGCACGGCGGCACCGTTTGGGCCGAGAGCGCCGGCGAGGGCAAGGGGAGCGCGTTCCACGTGAAAGTGCCGGAGGTGAAATAGGGGCGGCGTTATTTTATGGCGTGGTCGGTGTAGTAATAAGTCACATGGCAACAAAGACAGAAATTGCAATTTTCGGAGGTGGATGCTTCTGGTGTACCGAAGCGATCTTTAACGAGCTTCGCGGCGTGATGAGCGTGATGTCGGGCTACGCGGGCGGGACGGTGAAGAACCCGACGTATGAGCAGGTCTGTACCGGCACGACCGGACATGCGGAAGTGATACGCATTGAATATGATCCCGCGCAAATTGCATTTCATGATCTTTTAACGATATTCTTCGCAACCCATGATCCGACGACGCTGAATCGGCAAGGGAACGATGTCGGCACGCAATACCGTTCGGTGATATTTTATACGACAGAAGAACAAGAGCGTGAGGCGCAGAAGTTTATCAAAAATCTTGACGCGGGCGGCATCGGCCAGCCGGTCGTCACCGAAGTGGTGCCGTTGCCCGGCGGCGGATTTTATCCCGCAGAGGATTATCATCGCGACTATTTCAAGAAAAATGCCGGTGCGCCGTATTGCCAATTGATCATTGAGCCGAAAGTCACGGCGTTGCAGGAAAAATTCCAGGAATTATTAAAAACACATTCAAAGTAACATTATGAAAAAAGACCATGAATTGCCGTCGGAGTTATTGCACGTCGCTCGCGAAAAAGGGACCGAAGCGCCGTTCAGCGGCAAATATGTGAATAATCACGAAAAGGGAATGTACAAGTGCGCGGTATGCGGCACCGAACTTTTTTCATCGGACACCAAGTTCGATTCCGGCACCGGATGGCCGAGTTTCACCGAGCCGGCGAATCTCGCGAACGTTGAGCTAAAGGAAGATAACAGCCATGGTATGCACCGGACGGAGGTTGTATGCAAAAATTGTGGCGCACATCTGGGCCATGTCTTTGACGATGGTCCGGCGGATAAAGGCGGCAAGCGCTATTGCATCAATTCGGTCTGCCTGGAATTGGAAAAGGGGGAAGTTGACGGGAAGCAATAAGCCGCCCGCGCAGCGCCTATTTCTTCATTTTGATTTCGTTCAAAATCTTTTGGACTTCCTTTATACTTTCCGGATCATGGATCGATATCGCCGTCGCTTTTTTATCGAATTTCTTGAGGGCTTTTAATTTTTCTTTCGTGTCGCCGGACGTCGCGAGGTCGCTTTTCGTGAGAAATATTCGTTCCGGCTTTTCGAGGAGCAGCTTATTGTATGCGCCAAGTTCGGCCCGGATCGTTTTATAATCTTTCAACGGATCGGATGATTCGGAGGAAATGAAATGGAATAGGATGCGCGTTCGTTCGATGTGGCGCAAGAATTTGATGCCCAAGCCGCGGCCCGTGGATGATCCCTCGATCAATCCTGGGATATCGGCAAGGATCAATTCGTAATACACGCCGAGATTCGGCTCGAGCGTGGTGAAGGGATAATTGGCGACTTTGCTCTGCGCGTTTGTGAGCTTGTTGAGCAAGCTCGATTTTCCTACGTTCGGCAGTCCGACAAAGCCGACATCGGCTATGAATTTCAACTCCAGATGCAAGTCGAATTCCTCGCCCGGCAATCCCGGCTGGGATTGCTTGGGTGATGTGTTCCGCGACGATTTAAATTGAAAGTTGCCTTTGCCGCCGAGGCCGCCTTTTGCCAGGATGATTTTCTCGCCAAGTTTTTCGATCTCCAGGTCGGCGCCCGTCGTCCGGTTGTGGATCACGGTGCCGATCGGCAATTTCAGGATGATGTCATGCCCGGTATGGCCGTCCCTGAATTGCCCGCGCCCATCCATGCCGTTTTCCGCCGCAAACTCTTTTTTATAACGGAACTGGCCGAGCGCGGAAAGGTCAGAAACACCAACCGCGTAGACGCTGCCGCCGAGGCCGCCAGAGCCGCCAGCCGGTCCAAGCGACATTAAATTTTTATTGAATGCAACGGAACCCTTGCCTCCGTGGCCGGCCGATATTTTAATGGAAACTTCATCAATAAGCATGGTCTTATACTACCAGCAAAAGCGCCGCGCGACTATTTAATTTCCGCCCACGCCGCAGGCGTCGCCTGCGACCAGGGCGCCGCTCGTCGCATTCGGATCGTACGCGGCGAATGTCACGACACAGCTCCATGAAAGTTGCGTTCCGTTGATAACCGTATTGCCGCTCGCGTGACCCGTGGTGACGTCGCGAAGTGTGACTGTTACCACAGGATTCACGCCCTCAATACTCATCGTGTGGATTCCCACCAGCTGGATGGGAAGCAATTTTTGGCTTCCGGCCGGGATGGTAAGTGCCACCGGAATGACCATGCCTGGTTGCGCAAAGGCGTATTGTTGCCCAGGAACCGCCGGTACGCTTTCCAGATGATAGTCGCCGGTCGATTGCCCGGTTACGGGATTGACGACTCGCATAATAATCGGGCCGTAGACCGTGCTCAGCGCCGTGTACGAAACATCGAGCGTCATCTGCGTTACGGTGATCGGCTGGGTATCCTCATTATTGAAAACAAATCCGCCATCATCCTCATCATTTTTCAATACCGTGCTCATGGCCGAAGGCGCGGTGACGATCAGTTGTCCGGCTGGCGTGGTGAATGAAAATTGCCGCGACTGGGTTCGAAGGTCGCTGCCGCTTTGCGGCGTGAGTGATATCGTGCAGGTGTAGGGGGTTCTGGCGCTGAAAGTTGGATTTTGGTCAGGCGAACCCTGGATCGGAGGGGTCGGCATCGGATCGCAGGCATACGACATCGGGAAAGAAGGGGTTAGCCCACCCCCAACCGATGTTTCCGAAAGATCCCAGTTGATCGCATGTCCCGTCCCTATGGTGGTTGCGAACTGGATTTCGAACGGACCATCGCGCCGTTCGACGGGCGTAAGCGTTGTTGCGGCCAAAAAAGATTGCGCGGTCACGACGATAGGCGACTGGGGGATTGTTGGCGATGGTGAGGTGGATGAACTGGCGGTAGAAGAAGTAGTTTTTGAAGCCGTATGCGCAGGGGTCGGTCTTACTTTCACCGACGGCAATAAATTGTGCGCTACGGAAATAACTTCTTTGATCGCAGGGGCAACAATGGTCTGCACCATGGCCGCCTGGGGCGGGATGCTTTGCATGACGCTCGGCTGGTTGAAGATGCCGCCGAGGAATGCGGCGCACGCAGCGATGAAAGAGGCGAGTGTTGTCATTACCTTGATTTAAGGGTGTTCCGGTTGCTTTTGCAAATGTGCGACCAACGGGTAAACAACGATAAGGATAAAAAACAGCCCGGTCATATGGGCTGTTGATGCGTAATGTTCAAGTTGCAGTGTGCATGGGCTCGATCGTTCAGCCAAGGAAATCGGCCGTCGCGCCCTTTGCCTGGTGCGGTGCATGGATCGCCGCATCCCACGCTGTCGTACCCTTGTTGAAAGAGAGGATGTGTCGGAACTTTATAGAAGCCCACATACTCTCTGATTGCTTTGTCTGACCATTCGTTGAGTGCGTTGATTTTTACGAACCCGCCGTGGGCGCGGTCTATTTCGAGGACCGGTATCGTGATACGGTCGTCCGTCATAGGATTCGGACGCAGGCCTCCTAGGAGCGCCGGATATCCTTTCATGCCCCTCCGGAGCGGCCAGCTTTTACGAACATCACAACAAAGTATTCTCACGTCGTCGTGCCCAACAAAGAGATCGAGGCTTGGCTGGCCCGGGAGCATGGCGAGACCTTCTTTCGTGGGTTTCTGCGGTTCAATCCTGATCTTGTAGCGTTCTTCGTACTGCTTGATCAGTTCGTACGATTCGGGGTGCAAAGCGAGCGTGTCAATGAAAATGGTGCGGATGGTAAAACCGAGACGCGAGACCATGTCGATCAGTACGCCTGATCCACGTCCTAATCCGCAGAGAAGGGTAAGGCCGCCGCCGAACGTTTCCATCCCCCATGAAATTCTTGCGGAGGGATCTTTGTGCGCGAGCATAGCACTATACGACGCAATTTCCGCTTCGGATAAGATGTCCATACAATCCTCCCTGATTTATTACAACTATTTTGGTAATGTGCTACGCGAATAGTGTACCGCATCGTGATGGATTGTAAATAAGCTGCCGACTGGTAAAAATATGCCAATCGTGTTAAGATGATGGCATGGCATCAGTACTCTCCGCAGAAAAAATAAAATCAGGTCTTGACCAAAAGTTTAAAAAAGTCCGTGAAACCCCCGCGGGTTTCACTTTTTTTGTTTCACTCCATCATTTCGTCCAATATATCGAGACGACACCTTCCTTCGCCGTTTTTTTTGACGGCACCCGTAAGGGGAACCGGTCGGCGGAAATATCGCCGAAGTATTCCGTGCTGAAGCAGATCTATCAGGGGATCGAAGATATTGACATTCGTACCACGGACGACCTCGGACATGACCGCTATGTGGCGATCCGCGAATTGAGTTCGATCCGCAAAGCAGATCTTTCCGAAAACAACACGTTCTGGAAACGCCGCGAATCGCTCCGAAAGCTCGCTGGCGACATCCATAAAACGCTCCACACCTATCTTTCCGAATGAGCGACCAGCTTGGTTTTCGCGGCCTCGGCATCGCTCCCAATATCCTCTCCGTCCTTGAAAGGTTGCGTTTCACGACGCCAACGCCCATCCAACAGCAATCGATCCCGCAGGCGATCGAAGGGAAGGACATGATGGGAATCGCGCAGACCGGCACCGGCAAAACGCTCGCGTTCGGCATTCCTTTGATCCAAACCATGCTGAAGGATAGTCGCCGACGCGCCCTGATACTCTTGCCGACGCGCGAACTTGCGGTGCAGGTTGATGAAGCGCTTCGGAGCGTTGGGACGCCGCTTGGCATAAAAACAGCCGTGCTCATCGGTGGCGAACCCATACGGAAGCAATTGCACGCGCTTGATCGCAAGCCGCAGATACTTTTGGCGACCCCGGGGCGGCTCATTGATCATCTTGAACAAAAAACCGTGAGCTTGAAGGAGGTGAGTGTCGTCGTCCTTGATGAAGCCGATCGGATGCTCGACATGGGATTTGCGCCGCAGCTGAAACGGATCCTTGCTGTCTTACCCCGCGAACGACAGACGATGCTTTTTTCGGCAACGATGCCGGAAACTATTGTTTCCATGGCTCGCGCATATCTGAAGCTTCCGGTGCGCGTGGAAATTGCGAGGTCGGGGACGGCGGCAAAAGATGTCACGCAGGAACTGTTCATCGTAACGCAACCCGAGAAGCCGCGACTCTTAGAAAAGATCTTGCAGGAATACCGGGGTTCGGTATTGATCTTCTCCCGCACGAAATTCGCCGCTAAAAAGATCGCGGCGCATCTCCGCGCGCTTGGCCATACCTCGGCAGAGATCCACTCAAACCGATCGCTCAACCAGCGGCGCGAAGCACTTGAAGGTTTTAAGAACGGCAAGTACCGGGTGCTCGCGGCGACGGACATCGCGGCGCGGGGCATTGACGTTCGGAATATTGAACTGGTCATCAATTACGATCTTCCCTCCGTCGCGGAGGATTATGTGCATCGCATCGGCCGCACGGGCCGCGCCGGCGGGAAAGGCCACGCTATTTCCTTTGCGCGGCCCGACGAACGGAGGGACGTCCAGGCCATCGAACGGCTCACGCGTTCCACGCTCCCGGTTTCGCGTATGCCCACATTGCCGCCTTTATCCCCGTCATTCACGCAGCCCGTGATGGAACGGGAACGGCGTCCGCAACGCGGATATCGAAGGCCCGGCCAAAGACCATCTTTTAGCAGGCAGAGGCGACGCTAGTCCCTACGGCAATATTGGAGGGCATTATTGCGTCCAGCACCCTTTTCCCCTTTTGAGCAGTATTAATATAAGAGTATACTTATAAGGAACATGCCAAAGAAGCTTTTATCAATGGCAACTGGTGGAACGATCCTAGCGATAGGATTTTTCGCCATGGCAGGGATTGCCTATGCCGCAGTGCCTTCGGTCGTCAGTGTCAAATTGACCGGATCGAACATAATTACCGTTGTCTATTCAGAACCCGTCACAACAAATAGCTGGGATTACACCAACTTCACCGGCAATCTGAGCGGTTTTGGCGTCACGTCCATCAGCGGTTCAGGGAGCAGCGTCATCACGCTCACGTTGAGCGGCAGTCCGGTCGTCTCGACCGGCTCGTCGGGATATCTTACGATCGGGACGGGAGTGATAAGCGTCAGCACCAGCAATTCCTTCCCGGGCGGAACGTATAACGTGACAAGCGCTCAAGCGCCCATTCTTTCTTCTGTGACGGTTTCCGTGGGAAACGTCGGGAACACATTTTCAGCAGTCGGGAGCCAGATCATGCTGACGTTCAGCACGAATGAGTCGGTAGTAAACCCCACCGTGACCATTTTAGGCCATACGATCGGCGTGAACGGAACGGGCTCCGGGCCCTATACGGTGAATTACACCGTTGTGAGCGGGGATGCCCAAGGGACCATTAATGCGACCATTTTGTTTACCGATATGAACGGCAACTCAGGAAGCGCGACCGTGAATGTTTTGAGCAACGGCACGGGGAGCACCGGAAATGCGAGCGGTTATATTTCTTCCAACGCAAATTCTTCGGGAATATTGTATTCGGGTAATACCATTACCTTCACCCTTGTTCCTTCAACAGCCGAGCCGAATGCCAGATCGGTGACGGGATCATATAATGGCGTACCGCTTTCGTGGTATTCGACGAACAGTGGAACGACCTACACCGCCGTGTATACCGTAGCAGCAGGACAGAGCAATACGACTTATCCGCTCCAGATCAGCGGTGTCTCGATCGTTGACCAATATGGCAACACCATCGGCCCGTTCTCCGGATCGGACGTCCAAAAGACAATTACCGCTACCGCCGTCTCCGGTCCCATCACAATCTATCAGGCGGCCGCGATAACAACGCCAACCGCGAACTCGACTCCGAGTTATGGATTTGTTTCCACTGAGGCCGGCACGATCCACTACGGTGGAGATTGCACGAGCCTCACAGTGTCTGCAATAGCAGGATTGAATACGGTAACGTTCAATGCACTTGCAGATGGCACTCACACCAACTGCACAATCACGGTCACGGACGCGTCGGGGAATACCAGCAATCAGCTCGTTGTTTCGCCTTTTACGATTACCACTACGGCGACGACGGCATCGTCAAACAGCGCGGTTACAGCAGAAATCCAGTCGCTTGAAAGCCAGCTTGCCCAATTGCAGACGCAAGCAAGCGGAAGCACGGGCAGTGGCGCAAGCGTAACAACCTATAATTTCACTGAATTCTTGAGCGTTGGTTCGCAGGATGCGCAGGTTACCGCGCTCCAAAAACGCCTTTCGACGCTTGGATATTATACCGGATCGATCACGGGCTATTATGGTTCGCTTACGCAGGCCGCCGTCAAGAGATACCAATCGGCGCACGGCATCGAGGCCAAGGGTTATGTTGGTCCGTCTACGCGAGCTGCATTAAATTCAGGAAAGTAGTGCGTCCACATCCAATACAACTGCCCAGGGACACGCATCCCCACGACACCATCATTGAATGGTGGTATTTCAACGGCCACCTTACAGACGCGGATGGGAGGCGTTACTCATTTATGGATTGTCTTTTTAGGGCGGATGTCGCCAGGGTCGCTATACCGTATGTGAAGAATTTTTTGGGGCGATCAACGTCGGCAGAATTTGTCATCTTCGCCCATGCATCGTTGACCGACCTCAATCATAAGAAAAATTATAAGGACATCCAGAATATTTCCCTGTCTTCCCGCGACAGTTTCACGCATCCGTTGTTTTGCGTCCGCTACACTGACCCGATCGCGAGGGCCAAAGGACAGTATGAAATCGCCGAAACAAAAACAGGGACATTTCATGTGAAGACCGACCGGATTGATCTCGTATTGGAATCAAAAAAGAGGCCGATGCTTGAAGGTGGAAAAGGATTTGTCAGCGTGTCCGGACGGGAAAGTTTTTATTATTCGCTTACCGACCTCGCGGCATCCGGAACGATTCGCGTTGGCAAAAAGTGGATCCCGGTCTCGGGGAAGTCGTGGATGGACCATCAATGGGCGAATACCCCGTACGCAAAGGACCGGTGGACGTGGTTTTCGATCCAGCTTGACGACGGCACTGACGTCATGTGCATTGAATACGACAACGGAAAGGAAAAGAGTTACGTGGTTGACGTGCTTGACGCTCGCGGAAAACCCGCCGATTATCGGCGGGCCACATTCACGGCGGGAAAAACGTTGTGGAAAAGTAAAACGACCGGAGTGGCATATCCGCTTGTATGGACCATAACGGTTCCGGAAAAGAAACTTACATTGAAAACATCCGCGATTATGCGTGACGGGGAAATGATCTTCGGCGCCATCAACTATTGGGAAGGCCCGATCGCGGTCGCGGGCACGATGGGGAAGAAAAAAGTGAAGGGAGTCGGTTTTATGGAACTCGCCGGATATCCTTCACATTATGGTACATTGTCGCGGATCGAAGGATTTTTTAGACAGCCATAAGCAGACCTACAACGTTTCGAGGTCCAGCACCCGATCAATCCGTATCTGTTTCACGAAGTCGGGGACGTGGCTCACGAGCACCATCGCGCCTTCATACATGTCGAGCGCTTTCGCGATCACGGGGATATGCCGGAAGTTAATGTGATTCGTCGGTTCATCGAGGATGAGCAACCCCGGTTTCTCAAGAGAGATCGTTGCGAATGCGACAAGCCCTTTTTGTCCCTCGGAAAGCGAGCCAATCTTCGTTTTCAATATTTCCGCGTCAAGGAGGAATCCGGCTGCGGTCGAACGGAGATTCTGTTCGGTTCCCTCGTGCATGGCGTCGGCGAGCGTATCGTAGACGGTCTTTTCGAAATCGAGTGTCGAGAAATCCTGGCGATAATAACTGATGGTGATCCCGGGTGTCACCAGTTCGCCCTTGGCGTGTCCGGTGGCGAGCTTCTCAAGCAACGTGGTCTTGCCGATGCCGTTCGGACCCGTGAGGAGTAGCCGCTCTTTTTTCTTCAGCGTCACCACTTTTATTTTTTTCACGGTCGGTTTGTGGTTCTTCATGACCGAAACCGAATCAAGTTTCAGGATTTGTCCGCTCACGTCCGCCTGGCAGGGGATGACAAAATTCCTGATAGTTTTGTCCTCTTGGCGTGTTTCCACGATATCACCCTCGAGTTCCTCGATCTTCTCGTTCATCTTCCGTGCGACGTCGCGCATGTGGCCGCCCTTTTGCGCAAAAAAGTTTGCCTGGTCTTTCCGGTGCTGGATATCTTTTTCCAGGCGCACGTTTTTCATGCGTTCGCGTTCCAGCCGTTTCTTGATTTCCTCGACAACGTCAAAATAGTCGCCGGTATATTGCTCAACTTTTTTCGTGAAACTGTCGAGATAGAGCATGCCGTGCGTGAACGAATTCAAAAAGCCGGCGTCGTGGGATATCACGATGCATGTCTTCGGATAATCAATGAGAAACTGGGTGAGATGCGCGATGCCCTGCTTGTCGAGGTTGTTGGTCGGTTCATCAAGCAGAAGGATGTCGGGATTCTGGATGAGCGCCTGGGCAAGGAGAAGGCGCGCAAGTTGGCCACCCGAAAATGACCGGAGGGGCTTATCGAGCGGTGGCGCAAGGTGCACAATGTCGAGAATATTTTTGATGCGCGGTACAATGTCGTACACTTTGCGGGCAAATGCTTTTTCGAAGAATTCCTGCACCGTGAGATCCATCTGATCGCGGGGGATCACCTGCCGGCTGATCGCCATGGTAAGGCCCCGATCGATATGGATGGCTCCTCCTTCCGGTTTCAGGGCGCCCGTGATGAGCTGGAAGATCGTTGTCTTGCCTGCGCCATTCTGGCCCATGAGCGTGATCTTCGAACTCTCGCGCACCGAAAAATCGGCCTCGTGAAGGATGGGCTTGCGCCCGTGCTCAAAAGAGACCTTGCTGAACCGCAGGATGACTTTGTCGCCAAGCATGTCGGGTAGTATACCGCAGCGGGCCGATAAAAGAAATATGTTATAAACAATAAGAGATCATGAACAAAGCATTCTTGATGTGGATGGCGGTTGTGATTCTGCTTGTCGCCGGATTTGGCTTCGTAATGTTCGGCCATCATTCTGGTTCTGGTGTGCAAGCGCCAACCGGCGTGTTGCAGGTGGTCGCCGCTGAAAATTTCTGGGGGAGTTTGGTTTCGCAGATCGGCGGCTCGCACGTGCAGGTGCTGAGCGTCGTTTCGGACCCGAACGCCGACCCTCATGAATATGAAAGCAACACCGCCGATGCGCGCGCCGTCGCTACGGCAAATTACGTCATAGAAAACGGTGCGGGATACGACAGTTGGGCGGACAAATTGCTTGGTGCGGGCCAAAATCCGCATCGCACCGTGCTCAATGTTGCAACGCTCCTCGGAAAACAGAACGGTGACAACCCGCATTTTTGGTACAATCCGGCTTATGTGAACCAGGTGGTCGCCCAGATGGAACAAGATCTTATCGCACTCGATCCTGCAAACGCCTCGTATTACGAAGCACAGTATACAACCTTACAAGCGTCGCTTGCGGAATATCAAAATCGCATCGCGACCATTAAACAGCAATTTGGAGGCGCGAAGGTTGCAGCTACCGAAGACATTTTCGCCTATCTTGCAAATGCCGCAGGGCTCGATCTTATTTCCCCGCGGGCGTTCGTTCAGGCCGTGGCGGAAGGCAACGATCCTCCAGCTTCAAGTATTGTTACATTCGAAAACCAACTGAAGGGCGGGGGAGTCCGCGTGCTGGTGTATAATGAACAGACCGTAACGCCGCTCACCGAGAGCATGAAGAAGCTTGCCGCAGGCCAGGGCATACCGCTTGTCGGTGTTACCGAAACGATCCAGCCGCCCAACGTTCCGTTCGAGGACTGGATGAATGCAGAGCTGATCGAATTGCAAAATGCGCTCAATACAAAATAACGTCATTGTTGCAGAGGATGTCGCGGGAGGATATCCATCGAAGGCCATTTGGACGGATGCGAATTTTTCCATTGGCCAGGGAGAGTTCGTCGCCGTACTCGGCCCGAACGGCGCCGGTAAGACGACGCTTTTTCGGCTACTGCTCGGCCTTGCGCAACCGCTCGCTGGTTCGTTGGCTGTTTTTGGCAAGCCGCCGCGGCGCGGCAATCCGCGGATCGGCTATGTCCCGCAGCAGCATCCGATTGATTCCGAAACGGGGATCGAGGCGCTTCAGCTCGTGTGCCTCGGGCTTGACGGGAGCCGCTGGGGGATTGGATTAACAAAAAAAAGGACCCGTGAGGCGCTTGAGGCGCTTCGCACGGTCGGCGCGGAAGAGTTGGCGTACCGGCCACTCGGGGTGCTCTCGGGCGGGGAATTACAGCGCATATTTCTTGCCGAAGCGCTGATTGGCAAGCCGGACCTCTTGTTGCTTGATGAGCCGCTTGCCAACCTTGATATGCGGCGCGAGGCAAATTTTGTGCAGCTCATCAACAATGTTGTGCGTTCGCGCGGCGTCACGGTGCTGCTTATCGCCCACAACATCAATCCGCTGTTGCCGGTCCTTGATCGAGTCATCTACGTTGCGAATGGCCGGGTCACGAACGGCAAACCATCCGAGGTCCTTACATCAAAATCCCTTACGGACCTTTACGGCATTCCCATCGAAGTCCTGAAGGATTCGCATGGCAGGGTCGCCATCATTGGCATGGATGAACCTCCGGAACACCATTGCCATGAATAGCATCACTTTCAGTTTCAATGTCGTGAGCGACCTGCAATCCATGTGGCAGTACGATTTTATGCGGCATGCGTTTGAGGCGGGGACGATCGTCGCCGTCATCGCCGGGATCATCGGCTATTTCATCGTCCTCCGTCGGTCGTCATTCGCGGCGCACGCGCTGTCCCATATCGGCTTCGCCGGAGCTGCGGGAGCTGTTTTGCTCGGCATCAATCCGCTCATCGGACTCCTGGTCTTCACAAGTGGCGGCGGCATCGCGATGGCCACACTCGGGCGCAAAGCCGCAAGCCGCGACGTGCAGATAGGAACCGTTCTTGCATTCATGCTCGGCCTCGGCGTCCTCTTTATCAGTTTATATTCCGGTTATGCCACGGAGGCCTATTCGCTCCTCTTCGGCGAGATTTTGGGGATAAGCAGCACCGATGTCATCGTGACGCTTGTCGTGGCGTTCATCCTTTTTGGGATAACAATCGCAGCGTATCGTCCGCTGTTATTCACGTCGCTTGATGAGGATGTTGCTGAGGCAAAAGGCATATCAACATTCTGGATCGGAGCCGTCTTCATGCTTCTTGTCGCCGTCGCAACATCCATTGCGGTGCAGGTGGTTGGCGTGCTCTTGATATTCGCGCTCATGGTGACCCCTGCAGCGGTTGCACAACGCCTGGCGCGCCGTCCGGCGCAGGGCATCCTCATTTCCGTGTTGATAGCGTTATTTGCCACATGGGTCGGGCTTTTTATCTCTTTTTATGTGCCATACCCGGTGAGCTTCTTCATAACCAGCGTAACGTTTGCCGTGTATCTCGCCGTGCGGCTCTGGCAGGCCGCCTCGGTCAGTGGGATGAGCGCGTGATCGCTGTGGAAATCAACGCAATAATTCGTCTACTTCTTTTTTGCCACCCTCTAATTCAACGACCTGTTCTTTGTCTTCACGCAAAAGCATCGCCTGGAATTCTCCCGCATGCGTTTTCTCCTCCTTGGCGATGTCTTGAAAGACCTTTTT
>Ga0265330_10000356_pt1 | contig 32258 bp, 30 predicted proteins | sample 41919metaG_FD_202083 | JGI IMG/M metagenome (GOLD analysis project Ga0265330, IMG submission 202083) | Rhizosphere microbial communities from Carex aquatilis grown in University of Washington, Seatle, WA, United States - 4-19-19 metaG | ecosystem: Host-associated > Plants > Roots > Rhizosphere...
TAAAGAAGAATATTGTGGAGATCGTCCGGCAAGAAGTCGAACGGTCGGTAGAATTTTCGCCTGAAGAGAGCGTTTCACCCGTGTCGCAATTGCAATTAACCCGCCGCCAATTAAACGCGCTTGAAGAAATCGGCACTCCGATCAGATCGGGCGGGTCAAAAACTTTTTTGCTGTACGGAATTACCGGAAGCGGAAAAACGCAGGTGTATATCGAAGCGATTCGCGAAGCGCTGGCGAAGGGAAAGACCGCCATCGTGCTTGTCCCGGAAATTTCGCTCACGCCTCAAATCGTCCGGCGATTCCGGCTGCATTTCGGAAGCTCTGTTGCCGTCATGCACAGCCGCATGTCGGACGGCGAGCGGTACGACGCCTGGAGATTCTGCCAAAGCGGCAAATATAAGATTGCGATCGGACCGAGGTCGGCCGTATTCGCGCCTCTCGCAAACCTCGGCCTTATTGTCGTTGATGAAGAGCACGAAGCATCGTACAAACAATTCGACACTTCTCCCCGTTACAATGCACGCGATGTGGCCATCGTACGCGGGAATAACACCGGCGCCGTCGTTGTTCTCGGCTCCGCGACACCGTCCATAGAATCTTTCTACAATGCACAAACGGAAAAATACACTCTGCTTGAATTACCCGAGCGGATCGACGATGCCGTGCTCCCTTCGATCAGTCTTGTCAACATGGGGGATGACCACAAACGGCGTTATGCGGCGATGAAAGAGCAGGCTTCAACAATCGGGAAGAAGGCTTTTGAAAAAGGATTTCATTCCATTTCCTTCCTGCTCGAAGAAAAAATCCGCGACAGGCTGCGAAAAGGCGAGGGAATAATCCTTCTGCAAAATCGTCGAGGCTTCGCTCCGTTTATCGAGTGCCTCGAGTGCGGCCACGTCGAACGGTGCGAACAATGCGACGTCACGCTCACGTATCATCTTGTCAAAAAACATTTGCGCTGCCATTACTGCGGTTCGGTGAAGGCGGTACCGACCATGTGTTCGCAGTGCAAAGGAACTCAACTGAAACTCCAGGGCTTCGGTACACAGCGGGTCGAACAGGACCTGGCGGCGTTGTTTCCCGAAGCGAAGGTGCTGCGAATGGATTTGGACACAACGACGCGAAAAGGCTCGCACGACAAGCTCCTTCAACAATTTGGAAGAGGCGACGCCGACATTTTGCTCGGAACACAAATGGTTGCGAAGGGATTAGACTTTCCCCGCGTGACACTTGTCGGAGTTATTTCCGCCGACACGCAAATGCTGCTCCCCGATTTTCGTTCCGCAGAACGGACGTTTCAATTATTGACTCAGGTTGCGGGCAGGGCCGGACGGAGCTCATTGAAAGGAGAAGTCGTTATCCAGAGCTATCAGACCGATCATTACAGTTTGAAGTACGTTATCGAGCACAATTACCGGGGGTTCTATGAAGAAGAATTGCGCTACAGGCAATCGGCAATGTACCCGCCATTCGCGCGGCTGGTACTGATCGAATGTAAAGGCGCCGATGAAAAGGATGTGAGCCGCGTTGCAGAAAAATTTGCTGACAGGTTAAGGCGTTTAGCTCCGCAATCGATTATTCTTGGGCCGGCAGCAGCCGTCATATCTAAAATCAAAAACAATTACCGCTGGCAGGTCATCGTCAAAGCCGTAAAAACGAACGACCCGAATTCGGCATCCGTTCGGAATGCAATCACCCGGGTCGTTCAGGAAATCTCGTCATCGTCCGACGTTCGCCGGGGCGTACAACTCACCGTCGACGTCGATCCGCAAGGAATTATGTAATACGTCAAGCGCCAAAACTAAGCAGCACCGATGCAGCTGTAAACAACACCCACAGTACACCTACTCCCGCAAGCGCTTTTCCCACCGAAACCGAAAATATCTTCCCTAGTCCAATCGAAATAACAAAAAGAAACCAAAAAGTGAATACGCTGATAGAGCTGAGCAGCTTGTGGAGTGTATTTGCCGGATCGTATTGAGAGACCGCAAGGGCAAGGCTGGGAGTTGCATACAGCGAACCCATCGCGACGACGAGGAGCAGCGTAACAATCGATCCGAGCACGGATATATACATCGATAGTCCCACGACTTCAACGACTTTTCCGTATGTGGCAGTCGCTTTGAATACCCATTTCCCCATGAGCCAAAACGCAAGAGCAAAGCCAAACAGAACAACTGCCGTCACGATCACAGCGCCGACAGAACCAAAGATCATGAACAGCGGCGAACCGGGCTGGGCCGGATTTTTTGTCAACGCCATGTCTGCCTGTTCTTGCGTCATCTTGCCTTCAGCAACTTTCTTCTGAATCGTTTTTTCCGTTTGGTCCTTCATCTGATCTTGAATCGGCGCTTGAGAGAATGCAACGAGTACAAAAATAACGCTCACGATCATCGTGAGAATAAGCGGCACGGACCAGTTGGAATTTTGTTTCTCGCTTTTTGCGACATTTTCAAACAATTCACCCGGCGCAGAAAAAACGTTCATTAACTTATCGGAGAAGGACATTTCTGAGCTTTCTTCCGAGACCGGCGGGGTTGTATTGGCTTCATCCATACTTGGCTCCTTTTCGCATAGGGAACAAAAATGAGTTAATTAGTCATGGTACGCATTTGTAAAGTATCCACGAAGGGTACGAAAAACACAAAGGTTTAGATTCACCTATTTCATGAAATGCATTACTTTTCTGTAGGGATTTTGCGCGAGGCAGCTTTCCTGATTATTCAGAAATCTCAAGTCTCTAATTAGTGCTTTAGGAAACTCATCCTCCGCGTCAAGTATAATAAATATGAGTTGCAGTGTCAACGCTTAAAAAGTGGAACGATGCCGTGATTTCTTGCTTGATCCGAGTCAAGGCGTCAGTTTTAAAATTTATACACCCGCAAGCTCATCTTCCTTGCAAAATCAACGTAAATTAAGTACCATGATTCAGCGAACAGAAAGTAAAGCATAATGTTTATTTCTTTTGAAGGATTAGACGGTTCCGGTAAAACCACGCAGGCGACTCTGCTCGCGGAAAAACTGCGGAGTCAAAAACACATCGTGGAGTTCTTTCGGGAGCCGGGCGGGACTGAAATCTCCGAACGCATCCGGGAAATTCTTCTGGATAAGAAAAATCTCGGCATGAGCCAGATTACCGAACTATTCCTTTTCTCGGCAGCACGAGCTCAACTCGTCGGCGAGGTCATTAAACCGGCTTTGCTCGATTCAAAAATTGTCATCTGCGACCGCTACGTGGATTCGACAACCGCGTACCAGGGATTCGGAAGGGGGTTGCGGCTTGGGGCTGTGAAAACAATTAACGCAGTAGCAACATTCGGATTGCTTCCGGAAATGACATTTCTCATTGATGTACCGATCGACGAAATAATCGAACGGCGGCATAGGAGCGGGATCGCAATCGACAGGATGGAAAGCGGTGGGAGAGAATTCTATGAGAAGGTCCGGCAGGGATATCTCGAACTCGCAAAAGAAGAACCGAAACGCGTCCGGCTCATCGACGGCTCGCTGCCGATCGACGTCGTTCAGGACGAGATCTGGAAAACCCTTTCTGTACATTTGCCTCGAATGCTCTCCTGAACGGAATGCCGTTCGGCGGACTTGGCTGGTAGAATCTTCTGCCCTGCCGAGAGATCGTCAATCAAACACCCTTCAATGCTGAAATCAGTTTCTCCAGGTCCACAACGCGTTCCATCACAATCTCGCTGCTGTTGGCCGATTTTCCTCTTGCGTCGATCGCTTGGAACGACGAGTGCATGCTGAGGTCGCCGATCTCGACGATCTTCATTTTTTGTTGAACAACACCCCGCGAGTCAACCGTTTCTTCGGTATTAAGCCCGACGTCGACAACAACAGAAGCAACGCCGTTTGCAAAAGTCAACGTAAGACCGCTGATAATAATATCGCAAAGGTTCTTCGTGTTCTCCGGGAGCCGTTCGTAGAGTGAAACATCGGCATGTTCGTACTCTCCGGCAGCGATGGAATAACAAATTCCGAGCAGCGCAACACAGTTCAATTTCCGGATCGACATCTTTTCGGGATCCCCCTTCGACCCGCCCGATTCAATCAACACAGTGCTGGTTCCCCATTTCTGAATATTATCGCCGAAGGCACGCGGTTCAAAGGAATCGTCGTAACGCGAGATATGCCCTCCGATGAATTGGGAAAAAATAGTAACGAGCGCTGCAGCAACTTTTTTCGCACGGAGCCGAATCGCATTTTCACTTTTTGCGTAATCGTACGCCGGTGCGAGAAGCGCTATTGTGGCGACGTTCCCCGATGACCCGACCGTATACCGCGGTTCCTGGTCATGAAGATTGAAACCAAACTCCGGCGAATATTCATCGCGCGTTTGTTTTAAGAGCTTCGCTTCGTTCGTCTGAAGCTGCAACGCGTCCCTGTTAATGTCGATCCCGTGAACACTGCGCCGTTGAAATCGCTCTGCACCGTCGGGATTCAGCATGGGAATAATGAGGAGCGTGGTCTCTGCAAGAATTTTTTCAACTTCCCGTGAAGCCTGATTCTGCCCAATATACGAGAGCATGTCAAGCACTCCCATCGTCGCCGTCGGCTCGTCGCCGTGCATCTGCGACCACATGAAGATTTTCTTTTTTCCCGAACCGATCGTCAGCAAATTGATCGAACGCCCCTCGGAAGATACGCCGATTTGCTCGATCCTGAGAATGTTTTTCATCGACGCTTGCAACAAATGCAAAATATCCATCATAGCGCTGTGTTTAAACCGCTTGGATGTAACGTCCTTTACTTTGTATGCTTCATACGAATCATAGAGATCCCGAGTATACCTGCGTATATCCGAGTCCAGCGATGGAGCTGCCATAGTCGATAGTATCGTAAGTGGAAAAATAGTTTCTTGTTGCGCCGCCAGAAGCGGTCAGCTGACTTGAGTAAAGAAGCTTGAAACAACCGGAACTGCGAAAAAACACTCCTCTGTGAATAATGTACAAACATTTTTCGGGAAAAACATAAAGCCGTTAGCTTAAGTTTATTGATTTTCGCGGCGATGTTTCGTATTTTAATATAAAATAAACGCAGAAAGTTAAGAAAAGGAGTGTTTGAGTGGAAGTATCTTTCAAAACAGTAACCGAGTGCGACCAGGAAATTGCAATCAGCCTTTCACCGGAAGAGCTTGTGCCTCATTTCGAAGCCGCATATAAGAAGGCAGCGCCTTCGATCGAGATCAAAGGATTCCGCAAAGGGAAAGTGCCGATTGCCCTCATCAAAAAATACTATGGCGAAAGCGTCGAAGCCGATGCACTGGACGACATTGCCAACGAATCCTTTAAGAAAACCATCGAAGAGAAAAAGATCCAGCCGATCGGCACTCCCTCGATGGTCGACATGAAATACAAGCGGGGCGAACCTTTTTCATTTACAATAAAATACGAGGTCAAACCGTCTATTACATTGAAGGAATACAAAGGCATTCCCGTCGAGAAGTTTGTCCATCCCGTGAAGGAAGAAGAAATCGCCTCAGAAATAAAGCGGCTGCAGCACATCAACGCAACCTTTGAAGAAGCCCCAAAGGTCGATGGTGTCGAGTATGTTGTGACGGTCGACATTCAGGACACGGATGAATCGGGAACTCCTCTCGTAGGGCAGAAACGCGAAGGCATGAGGATTTACCTCAACGAGCCGTCAACCGAACAGGAAATAAAAGATGCTTTAAAATCGGCCGAGCAAGGAGGCGTGTACAACGTAAGTTTCGAGCATAAGCACGAAGACCATGTACACAAAGTTCACATGCAACTGACGGTCAAGAAAATTGAGAAAGTGATACACCCTGAATTCAATGATGAGCTTGTTAAGAAGATCACGAAAGAAAAATTTTCGAACGCCGATGAGTTTCGGAAAGAACTAACCGCCGACCTCGAGCGTTACTGGAATGACCGGACAGAAAAACGTTTGGTCGATGACATCACCAATGAGATCGTGCGCCGTCACGACTTTGCAGTCCCGGAAACGCTCGTGAAAGGCTTTACTGATTCGTACATCGAAGAACTGAAAAATCAGCAAAAGAACAAGCAGCTCCCCCGCGGATTCGAAGAGCAGAAATACCGCGAAGCGGCCCGGCCGTCGGCAATCTGGCAGGCGAAATGGGCATTGATCCGGGAACAAATTCTTGCGAAAGAGAATATCACAATGACGGATGCCGATGTCGACGTTCTCGCCGAGGAGGAGTCAAAAAAATTGAATATCGACAAAGAACGGCTGATTAATTTTTACAAGTCTTCGGAAACGGCGGGGGAAAAAATCCTGAATGATAAACTGGTCGCTTTCTTAAAACAGCATTCCGCTATTAAAGAGACTATCACAGACGATGCAAGCAAGCTTCTGTCGTAATTTTCAGCACCACTAAAACGTAGAAAGGATTCTCACGAAATGATGCACTCGAACAAACCCTACGACCTTTACAACCAGCTTGTTCCGATGGTTGTCGAACAGACAAGCCGCGGCGAACGTGCCTTCGATATTTTTTCCCGGCTGCTTAAAGAGCGGATCATTTTCGTCGGCACCGCCATCGACGACGTTGTGGCGAGTCTGATTGTCGCCCAGATGATTTTTTTGGAGGCGGAAGATCCCGAAAAAGACATCCATCTCTACATCAACAGCCCGGGGGGAAGCGTCACCGCCGGTCTTGCAATTTACGATACGATGCAATACATTCGTCCCGATGTGTCAACGATGTGCGTCGGCATGGCCGCAAGCATGGGGGCCGTGCTCCTTCTCGCGGGCACGAAGGGAAAGCGCAAAGCGCTCCCCAATTCGCGCATCATGATCCACCAGCCATGGGGCGGTGTCCAGGGAACGGCATCGGACATCAGCATCCAGGTGGACGAAATACTGAACACAAAAACGCGGCTCAATGAGATCATCGCTCATCATACCGGAAAATCCATCGACGAAGTCAAACGCGACACCGACAGGGATAAATATCTCTCCGCCGAGGAAGCAAAAACATACGGCATCATCGACTCCGTGCTGGCAAAACGGACTGCCGAACCGAAGAAAGAAAAATAATCCACATATCGTTATTCTCAGAGTACCTCGATGAGTCAAAAACCAAAAGGCGACGAGAAAATCCGCTGTTCGTTCTGCGGGCGGGGACCGGAAGAAGTATCGAGCATCATTGCCGGGCCGGATGTATATATTTGCGACCATTGTGTTTCGAGTTCGGTGGACATCATCCGGAACAACATGGCCGCTTTTCCGAAAAAAAAGGGAAAAGGAAAAGCCGGCCTTACACCCGAACAGCTGAAAGAAGCGCTCGATCAGTACGTGATCGGCCAGGACCAGGCGAAGAAAACGCTGTCGGTGGCCGTGTACAATCACTACAAACGCATTGACTCGAAAGACCATCTTCAGCCGTTTGATGAAGTCGAAATAGAGAAAAGCAACATCCTCCTCATCGGCCCGACCGGGACAGGAAAAACTCTTCTTGCTCAAACACTTGCAAGAATTCTGGACGTCCCATTTGCGATCGCCGATGCGACGACGCTCACTGAAGCAGGATACGTCGGCGACGACGTCGAGACTATTCTTGTGTATCTCTTGCAGAATGCGGAATACAATGTCGAACGGGCCGAGCGCGGGATCGTCTATATCGACGAAATCGACAAGATTTCACGGAAAAGCGACAGTGCCTCGATTACGCGCGATGTTTCCGGTGAAGGCGTGCAACAAGCGCTGCTGAAGATTCTGGAGGGAACACTTGCCGGTGTTCCGCCGAAAGGGGGACGCAAGCACCCGGAACAAAGCCTCATTAATGTAAATACAAAGAATATTCTCTTTATTTGCGGCGGAGCGTTCGAAGGGCTGGACAAGATTATCGCGAAACGCGTCAGCCAAAACCCGATGGGATTCGGGGCCGACCTGCGAGGCAAGAAAGATTACAACACCGACGAGTATTTGAAGCAAGTTGAACCGGATGACTTGTTGAAATACGGGCTTATTCCGGAATTTATCGGCAGGCTTCCGGTGATTTCATCGCTGCATTCGCTTTCCGAAGATGCATTGATGAATATTCTCGTTGCGCCGAAAAATGCATTGGTAAAGCAATTCCAAAAGCTCTTTAAATACGAAGGCGTGGAATTGGAATTTGAAGAGGAGGCACTCAGAGCGATTGTCCAAAAAGCGATGGCGCGCGGGACGGGTGCGCGGGCGTTGCGGGCCGTGATTGAAGAGACGATGGTCGATATTATGTATTATCTCCCTTCTCGCCCGAACATTACAAAATGCATCATAACAAAAGAAACTATCGCGAAGAAGAAAGAGCCGATGTACCTCTTCGAGGAACGCAAATCGGCGTAATAAATATTGTTGACCTAAAATAGAAGAGCCAACTGTTCAAACGCGGTTGGCTCTTTTTCTTTGTTGAATCATCCACGATGTTCACGAAGAACACGAAGAAAGTGTGTTTCACGAGATTGTTCTCTAACCAATTTTTTATCGAAGAAAGTATTGGCTCTCAATAAAGTAGATCTCAACCTTCGTGTTTTTTCGTGTTCTTAGTGGATTAATAGTTCCCGATCACCCACGAAGCAGCGACAAGCGCGGCGGTTTCCGTGCGCAACCTCCGTTTCCCGAGCGAAACTTGAACAAACCCCGCCCGCTCGGCAGCATGAATTTCATCCTCGGTAAATCCTCCTTCAGGACCGATAACAATTAACGCGGAGGTCGGCTTCTGCCTGTGACGAAGTGCCTCGGAAATAAAGAGCACCTCGTCTGTTTGCTCATAGGGGATGATTTTCAAGTCAAACACCGATGCGTGATGCATGACCGACTCCATGTCCGTCAACGGATAAATTTGCGGGAGGTAGCTGCGTCCCGATTGTTTCATCGCCGATAACGCAATTTTTTTCCAGCGATTCTCTTTGGATGAATGTGCAACCGTGCGCGATGTGGAGACGGGAATGAACCGGCGAATCCCAAGCTCCGTTCCTTTTTCTATCAACCATTCCATTCGGGATGGATTTTTAAGAACGGCGACGGCGAGCGTTACTTCAATAGCCGCCTCGTTGAGCCGTTCATGGACGGAAAGTATCTCGCATTCGATGGCGTGCTGCCGGATGGATCGTATAGCCACCTCATACGCACGGTCTGCTCCGTCGACAACCCACAATAACTCTCCCTCGGATTTTCGAAGCACACGGACAATGTGCTTCGATTCATCGTCTTCGATGGTCAGAAACCGCTCTCCGATTTTTGCCGGGTCTGCGTAAAAGAATTCTTTAGACACAATTACTTTTCCTTGTTGAACACATGAGACTCTGTCGGTTAAAATATACTTAGTCCTACACTTTACAGCGAAGCTCCGAGGTCAAGAATGAGTTCTCCGTTGTGAAATCCCGGTCCGCCGAACGCGTATTCAATACGGGCGACAAAACTGTACGAAAGAAGCATGTTCAACCCGGCGCCGTAGCCTGAGAGAAAACTGTTACCTCCAAAAAAACTGTTCACTGCGATCGGCTGATTTCTATACCACACTCTCCCTGCGTCTCCAAACAGCGTAAAGTACAGAGCGTAACGAATATCTCTGAATTGCTCGATAGGAATTTCCTCGAGCCGAAGATACGCGGGAGAAATAATTGGAATACGAATTTCCGCTTTAGTCCCGGCGATGTCATCACCTTCGACGATTGTCCGGAACCTGCCGCGAATTCTCTCGGAGTATCCAAAAAATACATGTCCGTAATTAGGGTCGTCACCACCCTGCACGGCGCTTCCGAATATTCGAAAAACAAACGACGAATTAAAATAGATCGGAATATACCTCCGAAAATCAACTGAATACCGCTGGTAATCGATATATTTGTCGTCAAGGCCGTACTTTGAAACATCGATTGTTGCCAATGTCCCAAGGCGCGAATACTCGCTCAAGTCGCGCGTATCATAGACGTAGTCGGCATGCAAAGAAACGAAATTGTCTGTTCCCCCCGGAGACAATGTTCGCCCCGCCCTATTGTCGGAAACACTCAGGCTGGTAAATTCAACGGTTGTCGTTATGGTGGTGTACAACGAAAATCTTTTCCCGAACGTGATTTGTCCGTCGATAAGTTTTTCGTCGAAATTCGGGCCTGAAGAGAGCGAGACGAGGCTCAGGTTTTTTTGGATTGAGTATGATGCTCTTGTGGAAAAGTATAAATTATTTTCGGGGTCGAGCGCCGGGTCGACATATTGCACCGAAGCATACGGGTCGTAGCCGAGCGCGAACTGAATATTCACAAGTTCCTTCCGCCCGCGAAAATTTGTGTGGATGACGCCTGCGCCATAATAGAGATGCGTCCATGTGTGATCTTTGAAGCCGGCGATCGGAAACGGATAAAAATACCAGCGCTCGCTGACAAAAACAATCAACGTTGCCGTTGTGGAATCCTGAATAACGTGAATCTCGACCTTGTTGAACAGTTGAAGGCTGTAGATACGGTTGATGTCGTACGCAACCCCTTCCCGCGTCAACAGCGACCCGGGCTTCAGCGACATTTCGCGTTCGATGATAAAGTCTTTGGTTAATTCATTTCCGGCAAAAATAATATTTGAAACGTGCAACGTTGAGTCGGGAAAATCCGGGGGCGCCGCTTGCGCAGAGTCCTGCGCCAGGGACACGAGCGGAGATAGCGCGCAAGCGATGAGAAGTATTGGGAAAACTTTCATTCGAATATAGGCAATAAAAAAGAGGCTTGAAAAAGAGGAAGATTCTCAAGTCTGCTTCCGTCCTACGACAAAACAATCAATGCATCAACGCGCGATGCTCGACTGCAATACAGCGGTCCATAACTACTTTTATTCCCGCCGATTCTGCGCGTGCCGCCGCATGCTCGTTGACAACCCCGAGCTGCATCCACACACATTTCGCTCCTGCGAGAATAGCTTCATCAACGACAGGTTCAACCTCGTTCGAATTGCGGAAAATGTCGACGATATCAATTTTTTCGGGAAGGCTGTTCAGATCCGCATAACACCGCATACCCAGCACGTCTTGGTACTTCGGGTTCACCGGGTACACGGTATATTTTTTCCCCGCAAGGAAGAGTGCTATCGAACCGCTGTCGCGCCATGGCTTGGGGGATGCACCAACAACGGCAATCGTCTTCGACAAAGTCAAAATCGACCGAATCTCGGAATCCTCGGTTATCATCGAACCTGCTCTTCCGCATACGATTCGATCGGCGGGCAGCTGCAGACGATGTTCTTATCGCCGTACGTGTTGTTAATTCGCCCAACGCTGGGCCAAAACTTGTGATGACGCACATCCGGAAGAGGATATACTGCTTTCGTCCTGGTATATGGATGGTTCCAATCGTCCTTCATCGCTTCCATGGGAGTGTGCGGGGCGTTCTTGAGAACGTTGTCTTTCGGGTCCGCAGTGCCCCTGGCAACTTCTTCAATCTCTTTTTTTATCGTGATGATCGCATCGGCAAACCTGTCAAGCTCCGCCTGCGACTCGCTTTCGGTGGGTTCAATCATCATCGTATCGTGAACCGGGAACGAGACTGTCGGGGCGTGGAAGCCGTAATCCATCAAACGCTTTGAGATGTCCTCCACATCGACGCCGCATTTCTCTTTGAACTCTTTCATATTAAGAATAAATTCATGGGCGACTCTGCCGTTCTTCCCCCGGTAGAGAATTTGAAAATGCGGTTCGAGCCTGGCTTTTAAATAATTCGCGTTGAGAATTGCGTACCGTGTCGCTTCTCTCACCCCGCTGCCCCCGAGCATTTTAATATAGGCGTACGAAACGAGAAGGATATTCGCACTTGACCATGGGGCCGAGGAAACTGCGTGAATGGCCTTTTCCCCGCCGGTTTTCACCACCGGATGCCCCGGTAAATACGGCGCAAGATGCCTGGCAACGCAAATCGGACCCATACCGGGTCCGCCGCCGCCGTGAGGGATACTGAAAGTTTTATGCAGGTTAATGTGGCAAACGTCTGCGCCAATGATCGCAGGGCTTGTAACTCCGACCTGGGCGTTCAAGTTTGCACCGTCCATGTACACCAGCCCTCCGTTGCGATGAACGATGCTGCAAATTTCCTGCACGTTTTCTTCAAACACTCCGTGAGTCGACGGGTAGGTCACCATCAAGGCGGCAAGCGTGTCTTTGTAGCGAGCCGCTTTCAAACGCAAGTCTTCGACGTCAATGCTCCCCGTATCATCGCAAGCGACAACGACGACTTTCAATCCGGCCATCACGGCGCTTGCAGGATTTGTTCCGTGTGCTGACGAGGGAATGAGTGCAACATTCCTGTGGCCTTCCCCTTTGTCCGCATGGTAAGCTCGTATCACGAGCAAGCCGGTAAACTCTCCTTGCGCCCCAGAATTTGGCTGCAGCGAAGCAGCGGCGAATCCTGTAATTTCACACAACGCCGACTCCAGCTCCTTAAAAATCTGCTGATACCCTTCGGCTTGATTGATGGGTGCAAATGGATGAAGGCTGGCGAACTCCCGCCAGCTGACGGGCATTAACTCCGTTGCTGCGTTCAGCTTCATCGTGCACGAACCGAGGGGAATCATTGAATGCGTCAGCGATAGATCTTTGTTCTCCAGACTTTTGATGTACCGCATCATTTCGGATTCTGAATGATGCATGGAAAAGATCGGGTGCTGGAGATACGGACTTGTGCGGCGGAACGGTTCAGGATAATTGATTACAAGAGAAGAATATTTTTCGGCGAGATCCTCATGCTGATGTAAAGCATGGGCTGCGTGTGCAAAAATTTCTTTTATTGCAACAACATCTTCTAGCTCCGTGGTTTCATCCAGCGCAATCCCGATATGCGTCGGACCGATGCGCCGGAAATTAAACCCGGCGGATTCCCCGGCGGCCAAAATCGCGCCGGCGTTCTTCCCCGCATCGATCTTCAGGGTATCGAACCAGACTCGGTTTGATTGTTTGAAGCCGAGCGCTTGGAGTTCCGCATCGAGGACTTTGCTGAACCCGTGTATTCGTGACGCAATTCTCTTGATTCCAGCCGGACCGTGATACGCAGCGTACATCCCAGCCATAATCGCAAGGAGCGCTTGCGCCGTACAAATGTTCGAGGTTGCTTTCTCACGGCGGATATGCTGTTCCCGTGTCTGCAGCATCATGCGGTAGGCTTTGTTATTCTGTGCGTCAACAGAGACGCCGATGATTCTACCCGGCATGTGCCGTATGAATTCATTTCTTGTCGCAAAGAATGCCGCGTGCGGTCCGCCATACCCCATAGGAATTCCGAATCGCTGCGATGATCCGACGACCACATCTGCGCCGAATTCTCCCGGCGGCGTGATCAACGCGAGGCTCAGCAAATCGGCTGCGACGACAGCCAGAGCGCCGCTTTTGTGCACAGCGGCGATAAATTCCCGATAATCCGTTACTCCACCCACTTCATCCGGATATTGGAGGATCGCCCCAAAATACGACGCATCGAAATCTATTTTTTCATGATTGCCCACCACGACGTCGATGCCGGCAACGTGTGCGCGCGTTTTAATAACATCAATTGTTTGAACGAAGCATCCTTCCGAGACAAAAAAGCGATTCCTCGACACGCCGTCCATATTCTTATTGACGATGCCGTAAACCATCGTCATCGCCTCCGCAGCGGCCGTCCCTTCATCCAGCAGCGATGCGTTGGCAACCTGCATCCCCGTCATGTCAATCACCATTGTCTGGTAATTCAGGAGCGCTTCCAGCCTTCCCTGAGAAATTTCAGGCTGGTAGGGAGTGTATTGAGTATACCAGCCGGGATTTTCAAAAATATTCCGCTGTATGACGGCCGGTGTTATGCAATTGTAATAACCTTGGCCGAGCATGGACTTATAGACTTTATTCTTGGCAGCGATCGCTCTGAGCATCTGAAGAAATTTGTATTCGCCGACAGGCGGAGGAATTTTCAACGGCTCCTTCATCCGGATACTGGCCGGAATAGTCTCGTCAATCAACGTATCGAGCGAATCAACGCCGATAACCCGAAGCATTGTGTTCAATTCTTCGCCGCCCGGGCCAAGATGGCGGGATTCGAACTTATCTTCTTCAAACAACGAATTGGTCATTTCAGTAATTATTGAATGTGTGAAACTCAGGAGGCTGAATGGTCTTGTGCCGCCGATTGTTTCTGCTTCAAAAGGAACAGTGCATTTTCAGCAGCGGCTTGCTCGGCTTCTTTCTTATTTTTCCCCACCCCGACACCCGTCGCACCGTTGCCGATTGATGCTTCAACGGTAAATGTCCGGTCGTGATCAGGCCCTTCTTCTTTTATGATTTGATAGTGCGGCAGGGACCTTCCGTTGGCCTGAGCATATTCAAGCAGCGCACTCTTGTAATTCTCATCGGCTTCATGGATTGTGCCTTCCATCAGGGCGCTGGTCAACTGGCGCTCGACAAAACGTCTCGCTTCTTCCAACCCGCCGTCAAGATACACAGCACCGATCACCGCTTCGTAGGCGTCAGCAAGAATTGTATCAGCGCCTTTTTCGGCCGTCTGCGAAGCGCTGTTGCTGAGAAGGAGAAAGTCGCGCAAGTGTATTTTTTTTGCGTAGTGAACCAGCGCTTTTCGATTCACCAAGCGAGCCCGCATAATCGTCAGGTTGCCTTCTTCTGAATCAGGATAGAGCTTGTACAATCGCTCGGCAACGGTCATATTTAATATCGAGTCGCCCAGAAACTCGAGGCGCTCGTTCGAATGAAGCATCGGCGGATCGGCGAACTGCAGGTATGATCGGTGCAGAACCGCCTGAAGGAAAAGGTCCTTCGAGCGAATGCGGTACTGGAGCACGCTTTCCAATCGTTTGAAATCGATTCTGGAGTATAACTCAGACAGAGAGTGCGCGGAAATTGCAGGCGCGGTGCGGAAAAGATTTTGGACCCATCGACGAAAACTGCTCACACCGGTACTTGTCCTCTTAATTCTCCTGATATTTTCTGAAGAGCAGGGTTGCGTTGTGGCCGCCGAACCCGAACGTGTTGCATAATGCGACATTCACTTCCTTTTCGATGGAAGTGTTCGGAACATAAAAGAGATCGCAATCAGGGTCGGGAAACTCGTAGTTGATAGTGGGATGAATCTTGTTTTCGACAATGCTCATCACTGTTGCAATAGATCCAACCGCTCCCGACGCACCGAGTAAATGCCCGACCATCGACTTTGTGGAATTGACGGCAAGCTTCCACGCGTGTTCGCCAAAAACCGTCTTCATCGCCGCGGTCTCGTTTTTGTCGTTTGCCGGTGTTGACGTGCCGTGCGCGTTCACGTAGTCAACGTCGTTTGGCGAAACACCCGCATCGCGGATGGCCGCTCTCATCGAACGAACTGCACCCTCTCCGCCCGGAGCCGGGTCGGTGATATGATGCGCATCGGCAGTAAAGCCGATTCCGGCGATCTCGGCATATATTTTTGCCCCCCGCTGGATCGCATGGCCAAGCTCCTCAAGAACCAATACGCCGCCCCCTTCGCCCATCACAAAACCATCACGTTCTTTGTCGAACGGCCGGCTCGCTCTTTGCGGCGCATCGTTGCGGGTTGAGAGCGCTCTCAACGCGTTGAAACCGCCGATCCCCATCGGACATATTCCGGCTTCGGACCCGCCGCTGAGCATCACATCCGCATCGCCGCGCTGAATCAACATGAACGCGTCGCCGACCGCATGCGACGCCGTTGCGCACGCAGACGTCGTTGCATAATTCGGCCCTTTCAGACCATACTTCATGGAAATTCTTCCGGCTGCGATATCGGCGATCATCATCGGGATAAAAAACGGGCTGATGCGGTGAGGTCCTTTTGTAACTACCAGCGTCTCATGTTGGCGCTGAAATGTCTGCATTCCGCCGATGCCGGAGCCGAAAATAATGCCGGCCCGATCTCCCGAAATTTTTGAGAAATCGATGGCCGAATCTTTTACCGCTTCTTCGGCCGCTGCAAAAGCGTACTGCGTAAACGGGTCAACACGCTGAACCATTTTACGGTCCATGTAGTTGAGCGGGTCAAATCCCTTCAGCTCCGCCGCAAACTTCGTGTCGTACTGCGTCGTGTCAAAATAGGTGATGGGGGCTGCGCCGCTCATGCCGGCGAGTGCATTCTTCCAAAACTCTTTGACCGTCAAACCAATCGGTGTGACCGCTCCCATACCTGTGACAACGACACGACGCGCTCTTCCGTTGAACGACATACCCTTTTCCTTCGCTTCCATTTCATCCGTTTTATAACAACGTAATGCCGACGTTTGCCGGCATTACGTATGCATTTCATCGAGGAATGCCCGTATCGGCATTACGAAACTTTTGCCGATAAATATTTTACCGCATCTCCGACAGTCGCAATTTTTTCGGCGTCTTCATCCGGGATTTGAAGATTGAAAGCCTTTTCAAATTCCATAACCAGTTCGACGGTATCTAATGAATCAGCGCCAAGATCATTCGTAAATGAAGCTTCCGGGGTAATCTGCGCCTCGTCAACGCCAAGTTTGTTTACAATGATCTCTTTTACTTTTGCGGATACATCAGCCATACGGGTATCTCCTTTAGTTAAGTGATTATGCTGCTTTGAAACATTTACAATTTACATGACCATGCCGCCGTCCACACACAACACTTGTCCGGTTATATAATCCGCGTCGGATGATGCAAGAAAACGAACCACCCCGGCAACCTCGTCCGGTTTCGCGATCCGCTTCAACGGAATCATGGCTAAGATAGCTTCTTTTTGTTTCTCATTCAACTTCTCCGTCATGTCAGTTTCGACAAATCCGGGAGCGACGACATTCGCCTGAATATTGCGCGAAGCAAGCTCTTTTGCTACAGATTTCGTGAAACCGATAATGCCCGCCTTCGACGCTACATAATTTGCCTGCCCCGCATTGCCGATAATACCGACAACGGATGAGATGTTGATAATCTTGCCGGCCTGCTGGCCCATCATTTGACGGCATACGGCTTTCGTAAAACTAAAGACGCTTTTCAAATTTGTGGCAATAACCGTATCCCAATCGCTTTCAGACATTCGCATCAATAAGCCGTCTTTCGTAATTCCTGCATTATTGACGAGGATGTCAACCCGTTCGAATTCCTGGACAACTTTTTGGACGATGTCGTTCGCTTGAGTAAAATCGGCGGCGTCGGACTGGAATCCCGATGCGCGCCTTCCTTTCGCCCGGAGCTCGGCAACGATTATGTCGGCGGATTCTTTTGAACTGCGGTACGTGAACGCAACATCGGCTCCTGCTTCACCAAGAGCAAGAACGATCGCCTTGCCTATTCCCCGCGTTCCCCCCGTAACCAGTGCGACTTTATTTTGTAATTGCATAGTGGACGTGAGATATTATTGCTGTGATAACGGCGGCCGATCAGGCACAAATTCTTTTTGCAGAACAGTTAAATCTTCATAGCCGTCTTTTCCCAGAACAAATTCCAATTCTTCCTTGCATGCCTCAACAAGGGTCGTTTCTCTGTTGTCGATGAAAGAACAACAGGTTGTCTTCTGATACAAGAAGTCGTCGAAAGTAACAACACCGCCGTCAATGGTGATGGGAAATGCTACACAAAAGAATGGCTTCAACGCCCATCGCCCGAGCTTTTCTTCCGTTCCGGTAATTTGCAGGCTGCACATCCCGGATTTATTGAGAAAGACACATTTATCATTGAAAACTTCCGTCCCAATAGTCTTGCCGGAGGGGAAATCCTTATCGTCTAAGACTTCGACATCAAACCAACGAGTGTCGTCGGTGAGCTGCGTTTCGTCCATATATTTCTTGATAGTCTCTTTATGAGAAAGAATTAGTTCTTTCTCTTTGAGGTCGATGTATACTCCGGCAGCACAGCACGTCGATTCGCACGCAAACGGTCCGCATCCTTTTGAAAATCCTTTTTGAAAAAGGATCGGATCAATCTCATATTCACTCACGCGCATCATTTCTCCGTCGATTCAATCAGTTACGTTCCTGCCGCTGAAATATTCGCCGCAGTGTCGAATCCTGCGATCGAAGCGCCGGGGATAATTCTCTTTACCAGGCCTTGCAGAACTTTTCCCGGGCCAATTTCAGTAAAACTTGAAGCGCCGTCTGCCGCCATGTTGATGATTGTTTCTTCCCACCGCACCGGGCTTGTTACCTGTTCGAATAACATGGCCCGGATTTCATCCGCTTTCTGCACCGGTCTGGCAGTGACATTTGCGTACACCGGAATACTTGCATCGCGAAATTCCGTTTTATCCAGCGCAACTTTTAACCCGTCTTTTGCGGATTGCATCAGCGGCGAATGAAATGCACCGCTGACCACGAGCTCTTTCACTAATTTTGCTCCCCGCTCCTTTCCCAGCTCCATCGCTTTGCGGACACCGCTGACGGAGCCTGAAATCACAATTTGTCCCGGCGAATTGAAGTTTGCCGCCTGCACAATTCCATCTTTCCACGCCGTGCAGCATACCTCCCCCACAATTTTTGCATCGAGCCCCACCACCGCGGCCATCGCACCGGGGTTTTCTTCCCCCGCCTTTTGCATCAACTCTCCCCGCAATCGAACGAGCCGCAGCCCCTCTTCAAACGAGAGCGCGCCCGCCGCAACGAGCGCGGAGTATTCACCAAGCGAGTGTCCCGCCGTCATTGACGCGTCGCGGGGGTTCAGAATATTCCAGACTGCAAGGCTCTGAAGAAAAATAGCGGGCTGCGTATTTTTTGTTTGTTTCAGCTCCTCTTCCGGGCCTTCGAAACAAATCTTTGACAACGAAAAACCGAGGGCGGCATCGGCTTTCTGGAATAATTCCATGGCAGCAGGAAATTCGGCGACCAAATCTCTTCCCATCCCGACATACTGCGACCCTTGTCCCGGAAAAATGTAAGCAACCTTGACCATTTTACTTCAAACCAAAGCTTTTCTAATTCTTAATTATTAATTCATAATTCTTAATTCTGCTTCGGTCCTTCGATTCCCCACTTCACCAGCACCGCACCCCACGTATATCCCGCTCCGAAACTCGAAAGCACAAGATTGTGTCCTTTCTTGATTTTCCCGTCCTGCCACCACTCAGACAGACAGAGAGGAATCGTTGCAGCAGTCGTATTTCCATAGCGGTCAATATTGATCATCACTTTCGATTTGTCCAGCTCCATGCGCTCGGCACAGGCGTCAATGATGCGCAGGTTCGCCTGATGCGGAACAAGCCAATCAACATCATTGCCGGTAAGATTATTGCGTTTCATAATTTCCGCCGATACTTCCGCCATCCCGATCACTGCGACTTTGAACACCGCTTTTCCGTCCTGATACACGTAATGCATTTTTTTATCGATTGTTTCATGCGTAGACGGATGCAGACTCCCCCCGGCCGACATATGCAGTGCGAATCCGCCAGAACCGTCCGAATAAAGCTTATGGTCAATAATGCCGACGGAATCGTCTGTTGTTGGTTCGAGAAGAACCGCGCCCCCTGCATCGCCGAAAAGGATGCAAGTGTTCCGGTCGGTGTAATCGACTATCGAGCTCATCTTATCGGCGCCGACAACGACAACGTTTTTGTACGCTCCGGTCTCAATGAGCTGGGATCCGATCGTCAACGCATAGACAAATCCAGAGCAGGCGGCGTTCAAATCGAAACCCCATGCTTTCTTTGCGCCAATCTTATCCTGAATGATGCAAGCCGTCGCGGGAAAGAACATATCAGGAGTCACCGTTGCGACAATAATGACTTCTATTTCCGATGCATCCATTCCCCGGCGGTCCAGCATACTTTTTATAGCGCCAACTCCAAGATCCGATGTCCCGCCGTTTGTAAGAATCCGGCGTTCGCGAATCCCGGTCCTCGTCCGGATCCACTGGTCGTTGGTGTTGACCATTTTTTCCAGATCGTGATTTGTGAGAATTTTTTCCGGAACGTAATGGCCGACGGCAGTAATCAGTGCTCGTGTTTTACCCATTCAATCCTTCAGAGCTGTTGTTGCCTAATGATTGTTCAATATGAAAATTGATTTTTTTGTTCACCATTTCTTCCGCCCGCAAGATCATATTGGAAATCGCTTTCGGTGTCGAACTTCCATGCCCGATAATCGTCACGCCGTTCACTCCAAGCAGCGGAACCCCCCCGAATTCCTGGTAATCGAAGTCTTTAAATATCGTCCTCAGCGGATTCCTGAGCAAACCCATCAGGACCTTTTGGAGCAGCCCTTCCGCTGCATAGTTCTTGAATTTTACTTTCAAGAACGAGGGGACGCTTTCAGCAAATTTCAGGAGGACGTTTCCCAAAAAACCGTCGCAAACAACAACGTCGGCCTTGCCCTGCAAAATATCTCTCCCTTCGATATTCCCGATAAAATTCATCCTGTTTTTGCCGGCTACGAATTTTGCGTACGCCTCTTTCGTAAGTTCGTCCCCTTTTGATTCCTCTTCGCCGACGTTCAGCAAACCGACACGCGGATTCTTCTTCTTAAAAACGTATTCCGAATAAATGCTTCCCATCACCCCGAACTCGAAAAGAAAATGCGGCTTGCAATCTGTGACTGCGCCCGCATCAACGATCAGCGTCGGTCCGGTTTCTGACGGAAAAATCGCTGCGACCGTCGGGCGGCTCACTCCTCGAATTCTTCCCAGCAGCAGGGCAGATGCGGCAGTTACTGCGCCGGTATTTCCTGCGCTGACGAACGCATCGACTTTTTTTTCTTTATGAAGCATCATGCCGACAACCAGCGACGAATTGGGTTTCTGCTTCAACGCTACGACCGGTGAGTCGTGCATGTCAATCACATCGTCTGCCGGAACAACCGAGAGCGAGAGACCGCCGGTATTTATCTTCGCCAGCTCGGACCGGATTGCTTCTTCCCTTCCCACAAGAACTACCTCAAACCTGTTCGCGGTTTGGCGCAGCACATCCACCGCGCCTCGCACTTCGTTACAAGGGGCAAAATCCCCCCCCATCGCATCGATAGCAATCCGCAGTTTTCCCTCTGCGTGATTCAAAGCATTTCCACCGACAATATGGCTGAATGTTTCGACGACAATCGTTTGCGAGCAACCGGCAGCGCGATATGCTACGCTTCTTTCGGAATGATGATCGAACGGCCGTTATAGTAACCGCAGTTTGGGCACGCCCGGTGCAGGAGTTTTGGTTCGCGGCAATTCGGGCATTCCGCTAACGACGGCACTGCAGCTTTATAGTGCGTGCGACGCTTTCGGCCGCGAGTTTTTGAATGGCGGCGTTTCGGGTTTGGCATTGCGGTGATTCCTTATAATAAATTAGTTTTTTTTCTTTAACATTGAAACTTCAACGAGCCCCGCAAGTTTGTTCCAGCGCGAATCGACTTCGCCCGGGGCACAATCACAGCTGCCGCCGGCACTGTGATTCAAATTCTTCCCGCATCTGGGGCATAGCCCCGCACACTCTTCCCTGCAGAGTAACTTTAACGGAACTGCAAGGAGCACGCTGTCACGCACAGCGTCGGAAATATCAATAACATTGGTATCCGGCGTCAACGTCCGGATGTCTTCATCGCTTTCTGCGGGATGATCCTGTGCATCCCAATCATACACTATCTGAAACGCAGGAGAAATTTCTTTTTTGAACTCATCCAGGCATCTGTCGCATTGAAATGCCGCTTCCGACGTTATGCGAGCGCGCAGGAAGATCTGACGGCTTGTTTTCTCAAGCGTCACCTTTGCGGCAATGTCTCCGATGAAATGTTCGGGTAGATCAAACTCGCCAGCTTTTTTTGACAATGCATATTCGTGCGTTCCCTGTGAAAGATTCGAAATGTTGATTTTCACTGTTTCCTCCTGCCATTGCAAAATCCTGGTTTGATCCCCCGGTACAGTTGCCTTCAAAATCAACCAAAATTGTCAAAAAACGAGCTTTCGCTGAAAAAAACATGATAAATATAGCCATAATGAAGCAGAGAGTCAAGAATTCTATAGAGGTTTGCTTAACACGACCGTGCTGGTCTCGAAATACAAGCGTCATTCCATCAACTCATCACTGCAAAAGAATCCTTGAGCTGCTGCCCATCTTTAATCTGGCATGTCTGTAACTCCCTCCACATTCGAACCCGGAGAGCGGACAGTTTTAGATTCATGGAAAAATCCACACTTCATTTCATGCCTGGTGTGAATAGATAGACGCACGGGAGAAGCCATTTTTTCCTGCTCGACTTGACAACGAATGCATAATTATGTTTATTACAAGCGTCTTAGAGGAGCGGTACGCATGAGTAGCTGAAGCGAGAGTGAAACAACTCGACGACCTTCAACGAAAGGGCAAGTAGATCGTGCCGCCGAAAGTTGTGCGTATTGTTTCTGCAAACAACTTGGGTTGCAGTGTGAACAACCTGCAAACTGTCATCCCGCTCACCAATCGGGATGGAGCGCTAACGACGATCTGCGTTTACGTTCGGCGAGCTGCTTCGGCAGGCGATACATTGTTTCATTCGGTCGATCAGAAAAGTAGAGAGTCCAGCGCTCATCTACTTTTTTCATTTTTAGGCAAAGGATGCACGAATGAAAATCGCATTGCTTGGTTACGGGCGGATGGGGCAGGACGTTGAACAAGCTGCCATAGAACGGGGGCACACCATCGCTGCTCGTTTCACAATAGAAGATCCGCTTCCGGACGTCGATAAAATTGCAGCCGAAATTAAAAAAGTTGACTGCGCGATTGATTTCAGCGCGCCGGCCGCGACAGAACATCATATCCATTCCCTCGGGCCGCTTCATATTCCTCTCGTCGTCGGCACAACAGGCTGGAACGGACAACTCCCGGCACTCCTTGAGTTTATCCGTCAATGCGGAGGCACAATCCTCTACGCTTCGAATTTTTCTGTCGGGGCAAATATCGCATTTCATATCGCGGCAGAAGCTTCGAAACTCATCGACCGCTTCCCGGATTACGATACTGCCATCCATGAAATCCATCATCGGCTGAAAAAAGATGCGCCGAGCGGAACAGCGCTCAAACTTGCCGATACGATTCTTCACAACATAAAACGCAAGACCACGATCGTGACTTCGCTGAACAATCGCCAGATTAAGCCGCATGAATTGCTGGTATCGAGCAGCCGTATCGGTGAAGTTGCGGGAACACATTCCGTCACGTTTGAATCATCCGTCGATTCAATCCAGATCACGCATACCGCACACAATCGCCGCGGATTTGCGCTGGGAGCCGTGCGGGCTGCGGAATGGCTTCAAGGGCGGAAGGGCGTTTTCACAATGGAAGATTTTTTGTTCGTAAAATAATACTCAATATTATAGAAGGGTTTTTTTATGTCATCACAGTTTTCGTTCAAAGGGGTTGCTACGGCACTTGTCACGCCGATGCAGATCGCTGACGGCGCCGTCGACGAACGGGCGCTTCGCGTGCTCGTCGATTTCCAAATTTCGAACGGGGTCAATGGATTGGTTCCTTGCGGGACGACCGGTGAAAGCGCAACGCTCAATCACGCCGAACATCATCACGTGATGGATGTCGTCGTCGAGCAGGCGGCGGGCCGGGTCCCCGTCATTGTAGGGGCAGGAAGCAATTCAACACAAGAAGCCGTCTCCCTCACGCAGCATGCGAGAGCGATCGGAGCAAACGCGGTCCTCTCGATTGCGCCGTATTACAACAAGCCGACACAGGAAGGCTTCTACCAGCACTACAGGGCAATTGTCGAAGCGGTCGATATACCTATTTTCGTCTATAATGTACCCGGGAGAACGGGCAGCAACATCAATGCAGAAACGACATTGCGTATCGCTGAACTTCCCGGCATTGCAGGGATCAAAGAAGCTTCGGGCAACATTGGACAAGTAATGGAAATTCTTCGCCATCGCCGAACAAACTTCACCGTCCTTTCGGGCGACGACGCACTTGCCCTCCCCCTGCTCGCCCTGGGTGCTGATGGAGTGATCTCCGTCGTGGCAAACGAAACTCCCCGTCTTTTCTCTTCGATGGTTCGGCTCTGCCTGGAGGGAAATTTTTCCGAGGCGCGCGTGATTCACGAGGAGCTGCTGCAGCTGATGAATCTTAATTTCATCGAATCCAACCCGATTCCGGTGAAGGGTGCCCTTGCAATCATGGGAATGATCGAAGAAGCGTACCGGCTTCCGCTTACTCCGATGTCGTCCGAACATCGGTTTGCTGTCCGGCGCGCGCTGGAAGAACTTCACTTGATGGAAGCGCAGCGATGAATATCTCTCCCGAAACGCTCCCATCGATCGTCGAGGAACTCTCTTCACAGAAAACCGGTGATGACCGCGGCGTTGAAGAGAAGGTCTTCGAGCTTTTCATTTCCCTCCTTGACAACGGAAGCATTCGGGCAGCTGAGAAGATCAACGGAAAATGGGAAGTGCATGCGTGGGTGAAGAAAGGCATTCTGCTCGGGTTCAAAATCGGCGCGCTCAGAAAGGTCCCGGCTTCGAGTCCATTTTCCTTCTTCGATAAGCACACATTTCCGACCAAAGAATTGTCGCTGGAAAACAACGTGCGCATCGTTCCGGGGGGAACTTCAGTCCGGCGCGGCGCGTACCTCGCCCCCGGCGTTATTATGATGCCGCCGTCGTACGTCAATGTCGGCGCGTATATCGGCAAAGGAACGATGATCGATTCACACGCGCTCGTCGGCTCGTGTGCACAAATCGGGGAAAGGATTCACATCAGTGCTGCCGCGCAAATCGGCGGAGTGCTCGAACCGATCAATGCGCTGCCAGTGATCGTCGAAGACGATGTCATGGTTGGAGGTAATTGCGGAATTTACGAAGGGGCGATCATCAAAAAAAGGGCGGTGATAGGCGCCGGAGTTCTCCTCACAAGCGCGACGCCCGTGTACGACTGTGTCAACGAAGTGATCATCCGGAAATCAGATTCCGGATCTCTGATTATCCCTGAGAATGCCGTCGTAGTCGCCGGTTCGCGCGGAATCCCAACCGACTTTGCACGCCTCAACGGACTTAGTCTTTACACCCCATTGATTGTGAAATACCGGGACTCGCGGACCGATGCCCGAACAGCACTAGAAGATGCGCTCCGGTAAGACCCGTACGGAGAAACAAAAAAAGTCCGGCCTGTCCTTCAAGGAAATACACGCTGACGCCGCGCCCAGGAAAAGACCTTATACTTTTTCCTCAACTGCAGGCTGCTCTGCCGGCGGAGCGACCAGCAATTCATCCTGGACATAATCCACCGTCTCCATCAACGCATCAGCAAACTTGTCAAAATCCTCTTTGTAGAGAAAAATCTTGTGCTTCTCGTACTCTTCTTCGCCTACCCTCTTGCTTTCCGTAATCGTGATATAAAAATCCTTTTCAGATTTCGTGGCTTTCACATCGAAAAAATAAGTACGCTTTCCTGCACGCACACGCTTCGTAAAAATCTCATCTTTGTAGTTTGAATTTTCCAAATGAAGAACCTCCTTTGCATGGATAGTAAGAATTGTTCGTACTGCTCGGTTAACGCTTTGGTGCGGTCATCGGGCCGCATGACGCGGCCGACAACTTTGTGAACGCAATGAAACGACATTCCGTTTTTTACCTCCGCACGACAGCAACTTTCGCCGTCGAGACCTGATTACCATTGTCAGCGTAAGCAACGATAATGTATACACCGCTTCCCACGCTATTGCCGCGGGAGTCTGTGCCATCCCAAAATGCCCTCCCGCCGCCTTGTGCTGCAAATTCCTTAACGAGCGCCCCGGTGATGTTGAGAATTTTTATCGTCGCATTATCGGCAAGGCCTTTGATAGTGACGGAAGGATGATCGGGCATGATAAAAGGATTCGGTCCGATGTCAAGCGTGGACATTTTTTCTGCCGTACCGATCGCCGGAATTTCAAGACTCGACAATCCTTTTTCTGTCCCGAAGTACACTATGCCCCGCTTTTCATCAAAGGCAATTGAAAGAACATTATTGTCGACAAGTTTACCGTTGGTATTTGCAACCGTGTATTGCGCGATCAACGACGTGCCGTCGGGCGACAGAACTACGACACCGGTTTGCATGGCGACCCATTTATTGTTCAGCGGGTCGACTGCAATAGTGTTGATGAACTGGCCCTGGACAGCTCCAAGGAACACTATGCTCACTTGGGACGTTGGGTATGCAGGATCTCCGATTATCGTGATGCCGAGATTCGACCCCAGCCATAGACTGCCCGCTTTGTCTTCTGCAATACAGGTCACCTCCGCACTCGCCAAACCGTCTGTCAATGCCACTTCTCCCCAATTGTCGCTGGCCAATCCTGTTACTGTCCCCGATTCATTATAGTATATGCAATGAACTGGCAGCGGTTCGAATCCGAGCAAGCTGTTGACCAGCCATTTCGTTCCATTGCGGTCCACAAGAACACCGAGTGCACGGTCGAAAGCGGTACTCGCCGGCTTCCGGATGGATACCCATGATGAATCGGGTTTCATCTCCCAAAGGATATTCCCGTCCACCGGGGTATAATCCGGCACCCACACATTTCCTGCATTGTCGTACGCAGTTTTTCCTGTGACGACATAATGGGCCGTGTCGACACTGCCAAAACCGGGATACTTTTTATCGAAGACGCGTACGAGGCTACCAGCATTATTAACAAGAGCGACACCTCCCCCCCAGGAGCCAATCCATTTGGAATTATTCGGCCCCAAGGCCACGGTAAAACATTCGTTTGAATTTAACTGGGGCGTTGTAGCAACATTATAGTTCTTCCAGCGGCTGCCATCGTAAGAATAAAATCCCTTACCGGACCCAGAGCCTCCTGGACCGGCGGATGCTGACCACACGATTCCGCTCTCATCCACAAGAACGGAAGTGAAAAAGTTAGACGCCGGGCCATTGGTTATGAGTTGAGTCCACTGAGCTGTTCCGCGATTCAGTATTCCGATGCCTGCCTCTTGGAATCCGGCAAACAGTCGTTTGGATGAATCGCTGGCGGCGCAGGTAATTGTCGCGGGAGCGGAAGCGCCGAATGGCACTATCGCATTGGCTGCAGTAAGCGCGTAGATGCTGCGCGTGCCTGCGACGTACAAGACTGAATCGATGTTCACCAAGGCCGTCACCGGCTTCGGGGATCCGGGGAGAAGCACCCATGACCCATTTTGGTATATGTAAAGCCCGGAGCCGGAGCCTGCATACACGTTTCCAGAAAACGCGGCCACAGCGCTAACTGCTGAAGGCGTTGTGAATGATTCCCAAGATTCGGGAGCAGCCAGGTTTACCGCGCCGGGCAGTGAAATCGCCAGACCACCTGATGTCCCCACGAAGATTCTTCCGTTGAAAACAGTTAAACACGTAACGTTTGGATGGGAGAGAGTTCCAAAAATTCCGTATGTGTCGCCAAATTCATATTTTGAAATTGAAAACACGCTCACTCCAAATGCCGTACAGATGTACATTGTATCCCCGTACGATCTGAAGGAATTGACCATTTTTTGAGTTTGCTGCGAAAGGACAATGTCGCTGATATTTCGCCAGGAATTCGTAGCGGGGGAATACACATCAACGGCGCCCGAGGTTTCGCCCACCCAAACCGAGCCATGTGCATCCAATCCAATTGCGGAAACATCATTGCCTGTGAGTCCTTCGGAATTCGTAAATTTCTGGAATGTAGAATCCGCGGGAGTGAATCGAAGTATGCCGCCGCCTGTACCAACCCATACTTCACTCCGGGCCCCCACAATTCCAACGACGTTCGTCATATCGGTATAATTTTTCCAATCGCCAATTCCGGCATTCGCAAAGACAGCAACGCCGATGATTCCAGCCCACGCGATCAACAGCCGAGAACAATAATTCTTTTTCATACACAACTCCTTTTCCATTGCATCGAAAAGAAACGGTTAAGCGACGGTGTATCCTGTAGCAACATGTGCCTGCTTAGTTCCTCGTCGATTTGTTGTTGAGTTGTGCGTATAAATTCGCCATGGTGATGGCACTCAGCGCTGCATCCCACCCCTTGTTGCCGACTGAACCCCCTGCACGCTCCATCGCCTGTTCAAACGTGTCGGTCGTCAGCACCCCGAACAGCAGCGGAATATTTCTTTCGCGTGCAACGACGCTCACGCCACGAGCACATTCTCGGGCGATGTATTCGAAGTGCGGTGTTTCCCCCCGAATGATTGCGCCGAGACAGACAACGGCATCATAGGCATTGGTGAGCGTAATCTTTGCAGCCACTTCCGGGATTTCGAATGCACCCGGGCAATAGAAGACGTCGACATCCTGGTCGATGTTCGAACCGTGGCGCTGGAAGCATTCGACGGCACCGTCGAGCAAGCGGTGGGTTATTGTCTGATTGAACTGACTGACGACAATCGCGAATTTTTTCCCTTCACCGGAAACACCGCCTTCAAACACGCGGGGCATAATAGTCACCTGCACTGTGAGACATAATCACGACGACCGCTGCAGAAAGAGACGGCGCTTCATTGTATCAACCTTGCTCTCATCAATAAAAAAAGAGCCGAGAACTGCGTCGTCATTCTTCTTGCCGCCGTGGAAATCCGAACCGCCGCTTTCGAGCAGGTAGTATTCGCCGGTCACGCCGCGGTAATGAACGATGTGCTCTGGTGTATGCGACGGGTGAATGACTTCGATTCCATCAATCCCCGCTTTGATGAGGTGCTGCAGCATGGCGTCTGTCGTATAGCGGCCCGGATGGGCAAGGAATGAAAGTCCGCCGGAAGATGCAATAAGCTGTACCGCTTCCGAGGGAGAAAATTGGAATTTTCTTTCATACGCTGGGCCGCCATTGCCTATATACCGATCGAACGATTCCTGATATGTTTTTGTGAAGCCTTCATCCATTAATGCGGCGGCAATATGAGGCCGGCCGACGGATCCCGTCCCGGCGTGTTCCATCACCGATTCGATCTTCAGCGGTAATTGAAGTTCATTGAGTTTGGCGACAATTCTTTCCGCACGTTTAATTCTTTCGTGACGAAAAAACGTGAGGTAATCGAGCAGCCGCTGGCTTTTGTAATCGACAAAATAACCGAGGATGTGAACTTCTTTGTCCTCAAAGTTCGCACTTAATTCGACGCCGGAAATAACCTCAACGCCAATTTCTTTTCCAAACTCTAGGGCATCGGGAATTGCGGCGACGCTGTCGTGGTCTGTAATGCTGACCACAGACAACCCTTGCGCCTTGGCTTTTTTGACGAGCTCGTAGGGAGAGAGTGCACCGTCAGAACAAATTGTGTGCATATGGAGGTCGGCTTTAGCGCCCATAATCTCGTAGTCTGCTCTACTTCGCGTGGCCTCGAGGAAAAAAGAAGCCTTCCACAATTCAGGGGTGCCCGGTCCTCATTGAAGATGGAAGAAGTTGTTGACGACGTTATACATGAAGGTTTTTGAAGCTCTCGTAATCGTTAATGATGAGCCTGTTGCCTTGCAGCTGCAAATACCCTTTTTGAATAAATTTGTGAATCATACGTGAAATGGTTTCACGCGAGGTTCCAGCCATATTTGCCAAATCCTGTTGCAATGGAAGCTCGTCAATCTCCACGCGTCCTTTTCGGAACATTCCTATTTCATCCGCAAGCTGAAGCACAACATTCGCAACCCTGCCCGCAGCATCTTTCAATGACAGGCTTTTTATCTGAGCATCGGCTTTTCGCAACCGGCTGGTCAACTCCCTCAGCAAGGCAATGGCTACCATCGGGTAATCATTGAGAAGCTTTAAAAAATCCCTGCGATGAATCATAAACAATTCAGATTTCGACGTCGCAACAACGCTCGCCGAGCGCGTCAAACCGTCTAGTATCGCCATTTCTCCAAAAAAATCGCTTCCGCCCAAAATGGAAAGGATGACTTCGCGGCCGTCGTCGTCCATTCGAACAATTTTCACTTTGCCGGAAACAATAACAAAGAGGGCAGCGCCGGTCTCCTCTTCCAATAGGATGATGCTCCCTTTTTTGTATTTCTTCCGAACGCCGAGTCCTGCAATCTTCTCAAGCTCTTGATCGCTTAACTCGTTGAAAATCGGAACATTTCGCAAGAAGCTGACTTCCTCAAGCATTATCTCATCCTGACCTGGTGTGTTCAATAAAAAGGTGTCAGAGGTTTCAGTGTGTGGTGAATATACGCGGTGTTGTGATGAAAGTCAAGCAACCGGCTGGCTCAACTTTCGCAATTCTTTATATGTCTAGCGCATACACGAAGTTTCAATTCTCTCATTTTTTCCTGTCGACAATTAATTTCCCATGAATAGACTTAGCAATCAACACGCCCCCATTAGCGAGAGAATCAATTTCCCATTGATAATGAAAACACGACGCAACCTTGTATGCATTCGAATAAAAGCCATAATAATCAATTCCGAGCGTAACCGTGTCCGGCTCTGCAAGGAATTGATTCATATTGTCGGCGCGGAAGTATTTTGCCGGATGTCCTGAATACCAGGTTGCAAGCGGGGCGTTCGTTGAGTAATCGACTGGAGGAATCCCGCGCCAGTCTGAAAATGATACCTCATGCGAATACCAACCGCCCGCGGTCAGCGCTGAGTCCGCAATGAGGCTATATCCGATCGCAACGATGAAAAAAACTCTTGCCATTTTGTTATATAAAGAATTAATGTTAATGCCGGAAGATACCACCAGCGGGACGATGCTTCAAGCACTGAAACCGACCACCACCCCCTGGATGCATCCGTCCGAATGAAGAAAAGCAAAACTCCAATGCCTATAAGTCCGAGCGTCCACTTATTTAACCTTACCCCGACCAAGGCGATTGGTGTCGTCATGAGGGCTGGAATCATCATCCACCAATACCTCCATGAAAGAACGAGGAACAACCCTGCGACCGCGTACGGTCGCGCCATCCTACTCCAGAACACGAACAACGGGAACACCGCAACAAAGATGGCTGATTCAAATTTGTATTTATCAGCAACGAAATAGATTGCCGGAACGGTAAGCGTTCCGCACAATGCCGGAAGGAATCGAAGCCCAACCTCACTATGCAGCCCAAATAGCTGCCCAAACCATTTCGGAATAAATTCCTGGTTGCCGCCGTCCTGAACCAAGAATCCAAATCCAACTTCATCGACCCAAAGCGGATTAAGGCTTAATCCATGAAAGCGCAAATACGCGGCTATTACAATAACGAACGAAAGGAACAGAATCCGATACTTCACAAAGAAGTCATGCAGATTCCGGCCAGATCGAGATGCTATGTCTGAAACGCGAGAAACTATTGAGGCCAAGGTAGTGTCCTCAGTTTTTTGCCGCCACTTTCGCCAGTTCATTCTTCAGGAAATCGATCTTCTTCACAGGAGTCGGGTCAACGCCGTTTACCATGGCAAGATAAAAACTCACCCAATCGCCGAGATAGAGAAGCGAAAACATTCTCGCCAGCATACTTTTTCCTTCACTGCGCACTTCGGTGACGCCGTCGGCAAGATCGCGGATGATTTCTTTCGTGATATTCATGCGAAGCTGGATGCGGGGATTGTCGCCGTTGTCGCGCAAGATCACAACATGAATCTTCTTCATCGGCTCTTTCAGAACTTCCCATCCGACAATCTCGTTGTGGTTCAATTCGGGGAATACATGTCCGTACGCCAGCGATTTTGCATTTTCCGAAATTTGCCCGCGCCAGCGCACATTCACAGTGTCAAACCTGTCCACGGAGGAATACACAACCGGCAGTTTTCCCCACAGCGTTTGAGCAATGCGCAGCGCCGGATTATCTTGAGCCGCCGCATCGCCGTACAACCTGGCCTTCTCCTTTAGAAGCAGGATTGTCTCCTCGATCTCTTTTTTCTTCGGCTTGAAAAATCCCAATTTTGACAGCACAATGAGTGTCGGAAAGAAAGAGTATCCCAAAGCGGCACGAGGCGGAAGCCCGCCGGGGATTTCGATGACCGGCTGTTTCTTCTTTAACGCAAACTGCTTCACCGCTCCGCCGGAAGTAATGCAAAGAACTTTAGCCTTTCGCCTCGCTGCATCTTTATGGGATGAAACTGTTTCTTCCGTATTTCCGGAATAGCTCGACACGATGACGAGCGACTCTCCATCGACATACTCCGGGAGGGAATAATTCCGGCTGACGGCAATGGGAACGCGTACTTCATCGGCAAGGAATGAACGAAGCAGGTCCCCCCCGATGGCAGAGCCGCCGAGTCCGCTGACGACAATATTTTTTATTTTTGAAATAGGGAATTTTATTTTCGCCGCTTCGCCGATGGCGACGGCTTCTTCCACCTGCCGCGGAAAATTAAGAATCAGCGAACGCATTCCGGACGGGTCATGATGTGCAATATCTTCAGGTGTCATAGGGTGTCTTTCTTTGGTGTTGGCGGGAGATCCCGCCTTCGTTTGT
>Ga0265330_10000361_pt1 | contig 32081 bp, 30 predicted proteins | sample 41919metaG_FD_202083 | JGI IMG/M metagenome (GOLD analysis project Ga0265330, IMG submission 202083) | Rhizosphere microbial communities from Carex aquatilis grown in University of Washington, Seatle, WA, United States - 4-19-19 metaG | ecosystem: Host-associated > Plants > Roots > Rhizosphere...
AGGTTCTGGGCCGGCTGCTGCGTCGCCGCTCGCTTGAATACCTCTAGTATTCGGCGCTTCGCTGCTCCTTGCATCTGTCCCGAACCCGCTCCGAACGGCTCGGTCCGACTTTCACCACGGGCTGCTAAATATCGGCCTGGCCGAGTGAGAACTTGTTGTTCTTGTCGTACAGGACCTGGAAACTGTCGCGCGATTCCGGTGGCAGCAGCCGCTTGACCTTCTCTTGTCGGCCCCGTTCAAAAAGCACGAACACGCGGTGGCCGCGGTGGGTCTTCACCCACTCCTCCATCTTTTCGTCGGCGTTGTCGGTGTCGAACACCGTGCGTTCTTCCTGCGGACCTTCGTAAATCTCGTTCTTGGTGTAGAAGGTCTCGCCCCGCCAATACATGGAGTAGGCAATAAGCCGCTCGTCGGGCGAACGGCGGCGCTTGTAGTATTCGGCGATGGTCCCTTTCTGCGACCAGAAGGGCGCCACATCGCTCATGAACACGTCCAGCAGGAACCAGGTGAAGAGCACGGCCGACGCGCACAACCCCACCACGGCCGTGCGCAGTGATTTTCGCCAGGCCAGCCCCACCAGGGTCAAGCCGAAGAGCACGGCAAAGACGATGAGGGGCGCGCGGAAGTCCAGTTCTTTGGGCCAGGGCCGCCCGGTCGGGCTGTGGACATAGTCGTAGGAGAACAACCACAGGAAGCGCTCGCTGGCGTGCTGGCTGTTCACAAGATCGGTCATCGCCAAAATCAGAAGGGGAACGCCCGGAAGCACGGACAGAAGGCCCCGTCGCGCATCTCGCCGAGTGAGCAGGTCGTCGAGGAAGCACCCGATGACGATGCCCAGCCCGGGAATCGCGGGCATCACGTAGTGGTGAAACTTGGTCATGGACATGGACACCACGGCGTAGCCCGCCACGAACCAGATGGCGCCCAGCCAATACACGGCCTGCCGGCGCGCATCGTCCGCCTTGCGCATGACCATGGTCGCCAAGGCCGCCGGGGCCAGCGCCACCCACGGCAAAGTGCCGTAGCCCAGCTCGCGCAGGAAGTACTCGAACGTGCCGCGATCGCCGTGACGGCCGAGCATCATGCGCCGCCAGTGGTTGTCGCCGAACAGCTCGTTCCAGAAAGCCCACCCGTGGCGCGCGATCATGGCGTGGTGCCAGGGCGCCGCGACCACGGCCACGACGACGATCGACAGCAAGATCGCGGGCAGCAGTTGTGCGCGCCGCAATCGCTTCCAGTTCCAGGTGAAGAAGAGGTAGGCGATGAAAATGATGAGGGGCAAGCCCAGGCCGGCAAAGCCCTTGGCCAGCACGGCCAGTCCGCACAGCATGGCCGCGATGTAGAGGTACAAGGGAGCGCGGTAGCGCGCGCGCGCCGCAAAGAACAAGAATGCGGCCGAGCCGAGGTAATAGGGAATCATCAACAGCGCGCCGTACATCAGGACCTCGCCGCCGCCCCAAGGCACCTTCACCTTGAGCTGGACCGAATCGACGATCAGTTGCGGCAAGACGATGAGCAGGAAAATGCCGAGGGTGGCGTAGAAGAGCGGATGATGGGGCCAGCTTCGCCAGCCACGGCCGCGCCGGGGCAGCACCTCGTCGCGATCGTCGAGCAAGGCCAGCGTGCCCAACGCCAGGGCCATGGTCATGGGCCCGACAAAAGCCATGTCGGTCATGGCCTGCCGAGCGATCAAACTGAACATGGGACAGGTGCCGGTCACCAGCGCTGCCAAGAACCCGGCGCGACGGTTCACGAAACGCGACACCACCAAGTACACGCCCCACAGGGCCAGCACGCCGAACAGGCAGAAGGGCACGCGCACCGCCCATTCGGTGCGTGACAGCAGGGCCATCTCGCCTGGGTCGTTGCCAGGCAAGCCGATACGCGCGATGTGCATGCCGATGCTCATGATCCAGAAGGTCAGCACCGGCTTGGACCAGAACACGTCGGCGTCGCGCGGGGATCCGGGCCACCACAAGCTGATGAAGTCGCCCCGCTTGGTCATCTGGCGCGCGACCTCGGAGTAGTGCGTTTCCCACGGATCCCACAGGCCATAGCTGCCGGCAAACGGGATGTAGAGCAGAAGGCCGACCATGATCACGAGCAGGGTCATCTGCCGCTCGCTCAGGCGATCGAACCAACTTACATGGGCCGGGCCCGCGGAGGCTGGGGTGGAGACTGTCGGGGCGTTTTCTGGGTTGGTCACTTGGCGTCCTGCGCTGGAGGAAATCTACGTCTATCACAGGGCGGACGAAAGGTCCGCTCCGCGACCGGTAGGCCGTCATGACCGCAGGGAAGCCGTGATTCTCCGGCACACCTGGGCGCGCAGCATGACACCGATGACATGGTACCGTCTCGTCGGTGGCTGGGGACTTGTACCGCGTTCAGGCAGCTACTAACCGATGGCCTGGCCAGGCGGCTCGTCGGTGACAGAAAGCCCACCTACAATGTGGTCGGACGCTCGGTCGGCCGGCTGGCCTCACAATTGCTTAGGTTCGCAGCATGCTCGCCGGAACCCGACAACGCGTCGCTGCCCCTCTGGTGATGTGCACCTTGCTTCTCGCGACTGGAGGTGGGGCATGCTCGTATGCCTTTGTCGACGGGCCTCCGGAGAGGCACCGTCAGCTCCCGTACTTCACGTGCACCACCAGCAAGGCTTGGCCCGTGGTCGACACCGTGCTGGGCGCAGCAGAAGCGGTTGAAGCGGTCGGCACGGGCATCGTGGCCAGTCGGGAATCGAATGCAGGCGCTGGCGCTATAGTCGGGCCCGTCGTCGTCGGTGGCGTGGCGGCACTATTCATAGCGTCGGCCGTGTCCGGATACTCGAAAACCTCGGAATGCCGGGAAGCTACGTCGGAACTCCAGGCGCGCATGGCCCGCCTGCAGTTGCAGAATTCGATGGGATTCGGACCGCCAGGCTCGGCCGTGTCCCCGTTGCCTCCAGCCCGCGACCCCTGGCTCGCTCCGCCAACAGGCGTCTTCAGCAAGCCGCCGGCGGACGAACCAGCGCCCGCCGCGCCTTCGAATGCGTCCCCGGACAATGACGTCCCGAAGAAGAAGCGTTGAAACCCTGACACTGGTGTCCGATTCCCATCATTTCCCTCTCAGCTTTTTGCCACTCGTCGCACCTAAACCCACACCCTTGGACAAACCGATGAACAAGTCGCTCTTCGTCTTCGCCTTCTCCGTCGCTTTGTTTGCGTCGCCCGCAACCTGGGCGGCCCCGCGCGTGGTCGCGCTGCTGCCTTCCTCTGGCGACAACGTTGACCCGACGATCTTGCGGGCCACACGCGACATTCTGAAGGAACACCTGCAACGAAGCGGAGCCTACACCGTGCTCGAGCCCACCGGCGCGCCGACCGCCGAGGAACCCACCCCCGCGCAAGCAGCCAAGCAGGCGTCCGCCCTCGGCGCCGAGCAGGCCATCGCCCTCCGCCTCATCCATTTCGGCACATCGGCACGCGTGCGGCTGTCGGCAATTTCCGCTAGCACCGGGCAGGTCGTTTATTGGGACAGCATCGTGATCACCGGAGGTCCGGAGGAGTTGGACCCGGTCATCCAGCGGCTGGTTCATGCGATGCAGATCGGCAAGCCGGTACGCGACAGCGCGGAAATCGACACGGTGACCGAGAAAGAGGGGAACAACCTTACTCGGCGCACGGCCAACAAGTCGTTCGGTGTTCACCTGTTCACCTACCTGCCATTCAACACGCCAGGTGACTCGTTCACGGCGCTGCCTGGCGGCGGGCTGTTCTGGCTCTACGATGCACGTTCGTGGATGGCGGACATCGCAGTCGACGGCGGCGGGGCCAACGGCACCGGGATCTTCGACGTCGCTCTCGGAGGCTACTATCCCCTGCTGCGTGAGGATTTCACACCGTACATCGGCGGCGTCGTGCGTTGGGCTGTCATCAGCCTAGGGGGCCATGGCGCAAGCGGCATCATGCTACAACCGACGGCCGGTGTGCTGCTTGGTCGCCTCTCGTCGGTGCAACTTCGCGGCGAGGTCGGATACTTCGTCGACCTCTTCGGCGAGGGCAAGAAGTACGATTTGACCGGCACCCAGCCGCCCGGCAAGAGCTACAGCCACGGCTTCCTACTCAACATCGGCATCGGGTTCTAGCCCAAACCGATCCGGCGGCGTCGCACCAGCCTCGCCCATCCCTGACCCTTCGGAGTTGCGCCACCGCCGGATCTACCCGACCCTCGTGCAGACCGCACCCTCCCTGCAGCCCCACTGACTGACCGTCCACAGCCCACTTCCCCTGCTGCCCGATCCAAGTCCGCGACAAGACAGCATCGGCAGGTGGCGCCGGCCCTTGAGAAGAAAAGCGCAGCCTCGATCACATCCCAGGTTTTGTGCGTGCTTTCCCTTGATTCCGGAGTCAAGGATCGATCCCTGATGCCCGCCCCTGCCAAGGTGATCCTGCGCAAGAACCTGGGGCGTGCCCTGCGCCAGGGACACCCTTGGGTATTCCGCGATGCCCTGGCAGAAACGCCTGCCTTCCCGAATGGAACGATCGTCGTGGTGGCTGGGCGAGACGGCAGACCCCTGGCCTATGGCTACTGGGATGCTGCCGGCCCCATCGCGGTGCGAGTTCTGGACTTGCAGCCGGTGCACGACGCGCGAACGCTGGTCTATGATCGTTTACGCCAGGCCCTGGCCCAACGGCTGGCGCGGTTCGAGCGCGACAGGACCAACGCTTTTCGCTGGGTCCACGGCGAGGGCGACGGCCTACCGGGAGTCCACGTCGATCTGTACGACCAGGTGGCGGTGATGCGTTTCGACGGCGCGGGCGCCCGGGCGTTCTTCTGCAATCTCGATCGCGTGCTGGTCGAGTGTTCGGCTCCCGTGCGTCTGTCACAGGTCATCGATCGCGAGCGGCGCGACGGTGACCTGGGCGAGATCGAGGTTTGCGAAAATGGCATTCGCTTCACGGTGGACCTGGGCCGGGGCCAGAAGGGCGGACTGTTCCTCGACCAGCGTGAGAATCGGCAAGCCGTGGCGGAGCGCGCCGCGGGCAAATCGGTGCTGAATCTGTACGGCTACACGGGAGGCTTTTCGCTCTATGCGGCCGCGGCCGGTGCGACCCAGGTCGATACGGTGGACATCGCGAAGCCGGCCCTGGCCACGGCCCGCCGCAATTTCCAGCTCAACCACCTGTCGTTGCAAAAAGCCGGGTTCCACGCCATGGATGCCCTAGCGTTTCTCGACCAAGCCGCTCGCCGCAGGCAGCACTGGGATATCGTGATCTCAGATCCGCCCAGTTTCGCGCCGTCCCGGCGTGCCTTGCCCGCAGCTCGGCGCGCCTATTTTCAGCTGCATCGGCTGGCCGCTGCTGTGGTCGCGCCCGGCGGTCTGCTGTGCGCGGCTTCCTGTTCCAGTCACTTTCCGCGCGACGAGTTTCTCTCCAGCGTGGAGCGAGGCGTCGCTGCCGCGGGCCGCAGGTTCAAGCTGGAATCCGTGACCGGTGCCGGATTCGACCACCCAACCCTGCCCGCTTTTCCCGAAGGCGATTACCTGAAGTTCGCCATTGGGCGCGTGGACTGATTCTCCGCGGCCGCTAGTTGAACGTGATGCTCTTTAGGCACAAGTCATCTACGGTGATAGCTGTTGTCGACGAAGGGATCTCCACCGCGACCCAGTTGATATTGGGCACGTCCGCCGCGAGCAACGCGACGCCGCCGCCGTTCCAGCAGGCCGTGTTGAAACTGGAGAATGGAATCGCGCTTCCGGCATATGCCGCGCAGTACTGCGTGGCCAGGGGATCGCCCTTTCTGTGTGCAATTATGCGCAACCCATTGGTAGGCGTGCCCGAGAGCGAGACATCGATACTCGTGTACGGCATACCAATGGCGGCATTATCGGCGGATGCATACACACCAATTTCAATTCCCCAGTTTCCGCTGTAGTCGGGTTGGCTGGGCGTTGTGGCAAGGGCTGCAATCGTGCCGGAGACACAAAGGGCGTTCGGGGAATTCCAAGGCGCCGTGATGGTGCAGGGACTGCTGCTCGAGACTCCGCCGAGGCACGCCGGGTCTGTCACGGCATCGCCCACCAGACCCCAGTTGGGCCATCCGTAGCCAGTCATCACGCCGACGGCCTGTCCCTGGTTGAACGTGACGGTATCCCCGGTGGTGGGAGCGGTAGCCGCGTCCGGCGGGGCCGCGTCCGCCGTGGCCGCGTCCGCTGTTGGTTGCGCGCACACGCAGGCCGAGAACCTGCCCTCCTCTGTGCACACCTTGACGCCCGGCCGGCCAGACAGGCAGGGGCACCCGAGGCTTGCGCCTGAAACACATTCGGGCGGTAAGACCACCGGACCGTCCGCACCGGGTGTTGCTACATCGTACGCGGCATCGGGCGACGGAACGACCGGGCGACCAGACGACGCGGTCGCAGCGGAAGCGCCACCCGTGGCCATCGCTCCGCCGGTTCCTGTGTTGCCCGCGGTGGCACGACCTCCTGCCAAGGCAGCATCTGCGGCACCATTCCCGCCGCAGCCACCGAGCGACGCCACCAGGAGACACGAAAGCACAACGCGGTGGCTGGTGAGCATATAGATGATGGTCGCTCCGTTCGGGCTTCGCCGCAAACCTGATTCATCTCTATTGCAGTCACGCGCGGCGGCGCTAGGCTGTGGCGCTCAGGAGTTTTCATGGCCCTTGAACGCACGCTCGCCATCATCAAGCCCGACGCCGTGGCAAAGAACGCCATCGGTGCCATCATTGCCTCCGTCGAAAAGGCCGGTCTGCAGGTCATTGGCCTGCGTCAGCTGCGATTGAGCCAGGCGCAGGCCGAGGGTTTCTATGGGGTGCATCGAGAGCGCCCCTTTTTCCGCAACCTCGTGGCATTCATGACCTCCGGGCCTTGCGTGGTCATAGCGCTGGAGGGCGACAACGCCATCCAGCGCTGGCGTGAGTTGATGGGCCCGACTGATTCCACCAAGGCACCGCCCGGCACCATCCGTGCGAACTTTGGAACCAGCATCGAACGCAACGCTGTTCACGGCAGCGATGCCCCGGACACGGCTCGCTTCGAACTGGGTTGGATGTTCGCGGGCGCTGAACTCGGGTCTGACCGCACAAACAAAATAGGCGCGTGAGGCAAGCGCCTGCCGTGGCCGGAGTAATCACCGTCGGCCACGTCAACGGCCACGACCACGGCCACGACCCTCTGCGGCTTTGGCGGGATTGTGGTTGTTCGGGCCGGCGTTGGGCCGATCCGTAGCTATACTCCCGGCGTTGGACCTCCGATCGCTCACCATCGAGGACCTGCGCGAACGCGTGGCGCGCAAGGGTGAACCCCCGTTTCGCGCCGAACAGGTGTTCCGCTGGCTGCACGGCCCTGGCCCGGGTGGCATGGGCAGCGTGCGCGCGCCCGACGCTGTCAGCAACCTTCCCCGCTCTCTGCGTGACGCCCTACTGGCCGAGGCGCCCCTGCAACCCATTCGCGTGGATGGCGTCGTGGCCGCGGCCGATGGCACGCGCAAGTTTCGTTTTCGCACCCACGACGGCCTTGCCATCGAGTCGGTGCTCATCCCCGACGACAAGCCCGAACGGGCCAAGCTGACCCTGTGCCTGTCGTGCCAGGCCGGCTGCGCCTGGGGCTGCGCTTTTTGCGCCACGGCCAGGCTCGGCTTCGCTCGGCACCTGTCTGCCGGCGAAATGGTCGAGCAACTCTATTGGGCCATGGAATCAGCGGGGCACAAGCCGAGCAATGTGGTCTTCATGGGCATGGGCGAGCCGCTGCACAATCTGGATGCGGTGGCGCGCGCGCTTCGCATCTTCGAGCACCCCTGGGGTGCGGGCCTGTCGCCCCGACGCCTCACGGTTTCCACGGCCGGCGTTGTGCCTGGCATCGACGCCTTGGCCAAGCTGCGGCCCGCGCCCAATCTGGCCATCTCGCTCAACGCGACCACGGACGAAGTGCGCGACCAGCTCATGCCCGTCAACCGGCACTGGAACATCGCTGCGCTGCTGGCTGCTGCGCGACGCTTTCCGTTGGCCCACCACCGCAGCATCACCTTTGAATACGTTCTGCTCGCCGGTGTCAATGACAGCGACATGGATGCCGCTCGCCTGCCGCGCCTGCTGCGTGGTATTCCCAGCAAGGTGAACATCATCCCGTACAACCCCGTGCCGGGTCTGCCCTTCGAGAGCCCCAGCTGGGAACGGGCAGTGGCGTTTCAGAACGCGGTTCGACTGGCCGACATTCCGGTCTACATCCGCACCTCGCGCGGATCGGACGCCGCCGCGGCTTGCGGACAACTGGCCGCGCGCGCCGACGAGCGCCTGGAAAAGTGCGAACTGGCCGCCGTGGCCAAGACAGGGCACGCCTCATGAGCGGGGCGGCCCTGCACTGGCGCGAAAGCCCGGCCCCGGGCGCGATGCAACTTTCGGCGGCGCAAGTGCTCGCCCTGGTCAGCGATCCCATGCAGGCCGTGGAGACGAGCCTTCTGGCTCATATGGACAGCCCCATCGGACGCATTCCCGACGTAGGTGGCCACTTGCTCGGTGCCGGCGGCAAGCGGCTTCGCCCCCTTCTCGCGGTTCTCGCGGGTCAAGCCAGCGAGGCCCCGCTCAACATCGCCATCGCGGTCGGTTGCGCCGCCGAACTCATCCACACTGCCACCCTCTTCCACGATGACGTGGTGGACGGCGGGGTGGTTCGGCGTGGGCGGCCTGCCGCACGCATGGTCTACGGCAATGGCATCGCCGTGCTGGTGGGCGATTTCTGTTTTGCGCGCGGGCTCGGGGCCGTGGCGTCCACGGGATCGCTGACTGCGGTCGAGGCCCTGGCCGCCGCTGTGACGGAAATGGCAGAAGGCGAAGTGGCGCAATTGGAAGGCGCCGGCGATCCCGAGGCCACCGCTGACGGATACTTCGATGTCATCGACCGCAAGACCGGATCGCTGATGGCGTGGTGTGCGCGCGTGGGTGGGGTGCTGCCCGGCCCCCTCGATGCGGTTATGGCCCGTTACGGTCGTCTGTTGGGGCGCGCCTTCCAGATCACAGATGATGTGCTCGACTGCGCGGGCAGCGAAGCCGCGAGTGGCAAGTCCCCGGGGCGTGATCTGCAAGAAGGCAAGCTGACCCTGCCGGTGCTGCTGGCGTGTGAGGCTTCCCCAGCTCTACGCGACGAGATCCGTTCGGCCATGGGCGACTCGGGCGTATCGACCGAGGACGCCGCCCGCATCATGCAGGCGACGCGCGCTGCCGGCGGCGTGGACCGCGCCCGCGCCCAAGCCCTGGCCTTGGCTCACGAGGCCGCTGCCGAGCTGCAAGCCGTGCCCCCCTCGCCCTACCGGGATGCGCTGGCCTCGCTGGCACGCCTTTCGGTCGAGCGGGTGGCGTGACATGGCCCAGGCCGCGACCGACGTGCGCGCCATGTTCGACCGCATCGCTGGTCGCTACGATGCCGCCAATCGGGTCATGTCGGTCGGGTTCGACGTTCTCTGGCGGCGGCGGGCCATGCGCCGCTTGCTCGATGGAGTGGAGGCGTCGCCCTGGGTGCTGGATCTAGGAGCGGGTACGCTCGACGGCGCGGTCGAAATCTTGCGGCAGCGGCCCGACGCACGTGTGGTCGCCGCGGACTTCACGCGCGCCATGTTGGTCGCCGGTCGACGCAAGCCGGGCGCCGCCGCAGTGGCCCTGCACGCCGCCGACGGGCAACGGCTGCCCTATCGAGAAGGCGCCTTTGTCGCAGCCTTTTCTGGTTTCTGCGTGCGCAACCTGCACGACCTGGCAGTGGGGTTGTCTGAACTGCGCCGGGTGGTACGCCCCGGCGGCCGCTTGGTCATCCTGGAATTCTTTCGGCCGGCGCGGCCGCGGCCCTTCTGGGACGGATTGTTCACCGGCCGCCTGCTGCCACTTCTGGGATGGGCCATTGGCGGCGATCGCGCGGCCTACCGTTACCTGCCGGAATCGATCCAGCGTTTTGATACGCGGGCCGATTTCGAAGCCAAACTCCGCGTGGCGGGGTTCGCCGATGTGCGCGGTCAGGATCTTTTCCCAGGCCGGATCGCCTCGTTGGTGGAGGCGCGATGAAACTCCTGGTCGCCGTCGGAGGTGCTTCGGGATCGCTCTATGCGCGCCGCCTGCTGGAGACCCTGGCTGCCTCGCCCGGTGTCGAGGTGGCCACGTGCTTTTCCCGTTGCGGCCTGCAGGTCTGGCGCCACGAAATGGGCGCCGAACCCAGCTTTCCATTCCGCCGCTACCAGGTCGACGATTTTGCCTCTCCCTTCGCCTCAGGTTCGGCGCTGTGGGACGCCGTGATCGTCATTCCTTGCTCGATGGGACGTCTGGCGCGCATCGCCCATGGCGTGGGAGACGATCTCATCAGCCGGGCCGCGGACGTGGCCTTGAAAGAGCGGCGCAAGCTGGTGCTGGTGGTGCGCGAAACCCCGCTGTCGCAGATCCACCTGGAAAACATGTTGGCGGTTACGCGCGCAGGGGCGATGGTCTTGCCAGCGGCGCCGTCTTTCTACTTTCGGCCGGCAACGGTCGAGGCGCTGGCCGATACAGTGGTGGCGCGCGTTCTTGACCAACTGGGAGTGGCCCACTCGCTTGCATCCCGATGGGCCGAGGAGGACGCGCGGCGATGAATTCCGGTGTCGCGACGGCGGCGCGCCCATTCGCAGATCTCTTCGCTCTCGGCCGCGCGGCCCAGGCCGCGTCTCGGGCCGCTTCCGGCGACCGCGGCTTCTTCGCTTGCAGCGCCTTTGTCGCAACGTCGCTCCCCATGCTCACCGAAGCCACGGGCCGCGGGCTGCGCGGCTTGCTCCGGCTTTCGCTGACGGCCGAAGAAACCGTGCCGCAGCAAGAGCGGCGCCTGGCCCAGCTGGCAGCCCAAGTTCGCGACGGTCTGGCTCTCGACGGCGTCGTGCCCACGCCCGAGGACGATTGCCTGGGACTTGCGACCTTGCTGTTCGTGGCCCGCTGTCGCCTGACTCTGACCGGAGTTCCGCATGTGCTCGTCGATCTGGATCGTCTCGGCCCCAAGTTGGGTCAGCTGGCCCTGGGCTTCGGCGCCGACGAGCTTTGCGGAACCATCGTGGAAAAGCGGGCGCTGCGCCTGGGCGACAACGCCGGCAGCCGCGTCCTCACCCGCGCCGAAGCGGCCCAGCTGCTGCGCGGGGCCGGGCTGCGCGCTTTTGAGCGCGTGGCAAGCGGTGGGCCGCAGGAGTTCACGCCGTGACCTTCGGGGCGATTTCCGAGAAAGTCAGTGCGGGGCTCCCGCTGTCGTTCGACGACGGCGTCGCACTTTTCCGCGAGCCTGATCTGCTGAAGCTGGGCGCGCTGGCCAACCAGGTGCGCGGACAGCGCCACGGTGATCGCACCACCTTCAATCGCAACCTGCACATCAACCCGACCAATCTGTGTGTGGCGGGCTGCAAGCTGTGCTCGTTCTCGCGCCACAGCCCCGAGCAGCCGGGGGCCTACACCTTGAGTTTGTCGCAAGCCTGGGACAAGCTGAAGGCGCGTCTCGACGCTGGCGATCCCGTGACTGAAGTCCACGTGGTGGGCGGGCTCAACGAGGCCCTGCCTTTCGACTACTACGTCGAGCTTCTGGCCGGCCTGAAGAGATTGCAGCCTGCGCTCCACATCAAGGCCTTCAGCGCCGTCGAGATATTCCATTTTCACAAGCTCTTCCAACTGGCCGTGCGCGAGGTCTTGCAGCGCCTGATGGCGGCTGGGCTCGGCTCGCTGCCCGGAGGCGGCGCCGAAATCTTTGCGTCCCGGGTGCGCCAGCGCATCTGTCCCAACAAGTGCAACGCTGAAGAATGGTTGCAGGTTCACCGCACGGCCCACCAGATGGGTTTGCGCTCCAATTGCACCATGCTCTATGGAACCATCGAGACCGTCGAGGAGCGGGTCGATCACCTGTTGCGCTTGCGCGCGCTGCAGGACGAGACCCACGGGTTTCAGTCCTTCATTCCCCTGGCCTTTCACCCTGACAACAATGCGCTCGCGCATCTTCCCGCGCCCTCGGCGGTCGATGATCTGCGCGTGTGCGCAGTGGCGCGTCTGGTGCTACACAACATTCCCCACATCAAGGCGTACTGGATCTCGCTGGGGATCAAGACCGCGCAGACCGCGCAATGGTTCGGCGCCGACGATCTCGACGGCACCGTACAAGAGGAGAAGATCTATCACCTGGCTGGCTCCGAGACGCCGCAGGCCCTGGCACCGGCGGAAATCGTCCGTCTCATCCGCGCCGCCGGCCGCACGCCCGTGGAACGCGACACGCTGTACAATGTGGTGGCACAAGGCGAGGAGCTGCGCGCGGGCGCTTCGCCCGCGGGAGCCCAGCCATGAGTCAGCGGCTGCGTTTGGCCGCGGTTTCCTTTCTGAACGCGCGGCCCATCACCTACGGGATCGAGCAGGGCCTGGTGGGAGTCGAACGGTTCGATCTGCGATTCGCCGAACCCTCGCGCTGTGCGGCCGCGGTGGCCGCAGGCGAGGCTGACCTGGGGCTCATGCCCATTGCCGGCTACGCCGCCTCGGCCGAGGAATTGCGCGTGGTGCCCGGCATTGGCATCGCCAGCCGCGGGCCGGTGCGCACAGTTGTGCTAGTGGGCCAGGTGCCGTGGGAAGAGATGACTGCCATCGCGCTCGACGGAGCCTCGCGCACCTCGCAGATGTTGGCGCGGCTGCTCACCAAAGAGCGCGGCCTTGACCCCGACTTCGTCGAAATTCCGCACGACCAGATCGCAGACGCAGTCAGCGGCACGCGTGGTGCGCTCATCATTGGCGATCTCGGACTGCACATCGACGGACGCTTTCCCCATGTCTACGACCTGGGTGAGAAATGGCACAGCTTGGTGGGACTTCCCTTTGTCTACGCCGTGTGGGCGGGCCGACCCGGCGTGGTTACGACTGAAGATGTGGCTCTGTTGCAGGAGAGTCTGAGGCTGGGCCTGCAGCGCCGGGCGGAGATCGGACGGGCCTGGGCTCTCGACAACCGCGTCGATCCTGCAGTGGGCGAGAACTACCTGCTGGAGAACATTCGCCACCGCCTCACTTCAGATGAAATCTCGGGCGCCACGGCCTTTCTCGCGCGCAGCCACCAAGCTGGACTGCTGGCCAAGCCCATGCGCGTGCGCCTCTTCGATGCTCCGGCGCCGTTGCAGCCACAGCCGCGATCGGCGCCGTCGTTGGATCACCTGCTGACCGACGCGGCCGCGGGACAGCGCTTGAGCCTCGACGAAGCCGTGCGCCTCTATTCGGAAGCGCCCTTGCTCGACTTGGGCCAGGCCGCCGATCTTCGCCGCCAATCGCTGCATCCCCAAGGCGTGGTGACCTACATCATTGACCGCAACATCAACTACACCAACGCCTGCACCACGTGCTGTTCCTTCTGCAATTTCCACCGAACCCCCGGCCACGCCCAGGCCTACACCCTGTCGCGCGAAGAGCTGGCACAAAAACTTCGCGAGACCGTTGAACTGGGCGGTGTGCAAGTATTGCTCCAGGGTGGCATCAATCCGGATCTGTCGCTCGCGTACTACGAAGATCTCTTTCGCTTCATGAAAGCGAACTTCCCCCTGGCCATTCACGGCCTGTCGCCCGAGGAGATTCGCTATCTGTCTGAACGCGAAGGCTTGTCGGTGCGGATCGTGCTTGAGCGTTTGGTGGCCGCCGGCCTGGATTCGGTTCCGGGCGGCGCGGCCGAGATCCTCGACGACGAGATCCGGCGGCGCATTTCACCGAAGAAATGTTCGGCCGACACGTGGATCGATGTCATGCGCGAGGCGCATGGTCTGGGGCTGCGCACCACCGCCACCATGGTCTTTGGCTTCGGCGAGTCGCCGTGCCAACTGCTGGGGCACATGGAACGACTGCGCCGCCTGCAAGATCAGACCGCGGGCTTCACCGCCTTCATCTGCTGGAGCTTCCAGGCGGAAGGCACGCGCCTGCCGCTCAGCGACGACACCGGCAGCCTCCGCTATTTGCGTGTGCTGGCCCTGGCGCGGCTGTACCTCGACAATTTCCCCAATCTGCAGGTCTCCTGGGTCACCATGGGACCGGCCGTGGGCCAGATTGCCCTGCGCTTTGGCGGAAACGACTTTGGCTCGGCCATGATCGAAGAAAATGTGGTGGCCACCGCAGGCACGGTCTTCAAGATTTCCGCGAACGACATCGAGCGCTGCATACGCGGTGCGGGATTCCTTCCCCGTCGCCGCAACATGCGCTACGAGTTGCTGTCCTGACTCGACAACTTCCCCCGTCGGCAAATAGGTCTAGAATGCAGCCTGTCGAGTCCCAGGAGATTTCATGCGTGTGACCAGTGTTTCTTGTTTCTTCCTTGTGGCCCTTGTGGGCTGTGGCCACGTCGGATCGTCTGGCAAGCCCAGCGCTCCCGGCACCCCAGGACAGAACGGGGATTTCGAGGTGGTGTTTTCCAAGGAACTGGCCGGGCGAAAAGGCAACGTTGTCGCTGCTTGGGTGGCCTACGGGATCGCCAAGAGCGCGACCCTGCACGGCAAGATGAAGAGCATGACGGCAACCATTCCTTCCGACTATGTGACGGAGTTAGGGGCGCGCAGAGCGATGGTGGATGTTTGGCGCGAGTTGCAGGCGAAAGCGGGTGACCGCGACACCTATCTAGACAAGCTGTCCGAGGTCGAGAAGGCCGGCTTTCTCCAAGAATATGTGATCTTCTATTTTGCCAGCCCGGGTTGGAACCTGCCCCAATCGGCCTTTGCGCAGGTCGATTGGAATGGTTTTGTCCGCTACGCCAAGGCCAACCTGCAGGGCCATAGGGGTGAGACCTGGGTCGACGTGGTGAAGAGGGGTGCGCCCGCGCAGCCGAGTCCGCCGGGAAGCTTCCTGCCTCGCGCGCAGGACCTCATGCCATTGAACGTCCCCTGCGCCCAGATTCTGCAGCAAATCGTCCCTGCGCTTTCGCAATGGCACGACATCGAGACAGGACTGCCTGGGTCCCCTTTGGCCCTGCCGGCCGATTCTTCCCGTCTACCGACACTGGAATGGCTGTTCTCTCACTCGGGCCAATATCCCAACGGCGTCAGCTTTGTGCCTGGCAATATTCCGCAGCTCTACTTCTTGCAAGGGTACTGCTCCGTGGACGCGCACGACATGGCGCAGGCCGAGCAATCGCTGCGCAAGGCCGCGGCGCTTGCCCCGCTCGATGGCAGGATTCACCTTGAACTGGTGACAGCGCTGGCGGCTCAAAAGAAACTGCTCGACGCACAGGCAGAGGCCGAGCTCGGTTTGCAATACGCCGTGGGCAAATGCCAAACTGGCCTGGCCTGGCGAAAAAAGGGGTTCGTTCTCTTCGACTTGGGCAAGCTGGCCGATGCGTACACCGCCTACCAGAAGTCGTTGGACTACGATCCAAGCAGCAAGATGGCGTTGAGCGAGCTGCTCCTGCTGGCCAAGGAAATCGACCGCAACGGAATGCGCCCCCCCGCCAACAAGCCCTACGTTCCCCCGCCGGCCAGTGAAATCACGACCACGCGCTGTCACGAAGAGTAGGCTGGGCCACGCCGCGTAGATCTTCATCCAGCGTCGCGCCTCTGTGCTAGGCATTTCATCGTGCCTTGGTCGAACCCCACTCGACTGATCAGCGCGCCCTGGGTCTTGCCCTTGGCGGGCCCTGCGTTGGCCGAAGCAGCGGTGGTCGTGGACGGCGAGAACACCATTGTCGCCGTGGGGCCGCGCGCGGAGATCAAATCGGCGTTTGCCTCGCTGCCGGAAGAACGCGCACAGGGAGCGCTGTTGCCCGGACTGGTCAACGTCCACACGCACATCGAACTGTCGGTGCTCGCCGGGCGCGTACCGGGCGGAGAAGGGCTTCCGGCTTGGGCCATGCAGGTGGGACGCGAGACGGCCGCTTTTTCCCCGGAGCAACGCCGCGACGCCGCCCGACGCGCGGCCCTGGCTGCAGTGGCCGCCGGAACCGCGGCTGTGGGCGACGTGGGCAACACTCTCCTCACGGTGCCCGCCTTGGCCGGCGCGGGGCTGGGCGGGGTCTTCTTCCACGAATTGCTTGGCTCGCGCGAGGCCGCCACTGGCGACGCGCTGGCCGATGCCGAAAGAGAACATCGAGAATTCGTCGAAGCGAGCCCCTGGCCCGCAAATCTCGCACGCGTACCAGCGCCGCACGCGCTCTATTCGGCAGGACCCGATCTCTTGCGCCGGATCTTCGCCGCCTCCGCTGGCCTCCGCCATCCCACCTCCATCCACGTCGCCGAAGGCGAAGACGAAATCCAGCTGCTCCGCGACGGAGCCGGACGCTGGGCCGAAATCCTGGCTCTGTTGCAAGTGCCGGCCGGATCGCGCACACCTGGATTGGGTCCGCTGGCCTACCTCGAATCACTTGGTGCCTTTGCCGGCAAGCAGCCGCCGCTTCTTGTGCACATGGTCTGCGCCAGCGCCGAAGACGTCGCGCTGGCGCACAAGCACCGCGCTCCGGTTGTGCTGTGCCCGCGCTCGAACCTGCACATCGGCGGCCGCCTGCCCGACGTGCGCGCTTTCTTGGCTGCGGGCCTGAATGTCGCCCTTGGCACGGACAGCCTGGGTTCGTCACCCGACCTTTCTCTGTGGGGCGAGATGGCCGTGCTCGCCTCGCACTTCCCAGAGGTCGCGCCCGAGATCTGGCTTCGCGCGGCCACTGCCGGCGGCGCGGCGGCGCTGGGCCTTGCGCCTCTCGGTGCGCTTGCGCCTGGCAAGCGGCCCGGCATCATCGTTGTCACGCCCATCGACACACACGCTCCCTGCGCGTCCCTTGTCGCGAACCCATTTCCTTCGGTCCGCTGGGTGGTCCGGCCATGACACCGTCGCACCGTCCCTGGATCGCCGTCATCACCTTCGGGCGCATGGTGAAGTTCAGCCACACGGTTTTTGCCCTGCCTTTTGCCCTGGCGGCTGTCGCTCTTGCGGCTCGCGGCCACGGCGTCACCGTGGCGCAGATCGCAGCCATCGTCCTGGCCATGGTCGGCGCGCGCACGGCTGCCATGGGTTTCAACCGCATCGTCGACCGCCGCATCGACGCGGCCAACCCGCGTACTGCTGGACGTGAGCTGCCCACTGGCAAGGTTTCGCTTCCTGCTGCCGCAAGCTTGACCGTGGCCAGCGCCGCGCTTTTTCTGGCGGCTGCAGCCTGGCTGGGACCTCTGTGCCTGCGCCTCGCGCCCATCGTGCTGGTGCTGGTGCTCGGCTATTCGTTCACCAAGCGTTTCACCTGGCTGTGCCACCTGTTTCTCGGGCTGGCCATCGGCTGCGCACCCGCAGCCGCCTGGATCGCGGTGCGCGGACGGCTGGAGGTCCCGGCCCTGTGGCTGAGCCTGGCAGTGGCCACATGGATCGCCGGCTTCGACGTGCTCTATGCGCTCGACGATCGTGACTTCGACCGGAAGGCCGGCATCCATTCCATACCGGCTCGCTTTGGCGTGCCGGCGGCTCTGGCGCTTTCCGCCGTACTTCACGCGGTCAGCGCCGCGGCCTTGCTGATCGCGGGACACGCCGCGGGGCTGGGCTGGATCTATCTTCTCGGCATGGCCGTGGTCATCGCAATGCTGATCTGGGAGCACGCCATCCTGCGGCCCTCAGACCTGTCCCGCCTGAACGTCGCATTCTTCAACCTCAACGGCTACGTCTCGGTCATCTACTTCGCAGCCACGCTGACAGATGTGCTCTTGAAGTAGTGGCACAGCCTGGCCGCCATGTGAACCCTCGGCCACTTTCCGGTTGGTGCCCGCTGTCAGGGATATTCGTATAGCTCCGCGGTTGCAAGAGGTGCAACGCCAGACGACCCACCGGCGATGAGCACCTTCCCGCTCGACAACAAGGTGGCCGTGTGGCCGTACCTTGTCGTGGTCATGCTGCCCGTGGCCGCGAAGGTGCCGGCCGTCGGGTCGTACATCTCCGCGCTAGCAAAAGCATCGGTGCCGCCGAGCCCACCCGCGACGAGCACTCCCCAGCCCGGCAGCACCGTCGCCGTGTGGAACTCCCTTGCCGTGGTCATGCTGCCGGTCGCTGTGAATCTTCCGACGTTTGGGTCGTATAGCTCCGCGCTTGAAAAGGCAGGAGTGTTGCCGCTCTCGGATCCACCAGCCACGAGCACCTTCCCGCCGGACAACAAAGTGGCCGAGTGGTCGTACCTGGCCGTGGCCATGCTGCCGGTGGCCGCGAAGATGCCGGCCGTCGGGTCGTACAGCTCTGCGCTCGCAAGAGCAACAAGCCCATTGCTGAATTCCCCATTGCTGATGTCGTTCAGCTGTCCTCCGCCGACGATGAGCACCTTTCCGTTGGGCAAGAGCAGCGCCCCGTGGCCGCATCTTGTGGCGGTCATGCTGCCGGTGGCGGCAAGTTGCCCGCTGCTGGGGTCGAATAGCTGCGCGCTTGCAAAGCTGAAGAGGGTACCAACTTCGTCACCGCCGTAAAACCCCACTCCACCGGCGATGAGCACGTTTCCGTTGGGCAACAACGTCGCCGTGTGTTCAGGTTTTGCTGCTGTCGCTGCCCCGACCGTCGTGAACGTCCCGAACGTTGGGTCGTATAGCTCTGCGCTCGGCCTTCCGCCCATCCCGGAGTCACCTACCTCTCCGCCGGCGATGAGCACCTTTCCGTTAAACAAAAACGTGGCTGTGTGGCCACTCCTTGCCGCGGTCATGCTGCCCGTTGCCGTGAATGTCCCGGCCACCGGGTCGTACAGCTCTGCGCTCGCCAAAAAATTCCGACTGGCGTCCTGCCCGCCGGCGATGAGCACCTTTCCGCTAGACAGCAAGGTCGCCGTGTGGAGCCACCTAGCCGTGGTCATGTTGCCCGTCGCCGTGGAAACTCCCCGCAACGTCGCCGTGTCGGTCGTGCCCGCAGAACTGGTCGCGCCTCCCGCGGTGCCGGTCGCGCCCGCAGTGGCACTTGCGCCCGTGCCCCCCGTGGCAAGCGGCGCATCGCCGCCACCCACGCCGCCCGTTGCCGTGGGGGAGTCAGTACCGCCTGCGGCGCTGGGAGCGTCTGGGGGGCTGGTGGCTGCGCCGTCGTTGCCGCCTGCGCTCCCAGCGTCCACCGCGGGCGGGGAGCATACGCACAGCGGAAACCAGCCACCCGAGCCACAAGTCTGAACGCCCTGCAGGCCGGCAGTACACTCACAGGCAACGCTGGCGCCGGGAACACAGACGCCTGTCGAGGTGCTGGTGGCCGTGGCCAACCGGCCGCCAGTTCCGCCTTCGCCTCCGATTCCGCTCGGTACTCCGTCCGTTCCGGCAGAGCTGCTGCTGCCCCCCGTGACAGCATTAGCGTCTGGAAAGCTGACGGCTTGACTCCCCCCGCTGCCGCCGATGCCTCCAGCGTCGTGAGCGGTCAAGATCCGCAGCCCATTCTCTTCGCACGAACACGCCGCCAGAAGACACGAAAGCACGACACGCAATCTCGCGACCATGGACACCATGGTCGCTCCATTCGGTATTCCCTGCAAACAGTTCCGGGGCGCCGAGCCCCACGCACGCTGGCAGTTTGCCAGACTGGTCGCGGCGGGTTGGGGTACGATGCCTTACCCTTCCATGTCACCCGAAACCCACGCTCAACTTGCCAACTTTATCTGCGGGATCTGCAACCTTTTGCGTGGGCCGTACAAGCGCAACGAATACCGCAAGGTCATTCTGCCGCTCACGGTGCTGCGCCGGTTCGACTGCTTGCTGGCGCCCACCAAGGTCAAGGTGCTGGCCGAGCACGCGAAGATCAAGACCAAGCCCGAGACCGTGGTGCGCAGCCTCCTACAGAAGATCACCGGCCGGCCGTTCTACAACCTGTCCAAGCTCGACCTTGGCAAGCTGCTCGACGATCCCAACCAACTCGCGCCCAACCTGAACGCGTACATCAACGGCTTCTCGCCCAACGTGCGTGACATCATGGATCGCTTCGCCTTCGACCAGCAGGTCGCGCGCATGGCCGAGAAGAACCTGCTCTTCGAGGTGGTCAAGGCCTTCGCCGCGGTCGACCTGGGGACCGAGCGGGTCGACAACACCCAGATGGGCTATGTGTTCGAGGAATTGATTCGCATTGGGGCCGAGCAAGCGAACGAGGAGGCTGGCGAGCATTTCACCCCACGCGAGGTGATCAAACTGATGGTCAACCTGCTGCTCGATCCGGAAAAGGATCTGGGCCGAAGCCACGTGGTCAAGACCATCTATGACCCGGCTTGCGGCACGGGCGGCATGCTTTCGGTGGCCGAGCGATACATCCGCGAACTCAACGCCGACGCCGACCCGCACCTATTCGGCCAGGACTGGAACGACGAGGCCTGGGCCGTGTGCAAGTCCGACATGCTGATCAAGGGCGAAGACGCCGACAATATCTGCCGCGGCGACACCTTCACCCAGGACGGCTCTTCACGAGCGGCATGCACATTGGAATTCGTCATGGCGTCTTGATACGCGCAAGCAATGCCCCTTCTCGTGTGGTCCCTGTAATCTTAGCCGCGAAGCCTGCGAAGGCATCGGGTGCTTTTCGCCCAAGCACCCTGCGTGCGAGTTCGAGACTCAGTGTTCCGAGCGCGGCTGGGATTCCGATCGGCCCCCAAACACCGGCCACTGTGAGCAGTGTGCAGACGGCGGCGTACCCATAGTCCGCTCGACGAGAATACTCGCGCAACTCCTTCTCGAATTCTGCCAGCAGTTCGTCTGAAGACCCTGCGTTCGCTATTCGAGGGCTGGCCATCAGCGCCCGCATCGCATCCACCACGGAACCGCGGAACGTCTCGGCGAACTCACGGAGGGTGACTCCCGTCATGTCGGGCATGCAGATCCGACCGATGATGTCCGGGGCCGGCACTCGCAACAGTTCACATTCTCCAGCTTGAAGGCCACACACTAGCGCGAGGTACCCATCGAGATAGTGACCGGCCTGGGACATCGGGATTCCTTCGATGGATTCCGTGATGACACGGTGGTTGATGGCGGTTCCTAGTTCGAGATCACGAGAAGGCACGCCGAATCGTTCGGTTGCAAAAGAGTCCAGCCATTTTGCCAACGGGTCCCAGGCAATGCCAAGGGACGGCCCGGACAAGGCCATGCGAGGAAGGACCGAGGCAATGCTGGACATGGCCTCTACGAACGAGAAAGGGATCTTAAGTGACTCGTCCGGGGTGTTCCGCAAAGCAAGCCTCAGTTCGCGAGCCTCATTGTCACCAGTGTGGAACTTGCTGACCAATGGATTTTCTGCAGCGAACGTCTTGACCGCCCGGAGCATTGCCTCTCCGTGGAGGATCTCTCTGGGAGCGCCACCCTCGAGTAGCCGACTAATCAGGCCGGCTTCGTAGCGGTCTGGCGTGTGCTGTAGAACGGGAACAATTCTGCCGGTGGGCAGCGCCGCAAGGAACTCCTCGAAAGCAGCTCCAGCCCACACTTGGAGGTCCTCTGCCTTGAATGGCACATAAACATAGACTCGATCAAATAGGGCCAGTCTCTGGTGAAGGCTCTTGACTCCATCGAAAGGCGAGGCGTAGGTGGACAACCCGACCGGTAGGCCCTCCAGTGATCCTGGCAATTGACCCTCAAGCGCGTCGGGAAGGTAGTCCTCCAGCATCGCTCGATCACAATCGAGGCGTGCCATCGCCTCTGCTGATTCGGTCAGATGTTTCCTTCCCCAAATCCTTGGGCCGGGGGCTTGTCGGGTGGCGGTAAGATTCTGAACATCGCAGGCCATCAAGAGGCGTGCAGCTTCGAGGATCTGTCGCTCCCTCTCTGGGGAAACGCCTTCGGCAAGATAGATCGCGACTCTGCTGCCATCCGAAATACCTACAACTTCATTCGGAAAGTGGTCCTAAAGAGCCTGCGCTAGGCCCGACGCGGTTACATCGGCGCTTTCGACCACTATCCTCTTCAAGTCAGTGCGGCGAAGAAGCTCCTCCTCGTCGTGTAGATTCGGTGGCAGCGTGGTGACCTGTTCGATTTCTAGATGTGTACCGGCGACGTGGTTGGCGGCGGCCCATTCGTTGATCAAACTGGGTGAAACGGGGCCTTTCGAATCGATCAGGCAATAAGCTCTCAGACACCCTGCTCCTTCTCGAACGATTCGAACCTCGTGAAACTCAGAGAAGTCTGCCCGAAGCGAACGTACGAGCGCGAGCGGTGTAGACACAACTGCGGATCTTGGGTGCGGGGTTATTCACGGTCAAGAAATAGCAGGTCGGAGGACAGGGGTTTCGTCTGGGCTGTCTGGCTACAAGCGCGGTAGGGAGGGGCTCGGTGGCGGCGCCGGCCCTCCGAGCGCCTTGCGTTTCAACGTCATGGGTTTCTCCGGTGGCTCGCACGCGGCAGCCTGCGCTATGATACTCCCCCGACTGACACGGGCGAAGGGGTCAGGTGGGCTGGTTGGCGGGACGATTTCTGACCCGCGCGAAGATTGCCGAACCGAGCGGGTCTTGACGTAGACTCGGCCCGTGTCCTACCTCCTGTTCGTCGATGAGAGCGGCCACGACCGGCAGGAGTCGCCCTATGCCGTGCTGGCCGGCGTGGCTGTGGAGGATTCGCGTGTGTGGGCTCTCATCAGCGCCCTTCGAGCGGCGGAGGAGGAATTCTTCGGGCAACGGATCACGAGTGGGACACTGGAACTGAAGGCGAAGAAGATCCTGAAGACGAAAGTCTTCAGGCACGCGCAGCAAATGCCAACGTTGTCAGCGGTCGAGCGAAGAACGCAAGCTGCGGCCTGCTTGCGTGAAGGTGCACAAGCCGCGAGTGAAGGCCGGCCCGCCCACCAGACCATGTCCCAATTGACAGCACTGGCGCAGGCCAAGTTGGCATTCGCGGCCAGGCTGCTGGAACTGTGCGCCCAGGCGCAGGTCAAGGCATTCGCCAGCATCGTGGACCGCGATGCGCCGCTGCCCGCCGGGTCTTTCCTACGCAAGGACTATTCCTACCTCTTCGAGCGATTCTTCTGCTTCCTCGATGAACGACCAGACCACCACCAGGGTTTGGTTGTCTTCGACGAACTTGATCGCAGCCAGAGCCACATCCTGGTGGATCAGATGGCTCACTACTTTCAGAACACCGCCACTGGCAGGCTGCGAGCGTCGCGCGTTGTGCCCGAGCCGTTCTTCGTTCACAGCGACTTGACCAGCCTGGTGCAAGTCGCGGATCTGATCGCCTACATCATCGCGTGGGGGGTGCGCGTGGGGAACATGAACCGCCCAGCGCGGACCGAGCTTGCGGAACTTGGCGAGGCTGTGCTCGCCCTGCGCTATTTCCAGCACCGGGACGACTTCCCGGTTTGGGGATTCGCGGTGATCGACGACCTTCGTCCGCGCGAAGAGAAGTCCAGATGAAAAAAAAGGCAATGCCGAACTTGCGTCCGACAAAGCCTCCGAATTGTTTATGCACGAGGATTGCCCCGACGTCAACCATGCGGCGCTTCCGTTCCGACCGACTCAAGATCGTGGTGCAGAAGAAGGGCCGAAGATGATGCGCTTTGTGTCGAAGAGACTCGCGGCTATCCGTGACGAGTTCGACTCGTGGGGTATTCGTCTGCCCACCGCCTCACGTCTGCGAGAACCCAGGATCATCGTGTTCCTCGATCGGGCTCCTGAAGGGAAGCCGGATGTTCTGGTCGGCTTCCTCTCGCAAGACGAGGGAGAGTTTGTTTTTCGCTACGCCGCGGGCTACATCCTACGTCCGGACCCGCGTCCCATTTCCGCTTTCCCCGATCTTCAGAAGGAGTACCGGGGGCGGGATCTTTGGCCATTCTTCGCTGCCCGCATGCCTCCGATGGAGCGTGAAGATGTGAAAGCAGAGATGCTGAAGGCGCATCTCCAGCCGGGCGATACCATCAGGCTGCTGGGAACGCTGTCGAAGAAGACCATCACGAATCCCTATCGGTTTGAACTGGCCGCAGCCGCGTAGTCGACCCTTGCACGCGCCGGCCGGTCAGTTGCTGCCTGCCGTGGATCTGGCGCTGGCACCTCATCACGCCCCCTCGGCCTGCTTGAACGGAATCGCCGTCACGTCCGCCTTCAGCTTGTCCAGGTAGTCCGCCCAAACCGTCATCATTCGGCGCCAGGTGGGCTGTGCGGTTGTACGCGCGGCCGAGAGGGTCGCGGACAGCGTGGGCAAGCTGGTGCTCGATCACGTCGGGGCGAAAGGAAGTCCTTTTCGTCAGGTACAGTCCCCCGGCATCGAACAGCCTGAAAGTCTTGCCCGTCGGCTTCGCCTGCTTGCACGCAGTATCGGTCAGAGCCATCTGGGGGCAACTCCTTTCGGAATCTGTCAGTTGCCCCCAAGCTTGCCCCCAGTTGCCCCCGGCTGTCAACGAACCACCTTGGACGCCGCCGGACTCTATTTCTCGGGAAATCGTGCGATTTCAACCGTTTGCCGGACCTTGGCGGACTATCTCGGAAGTCCTCTTAGTGGGCACAGTAGGAATCGAACCTACAACAAACGGATTAAGAGTCCGCTGCTCTACCAATTGAGCTATGCGCCCGCGGGATGGGAATGTATGCCTGGCGAGCACGGCCAAGTCAAGACACTGGCCCGAAGGAAGGCCCGGAGCCGGTGGCCGGCAGCCGAAGCCGGTAGCCGAAGCCACGGAACCGGATCCGGATCCGGCCGCCGGTCCCGGCCCCCGGTCCCCGGAACCATCACCAGCGCGCCCGGAGGGAATCGAACCCCCAGCCCTCGGCTTCGAAGGCCGATGCTCTATCCAATTGAGCTACGGGCGCAGTGAGGCGAGATAATCCCGGCCCTCTCCATCCCTGTCAAGGATGGGTGCCAGCTTTGTTGTCGGACGTGGGTGCAAGCGGCGCCAGCGGGGTCTTCGTTCCTGGCTTTTCCGCCGCCTTCTTGGGGATGTAGGTCAGGCGCAAACCCTGGATCAGCTGTTCCTTGGCCGAGTTGGGATCCCGGCGCATGTCCATGTTCTTTATCCGATCCAACGTGCTCTTCAGAATTTCGAGGCGACTGCGCTGGGTTTCGCCACAGACCACGCTCGACCCTGAATCACACAACGTCAGCGCCTTCTGAGCCTCGGCGTAGGCGTGTCCGGGCTCGAAGTGGTCCACCAGGGCGAGGCTGGCTAGATGGTGAATGCGGTAATCATCCGGATGGGTGTCCAGCGCGCCATCGAGCGACGCCAGTGCCCAGTCCGGATGGCGCAGGTCCATGAAGATGTCCGCCAGCTCTAGGGCCGCAGCCACGTCGCCCCGCGCGGCCACGAGCTGGGTTTGCAACTCCGCCACCCGCTGGCGGACAGCCGGATCCGGCGGCAGCGCGGGCTTCACCTTCACATCTGGCCGGGGAATGACAATCGCCGCCGCAAGCAGCAACAGAATCGCCAAGTCGAGAACGCGCGTGACCACGGCCCCTATTCGTACCGCAGCACCAGGCTCTGGTCCAGCGGCCCGCAAGCCAGTGCCCCAAGATTCCCCGGATCGTGGCAGAAAGCCCCGGTCGGATCCTTCATGACCCGGCCAGGTTGCGAGAATTCTTAGCTGGACAACGACGCCCCGCCTGTGGCATTTGAAATGCTTCTGTAGTTGCTGGGCGATTCCTGCTGGGGCGATTGGCGTCGGATCGAGCCGACGAACCATAACCTACCGAATTCTTCCGCACCTCACGATTTACGAAATCCCTGGCCAGTTTCCCGTCGCGCAGCTCTGGCTGTCCGGGCCACTGGCACCAAGACCAAGGAGGAACCGATGACCATCCTTAAATTGCTGGCCGACGCCTTCCACGAAGGAGGATGGGGCATGTGGCCTATCCTCACCCTTTTGATGATCACGATCTCGATTCTCACCGAACGAGCCGTGGCTCTACGCAAGGCCGTCATCGACAAGGACAAGTTGCTCGCTCTGCTCCGCTCCCAGATCTCGGCGGGAAACATCCAGGGCGCGATCAAGGTTTGCACGGGAAATCCCACGCCCATGACCCGCATCGTCCAGGCTGGCCTGATGCGCGCCAACCGTACAGAGCCCGAAATCACTGCGGCCATGGAAGAAGCCTCCCTGCGCGAGCTGCCCGCGGTCGAGAAGCGCACGGGCTACCTGGCCATGCTGGGCAACCTGGCGACTCTGGCCGGTCTGCTCGGGACCATCACCGGCCTCATCAAGTCGTTCGCCGGCGTGGCTGGCGTCGACCCCTCGCAAAAAGCTACCCTGCTGTCCAAGGGGATCTCCGAGGCCATGAACTGCACGGCCTTCGGACTCGGCACCGGCATTTTGGGCCTCGCGTCCTTTGCCTGGCTGAACGGTAAGACCCAAGTAATCCTCGACGATGTCAATGAGATGAAGAAGAGCGTGACCAACCTGCTGGCGAGCGCAAAGGCTGCGCTGCACGGGTAGGCCCAACAAGTTACGCAACGCTAACGAAAAGGAGACTCAGCCATGTTCTTGTTTGAAGCGTTCCAACTCGGTGGATGGGGCATGTACCCAATCCTGCTCCTCTGCATCATCACCGTCTATCTCACCATTGAGCGGTCCACGTTCTTGGCAAAGTGCAAGATCGACACAGACCGACTGATGTCGCTCATCAAGTCCCAGATCGTCAGCGGCAACATCCGCGGCGCCATCACCACTTGCCAGGCTACGCCCGTCCCCCTCACCAAGATCATCGCCGCTGGTCTGAACAAGGCCGGAAGCTCCGAGCACGACATCCAGCAGGCGATGGACGAGGAAGCCCTTCGCGAGTTGCCCAAGGTGGAAAAGCGAACCGGCTACCTGGCCATGCTGGGAAACCTGGCGACCCTGGCCGGACTCCTCGGCACCATCACCGGCCTCATCAAGTCGTTCGCCTCGGTCGCTGGCGTGGATCCGTCCATGAAGGCAACCATGCTCTCCAAAGGTATCTCCGAGGCCATGAACTGCACGGCCTTCGGACTGGGCACCGGTATCTTGGGCCTCGCAGCGTTCGCCGTTCTCAACGGCAAGACGCAGCACATCCTCGACGGCGTCAACCAGGGCACGGTCGAGGCTCTCAATTTGGTGGTCGCCGGTCGTTCCAACACCGGCGCTCAGCAGTAGTCGACAGCGAACGTAGGGGCTGAGTCCGTCGTGGCCTCAGCCCCAAAGACGGGAGTTCACCATGTCAGTCTCCGTAGATACTGGCGGCAAGTCCGGCAAAAAGGCCCTCAACGCCGACCTCAATCTCGTGCCCTATATCGACCTGCTCACCTGCATGGTCGCCTTCCTACTCATCACAGCGGTGTGGACCCAGCTGGCCCGCCTGCAGGCCCAGCAGAAGGGCCAAGGCCAGGCCGGCGAAGAAACTCCGCCCGAATTGCAGGTCAAGATCGTCGTGATGGTGAACCAGGAAGGCTTCAACCTGGTCGTTGGTCAGGACCAGACCCCGATTCCCAAGAAGGGCTCTGACTACGACTTCGAAAAGCTGGCCGCCGAGCTGAAGAAGGCCAAGGATGGCCACCCCGACAAGAACGACGCGCAGGTGGCCTCTGAGGACACCATAAGGTTCGATGTCCTGGTGCGAGCCATGGACACGGCGATACAAGCGAGATTCCCCGATATCTCGCTCATTGACTCAGGCGCGGCCGGAATCTAGGGCCAAGGAGAACCACCATGCCAATCCAGGCCCCCTCACCGCACCTCTACCACTCAATCAATCTCGAAGTTGCCAAGCTGAAGCTGGGCCACGGCGGCCGCAAGAGCGTGAACCAGGCGCTCAACCTCGTGGCCTACATCGACATGATGACGATGCTCGTTATCTTCCTCCTCATGTCGTTCTCGGCCAGCGGCGAGATTCTCTTCGTACAGAAGAACATCACCCTGCCCGACGCGCAGAACTGGTCCGACCTCGAGCGCGCTCCGGTCATCGGTGTGACCAAGGACGTCGTCACCCTGGATGGCAAGCAAGTGGCCACCGGTGAAGAGCTGATGAAGGACTCGGCCACTGGCGACGCCAAGATCCCGGAGCTGGCCGATCAGCTTGTGACCGCAAAAAACAACTACAAGCTACTGCACCCCACAGAGGACTTCAAAGGGGTGTGCATTATCCAATCCGACAAGAGCGTCGAGTTCAAGATGCTACGCAAGGTCATGTTCTCAGCAGCCACAGCCGGCTACCAGAACGTGAACTTTGCCGTCCGGCCCAAGGCCAAGGGCGGCCCGGCCGCTCCGGCCGCGGCCGAGTAGCATTCGCTTGTCAGCGGGTCGATAGCGGCTTTCGATTCGCTGTCTGTGGTACGGGCGGCTGGCTTCCCACGAAGCCAGCCGCAACGATTTTCTACGGGATCTACCCAGGGAGGTGCTGAGATGCGAAGAGTAAGCTTTGTGGCAGTCTGTGCGCTCACGGTCGGCCTTATCCTGTCCGGGTGTGGAGGCGATCCGAACGATCCGCGCACCTGGGCACGCAAGCTCAGCAATCTGCGCGATCAGAAGGAGGCGCTGGACCAGCTCGCCAAGATGAGCGTGGAGCGTGCCCAACAGGCGCTTCCCGAGATGATTGCGCTGTACAAGGAAACCAAGAAGCCAGAACACCTGGAGGCACTCAGCCGATTCGCCAATGACCAGACCAAGCCGCTCTTCATCGAAGCCCTGGACTTCACCGAGGACGACTTCGACCGGGCCGTGATTGCCGCCGGCGCGCTGGGCGAGATGAAAGCCACCGATGCGGTTCCGCAGCTCATCAAGGCGGTCGAACACCAGCTTCCCATCAAGTCGCGCGCCAACACGGTACGACTCGCGGCGATTCGCGCCCTGGTCAAGATCGGGGACAAGCGGGCCGTGCCGACGCTCATGAAGATTCTGACCACGTCGGCCGACGAGCAGGATTTCTTGCTCAATCAGAAGGCGGCGCTCGGCCTGGCCGAGCTGCGCGATCCGCAGTCGATTCCGGCGCTCATCAAGGGCCTCTTCATGACCGGGCGTGGAACTCAGGTCTTCCAAGAATGCCGGCTCGCCCTGGTGCGCATCGGCGACGCTGCCATTGATCCGTTGATCGCGTTGCTCAACGAAAAGAACGCAGAGATCGCCGATATGGCGCGCAAGCTCGACTTTGACAAGGTCAGCCCCGGCATCGTGCCCTTCAAGGCCGCCTATCTGCTGGGGGACCTGCGGGCGGCGCGCGCCGTACCCGCCATGGCTGCGCGTCTGCAAGTCCCGGCCAAGTCCGGCGAGCACAAGGCCATTCTCATCGGCCTCGGCTTCATCGGAACTCCGGAAGCGGTCAAGGTGTTGCTCGGCGTACTCGAAGACAAGAAGGCCGCGGCGACCGACCGCCAGGCTGCCGAAGACGGCATCTACCTGTCAGGCGACAAACGCGCGGTGCCCATCCTGCTCGACACGGCCAAGAATGGCTACATCGTCGAGGGCGGGGTCAAGGCATCAGACTTGCGCGCCAACGCCGCCATCGACCTTGCGCGTATTGCGGGCAAAGAAACCTACGATGCGTTCAAGGCCCTGGCCGACAAGGAGAAGGACGCACAGGGGATCTTCGGCGAGGCGCTTGACCGCATGCAGGTGGCCAAGACCTGCGACAAGGATCTCGACTGCTACGCCAAAGTGCTCACGACGGATGAGTCGTGGACACGCGCCGAAAAGGCCGCGTTCGCCGTGGGCTTCTCGGGCAATGCCAGCAAGGGCGTGCCCATTCTCCTCAATGCGCTCAAGCCCGTGGCTTCGCTGCCCCAGCTTCGCTACCCCGTGCACCAGGCGATTCTGCAGTCGCTGACCAAGCTAGCCGATGCCTCATGCAAGATGTGCGAAGAAAAGCTGCTCAAGCAGATTGAACGCGACGAACAGGCGGTTCGCCTGCCTGGCGCGCGCGACCTCTTGGGCGAGACCCGGGTGGCATTGGCGGTCATCCAGAACAAGAAGAAGGCGAATTAGCGCTCTCGCGATCAGGGAGCCGCTCGTGCTAGGTCGACTGATACTCAGCAACCACGGTGGTGTGAATGCCACCACGAATGTTGAAGTCACCTTCGACGCGCGCACGCCGCGGATGAACCGCCGCCACCAGGTCGTCCAAGATTCGATTGATGACAGCCTCGTGGAAGGCCCCCTGGTCGCGGTACGACCAGATGTACAGCTTCCACGATTTGAGCTCGACGCACAGTCGGTCGGGCACGTATTCCACGCGAACCGTGGCGAAATCCGGCTGACCGGTCTTGGGACAAAGGCAGGTGAACTCCGGCGTCTCGAAGCGGATGAGGTAGTCCCGCTCGGGCTTCGGGTTGGGGAAGGTCTCGAGTGTCTGGGATGGCGTGGTGCCCATGCAACTGCCATGATAGCAGGCCTCTATTCGTTGACACTTCTCGAAACCAGAGACGACGGTGTCTTAACGCCGTGAGGCCCCACCGGATGACGCGATATCGTTCATTTTCACCCTTGCTCCTTGCCGGCCTTCTTGCCCTGGCTCCTTCCTTGGTCTCGGCTGCTGCCCTGGTGCACGGCACGGTGGTGTTGCCTGAAGAGCTCAAGTCTGGCCGGCGCTTCCTCGGCCACTGGCGGGTCGAGAACACCACGGTCCCCGTGCAAGCGACGCCTTCGCGGGGCGACACTGTGGTCGTGCTGGTCGGCCCCAAACCGCAGGTGCTGACCCCCAAGAACACGCCGGTCGAGATCGTAGGCATGCAAGCCAATCCCAGCACAGTGGTCGTGGGCGAGGGAGCGGTGGTGGAATTCAGGAACTCGGACAAGGTCTCCCACGACCTCTCCGTGCCCGGCCGCCCCGACATCATGCCGCCTGAGCGTCTGAGTCCGGGCACGGTCCGCAAGCAGCGCTTCGGAATCAGCGGCGAATACCTGGTCCGCTGCGCCGAGTATCCCCACATCGTGATTTCCGTGATCGTCACCAGCTCGCCGTTCTTTGCCGCGGTCGACGAGAAGGGGGGCTTCAAGCTGCCTGATGTGCCAGAGGGCCCGGCCACGCTCAAAGTATGGAGCAACGGCCGCTGGGTCCACGAACAGTCGGTCGAGGTGACCCCCAAAGGGGCTGACCTGACCATCAAGGTGTCTGGCGCCTCCAACAAAGAGCCCACCGAGCAATAAGGGGCGGAAGCGATGTTCCTGTCCAAAATATGGTTTGTCTTGGTCGCCCTGCTGGCCGGGGTTGCGGTCACGGCGGCTTTCGTGGCGCCCCGTCCGGCTGATCGTCGCATCGAGCAGCTGGAAGGTCAGCGTCTGGACCGCGCGCAATACGCGGCCGAGCAGATGCTCAAGAACGATGCGCGCCGCTGGATCGACTACGTGGCCAAGCTGGGCCGCGACTCACACCTGACCGAGGCGCTCGACTCCTCTTCGCGGGGGGCGGGCGAGCCCAAGACGCTGCACGAAACCGTGCGCAGCCGTCTCAAGGCGCTGGTTCCAGACCGAGCCGGCATCGGCGTCGAGTCGCTCATCGCGGTGGACAAGCAAGGACGCGTGGTGGCCCGGGTGGGCGATGATGAGGGCGAGTACGGCGAGTCGATTGCGGGGGCCGAAGTGGTGGGGGATGCCCTGCGCGGCTATCTGTCGGACGATGTTTGGGGGGCTGCCGGTCGTTTGCGCCGGGTCGGGGCAGCGCCTGTCACTTCCAAATCGCGCGAGCGTATCGTGGGCGCGGTGGTGGTTGCGGTCGAAACGGGCAAGCGCCTGGCTGAGATGTGGAAGCAAAACCTGGGCGTGGATGTGGCGATCGTGCTCGGCAGGAACGTCGTGTCGTCGACTCTGCCCGAGGCGCTGCTCGGCCAGCTGCCCGAACTCATAGAGCAGCACGCGACCGAGATTGCCAATCACAAGCGCACGCGCCCGCTCATCCTGTACATGGGCACCGAGCGCATGCTGCTGATTGCGGCGCCCTTTGTCGGTGAGGCCTCGGAGCAGCGCGCCTACTATGTGTTGCTCAACAAGCAATCCCCTGGATCGGATCCGTGGGTCTTGCTGTCGAATGCTTCCTCGGACGATCTTCGCTGGGGCCATTTCCCCTGGCTGTCTCTGGCATTGGGCATGCTGGCCATGATCGCCATCGGCCTTCTGCTGCAGCGGATCGAGGTGGAGGGTCCCATCCGGCGTCTGCGCGCCGAGGTGCACAGTCTGTCCCGCAATGAGATCCAAAAGATCGACGACATCAAGTACGGCGGCAAGTTGGGCGGCATTGCACGGGACATCAACGCCACGGTCGAGCATTTCACGCACGCGG
>Ga0265330_10000362_pt1 | contig 32053 bp, 22 predicted proteins | sample 41919metaG_FD_202083 | JGI IMG/M metagenome (GOLD analysis project Ga0265330, IMG submission 202083) | Rhizosphere microbial communities from Carex aquatilis grown in University of Washington, Seatle, WA, United States - 4-19-19 metaG | ecosystem: Host-associated > Plants > Roots > Rhizosphere...
CGTCGACCCTCTCCTCGAGGAAAGCCTTGACGAGGGCCTTGACCTCGGCGGGGAAGGCGGCCCAGTACTCCTCCTGCCAACGCGAGCTCGACTCCCAGAGCTCTCGGCCGCGGCTCGGGGGCATCGAACCCCGCGAGTACTCGACGAATGAACGGACCATGCCGAGGAGGGCTTCGGGCGGCAGGGGCGAGGGCTTCTCGGCCCTGGGCGCCGAGCCCTCAGGCGGCGCGTACTCGTCGAGGAGGGCAGCCAGGTCGGCCTCGGAGATCTCCGGGGCGTTCTTGCGGATGATCTCGGCCACGAAGCCGCGCACAGTGCCGCGCACGTTCTCCATCGTCGCGCCGGCGTTCCGCTGTAGATCTCCCGCCATGCGTCTCGCCATCGCCTCGGGGCCCTCGCCCCCCAGGCTCTCGAAGACCTTCATGTCGCGTCCCCGCTTCTGGCAGGCTTTCGCGATGACCTCGAATTCCTGAGCATCGGCCTTGTTGAGGATGTAGTCGAGGACGGCTTCGAGCTCCTTGCGCGCCATGGCTGAAGAGTAGCGCGGGGGGAATGCCTAACGCTAGACCATCATGCCTGCCCTCGCTACGATGTTTCGCATCATGAGCAAGCGAAGCGTCGCCGTAGTCTGCGCGACCACGGTTTCGGTGATCTGGGGCCTATCCTTTCTCAGCACGAAAGTGGCCGTGGCCGTCATGCCGCCCATGTGCATCGCGGTCGCTCGCTTCGCCGTCGCGGTCGCCGTCATACTGCCCATCGCCCTGTTCAAGCGCGAGGATCTGCGCTTCTCGCTCCGCGACCTCCCTTTCATGGCCGGCAGCGGGCTGTTGGGAATCACCTTCTATTTCCTCTGCGAGAACAACGGTATCGCCCTCATCACCGCCTCCGAGTCATCGCTCGTGATAGCGACGATACCCGTGCTAACCCTCCTCGTCGACCGCGCGATCCTCAAGACCAGGCTCAAGGCTCGCTCCTACGCGGGGGCCGTCCTCTCCTTCGCGGGAGTAGCCCTGATCGTGGCGCCCTCGCTCAGGCGCGCCTCCTCCCCGATCGAGGGCTTCGCCTACATGGGCGGGGCGGCGGCTTGCTGGGTCGCCTACGCCCTTCTCACGAAGCCCCTGTCGGGGAAGTACGGCGGCCTCTCAATCACCTTTTGGCAGAGTCTCTTCGGGCTCGCGGGCTGCATCCCCTTCGCCCTCGCGGAGGGCGGCGGCTGGGTCGGCTCCCTTTCCCTTACCGTGGCGCTCAACGTGCTGTACTTGGGGCTTCTCTGCTCGGCGGCCGGCTACCTGCTCTATATCGCGGCGATCGAGGAGCTGGGCGCGGGCGCGTCGAGCGTCTTCCTCAATCTCGTGCCCATCGTGTCGGTAGCGGCGGCCTTCCTTATCCTGGGCGAGAGGCTCGGCGGCCTCACCCTCGCGGGAGGGGCCATCGCGGTCGGCGGCGTCTACTTGGCCACGACTCCTGGAAGATCCTCGGTCGCGGGAGGCAAGAGGGCGGGCGCCGCCAAGGGCGGGGTCCGCGAGGGCCATCGGTCCTCGTCGTAGTCCAGGAATTGCTTGAGCGTCTTGAGCAGGGCCTTCCGCTGGTAGCGGTAGGTGATCGTCCTCGGCACGGCCATGCGGTCGAGCTCGGGGTCGTCGAAGGAAACCTGCCTGATCTTGTCGTCGGCGGCGAAAGCCCAGGAGTAGCCGGCCGCGGCGACTTCGCCTTCGGCCCTGCTCGCGAAGACTCCGTAGGGATAGGCGAACATGGTGGGCGGGGCGCCGAGTATCTTCGCCAGCGCGGGGCCGGGGCGGGTGATCTCGGTCGTGAAGGACTTGGGGTTTCGCGCCCAGGCCTTGTCGGTTATCGGGTTGTGGTAGAAGCCGTGGGCGCCGATGCCGCAGCCGTCGCTCGCGAGGATCTTGAGCTGCTCAGGCGAAATCGCGAAGTGCGAGCGCCCGATCACGATCGCCGGGTAGATGAAGAGGTAAGGCTTGATGCCGCGGGGCTCGAAGACGTCCTTGACCGCCGGATACACCGAGTGGTTGCCGTCGTCTATCGTGACGACGATATTGGCCCGGCCCTCGATCTTGCCCGCGATCGCGTCCTCGAGGCTGACGAATTTATAGCCCATCGCCGAGATGGCGTCGAGTTCCGCCCCCAGCTCGTTCTCCGAGTAATCGAGGTTGGATTTTCCGGTGCCGAGGAAGCTGTGGTAATCGAGGATGACGACCTTGCCCGAAGCGGAGAGGGGAAGGCAAAGGGTCGCCGCGGCGATCAGGATCGGTGCGATTTTTTTCGTGCTATGCATAGGGATGCGCCATTGTACCGGAGGCGTCGATCGAGAGTCAACGCATCGGCCTAATCGCCCAAGTCGATTCCCATCCACTTGGTTCTGTCCGCCATGTCCGCCGCGATCACGCCGAGGCTCACTTTGGCGGTCGTCTCGCCCATGAGGTAGTCCTTGCCGCCGAAGGAGAAGCGTTGGCCTCCTCCGGGTACGTCGACTCCCAGCAGCGCGTGCGAGTACTCGCGCGAGACGAGTAGGATTGCGTCGACGCCGAGGCGCTCGAGCATGATCGCCGCGACGACCGCCCGGGAGTCGCAGTCGCCCCGCGCCTCGTAGGCCGCGGCGAGCGGTGCGACGAAATCGCTGCCCTTCAGGTCGCGCTCATAGACGAAGCCCTGGGTCCAGGCGAGTATGCGGCGCGCCGCCTCGGTGGGATCGTTCGGGGGGAGGAGCTTGGCCGCCTCGAGGGCGAGGCGATCCAGCCGTGCTGCAGATTCGCGGTATATCATGCGGTAGAAGCGCGTCCATGCGTCCTTGTAGAGCTCGGGCTCGTCGGCGTAGGCGACGAGCACCTTGTACTCGCGGGTGACCGTATCGGCTTCCTGCGCGGCCTCCTCGGCGGACCAGGGCAGCGAGACCGAGCCGGGGCCGGCTTCCGAACCGCCCAGGGCCGCGAGGGAGACTTTCTTCTCCTTGTTCCGCGCGGGAGGCCAGGCGAGGGTGAACTGGCTCACCGGTCCCGGCGAGCGCAGGGCGCCCCGATCGATCGAGAAGGAGTCGAGGCAGGAAAGGATGAAGTCGGCGTAGCCCTCGAACTTATCCTCGTCGGCGAAGGCGAGGAGGGCATAGCTGCACTCGCCCCCGGACTTAGCCGCCGCGCCGTCGGGCTTGGCGTCCTTGTCGATCGTCTTCGGGGTTGCGCGCCCCTCGAGGAAGACGCCGTAGCCTCTTTTTCCCTTGTCGTTCAATTTGAAGTTCAGCTCCGCGAAGACCGCTCGGCGCCCTTCGTAGGCGTAAGCGGTCGCGTCGCCCTTCGAACCGAGCTTGGCAAGGGATTCCTTGACGAGGGACTCGAGGTCGGCGAAGCGGCCCGGTTCGTAGCCCAGGAGGTCGAACTCCATGCCGCCGTTGGGGTCGGCGAAGGAATACTTGGCTTTGCCGTCGCTCGAGCTGAGCTGGAAGCCCGAGGGCATCTCGACGAAGTAGCCGACCTGGGACTTGAGCCGCTCGGCGCCTGCGCGCGGACAGGCGAGGATCGCGAGGAAAAGCGTGAGGAAGAGCGCGAGCGCCGGCTTGCGCGCCGTTCGGAAATGAATGCGGGACATGTATTAAGTATCGGCCTGGTAGGGCGATACGTGAAGGCGAGTCGGTTGGATCATTGACATCGATTATTTGCCTACGTATAGTACCAGATAATTTGTTCACAACCGTGATAAACTACTCTTGTATTCTTGTGTAAACCGATAAGGTGGAACATTCGTTAATGCAAAATGGGGGAATCCTGCATCGGGGCTCGTCGGCCGACGCTCCCCGCTCGCAGCGATCTTGATAAAAAAAGTTAAGCCCGATCCGACCGGAGTGGAACATGAAAGCGACGACCTTCCTCGGTAAATCCTCGTTGTGGATTCTCGCGACGGTTCTCGCCCTCGGCTCGGCATCCTGCTCGCCCAAGCAGGGCCCCGCGGCCGGAGTCGCCGCGCCTGCGGCGGGCGGAGCCCTTCAGTCGGCGCCCAAGAACCCCGCCGTCACCGAAGGCAGCGTCGCCTTCCTCGACGGGAAAGCCTCCTCGGGCGAGGACCCGGACTGGAAGCCCCTCTCCATCGGCGACAAGGTCCCGATGAACGATTCGGTCAAGACGGAGAAGGGCGCCTCCTGCGAAATTCAGTTCGGCAGCCTCGGCGCGATCCGGATCGGCTCGGCCTCAGTGGTCAAGCTCAAGTCCGTCTCCCTGGCCTCCGATAGGCGCGCCGTGGATCTCGGCCTCGTCGCGGGCGAAGTAACCTGCAAGGTGAGCAAGCTCGCGGGCAAGGACAGCTTCCACGTAGGGACCAACGTCGCGGTCTGCTCGGTCCGAGGCACGCGGTTCATCGTGAGCCGAACATCGGGCGAGGCCGTGAAGTTCGCGGTGCAGGAGGGCAGAGTGGCTATACTGCCGCCCTCCTTCGATCAAGCCAAGATTGAGTCGTCCGCGAAGGGCGCGGACGAGCCCCTCGTGGAGACTGTCGTGAACTCGATCGTGGGCGCGGCGCCGGTCGTCGCAGCGGACCAGGAGCTCACGGTCGGGCGCGGGGACATGGCCAAGGCCGATGCGCTCATCGCCTCCGTCGAGACCCAGCTCGAGTCGGCGCTGACGGCTTCGTCTACGGCCGCGTCCTCGGCGGGAACGACAGTCTCCCTGCCCGAGGCGCTCGGCAAGTCGATCGAGGCCTATGCGGCCGCCGCGCCCGAGTCGGTGAAGAAGGCTGCCGTTTTGAGCGAGGAATCCAAGCGATCGTTCAAAGAGTCGGCCAGCCTCGAAGTGAAGGAGAGCATGCCGGCGGCGCCCGGTGCCGCCGTTGCGCCGGTCCGCGCCGAGGGCGCGATACCCGCGTCGGCCCAAGCGAAGAGCTCGCCCATTGCCGCGAGCGCGAAGCTGTCGAGCTCGCCCCTCGTCTGCGGCCTCGCCGCCGAGGGCGGGACGCTCTTCGTCGCGGACTCGAAGGGAAGCGTCTTCGCTTTCAAGGCCGACGGCTCGATGCTCTGGTCCGCCAAGACGGGGAACGCCGAGAACGCGAACTCGCGGCCGGTCGCCGGTCCCGGGCTCGTCGCCTTCGCCGGCGACAAGGCTCTCGTCGCCTTCGACGCCGCGAGCGGGAAGCAGCGCTTCTCCCTGCCCCTGGACGCCGCGAGCTCCGGGCTCTTCGGACGCAGGCCCGCCCTCGTCGGGGACAAGCTCTGCGTCGCGACCTCGAGCGGGATCGGATTCTTCGATTCGAGCAGCGGCGCGAGCCTCGGCTCGATCTCCCTGCCCGACGACGTCGAGGCGACGCCCGCGATCCGGGGCTCGACGCTCTACGCGGTCTCGACCTCGGGCGTGCTGTATATAATCGACGTCGAAAAGCAGTCCGTCGCGGCCCAGATCAAGACTAAGGCCGTCCAGCCCATCGCCGCGGCGCCGGTAGTCTCGCAGGACGCGGCCTATTTCATCGACCGGAAGGGCTTGGCCGTACGAGTCGATCTCGGCGCCCAGTCGGTGTCCTGGGAAAAGAGGCTGGATGCGGGCAAGAGCCTCAACGTGCTACAGGATCCCGCCCTCGGCGACGAAGGGCTCTACGCCTTCGCGAAATCGACTATCTACGCCCTCTCCGTAAAGACCGGCGAGCGGCTCTTCGCCCCGATCGGCAATGCCTCCTCGCCCCCGGCGATCGAGAAGGGGCTGCTCTGGTTCGGTACCCAGGACGGGAAGATAATCGCGGCGGATCCCGCCACGGGCAAGACGAAGGCGAGCCTCTCGGTCCCCTCGCGCGTCGTCGGCTCGCCCATCGCGTCGGGCGGGCTCCTCGCCTTCCCGATGGAGAACGGCGGCGCGGTCATCGTCGATCCCGCCGGCATGCTGCAGTGAGGTGTCTTATGCGATCATCTATCCTCAAGAACTCCTGCATCGCAGCCCTTTTCATCCTAGCGGCCATAAGCGCGGCTCCGGTGAATGCCGAGGGCGCCGCGAAGGCGCACGTGGCTGTCGTGCGCATCGCGAATGATACGGGATCATCGTCGTACGACGCGGCTTGCAAGGCGGCCACCGATACGCTGGCGCTCACATTGCGCGAGCTCGGGAAGTACGAGGTACGGAGCGATGAGAGCTTGGGCTCTGGCGGCGAAGAGGAGGCGCTCCGCGCCAAGGCCGCCGACGAAAAGCTCGACTTCATCATGTACGGCTCGATGACGAGCGCCGGCGGCGGGATCGCCTGCAGCCTGTCGGTATATGACCGGGCGAAGGGGAAGACGAGCCTGTCGAAGACGAAGAAGGCAGCCGGAGTCCTGGACATCTTCGACGTGGCGGACGAGCTCGTGGTGACCGTGCTCGAGTCGATGACGGGCTCGCATATAGGCTTTGGATCGATAGAGCTCAGGAACAGGGGCGAGAAGGGGAGCTACCGTGTGCTGGTGGACGGCTCTCCCGCGGGGAACGACCTGGAGAGCTTGGGCCGGGTGCTGATCGGGAAGCGACAGGTGACGATCGCGCAGCAGCGGATGCTGGGAGATCGGGAAATCGCGAAGGCGAGCGTGGAGGTTAAGGAAGGGGCGAGCGTGGCGGTGGAGTTCTCTGTGCCCTACCTGATGAACGACGAGAAGGCGAAGGTCGAGGGTTTGTCGAGCGAGATCAAGGCGGGCATGGCCGGTTCCGACTCGAGCGCTATGGATGCGAAGCTCGGTGAGCTGGCGAAGCTCTTGGTCGACGTGTCGTACAGCCCGAGGCTGTCGGCGTACAAGGACGAGGCGAAGCAGCTCGGGGGCGAATGGACGATCAGGAAGAGCCGGCTGGCGATCGAGGGAGCGGCCTGGGAGCCTAATGCGAGGCTCTTGGACGCCGCCGGGAAGGTCAATGAGGACGCGGGCTCGTACCCCGATCCTAAATCGATACAGGGCGCGTTCGAGGAAAACGCGCGGCTGCTGGCGATCTTGCTCGAGCTGAACGCGGGGCAAGAGCTGAGCGTCGGCGATATCGATGGAGCGTCGAAGGCTTTCGGGGAGGCGCTGACGCTGTCGACCCGATATTTGGGCGGCGAGCGGCTCAGCGAGTACGCGTACGCGATCTCGACGCTGAAGGAGCTGAAGGAGCGAGGCGGGGCGCAAGGCGCGGAAAGCGTCGGCGGAGAGGTAGCTGCCGTGTTCGGTCCATGGATCGAGGCGGGGAAGCGCTTTGCCGGATTGCGGGATCAGGTGGGATCCGGGAAAGCCGACGCCATTATCGCGAGCGACTTTCAAAAGCCGGTGAGCGTGGAGGGCGGGGAGTATGCAAAGGCGCCGTTGAGAGTGGCGGCGGCTCAGGGCATACGATCGCTCAACGTGCAGCCCAAGGGGGAGGCGAAGAGCGTCGCCTTGGCCGGAACGGGAAAGATACTCTTCGTTTCCGACGGCTTCGCGGCTTTCGGGAAGCTCGCGGTTGCGCCGAGCGCGGGATCGGCGACCCCTAAGTTGCAGAGCGCGCCCGAGCCGAGCTTCGGAGCCGTTACGGTGGGGATGGGTTCGCTGGCGATCAGCGTGGCGACTGCGGGGATCTTGCAGATGGGCGGGCACGCGGTGCAGGTGCCGGCCGGCGGGACGCTGCCGGTGAATAACGTGGCGCCGGGAGACTACTCGCTGACGATGACCTACGGCGACGGAAAGAGCGAGACGAAGACGGCGACGGTGAAGGCGGGCGAAATTGTGGAAGTGGCCTTTATCCATGGCCAGACGTTACGGGAGTACAAGATCGGAGACGTCGGACCCGCCGGCGGGCTCGTGTTCTACGACAAGGGCAAGATCGTGAAAGGTTGGCGCTATCTCGAGGCGGCGCCTGAAGACACGGCCGGCAGCTCCATATGGGGAGCCAACTTCGGGGCATGGCTAAGCGCGCCCTGGGCTTCGATCGAATCGAGCCGGGAGTATATAGATAACCTTATCCCTGCATTGGGGGGGGCCGAGCGCTGTACTGCAGTCCTACTCTGCAAAAGCCTGACGATGGGCGGATTTTCCGATTGGTTCCTCCCTACCAAAGGGCAGTTGGATTTGATGTACAAGAACTTGAGAAAGGCGGGCTTGGGCAAGTTCGCCTCCGACTGGTATTGGTCATCCTCCATAAATCAGGAAAGCAACAACGAAAATGGCTCAGCCTATTGCCAATCATTCAGTCGCGGATCTTCCGTGCTAATGAGCCTTGGCTTCAAGGCGCGCGTCCGCGCCGTGCGGGCCTTTTAATCGGGTGCTCGATTCCGCCCCGCGCGGCTTTAGGTTCGCTTGCGCTTTCGGGCCGGGGCTCGCGCCGCGGCATGCGGGGGCGGACAGGGCGGCAGGGCCGCCTCGGCCTCGGCTATGGCGCGCTCGCGGAATTCCTCGAGGCTGGGCGGGGAATCATAGCGGGCGAGGACCCTGTGCTCGCGTCCCGATTGGACGGCGAGGCAGTAGTCGCCGAGGATGCCGCTCTCGAGGTCGACTGAGACTACGGGCTTGCCCAGGCTAGGGTCGAAGGCGAGGAGGCGGTAGCGGAAGCGCTCCTCGTGGCGCGCGGGCGTCGGGGGGAGGGAAACGAGGGCCATCCCGAACCCGCGGAGCTCGAAGCGCTCGACGGAGGAGAGTGAGAGCTGGCGGAGCCAGCTCAGGTCGCTAATGGCTTCCATGGCAGCCTTCCCGGGCAGGGCCCGGTAAGGACAGTATAATCGCTCCTCCGGGCGCTTGCTAGTTCTTTTCCCATAGGCGAGTCCCGAGCGCCTGCTTCAGCTGCAGCTGGGAGAGGAGCTCCCGGTACGTGGCGCCGAGGTTGTTGAGCTTCGCTAGCTCGAGCGAGGTCTGCGAGTCGAGGTACTCGAGGTTGGTCCCGGCGCCGATTTCGTATTGGACCTTGGCCATATTGAGCGCCTCCTGGGCCTGGGCGAGCTGAGCCAAGGAGTTCTCGGTCTGCTCGTGGCTCGATTCGACGTCCTGCAGGGCCTGGAGCACTTGAGCGGCTACGCTTCGCTCGAGCGCCTCGGTGCCTGAGCGGGCGGCGGCGAGCTTCGCGTCGGCCTCGGCGCTTCGGCGCTCGGTGAGCCGGCCATCGAAGATCGGAACATTGACCGTCACCCCCATGTCCCAGTTGAGCATGAGCTTGTCGACGTCGGCGTTGCCGAAGGTGAGGACGCCGTTCTTATAGCCGGCTTGGGCTTGGGCGGAAATCGAGGGCATATGGCCGAGCTTGGCCAGGCCCAGGCCGAGCCGGGCCTGCTTCTCGGCGGCGAGGGACTGCGCGACGTCGGGCCGCTGCGATATCGCCGCGGCCTCGGCCTTCTCCGCGTCCCAGGCGACCGGGGCGAGCGCGAAGTCCCCCTTCAGGTCGAAGTTTTCCTCGCTCTTGAGCCCCATGAGCTGCTTGAGGGCGATCCTCTGCTTGGCGTACTGGCCCGCGGCGTCGATGCGCTGGCTCTTGACCGATGCGAGCCGCACCTGGGTGGTGAGCACGTCGTACTTCGTCGAGGACCCGGTCTCCTCGCGCTTCTCGGCGTCCTCGAGATGCTGCTGGAGCGTGCCCAGCTGCTCATCGAGGACTTTGATCTCCGAGCGCAGGAAGAGGGCCGAGTCGAAGACCTGGGCCGCCTGGAAGGCGATGCTCGCCTTGATCTGGTCGATGCCGATGCTCGCCGCCTCGACTCCTGAAGCCGCCAGCTTGACCTGGAGCTCCCGCTTGCCGAAATCGTAGACGAGCAGGCCGGCGCTCAAGTGGAAGTCCAAGATGTTATAGGGCGTCAGCGGAGCCTGGATATCGATAGGGAGATAGGGCTCGAAATCCATGACTTCCCCTTCCTGCGGCCAGAGGTGAAGGTAGGCGGCAGTCGCGGAGAGGTTGGGCAGATAGGCGCTCTTGGCTTGCGCTTCCTTGGCTCGCGCCGCCGCGACGCTCGCCTCGGCCTGTACGATAAGGGGCTGGTTCGAGACCGCCTTGGCTATCGCCTCGTCGAGGCCGAGTACGGTCTCGGCCGCGGCCGGGGCATTTGCCGCGCCTGGGGCCGCGCCTTGGGCGGCCGCGAGCGAAGCGGCCGCTGAAAGGGCCGCGAGGATCGTCAATGTTCTCAAGTGCATCGTATACCTCATGGGATTCCTAATATCGACGTCAATCCATGACCACGGGCTTCGGGGAGCCGGCTTTCCGGTGGCTCTCCTTCAAGAGCAGCACGGGGATTACGGCGACCGCGGTCACCAGGGCCGCTATCGTGAAGATGTCTCCCACCGCCGCCACGAAGGCCAGCTTGGAGAGCCGTACCATGAGGAGGGCGCGGGCCTTGGAGATCGCCGAGCCCGACGTGCCCCCGGTGGATTCGATCGCAAAGCGCGAGAGCTTGGCCATCGCTTCGTTGAAGCTCGGGGAATAGAGGCTGACCGCCTGGCCGAGGGAGCCGATGTGGAATTTCACCCTGGTCGTGAGCATGGTGCCGAAGAGGGCGATGCCGAAGCTGCCGCCGATCTGCCTGAGGATGTTGGTAAGGCCCGAGGCCTGGGCCATCTTCCTCTGCGGTATCTGCGAGATCGTGACCGCGGAGAGCGGAGCGAAGATGAAGCCCATGCCGAAGCCGCGTATGCAGATGGGGATTATGACCTGGCCGATCTCGGAGAAGAGCGAGAGGTAGCGGTTGACGAAGAGGCTCGCCGCCATCGACAGGAGCCCGAACATGATGGGGACCTTCGCGCCGATCCGGTCGTTTATGGCGCCCGCTATGGGCGAGGAAATCGCGGTGAGCACGCCCATCGGGAGGAAGACCATGCCCGCCTGCAGGGGCGTATAGCCGAGGGAGGATTGGAGGTAGAGGGGGAGGAGGAAGGTCGAGCCGAACATGCCCAGGCCGAAGATGAAGAGCACGATGTTGCCGAGCGCGAAGTCCTTGTCCCTGTAGAGGCTCAGGTCGATCAGGGGATGCTCGACCGAGAACTCGATGACGAGGAAGGCCGCGAGGCCGAGCGCGGAGGCGCCGAAGCAGCATAGGATGAAGTCGGAGGTCCATCCGTCGGTATTCCAGGCCGCGTTCCCGTCGGCGAGGGCGAGGTTTAGCCCGCACAGGAAGACGGTCATGGCGATCAGCCCCAGGAGGTCGAAGGAGCGGCTCTTCTCGCTCTTGTGCTCGCGCAGGACGATGAAGCCGATCAGCAGGGCCAATATGCCGACGGGCACGTTGACGTCGAAGATCGTGTGCCACGAGTAATTGTCGATCAGGTAGCCGCCGATGGTGGGCCCGAGCGAGGCGGAGGCGGCCGAGGAGATGGACCAGAAGCCCAGGGCTATGCCGCGCTTGGCGGGCGGGAACTCGCGCATGATGAGGGCCATGCCCACCGGCATGATTACGCCGGCCCCGAGCGCTTGGACTACCCTGAAGAAGATCAGGCTCGACATGTCCCAGGACAGGCTGCAGAGGAAGGAGCCGAGCGTGAAGAAGAAGACTCCGCCCAGGAAGGTGGATTTGTAGCCGAGGTGGTCGGCGAGCCATCCCGAGGCGGGCAGCATGACGCCGAAGGCGAGCATATATGCGGTGAGCACCCACTCTGTCGTATCGGTCGAGACGCCGAAGGCGACGGTGAGCTTGTTGAGCGCCACGTTCACGATCGTGGAGTCGAGGACGCCCATGAAAGTGGCGATGCAGGTGGCGACGAGGACCAGCCACGGGTAGGTCGAGTGATCCGGCTGCAGCGACGGAGTCGCGGCCACGAGCCTGTCGCGCGTGCCGGATAGGCCCCTGAGCATCGGGCTACCTCCCTCCGGTGAGCACGCGCACTTCGGCCGACAGGCCGGGTACGAGGACCGGATCGGCGGGGCCGGAGCTCGAGAGGAGTATCTTCACCGGGACGCGTTGGGTGACCTTGGTAAAGTTGCCCGTGGCGTTGTCTGGCGGGATGAGCGCGAACTCGGAGGCGGTCGCCGTACCGACGCTCAGGACTTTCCCCGTGAAGCGATGGCCCGGGAAGGCGTCGACCTCGATGTCGACCTTATCGCCCGGCTCGATGTGGCGGATCTGGGTTTCCTTGAAATTAGCCTCGACCCAAAGGCTCTTCAGGTCGTAGAGCGTATAGATCGGCTGGGCGGGCTGCACGATATTGCCCGGCATAGTCCACTTCTTGGCCACGACTCCGTCTATGGGCGATCGGAGGACGGTATGGGCCAGATTGGCCTCGACCGTGGCTAACTGGGCTTCGGCCATCTTCTCCTGGGCGAGGGCGATCTTGCACTGCGTCTGGGCCGACGAGAAGGCGATCGCGCTGTGATCGTACTGCTCCTGGGGAATGATCTTGGCCTTGAGCTGCGCGGTCGCCCTTTGGAAATCGCTCTGCGCCTGATCGAGCCTGACCTGGGACAAGTCCACGTTCTGGGCGGCGAGCTCCTTGTTCGCGACGGCCTGGCTCTCTTGGGCCTTGAGCGCCAGGTCGTCGAGCTTTACCAGCAGCTGGCCGTTGGCGACGTGGTCCTGTTCCTCGGCGTTCAGGGCGGTGATCTGCCCGAGGACCTGGGCGCTGAGCACGATTTGATTCCCGCGGATCGAGGCGTCGTCCGTCGATTGGGAGCCGCGGGCGGAGAAGAGGAAATACGCCCCCGCGGCCGCGGCCGCCAGCGCCGCGATCAGGAAGACTCGTCCTTTACTGTTCCTCTTTTTGTCTTTTCGCTCGGTATTTTCTATGTCCGACATGCCTTCCTCCGTTATTTGCCTTTTGTATCCGGGATTTTCGCCACGACCGCCCCGAGCCCCTGCCGCAACGCCGCCAGGTCCTCCGGGTCGAGATCGCTCAGTAGATCCTGGAGCCAATTGCGCGGGCCCTGCAGCTTTTCGAGGAGGACAGTCCCTTCGGGCGATAGGCGTATCATCGCCTTGCGGCGATCCGAAGGATCCTCGGCCCGTTCCACGAATCCCGCCTGAACGAGGCGCTCAATCAAATAGCTGGCGGTGGGCTCTCCCACCCCGAGCCGCTCGGCGATGCCGCCGACGGTAGACGACTCCGTTTTGGAGATGACGACTAGCATCTTGAACTGCGGCAGGGTGAGCTGGAGTTCCATCCAGGCGGCGATCGTGGCTTTTCCCCGCGACTTGCCTAGTTCGTGGAGGAGCTCGATTATCTCTTTCGCTACGGAATTGCCCTGTTCTCCGGGATCTGCCGGGGTTTGTTGGAACACAAGTTTAAGATGCAAAATTATTTCGATGATGTCAATATATTCGAACGCTTAATTGGTTTATTCCGCACTTTTATCGACAGAGGAAGGAGTCGGCCTGAAAAGCTCAGCATTGACTCAATTCACGCTCCGGGCTATACCTATGACGATAGCCCCTAGCGGCTTCCATCCCATCTAAGGAGGCGCCACGTCTATGGACGCAGGCCCAGGTAGTCTGAAAGACATCCAGGTCCGGTGACGCGGGCGGCCTCTCGGCCTTTCGAGCGGTGCCTCCGCGTCTGATTTGATCGGAGGAGACCGCAATGAATTCCAATGCTACGATCTACTTCAGCAGGATGCTCGGCGCGAAGCTCGTAAGCGATAAAGGCGAAGCCCCGTGCAGGCTCCGCGATCTCGTCGTCGACGTGAGCGGCCAGAGGCCCCGGCCCCAGGTGGTGGCCGCCCTGATCAAGGGGCACGAAGGGGAGCGCCTCGTCGACATGCGCAGCTGTCGCATCCGCCGGGAGGCCGGCCGATACTGCTTGAAGGTGGCCGAACTGCGGGAGGCGATCCTGCCCGCAGAGAACCTCTTGTATATAAAGAAGCACCTCCTCGACAAGCAGATCGTCGACGTGGACGGCCGCAAGCTCGTGCGGGTCAACGACATCGTGCTGGACTCGGGGGCGTCGAGCAGCTATCTCGTGGCTGTCGACGTCGGGCTCGAGGGCCTCTTCCGCAGGCTCGGGGTCGCGAAGCCCCTGGCCCGCTTGCTCAGGCTCTTCAAGCGGAGCCTGCCGAGCAAGCTCATCCTCTGGAACGAAGTCGAGGCCGTCGACTTCTCGAGCACCCAGATCAAGCTCTCCAAGGCCTATTCCAAGCTCGACGGCATCCACCCCTCGGACCTCGCCGACATCCTCGAGGATCTCGACCATACCTCGCGCGTCGCCCTCTTCAACTCCCTGAACGAGGAGCGGGCGGCCGACGTCCTCGAGGAGCTCGAGCCCGGGGTCCAGGTCAAGCTCCTCGAGAATCTGTCCGAGGAGAAGGCCGCCGACGTCCTCGAGAAGATGCCCGCCGACGAGGTAGCCGACATCCTCGACGAGCTGCGCTCCGAGAAGGCCGAGCGGCTCCTCGCCGAGATGGAGACCGCGCCCTCGAGCGAGGTGCGCAGCCTCATGGCCTACGCCGAGGACACAGTGGGCTCCATGATGTCCACCGACTACGTCTTCTTCAATCAGTCGATGAAGGTGGGCGACGCCCTCTCCGAGCTTCGTTCGGTCAAGCCCGAGGCCGAGATGGTCTACAGCCTCTACGTCCTCGACGCCCGGGGCAAGTACGTGGCCACCGTCTCGCTGCGCGACCTAATCGTCGCGGCCCCCGAGGCCCGGCTCGGCGAGATCATGAACTCGGTCACCGATCCCCTGCACGACACCGACGACGCGGGCGTCCTGCCCGAGCTCATGCTCAAGTACAAGCTCCATACCGCTCCCGTCGTGAACGCCGAGGGGCGCATGGCCGGGACCATCGTCATCGAGGACGTGCTCGAGCGCGTCATGCGAAAAAGGTAGCCCGCGGGGCTTCAACGGCGGAGATGCATCATGCTCAAGACTACCAAGGCGAAATCCCTGTTCGCCGGGCTGCTCGTCTTTCTTTCGGTGCTCGGCCCGGGAATAATCACAGGCTCCGTCGATAACGACGCGGGCGGCATCACCACCTACTCGGTGGCGGGCGCGACCTACGGCTACGATATCCTCTGGACCCTCGTGCCCGCCCTTCTCGTCCTCATCGTTATCCAGGAGATGAACGCCCGCATGGGCATCGTGACGGGGAAGGGCCTCGCCGACCTCATCCGGGAGAACGCGGGCGTCAAGGTGACCTTCTTCATCTTCGTCTTCCTCGTGATCGCGGACATCGGCAATACTACGACCGAATTCGCGGGGGTCGCGGGCTCCATGCAGGCCCTCGGCGTGAGCAAGTACATCGCGGTGCCCCTTTCGGCCGTCGCCGTATGGCTGCTCGTCGTGAAGGGCACCTACAAGTCGGCCGAGAAGATATTCCTCGTGTTCAGCCTCTTCCTCCTCTCCTACGTCGTCTCCGCCCTCATGGGCAAGCCCGACTGGAGCCAGATAGGCCGCGCCATGGTCCATCCCGACGCCAAGTTCGACTTCGATTACATCGTCATGGTGATCGGCATCGTAGGCACGACGATCGCGCCCTGGATGCAGTTCTACATGCAGTCCTCCGTCATCGAGAAGGGCCTGACCCTGGACAAGTACAAGTACACGGTCATGGACGTCGTGGTCGGCGCCTTCATCACGGTGATCGTCGCCTTTTTTATCATAGTGGCCTGCGCCTCGACCCTCCACGTCAGGGGCATCCGAATCGAGGAGGCCAAGGACGCGGCGATAGCCCTCGGGCCCCTCGCGGGGAAGGCGGCCGCCGTCATCTTCGCCGCCGGCCTCTTCGTGGCCTCGATCTTCTCGGCTACCATCCTGCCGATCGCGACTGCTTTCTATGTTTGCGAGGCATTCGGCTTCGAGGCGGGGATCGACAAGAAGTGGAAGGAAGCCCCCCAGTTCTACTGGCTCTTTACAATCATCGTGCTCGCGGCAGTCGGTGTCATCCTCCTGCCGAACGCGCCCCTCATCCAGATCACGATCTGGACCCAGGTCTTCAATGGCGTCCTCTTGCCCGTAGTCCTCGTCTGCATGCTCCTCATCATCAATAAGAAGGACGTGATGGGCGAGCGCGTGAACGGCCGCTTCGGTAACCTGATCGGCTGGGGCACCGCGATCGTCCTCCTCGGGATGAACGCGGTCTTCCTCGGGATGTCGGTGCTCGGGAGCTAGGCGGGGCGCCTGCGGCGGGACGAACGGCCCGCCCGGCCTTGCACCGCTACCCCGGCTCCATTATATTCCACCCCGATGCTATCCGCCCTCTACGAGGACCGCGAGATCCTCGTCATCGACAAGCCCTCGGGCCTCCCCTCCCAGCCCGGCGAGGGGGTGCGCGTCTCCGTGGTCGAGGCCGTGGAGCGGGACTTCGGCTTCAGGCCCTTCCTCGTGCACAGGCTCGACAAGGAGACCGCGGGCTGCCTCGTCGTGGCTCGCGACGCGAAGGCCGCCGCGAAATGGGCCCGCCTCGTGGAGTCGCGCGAGCTTCGGAAGACCTACCGCGCCATCGTCGCGGGAGCGCCTCGGGGGAACTCCGGCGTCTTCGACGACCCGGTGCCGAGCCGGAGCGGCGCCAAGGCGGCTTCGACCGCTTGGAGGCTTTTGGGCTCCTTCGGCGCCGCCTCGCCGGCATCCGCGCCGAGCGACGTCCCGCGCTTTTCCCTCGTCGAGCTCGAGCTCGGCACCGGGCGGATGCACCAGATCCGCATCCATCTGGCCGCCCACGGCCTACCCATCCTCGGCGACGACCGGCACGGCGACTTCGCCTTGAATAAGGCCCTTCGCAAGGAGGCGGGCCTCAAGCGCCTCTGCCTCGTCGCCTGGTCTCTTGAGCTTCCGGGTGGCCGACTGGTCCGCGCCGCGCTCCCCGAGCATTTCGCCGATTTTCTCGCGCGGTTTCCCGATGCCCCGCTCAATAGCCTGGGACGGGGCGAGGCGCCGGGAAGCTCCGGGGAGGCGCGATGAGCGATCTCTATGAGTTGCGCCCCGGCGCGAGCTGGCTGACCCCCGAGGGGGAAGTCATTCCTATCGAGGGCTTCCACGAGGAGTGGCTGCGCAAGCATGAGGAGATCGCCCAGGGCGCGCGCAACGCCTGCGAGCTCATACTCCGCAAACGATGGCTCTCCCTGTCCCTCTACGACAAGGGTTACCTCGAGATCATGGTCCCCGATCGGAGCTCGGCCGAGGTCAGGAAGTCGATCTTGGAGCTCCTCGCGCGCAACGCGGGCGCCTGGGCCAGGACTCTCGTCATGTCGATGGACGAGGAGGGCTATTCGATGCTCTTGCCCGCCGACGCGGCGGATGAAGCGAGCCTCGCGACGGCTCTGCAAAGGACTATCTAATCCTAACGCCGAGCTAACGCGAGTCTAACGCCGGTCTCATTTTCAGCCCCTATTTTAGTCTTGAGCATTTCCGGAGGAGACGCCAGCATGGACTTCGGTGATTTTCTCGCTTCTTTCCGCGAATTCCTGGAGGCGAGTCCCGCCCTCGGCATTGAAGACGAGGGGCGCTACGTCTTCCTCTCCGACCTGCACATGGGCGACGGCGGAGGCAGCGACGACTTGGAGCATAACCGCGAGCTCGCCCTCGACTTGCTCGGGGCCTGGTACCTCGAGCGCGGCTATACTCTCATCCTGGGCGGGGACGTCGAAGAGCTGCAGAAATTCAAGCTCTCCCGCATCCGGAAGGCCTGGGGCGAAATGTACGAGATCTTCGACGCTTTCGCGTCCCGCGGCGCCCTCCGGAAGCTCGTCGGCAACCATGACCTCGGCCTCCTGCGGGAGACGGAGTATCCCTATCCCCTGTATCACGGACTAAGGCTCGAAAGCTCGGGGCGCAGTCTATTCTGCTTTCATGGACACCAGGCGTCGAAGCTCTTCGTCAAGCACAGGTATCTCGGCGATTTCGTCGTGAAGTACTTGGCCAAGCCGCTCAAGGTGAAGAACGCGAGCATCTCCGGCGACTCCCGCCAGCGCTTCAAGGCCGAGAGGCGGATCTACCGCGCGTCGAAGAAGCTGGGCATCGTCTCCATCTGCGGGCATACGCACAGGCCGCTCTTCGAGTCATTCTCGAAGTACGACAGCCTCCGCTGGTCCATCGAGGAGCTCCTTCGCGAGTATCCCTCGAGCGGCCGGGAAAGGAAGGCGAGGATAGCCGAGCTCGTGAGCCTCTACCGCGCGGAGTGCGAACGGCTCGGGAAGGGCGAGATGCGGTGGGGCCTCTCGAAGAGCCTCTATGAGGAGAAGGCCCTCCTCATCCCCTGCGTGTTCAACTCGGGTTGCGCCACGGGCAAGAACGGCATCACCGCGCTCGAGATCGAGCTCGGGCGCATAAGCCTCGTCCACTGGGCGAAGGAGGGGAAGGCCAGGCCCTACCTCCTCGAGGAGGCTATCCTCAAGGACAGTATCGAGGGCCGCGACGCCTCGCGCTACCTCCTGAAGGAAGCCAGGCTCGAACAGGTCTTCGCGAGGATAGACCTCCTCGGAGCCGAGAGCACGGCCCTCGAGCGGGTGTAGCCCCCATATATAGCCGCTTCCTTGCCAGTGTGGGGGTAGCGGAACCCACCGCAGGGCGCAGGTTGTGCGCCCGAGGAGGGTGCAGCGAGGGGTAGCAGCGACATCCTGTCGCCGCATCCGTGCGGCGCTGGCGGGAGGTGCTGGCGGGAGGTGCTGGAATGTCGGCCGCATTCGCCGGGCGTGGATCGGCCTGGATGCAGTGGCGCAACTCTTACCGGTGTATTGCGGCGGGTGTCACGCGAACCACGCGCCCCGCGGAGTCTGGCCTCGTAGGGGCCTGCGGAGCGGGGTGCGCGGATTCGCGCGACAGGCCCCGCCATAGGCCGTCAATATAGCGGTTCTTCCCGCCCGGCGAATGCGGTAGGCATGGGGTGGCCGCGCTCCCCCTTTATTTCCCGCGCGCCGCTATTTGCGGCGAATCCCCAGTATCGTCAGGTCGTCATATTGCGAGTCTTCCTTCAAGCCCCGGTAAAGCAAGTAGCCCGGGTTCTCCTTCGAAGTGTCCACGTAGGGCGCCTTGCTCGAGCAATAGAGCCGATACTGGTCGAAGTGCTTCTCCAGGAAGGCGTCGATCTTCTCGTCGACCAGGATAGTGTCCTTCTCGGTGGCCGAGGGATCCTTGTACATGCGGAATACTTTCTCGACGGCCACGAGGGCGATGATCTTGTCCTCCAGCGCTCCGTCGCAGGTGGAAAAGTCGAAGCTGAGGATTTCGCCCGGCGTGGGGTTGTGGTGCTTCTCGAGGCGGAAGGAGCCCTTCGAGGCGACGGCCTCGAGGACCGCCGTGATGCGGTCGTAGCCGAACTCCTCGTTGTCCTGGCCGCCCGAGTGGTTCTCATGCGTCTGGTCCTTCGCCACCGCCTGGCACTCCACGACGTTGTACTTCTCGTCGCGGAAGTGGCGCTTGGCCTCCTCGATGCCGTCGGTGTAGAGCATGAGGGCGTCGCCGTGGCCGAGCTTCCGGGTGATCTGGATGAAGGGCTTCTTCATCTGGACCATGAAGCTGGCCAGGGGGCCCGCGGCGGGCGAGTCGGGGAGGAGCTCCTCTACGAGCTTGCCCTGAGCCTCGTCCCAGACGTGGAGCTTGCGGTCGCCGGCCTCGCAGAGGTATGCGACGCCCGCTTCCGAGTCCCAGACGCCGAGGGTGAAGGCGGCGAAGCGCCCGACGAACTGCCTCTCCTCGAGGAAGTCGTTGATCTTGTAGGTGAGGTCGGTCAGCTCGACGGCCTTGGGCATGGCCTTCTTCCACTCGTTGAAGTAGTTGATGACCATGGTGGCGACCTGGACCATGATGAGGGCGGCGGAGACGCCCTTGCCCGAGATGTCGCACTTGATGAAATAATGGTAGCGAGAGTTGATGGAGCGGAAGTCCCAGTAGTCGCCCGAGACGCCCTTCGCGCCCTCGTAGTAGCCGTAGACCTCGAAGTCCTTCTCCTCGCGCCGCCCGGTCGAGAGCTTGGTCTTCGAGCCCGGCGCTGGGTCGAGGGGGATGAACATCTTCTGGATGCCCTTGCCGACCGTAAGCTCCTTGTTGGCCTTGGCCGCGGCCACGAGGCCCTCGGTCATCTGATTGACGGTGTCGGCCAACGCGAAGAGCTCGTCGCGCGACTTCACCTCGATCTTGGAGCCCTCGAGGCTCTCCTTGTCGTCGGTGTCGCGGATGCGCTCGATCTGGGCCACGAGCTTGCGGATGGGCCGCACGATGGCGGCGGAGAGGATGAAGGCGCCGACTATGCCGGCCGCCAGGGCGATGGCGGCGATGATGAGGGTCAGGCTGACGAGCTGCGCGGTCGCGTCGCGCACCTCGGCCTTGATCTGGGCCGTGCTCACCTCGAGGCGGACCATGCCGCGGTAGAGGAGCTTGTCGCCCGGCCGGTACTCGATGATCGGCTTGTAGTAGAGGTAGTTCGCGGGCATCGCGGCGAGGGCGGAGGGATCGAAGGCGGGGAGGGAGCCTACCTCGCCGTCGGAGAGGGAGGCGAGCTTCTCGCGGATCTTGACGTCGATCGCGTCGAGTTCGGTGTTGATCTCGGAACGGCGTTGGTTGCCGGCCTCGCTCGCCTTGAGGGTATCCTTCTCCCGGGCGAGGGTCTCCTTGAGCTTGAGCTGGTCGGAGGCGATGAAGTCGGCCTTTTCGCCCAGGTCCCTTGACTTGGCCGGCACTAGCTCGGCCAGGGGATCGGCCCCGCTCCCGAGCTTGAGGACTGAGCGGCCCAGCACGACCTGCTTGTCGACGTTGAGGGTAGAACCCTCGAGCTTGCCGATGATGCCCGGATCGCTCGTCGCGTAGACGACCTCTCCCAAATCCGACTTGGAGTCGGCCCCGCGGCCGGTGATCGTGATGTAGTTCGCCCCCGCCATGGCCCGCGCCTGGGAGGGGAAGATGGACAGCTGGGTCACCGCGTCTTCCTTGCCTATGAAGAAGCGGCCGCCCTGCGCCACGCTCTCGAGGAGGACCCGCGCCCTCTGGTCCAGTCCCATGGCCAGCTCCGAGCTCGTGCGCCTGATCATGTTGTAGCCGAGGAAGACCGAGAGGAGGAGCACGATGAAGATGACGAGGAAGGCGATGGTGAAGGTGAATTTGGCCCTGAGGCCCGTGCCGCGGCGCTTGATCGCGCCCGCGGCCTTCTTCTGCTGTGCCTGCGGCATAGGTCCTCCGGTGATCAGGGCGATCGCCTCGCGGCGTACGAACTCGCCCTCGCGGGCGACGGCGACGACCTGCCTCGAGGCGAGGAGGATGCCGACGGCCGCGAACAGCATGGCCATGAGCGCCATGGCGTCGTATATCGAGAAGCGGTTGGCGAGGCCCGCGAAGGGCCTCAGGGCGGGGGCGTAGTCGGGTTTGTAGCCGTACTTGACGGTGCCCGCGGAGTCGATAGTCAGGATGGGAGCGGTCCAGTACCAGCCCCGCGTCGAGTGGTACAGGCCGATCCGGTAGCTTCCGCTGGGAACGTTGTCGAAGGTCAGTCCGCCGAGCTCGCGGTCGGAGCCGATGCGATACTCGCCCCGCGAGAGCTTCCAGTCCGCGTCGTAGGGCTCGCGGTTCGCGCGGCTCATGGCGACTCGCTCGATCCGCCCGTCGGCGAGGAAGCCGCGCCCGAGGAGCCGGATCACGCTGCGCCCGAGCTCGTCGCGCGAGCTCTCCGCGAGGGCGACCGTCGTGTAGGGCTTGTACTTGTCGGATTTCAAGAGGATCGATGCGACGGCGCTCACGTTGCCCGTCGTGTCGATCGCCGACACGGAGAAGAGGTAATAGCCGTTGTCGACGTTTTCCGCGGAGAAGGAGGGCGCGCTTCCGCGCACGGTGGGCGGAGGCAGGCGGGCGCCGAGGGCTCGCACGAGGGCGCTCTCGTAGGGGGAGAGGCCGGGAAGGGCGGCAGGCTTGGGCTGCTCCGGCGCCTTCGCGGGATGGCCCTGCGCGGCGGAGGTCGCGACGGTCGACTGCGCGCCTTCGAGGGGGCCCGCGTAGGCCAGGTCCCAGGTGTAGCCGGCGAGGTCGTCGGCCTCGGGCGGGATCCATCGGAGGGTGAAGCTGCTCGCGGCGAGGAAGCCTTTATCGTCGAGGTCGGGGCTTACGACGACGGGCGGGGCGGGCGGGAATTTCTTCCGGTAGTACGAGAGGGCGGCGGGGGCGGAGAAGTTGCCCGCCCTGTCCTCGACCGAGGCCCAGAGAGTCCAGGCGCCGTCCTGGCTCGCGTTCACGTCGATGTCGAGAATTCTCGCGTCGCGCTTCTCGCCCTGCTTCCAGATGTCCGCGGTGGGCGGAGCCTCGACTTGGACGGCCTTATCCGGCGTTTTCTTCCACAGGTAGGCGTAGCTCGCGATGCCCGAGGCGTCCTCGGGCAGGCCGAGGCGCGCTCGGATCGACTCGGAGCGCGAGCGCTTGCCCGGGGTGAAGTTGAGCGGGTTGAGCGAGGGGGCGGCGACGCTCGTGTCCGGGACCATCGCGAGGATGCGGCTCTTGTCGGCCGCATCGAGCTGCCAGGCCATGAAGCTCCGCTTGCCCGACTCCGCCTCGCGGGCGAAGGGGATGAGGCCGATGCCGGCCTTCTCGCCTCGCGAGGCGAGATCGGCGTCCTCGCTCTCCCATTGCCCGTCCTTCCGCAGGATCGAGAGGAAGACGCGATTGGCCTTGAGCTTGTCCTCGCGCGAGATGACTTCGGGCATGCCGCCCGCCTCCGCGATGGACGAGAGCATGAAGGATCCGGGAACTCCCTGCTGCAGGAGCCGTGCCGTCTTGGGATCGAAGCTCCCCGTCTCGTCGATCCGCGTCGCCCAGACCTGGGTCTGAGTCGCCTTGACTTTGCGCCGCTCCCAGGCGGCGTAGAGCTTGCCGCCCGCGACGACCAGCTGGGGGCCCTGGTTGTCGTAGGACTTCGCGTCGGCGTCGAAGTCGCTGACCGCCTTCGCGCGGGTCCAGGTCGCGCCTCCGTCTAAGGAGGTCTTGGACATGATGGCGTAGCGCGAGCTCTGGTCGCCCTCGCCGAGGATGAAGGTCTGGAAGAGGACGATATCCTTGGGGCCCGAGCTCGAGGCGACGGGCGCGAAGTTCATGGGCAGCTTCTCGTCATCCGCGACGAGGCTCTCGAAGCGGCTCCATGCCGCGCCGTCGGCGCTCCTCGCGACGTACAGGCTGACGCTGCTCATCTGCGCGGCCGCGGCGTCGGCTATCGCGGAGGGCTCCGCCGCGGCGGGGGAGGCGCCGGGTGCCGTCGCCCCGGCGGTGGATTGCGCCGCCGCGCGGCCCCGGGTCGCGAAGACTATCCAGCCGCCCGAGGCGCTGGGATAGATGCGCGGCGCTACAGAGGTCGTGGCCGATTCGAGCTCGGTAGCGGCCGCGAAGCTCTTGCCGCCGTCGCGCGAGAGCTTGATCTCGACGCTCGTGCCCGAGGCGGCGATGGCCACGGCGATGATGCCGCTCTTCGACTGCGCGGCCGAGTAGACGAGGGGAGGCGCGCCCGTCGAGCTGTAGGCGTAGGAGGAGTCGGAGACGTCGCCGCGAATCCACGCGCCGCCCTCGTAGCGGGCGAAGCGGATGCGGGCCTTGCCGGTCTCGTCCCCCGTGCTCCGGGACTCCTGCCAGATTATGAGGGGGCCCGCCTTGGCCGCGAAGAAGGAGGGGAAGCGGCCCTCGGCGATTACTTCGGGAGCTTCCCAGTACTCGGCCCGAGCGGGCCCGGCGGCCAGGAAGAAGGCCGCCGCAAAGGCGAATATTACGAGGCTCCGCATCCTCTGCGCGCGCGCTGGCATCAGTTGTACCCCAGGGTTTTCAGGTCGTTGTCGAGCTTGAGGACTTCCCTCGACCGCTTGTTCGGGTCCGCGAGGAGCTGCGATAGCTGGTCGCGGGCTTGGTTGTACTGCCTGGCGGCGAAGAAGCGCGTCGCCTGGTCGAGGATCGCCTGGTCGGCGAGGCCGAGGGTCAGGCCGCCCTTGCCCTGGAGAGTCTTCAGGTCGCGCAGGAGGGCGAGGGCCCTCCGGTTAGTCGGGTCGTTGACGAGGGCCGAGTTGAGGCTGGCCTCCGCCCTCGCAGCGTCGTCCCTGCGCCCGGAGGCGAGGAGCTTCTCGGCCTGGGCCACGAAAGCCGAGGCGTTGGCCGACTCTTCCTTCGTAGGCGGCGCGCGCCGCTTGCCCACCTTGATCTCCGCCTGCTCGAGCAGGGCCTTGAGGCCCGGGTACGTGGGCTCCATCTTGTAGAGGTCGGCGATCCTCGAATAGCCCGCCGAAGCGTCGGTGGAGAGGAGGCTTTCCGCGTCCTGGATCTTCCTCGGCAGGGACTTCTTGTACGCGTCGGCGTCCGTGGACTTGAGTATCTGGAGCGTGAGGAAGCCGGCCTCGGCGTTGAGGGGGAACGCCCGAGTCACGAAGCTGATGTTCTGCCGCGCCGTATCGAAGGCGGCGGCGGCGGCGTCCCTGCTCCCCGAGCGCATGAGCCCGTCGCCCTTCTGGTAGAGCTTGCGCGCCTCCGAGAGATAGCTGCCGATCTCGTAGTACAGGGCGTCGCTCTGCTTCACTTCGCGTTTGTTGTTCGTATCGCTCGCCTGCTTGACCAGATTTTGCCAGTACCGCACCTGCTCCTGATCGGCGTCGTTCTCCTCGCGCCAGAGGTCCTGGGCGGAACCGAGGGACTCGCCCGCCAGGTCGAAGAGGGCCTGCTCGTAGTAGTTCTGCCCCTCTCCGAGGAGCCTGAACGTCTCGCTGACCGTGTAGTCCTTCTTGGTCTGGGCGATATCCGCGCTCACCTCGGAGTAGAACTTCTGGAAGTCGTCCCAGGTCGAGGCGTCGAAGTCGGAGCTGGAAGACTCGATGATGGCGGCGAGGCTCTTGTCGAGCTGCCCTCGCGAGTCGGAGAAGTCCTTCCGGATCGCGGCCGATTTGACGCCCTTGCCCTTGTCCTTGAGCATCCAGCTCTTCGCGTCGTCGAGCTTGGCGCGCGCGCCGGCCATGCTCGCTCGGGCATCCGCGAGGACGGCGGCGGCCGCCTTCTTTTGCTCGAGGGCCTTGGCGAGGGAGGAGGCGCGGCGCACCTGGAGGGCCCTGGCCTTCGCGTCGAGCTCCTCGATCCTCGCGCGCGCGGCGGCGAAGGCGGAGTCGGCCGCGAGTCCCTCGCTCTCCTTGGCCATCGACTGAAGGTCGCCGGTCGTCCAGGAGACGAGGGCCGCAACCTTAGCCTCTTCCGCGGCCAGGAGGACGGAGCTCTGCGTGGGCTCAGGATCGCGGTAGCCGGCGCGGGCGCGCTCCGGCCGGATCGAGAGGGTGCCTTCGGTCCGAGCCTCGGCGGCGGCTACGGCGTCGGTCCGAAGGGCGAGCTCTCGGCCGATGTAGTCGCCCTCCACGACGCCCCGCGCGGCTGCGGTAGCGTACTTGGCCGCCTGGGAGTCGGCCTTGGCCTTGTCCAGGCGGGCCAGGCAGGCGGCGAGGGCGTTCTGCGGCCGATCATCGCCGATGGCCGAAGCCGCGGCGGCCGCTCCTCGCGCGAGCTCATCCCTGCCGGCGCTCTCGGTCGCGATGGCGGCTTCGGTCGCGCGGATGGAAGAGCGGTAGCCGTCCAGCGCTTTCCTCGCCTCCGCGAGGCTTACGTTGGCGTTCAGGGCGCCGACGAAGCGGGAGGACTCGGAGGAAGCGGCCTTGAAATCGGAGGCCAGGCCCGAGAGGCGGACCTGGGCGGCGGCGAGGGAACCGAGCTGGGTCAAGCGCGCGGAGACGGCTGGGGCGCGCTTGAGCTTCGCGCGAAGGACGGCGAGGTCGGGTATGAAGTCCTTCTCGTCGAGCCGCGACCATTCGGAGATGACGCTCGCGCTCGGCGAGGCGAGGCTCGCGGCCTTCGCGAATGCGGCCTTGGCTTCGTCCGTCCGGCCCTGATCGTAGCTCTTCTCCCCATCGGCATAGGCCTCGTCGATGCTCGCCTCCGCAGCCTTCTGCAGCCTGTCCATGATCGCCTCGGTCTGGGCGAGGAGGGCCCCGCCCATGCCCTCGCTCTTGCCCTTCTCGACGGCGGGTTTCTTCTCCTCGTCGAAGCTGTCAGGCCGCCCCCGCGTGAAAATATCGAGGTACGCGATGTACTGGTATTCGATGGGGGACTTGTCGGCCTTCGGGATAGTCTCGTAGTATTTGGCGAGGCTCGCCCCCGTCGCGAATACGGCCTCGCGGAGGCCGCGGAGATCTCCGAGGGCCTTCGCCTCGGCCGGGAGCGCCGCCTGGATCCTCTCCGGCGAGCCTGATCTAAAAGCGGCTTCCAGGTCGTCGGTAGCCTTGATCAGCGCGGCCTGGGAGGCCTCGTAGGCCTTCGGAAGGGCCTCGTCCTGGCGTACGAGCTTGGCGACCGCCTGCATGGTGAGCTCATCGTAGCCTGCGCCCTCGAACTCCGGCTTGAACAGCGTGAAGCCTTTCAGGTATTCCCGCGTCGCCACGACGTATTCGCTCCGGTCGATTCGGGCCATCGCCGCGCTCATGACGGTTCGCATCAAGTCCTGGTTGACGAGGGCGAGCGAGGTCTCCTTGAGGCTTATGATCGTCTTCTTCGAGTCCGGGTTGTTCCTGTCCAGGGCGTCGAGCTCATCCAGGCGCCTCGTTACTTCCCGGTTGTACGCGACGTCGCGGCGGTTCTTGGCGTCCTTCATGTAGGCGAGGAGCTCGCTGGCCTTCGAGTGGTAGTCCTCGTGCACCTTGTTGACTACATGGATGCGCTTCTGCGCCTCGTCGGCGCGCTGGGAATTCTCGGCCCAGAAGACGCTCAAGATGGCGAGAGCCTCGTTGTAGCGCTGAGCCGTGATATCTTCGTCGGCCTGGAGAAGCTGCGTATCGGCGACTTTCCGCTTGATATCCGCGCGGCGGGAGGGGGGGGCGGAGAGCAAGAGGCTCTTGAGCATGACGACCGCCTCCGGGTAGCGTTTTTCCTGGATGAGGGCGTCGACGGGGACGAATATGTCCATTTTCTGTCCCATGGACCAGAGCGCTCCTCCGCCCTGGAGGAAAACGAGGAATAGAACAAGGGCTAACGGCTTATGGGACATGTATTTAGGCCGACACCTTCCGATTCCAGAATGATACTCCACCCCTACGATTTTACCGATGGGTGCAGTTTGTTAATTTTCGGCCACGCTTACCCTTAATTGTAGGAAGATCGAGTCGATATAGAAATCAGATGCGGACCATAGTATACTTTCTACTGAATATGAAGCGCCACGTTTGTGTCCTTACCGCGGGCCTACTCCTGGCCTTCGGTCAGTGCGCGAGTGCGGACGTAGCCGATATATACCAAGTAATCTCCAATATTCTCAATATCGACCGAAACGCCGGCCTCACGACCATGCGTAGTCTCCTTATTCCAATGGGGGGCTTGGACGAGGGGATGGGAACGGCCTATTCCGCCGTGGCCAAGGATTCTTCCTACTTCGAGGCCAATCCCGCCGCCTCGAGCCTCCTGGAAAAGACTGAACTCGCGGTATTCCACAATCAATGGATAGCCGATACCAAGATCGAAGGCTTCGTCTATACGGTTCGCTTCAAGAATTTCGGCATCGGAGCGGGCGGCAAATGGCTCTACTTGCCTTTCACCGCCACCGACGAGTACGGCGACCGCGTCGGCGCGGGCTACTACTCGGAGTCCATGCTGGGCGCGAACGTTTCCTACAACTTCTTCCCGGGCTTCTACTACAGCGGCCTGTCCGCGGGCCTCACGGCCAAGCTGGCCTACCGCTCCATGCCCACCGTCGACGACGGCTCCACCAAGGGGAATTCGGCCATGGGCTACATGGTCGACGGCGGCCTCCTCTCGCGCTTCAACTTCCTGAAATACTATTCGTCGCGCTCCAAGAATTTCTCCCTCGCCCTCACGGTCAAGAACCTCGGGCCCCCCGTGCAGGGCGATCCCCTGCCGACCCTTACGGGCTTCGGCCTCAGCTATTCGCCCCTGCGTCCCCTCACGTTCTCCCTCGACCTGACCAAACCCCTCAACCTCGTGGCCCCCTCCCTGTCCGAGAGCATGTACGGCGCCTTCGGCTACCTCATCCAGTTCACCGACTTCTTCGATTTCCACGGCGGCCTCCTCATCAAAGGGGGTAACCCGAGAGTTTCGATCGGTTCCTCCTTCGACATCAACCCCGCGCACATCACGGTCAACTACACCCTCGACCTCACCACGCAGCTCACGCCCCTCAACCGCGTCTCCGTCCAGGCGGCCTTCTCGCTGGGCGACGGCGGCAGGGGCGATATTGCGAAAAAGGTCGATACCCTATATCTTAAAGGCCTGGATGCCTATTCCCGCAGCGAGATCGACAACGCGATCGCCCTCTGGGAAGAGGCGCTCGCGCTCGACCCGTACTTCGATCCCGCGAGGGAGAGTCGCGACGCCGCGCTCGCGTCCAAGGGGCTCAAGCAGACGATGATCGAGCTGCAGAAGATCAAGCCCAACCTGTAAGCCTAAGGGGGCGTCGGTGATCCTCTCCACCATCGCGCGGGTGCTCAACGCCGCCGTCATAATCTATATATTCGTATGCGCCGCGCGGGTGCTCATGTCCTGGCTCCCCGGCCTCGACGCGGGAAGGACGGGCCAGGTGCTCGGCCGCTTCGCCGATCCCTATCTCAATTGGTTCCGCCGCTTCAAGATATTCTCGTCCGGGGCCTTCAACTTCAGCCCGATAATCGCCCTCGCGGTCCTGGCCGTCGCCAACGACCTCCTCACGACCGTCACCTATACTGGGTCGATCAGCGTCGGCCTCGTCCTCGGCCTCCTCGTCGGCGCCGCATGGTCGGCCGTCGCCTTCGTCATATCCTTCTTCTTCATCTGCGCGCTGGCCCGGATGGTCGCCTACGCGGCCCGCTGGAACTCGCTTCACCCCCTCTGGATAGTGATCGACTCCATACTCAATCCCGTCCTATTCAGGATCAACCGGCTCATCTACCGCGGCCGGATCGTCAACTACCTCCAGGGACTCATCACGGGCTCGGTCCTCCTCCTTTTCCTCAGGATAGGGGGGGGCGCCCTCGTAGGCCTTCTGATACGCAGCTTCGAGCGGCTGCCCTTCTAGCGGGGCGGTGCGGGAATGCTGAGCTCCGAGCAGCGCAGGCGCCTCTCGACTATAGCCCAATCGAGGGACTGTCTCGTCACGCTCGGGCGCGCGGGCATGAGCCCAGAGTTCCGGGAGCGCCTCTCCGCCCTCCTGGAGCAGCACGAGCTCGTGAAGCTCCGCTTCGGCGATCATCTGGAATCCAAGGCCGAGACCGCCGCCGGCCTCGCCCAGGCTACGGGCAGCGAACTCGTCCGGCTGATCGGCAACGTCGCCGTCTTCTGGAAGCGGAATCCCGATCCCGAGAAGCGGAGCATAGAGGTGGAGCCGTGAGATTCCCCCTCCGTTTCGCCTTGGGGGCGACGGCCTTGGCGGCCATCCTCTCGGCCTCCTGCGTGGAGTCGAGCCCCGCGGGGCCTATTATGCCCCTCGTTCCCCAGGGCGCCATCGCCGCCGTCGTCGTCGAGTCGCCCTTCAAGCTCTACGAGGCGGCCGCGGAATTCTGGAAAGCTGCCGGGCTCGATAAGACGACGGGCGCCGATCTCCAGGCCCTCCTCGAGAAGACTTTCTCGCCCTCGAGCGAGATCCGCCAGACCCTCGACTTCGCGCGGCCCTGGGTCCTGGCCGTCCTTCCCTCCGGCGGGCCCGCGGCCGGCGGCAAGAGGACGCGGATACTGCTGTACGTCCCCTACCGCTCCTCGCCCGAGGCGCTCCTGGAAAAACTTCTCGGCGACGGCTCCTTCGCCCCCGTCGCGAAGGCGAAGGGATACATCGTATTCTCGGACGAAGGCGACGAGATCCCCTTCCCGCCGGCCAAGTCCGCCGACCTGTCTCGCCTAACGCGCTTCCCGGCCTCCTCGATAAAGCTCTGGGCCGACCCCACCGCCCTGCGCCGGGCGACCGCGGACGGCTTCAAGCCCATCGCCGAGGCGGCGCGCCGCTTCGTCACCGACCCCGCCCGGCCGGGCAAGGCCGATTCCGAGACTATCGTCAGGGCCTTGGGAGAGCTCGGCTCTTCCCTCCTCTCCCAGCTCGGGCTCTCCGAAGCCTCGATCGAACCGGGCCCCTCCGGGCTGACTTTGCGCGCGGGCGCCTCCTCGGCCCCTGGCTCCGATCTGCGCAGGGCCCTCGCGGCGGCTTCCCGCGCCCCCTCGGCCCTCGACTGGGCCTCCCAGGTCGGCTCCGGCTCCCTTTTCGGCGCCGTCTGGTCGGACGATGGCCTGGCGAGCTCCGACTTCTGCCGGCGCCTTACGGAGGGCCTCTACCTCGCCCTCGGCTTTCCTCCCGACGCGGCCGCCAAGGTCTCGGCCTTCCAGGCCAAGCGGTCGCGGGCGGCTGGCCCTCGCGGCGCGATGAGCCTGGACCTGGACATCGACGAGAACGCGATGTCCGGGATCGAGGATCCGAAGTCCGACGATCCCGCGGCCGCCTCCGCTCTCCTCGCCAAGGCCCTTCGTTTCAAGTTCGAGCTGCTCCGAGAAGTGCGGGACCAGGCAGCGTACCGGGCCCTCCTTCGGGGCTTCGCCTCGGATCCCGATTTCCTCGCCTTCTCGAAAGCCTACGCCGAGGTCTTCGGCCTTTCCTTCTCGGCGACGAGCCGCGATCTGAAGGAAGGCGCCTTCCCCTACGGCGAGCTCGCTCTTAGCTTCGATGTTCTCGACGGGGGCAAGCTCGGCTCGCTCGAGGGCGGAAAGACCAAGGCGCAGGCGATCGAGACGGCGCTCGGGGCCTTCGCTCCCCAGCTTTCGACGCGTTGGTCGATCTCGCAAGGCAGATTCGTCGCCACGAACGGCGACGTCGCGGCCCTCAAGGCCCTCGCGGCCCGAAAGGGCGTAAAGAAAAGCCTGGCCTCCGAGAGCGCCTTCGCGGCCTTCGCGAAGGCGCTGCCGCCGAAGCCGGTCTTCGTGGGAGTTCTTTCGATGCGCAAACTCATGGCCCTCGCCGAGGCCGCAGCCAAGGCTGCCGCGAAGGCCGACGCCCGGGACTCGGAACCGGCTTCTACGCCGGAGCCCTCGTCGCTGCCCGATCCTTCCCTCTTCGGATCCTGGTACTCGTACTTAGCCGTCGATTCACGAGGCGGCGCGCCCGGGCTCGAGGCGGGCCTCTTCATCCCGGCCCCCGACTTGGGCGCTTTCGTCCGCATGGGCCGAGGCCCCCTCAAGCAGAAGAACACCATGAACGGAGGCGCCTAATGTCCGGAAGTCCCGAGGATCGATCCGAGCGCGCGCCCGGCGAGGCCGCGGCGGCCGCGGCATTCGGGCGCCTTTATTCGATCGTTGCCAAGCTCCGCGCGCCGGACGGCTGCCCCTGGGACAGGGAGCAGACGCCCGCGAGCCTCCGGGGCAACGTCGTCGAGGAGGCCTACGAGCTCGTCGAGGCGATCGACGAGGGCGAGCCGGCCCACGTGGCCGAAGAGGCCGGCGATCTCTTCCTCCTCGCGACGATGATCCCCTACATGCACGAGGAGGCGGGCGACTTCTCCGTCGCCGACGCCCTGGCCGGCATCGGCGACAAGCTCATCCGCCGCCATCCCCATGTATTCGGCGACGCTACCGCGGAGACTCCCGACGCGGTGCTGAGGCAATGGAACGAGATCAAGGAGAAAGTCGAGGGCCGGAGGAAGAAGGATTCCCTCCTCGACGAAGTGTCCCGCGCCCTCCCTCCCCTCGAGCGGGCCTACAAGCTGCAGAAAAAGGCGGCGAAGGCCGGCTTCGACTGGGCCCGGGCCGGGGAAGTGTGGGCGAAGGCCAGGGAAGAGCTCGCTGAGAGCGAAGAAGCCTGCGAGGCCTTGTACGAGGTTTCGCAGGCTCGCGCCGCCGATGCCGGCGCCGTGGTCGAGGCTCGCGCGGCGCTCGAGGAAGAGCTCGGCGACCTCTTGTTCAGCGCGGTCAACTTGTCGCGCTTCCTCAAGGTCGATCCCGCGATAGCGCTGCACGCCGCCAACGAGAAATTCTCGCGCCGCTTCCGCTACGTCGAGAAGCGCATGGCCGAGTCGCGCTTGGCCCTCGAGCCGGAGAACATGGCGAAGATGGACGCTTACTGGGACGCGGCTAAAGCGCTGGAACGGACTGAAGCCGAGAAAGGCTAAAAGCCAGCCGACCGGAAGCCCCGGCTTAGGGCCTCTTCACGATCTCGCCGATGATCGTCCGCAATGCTTTCGCGTCTTCGGAGAGCGAAGCTTCTCCCTCTTTCCCCTCCGCCCGCGATGCGCCCAGGAAGACGAAGCTGCTCATTTTTGGATCGTCCTC
>Ga0265330_10000364_pt1 | contig 31939 bp, 29 predicted proteins | sample 41919metaG_FD_202083 | JGI IMG/M metagenome (GOLD analysis project Ga0265330, IMG submission 202083) | Rhizosphere microbial communities from Carex aquatilis grown in University of Washington, Seatle, WA, United States - 4-19-19 metaG | ecosystem: Host-associated > Plants > Roots > Rhizosphere...
ACTGGTGGGAACACGGGAGCTGGCGTGGGCGGCCAGACCGAGTCTCCAAGCAGCGGAAGCGCGAGCAACAGCGGCTCTGCCAGCGGGTGCGGGTACGCACCGTCCGGCCGTGCGACGATCCCGCTGGGCTTCCTTCTGGCGGGCGTAGGACTGGCGCTTGCCATGCGTCGCCGCCGTCGATAGCACCACTGCTCCAGAAATTGCCTCGGCTCGCCCGTCGCTCGGACGAGGGGCGGGTGGCCGGGGATAGTCGCCAACTATGTGTGGTCGGCCCGGGATCATCCCTTGACTTGTGCCCCGGCTGCGCGGCATACATTCGCCGTCGATCAAATTGCGCCCGTAGCTCAACTGGATAGAGCATCGGCCTACGAAGCCGGGGGTCGCCTGTTCGAATCAGGCCGGGCGCGCAAGGCGCTTATGACGGATCGGAGACCAGCGTGATCCTGGTTATCTCGCCGCGGGTTCCCAGACGCATGGGCGGTCCCCAGTAGCCGGTTCCGGGACTTACATAGAGCTGGGTTTGACCCACGCGATGGAGCCCATTCACAAAAGGCTGCTGCAGGTGGACCATATAGTTGAAGGGCCAAATTTGCCCGCCGTGAGTGTGCCCTGACAGCATGAGCGCGACTCCGGCCTGCGCTGCAAGGTAAATGGCTCGCGGTTGGTGTGAGAGCAGGACCATCGGTCGACTTGGATCATGGCCCGCGACGGCGCGTGGGAAGTCGGGCCCGCCGTCGGACTCGATGCTGCGGCCGTTCCAGTCTTCGATTCCGACCAGCTCCCAGCCGTGGCCTTTGTCGGCGTCAATGACGACATGCTCGTTTCTGAGCACGCGGATGCCCAGGCGCTGCAGCTCGGGCAGCCATTGGCGCAGGCCCGAGTAATATTCGTGGTTGCCCGTAACCATGAAGACACCCTGACGGGCACGCAAGCCGGCCAACGGGAGCGTATCCTCGCGACCTGATCCGAACCGGCCCTCGACCAGGTCGCCCGTGATCACGACGACGTCCGGGGAAAGGGCGTTGCAGCGGCGGACGATGTCGCTGGCGAAGCTGCTACGCTTGGTCGCTCCAATGTGCAGGTCGGTCAGCTGCACGATGGTCGTTCCCGTCAAGGCCGGCGGGAGCCCGGGGATCGCTATGCGAAGTTCCTTCACCACTGGCTCGCGCAGCCCCTGGAAGATCGAATAGCTTCCAACTACGGCGCTCACCGCCACGACCGCGACAGCCAGCGCGCGGGCCAGGCGGAGTCGCGCGACCGGATCCAGTTGAGGACGCGAGGCCACAGCCTGGCCAACGGCGAGGATAAGCCTCAAGAGGTCGGTAGCGACCAGGGACGCCAGGAGCAGCAGCATGAAGCCGAGCCAGATGTATCCAGGCCAGGCCGCCCAGGCGGCCCACGACCGGGGCATCAGCCGGGGCGCCACGAGCGACACCGGCACCGAGCAAGCAAGCGCGACGCAGGCTGCGGTTACCCATGTGCGGTAGGGCGCGGGCATCTGCGTGTCGCGCACGAGCCGCACCCAGAAATACGAATGAATGCCGGCCAGGATGCCGAGCGCGAAGAGAAAGAAGCTGATGAATCTGTACAGCAGAGGCAGTCCCTCCGAGAGTAGTCCTTCAAGGCAACATCGACCGACCAGATGGCCGGGAGCGTCGCTGCCAAGCCAATGCCCATTCCTACCACGGGATCGGGAGGTTCAGGGTTGGGCATGCCGAACACGACATATATGCGGCATCGATGTCGCGGTCGCCTTGGATCTTCGTGCGCATTCCCCCGGGAAATCGCGGAAAGACGGCCAAAACGCGCCTGTGCGGGTTGGTACGCATGGTGCATTGCCAAGAAGTCGCATGAACCCAGCCGCATCATTCTCGGTTGTTGAGTCGGCCTCTCAACTTCGCGACGTGAGCGCCTACCCGGCCTTTGGTGCCTTGCGCAATTCGCGATGGTTTGGCGGGCTCTCGGTTTCCACACTTGCTCAGCTAGCCAGGAGCGCATCCATACGCTCCTTTGGTACAAGGCAGCAGGTTGTGCTCGACGGGCGCTGGATCGGGGCTACGGCATTGGTTGTGAGGGGCTGCATCTGTGCCGTGCGCAAGGCAGACGGTTCGCGCGAGCTCACCTTGGAGGCGTTCCTGGCTGGCGACATGCTCGTGGACTCGCTGGTCGATCAGGAAAGCGCCTCTGCGAGCGACAGCTTGGTCGCGGCCGAGACCAGTGTGCTGCTCCTCATCCCAAGAGAGGAATTCCTGGCCGTGGCCCGCGCCGTTCCCGAGTTGGCGCTGGAGCTTGTTCGGGAATTCGAGCGGCGTTTGCGCGGAATCAAGGCTCTTGCCTGGGGAATTGCCACCACCGACGTGGAGAGCCGACTCTACCGGCTGCTGCTCAACTTGGCTCGGGACCAGGGCGAGGTGGGCGCCGGAGGCACTGTCATTGCGCGCTTCCCCACGCAGCGTGAATTGGCCGGTCGGATCGGCGCGTGTCGCGAGACGGTTTCCCGAATTGTGGCTGACCTGACCCGGCAGGGCCTTCTCACTTTGCAAGGACGGCGTTTGACCCTGCTGCCGGGCTTCTTCGCCATGGCGCGGGCGGCCGACTCATTCTGAAGGCATCCGTTCGTTTCACCATCCTTGGGTGGTGAAAACTCTTGAACCTCGGGTCGGAATTGACGCTATACCCACCCGGTGTGACAATCCGCCGAGCCTTGACCGCGCAGTCGACAGGAGCATCCCTTGGGCTGGTTTCCTCAGCGGCGGACACCTGTGTCCTGCATGCGCCTGAGGCAACTGGACTTGCCGTGCGTGAAGCCGACCTTCGCACATCGATCCGGCCGACTGTGGCCGAGATCGATCTTGGGGCCCTTCGTCGCAATGTTGCGCGCGTCCGGGCCATCGTGGGTCCGAAGGTGGCCATCTACGGCGTGGTGAAGGCGGATGCCTATGGACACGGTGCCGTGGCCGTGGCCGGCGTGCTTGCGCCGTTGGTTGATGCGCTCGCGGTTTCATTGGTCGAGGAAGGTCTGGAGCTTCGTGGTGCAGGCGTCACCTGTCCAATCTTGGTGTTGGCTGCCTACTATGGGCAAACCCACTCCGAGGTGCTGGAAGAGGGCCTTACGCCAGTCATCTATGACGTCGGCGAGCTGCAGCGATTCGGCAGCGCGCCTCGGCGGCGCCGGCCGAAGCGCGGTCAGCCCGAGGTGGCAGGTGGGCAGCAGCGCTGGCCGGTTCACGCGAAGATCAATACGGGCATGAACCGACTGGGCATCCAACCCGAGGCGTTGCCAGCGTTCCTTGAGATGGCGGCTCGCTATCCCCACCTGGAATTGACCGGGCTGTGCACGCACTTCGCGTCGGCCGATCTGAAACGTCCCGGTGCCACGCGCGAGCAGATTGTCCGTTTCGAACATTGCCTCTCTATCGCGGCCGCCCACGGGGTGGTTCCTGATGTCGTGCATGCGGCCAACAGTGCCGCGGCCGTGCGCTTTCCCGAGGCGCGCTACCGAGCGATTCGACCGGGGCTCGCGCTTTACGGTGCCATGCCGTCGGCGGTGGTGGCTCGTCCGGAGCTGGAACCTGTGCTGAGTCTGCGCACCAAGATCATGGCCTTGCACGACGTGGCGGCTGGCCAGGGCGTGAGCTACGGCGGCTTGTGGCGTCCGGCGCGCAAGGCGCGGGTGGCCACCCTGCCCATCGGATACGCCGACGGCTATCCCAGACACATTCGCGGCGCCGAGGTGCTCATCCGAGGCCGCCGCGCGCCCGTGGTCGGTGCGGTGTGCATGGACATGATGATGATCGATGTGAGCCGGGTACCGGGCGCGTCTGTGGGCGACCCGGTGACTCTCATCGGACGCGACCACGAGGCGGCCATCACCATTGACCACGTTGCCCACTGGGCAGATACAGCCAGCTACGAAATTCTGTGCGGGATCTCCAAGCGCGTTCCGCGCCTCTATCGCACCAGCCAACTGGACACCCGCCCATGAGCGACACGGCTCCGACCCAGCCGAGCAGCGGCGCCCAGGAGTTTTCGCCTGCGCATGTGGGTCGACTCGCGGGTCGCCTATTCGGACCCCTGCTGGGGGCGGTGGCCATCTTCGGCCAGCACATGCTGCTGTTGGTCCGCGCTTTCACCTGGCTGTTTCGGCGGCCCTTCCGCATGCGCCTGTTCCTCGAGCAGATGGAGTTCATCGGCGTGGGTTCGCTGCCCATCATCATGCTGGTGGGTTTCTTCAGCGGAGCGGTGACGGCCTTGCAGGGGATTACCGCGCTGGCCATGTTCGACCAGCAGCGGTGGGTCGGCTACGCCGTGGGGGTTTCCCTGGCGCGCGAACTGGCACCTGTGTTTACCGCTCTCATGATCACGGCGCGGGCCGGATCGGCCATGGCCACCGAGCTGGGTTCGATGCGCATCACCGAGCAGATCGATGCGCTCACGACCTTTGCCGTGAACCCGGTGCACTACTTGGTCACGCCGCGCGTGGTCGCCTCGATCTTGATGTTGCCGGTCATGACCATGGTGTTCAATGCACTCGGCTTGCTGGGCGGCTACGTCATTTCGATCTTGGTGTACCAGATCGATCTGGGGCAGGTTCTGGAGCTGTTCCGCCACTGGGTCGACCCGGTGGACTACGTGCAGGGTCTCATCAAGGCGGTCATCTTCGGCATCGCCATGGCGTTGGCCGCTTGCTATCAGGGATTCAACGTGCGCGGCGGGGCCAAGGAAGTGGGCCGTGCCACGACCGCCGCGGTGGTGTCCAGTTCGGTTTCGGTCCTGATTCTCGACTACTTCTTGATCGAGATCATGAACGTGATCTGGCCCTCTCATGGAATGTAGATGACCAACGGCATCGGCACCCGTGACGAACGCTGGCAGATCCAGATTCGTGGTCTGCGCAAGAGCTTTGGCTCGCAGCAGGTTCTGCGCGGGGTCGACTTGGACTTCGAGCGGGGCAAGACCAACATCGTCATCGGTGGCTCGGGACAGGGCAAATCGGTGCTGATGAAACACCTGATGGGCCTGTTGCAACCAGACAGCGGCCACATCTACGTGGATGGCGAGGACATCGTGGGCTTGGACGAAGTGGCCATCGCGAAGGTTCAGCGCAAGTTCGGTATGGTTTTTCAGTATGCTGCGCTCTTCGACTCGCTCAACGTGGTCGAGAACATCGCCTTTCCGCTTATCGAGCGCTACCGCCTGCCCAGAAGCGAGATTCTGGAACGAGTCAGGGACCTGCTGCGGCGTCTGGATCTGGACAATGTTCCCGGTGTCGAAGAGAAGTTCCCAGCCGAGCTGTCTGGTGGTATGCGAAAGCGTGTGGGTTTGGCTCGCGCGCTGGTCGACCGGCCCCAGATTTTGCTCTACGATGAGCCCACTACCGGCTTGGACCCGATTGCCACCAAGAACGTCGACGAAATGATAAGGCGCACTGCAGACGATTTCGGGGTCACCTCCGTCGTGATTTCACACGACATGGCGTCGACCTTTCGCATCGGCGACCGTGTCGCCATGCTTTACGACGGCACCATCATCGCATGCGGCACGCCCGCTGAGTTGCTGGCGGCGCCCGACCCAAGACTGCGCGAGTTCGTCGAACCCTCGGGCGCGGTGAAATTCGAGGCGCTATCATGAGGCGGAGCTTGGCTGGCCTCACGGTGGGCGCCTTGGCGCTGGTGGTTCTGGTGACGACTTACCTGCTGTTTCAGTACACCAGCAAGAAGATCACAGGCGGCGGCGGCTACCGCGTGCACGCCCTTTTTCACAACGCCCTGGGGGTGTACGAGCGAACGCGCGTTCTGTCGGCCGGCTTGCGCATCGGACAGGTCGAGGAGCGCGTGCTCGACCAGGAGTCGGGCAAGGCCAAGGTCTTCATCCGCATCATGCCGGAGATCAAGCTCTACGAGAACGCCGTCATTGCCAAGAAGGCGGCTTCTCTGCTCGGCGAGTACTACATCGAGGTCGATCCAGGTTCGCCCTTCACGGTAAGCAAGGGCGAGCGCGTGGCTCTGCGGGCCCTCCACGATGGTGACGAGATCAAGACGGTGACCGAGCCAGTGGAGATGGGCGAGATCATGAACTCGGTCGGCGAAACGCTGCCCATCCTGAGAGATATTCTTTCAGACGTGAAGGAACTGACTTCGGGGCCGGTCAAGGACATAGCCAAGAACGCCGACCAGTTGTTGGAGAGAAACTCTGTCATCGTCGAGCGCCTGCTGACACGCATCGACGACATCGCGGCGACAGTGCAGGGAATCACTCGCTCGGAAGCTGACGATGTCCGCGTCACCCTTCACAACGCGCGAGAGATCACCGAGGGCCTCAAGGGGCTGGTGGGCACCACCCAGGGTCAGGTTTCGGGTGCTGGCGAGGACCTACGCGGTTCGCTGCACAAGTTGCAGAGCAGCATCGACAACTTGGACAAGTCGTTACACAACGTGGACAAGATCACCGGCCGCATGGCCGAGGGTGAGGGCACGGTCGGCCACCTCCTCACCGACGATACCGTGGCCAAAAACCTCGACAACATCACGGATGACATCAGCGGCATCACCCGTGGCGTGAACCGACTGCAGACCATCGTGGGGCTGCGCACCGAGTACAACTACCTGGCCGGCACGCTCAAGTCCTACGTGCAGGTCTATCTGTATCCGCGACCCGACAAGTTCTACCTGATCGAGTTGGTCGACGATCCGCGTGGCTATCGCAAGGCCCAAAACGTCGTGGGCTATAACTCGACCGTTGGCGCATATTCCGACAACACGATCACCACGACCGAGCAACTGCGCTTCAGCTTCATGTTCGGCAAGCGCTGGGGCCCCTTCCAGGGGCGTTTCGGCATCAAGGAATCGACCGGCGGCGTGGGCGGTGACTTGTATCTCTTCAACGATCACCTGATGCTGTCGACGGATATTTATGACACGTACTCGAACCAGTACCCGCGTGTGACAGCACGGGGCTACTTGGCGATCTACAAGAAGTACCTCTACCTCGTGGGCGGGGTGGACGACATCCTTAACTACACGCGAACCCAGGGCTCCGCCGGCGGGTTCTTCGATTGGTTCATGGGATTGCAGCTCTACTTCAACGACGAGGACCTCAAGACCCTGCTGCTGTTTGGCGGGGCCAGCGTGGCCGGGGCGGCGGGAAAGTAGCCGGCCACAACGGGAAGGCTATGGGCGCGCTTGACGCCGGGCTCGCGCCCCCTATAGTTACGCCCTTTCCCCGCACGGGCTCGCGCCCGCCACCTGCCATGCGTTACAAGACAAAGGATATCGGCGACGAGGGCCTGGACATTCACGTGGCGGTAACCGAAGCCTGGCTCAAGGCCGAGTGCCCTGACGTGGACGCGCGACCCGCCGAGGGGGGCATCGTGCTAGACGGTCGACTGGAGCGGGCAGGCGACGAGTACCTTCTGCGCGGAGTTCTTCGCGGCGGAATGGTCACCCAATGCGTTCGCTGTCTGGAACCGGCCAATCTGGCCCTGGACGTGCCGGTGACGCTGACCTTCGTTGAAGGCGACGAGCCAACAGGCGAGATTGAGGATGATGACGGCAAAGAGGATGTCATCACCTTTCAGGATGGTGTGATTGACGTGGGCGCGGAGATTCGCGACGAGTTGTTGCTGGACCTGCCCATGGGGCCGCTATGTCGCGAAGATTGCGCGGGCATATGTCCCACTTGCGGCGTCAACCGGAACCTGACACCCTGCGATTGCGCTCAGCGGCCGGCGGGCGGCGGAAAATTTGCCGCGCTGGCAAAAGTGAAGTTGTAACGGTTTTCGACAACAGGAGATTTGAACATGGCAGTTCCCAAGAGACGACAATCCAAGTCCCGTTCCGCGATTCGCCGGGCTCAGGTGATGAAGCAGCCGATTCCCCATTTCGTTCCTTGCCCGCGCTGTGGCGAGGCGCGAATCCCTCACCGGGTCTGTGCAGCGTGCGGCTACTACAAGGACCGCATGGTCATTGAGAAGCCTCAGGACGAGCAAACCTAGTACCCGCGTCGACTGCTTGAGGCGGAATTCCGTCCCATGACCGAGCCGGCTCGGGTTCGCGTGGCCGTGGACGCGATGGGGGCCGAGGGCGCTCCCCGCGTCGAGGTCGAGGGTGCCTTCACGGCCCTGACCAATCCGGCCATCGACGTGGTGCTGGTCGGCGACGAATCTCGGGTCCGCCCTGTGCTGGACGAGATGGAAGCGGACGTTCCTGCGGGGCGCATCCAGGTTCGCCATGCCCCCGAGGTGGTGGGTATGGACGAGTCGCCCGCCAGCGCTTTTCGACAGAAAAAGGCGTCGTCCATGCGTGTCTGCTTCGAGCTGGCCCAGCGGGGGGAGGTGGACGCCGTGGTCTCGGCGGGAAACTCGGGCGCGATGATGGCCGGGGCGCTCTTGGTGTTGGGGCGGATCGCCGGGGTGGAACGGCCGGCCATCGTGACTACGTTTCCTACCCAGACCGGCCAGTGCGCATTGCTCGACATGGGGGCCAACGTGGACGTGCGGCCCACGGTGCTGGCCCAGTTTTCGGTGCTCGGTGCGGGATATGCGCGCCTTCTGCACGGAAAGGCACGCCCTCGACTGGGCTTGCTGTCCAACGGCGCCGAGGGACACAAAGGCACGGCGCTCACACGTGAGGCGCATCAGTTGCTCACGCGCACGGGAACCTCGGGTCGGCCGGCCGGCTTCGACTATGTCGGTTACGTCGAGGGGCGGGATATCTTTCGGGGACAGGTCGACGTGGTGGTCACGGACGGCTTCACCGGGAACGTCGTGCTCAAGAGCTGTGAGGGCCTGGTGGGGTGGCTGACCCAGGCCATTCGCGAGGAGGTCGAGAAAGGGAGTGTGCTGGAGAAACTGGGGGCTCTCTTGATGCGGCCGGCGTTGCGTCGTTTTCGCCGCCGTAGCGACCACGCGGAGACCGGCGGCGCGCCTCTCGTCGGAGTGGATGGCGTCGTACTCATCTGCCACGGCTCCTCCGACGCGCGGGCCATCAAGAATGGCGTATTGGCGGCTGGCGACTTGGTTCGCGCCCAGCTACGGCAAGAGACGGCGCGGGCCGTGGCCGAGCACGCCTATCTGTGGCGCGAGGAGGCGCCCCCGAACGGCGCAGGAGGGGCCGCGTGAGCCTGCAAGGCAAGGTGGCCGTGGTGACCGGAGCCTCGCGCGGGATCGGTCGCGCGATTGCGGTGGCACTGGTGGCGCACGGCGCCCGGGTGGTGATGAACTACCTGCACAACGAGAGCGCGGCGGCCGAGGCTGTTGCGGCCGTGGGGAGCGCGGGCGTGCTGCTGCGCTTCGACGTGGCCGACCCCGAGGCGGTCAACCGGGCGTTCAAGCAAATCGTCTCGAGCGAGGGCGGGGTCAACATCTTGGTGAACAACGCCGGCGTGGCCGTCAACGCCCTCACCCTGGGGGCCAAGGATGCGGACTGGCAGCGCGCGCTTGCGGTGAACCTGGGCGGGGCGTTCAACTGCACCCGCGCGGCCCTGCGTTCGCTCATACGTGCTCCTGGTGGCGGTCGCATCATCAACATCGCCTCGGTGGTGGGCGAAACGGGCTCGGCAGGGCAGGGACCGTACGCAGCCGCCAAGGCGGGCCTGCTGGGCCTGACCAAGACCTGGGCCCGCGAATACGCCTCGCGTGGGGTGACGGTCAACGCGGTTTCGCCCGGGTTCATCGAGAGCGACATGACCGCAGAGGGGCTCTCGCCCGAGCGGCGCGCCGAGCTTCTCAAGGCGATTCCCCTGGGCTGTGTCGGAACCCCCGAAGATGTGGCTGCGGCAGTGGTATACCTGGCCAGTCCGGGGGCCGCGTATGTCACAGGTCAAGTGCTACGGGTCAACGGTGGTCTTTTGATGTAACGTACGCCGCTCAAAGGCGCTTGCACGCACAAGGAGAAGGACGCGAATCATGGCAGAGAATCTGGAAGAAAAAGTTATGAAGATCATCGTCGAGCAGCTCGAGGTCCCGGCCGACAAGGTGACCATGAGCGCGTCGTTTTCCGACGATCTGAAGGCCGACTCGATTGACCGTCTCGAAATGGTGGTGGTGCTGGAAGAAGCCTTCAAGATCGAGATTCCCGACGAGGATGCTGAGAAGATCAAGACCGTTGGGGACGCGGTCAACTACGTCAAAGGGCGCGTGAAGCAGTAGGCTGGTCCCGCCGATGCGGCGCAGGGTTGTCGTCACCGGCGTGGGTCTGGTCACGCCGGTCGGCATCGGCATCGAGGAAACCTGGCAGGCGCTGCTGGCCGGGCGTTCTGGCATCGCGCCCATTACACGGTTCGATGCCAGCCGCTTTTCCACGCGCATCGCTGGCGAGGTGAAGGGCTTCGACCCCACCCGCTGGATGGGCGCGCGCGAGGCTCGCACCACACTCGCCGATCCCTTCATTCAGTACGCCATTGCGGCCGGGGCCATGGCCATGAGCGATTCCGGGCTGACCATCGAGGACGAGCTGTGCGAGCGAGCCGGCTGCTTCGTCGGCTCGGGCATGGGCGGGCTTGGCACCATCGAGGCTACGCACAAGAGCTTTCTGGAAAAGGGGCCGCGCCACGGCATCTCGCCCTTCTTCGCGACCCAGCTCATCATCAACCTGGCGGCCGGGCATCTGGCCATGAAGTACAACGCCAAGGGGCCCAGCTACGCTCAGGTGTCGGCCTGTTCCAGCGGCGCCAACGCCATCGGCGATGCGTTTCGTGCCATCCAGCGCGACGACGTGGACGTGATGATCTGCGGAGGTACCGAGGCCGTGGTCACGCCGCTCGGGGTGGGCGGCTTTTGCGCCATGCGCGCCCTGTCCACGCGCAACGAGGCGCCCGCCGAGGCGTCGCGGCCCTTTGATTTGGATCGCGACGGCTTTCTGCTCGCCGAGGGCGCCGGCATCCTGGTTCTTGAGGAGATGGAACACGCGAGGGGGCGCGGCGCCCGCTGCTACGCCGAGTTGAGCGGGTATGGCGCCAACGCCGACGCCTACCACGTGACCGCGCCCGCGCCCGAAGGCGAGGGTGCCCAGCGCTGCATGCGCTTGGCCCTCAAGGACGCGCGACTGGCTCTCTCGGACATCGACTACATCAACGCGCACGGAACCTCGACCAAGTTGAACGACGCGACCGAGACTTTGGCCATCAAGCGGGTGTTCGGTGAGCACGCGCGCCGGTTGATGGTCGGCTCGACCAAATCCATGACCGGGCATTTGTTGGGCGCGGCGGGCGGCGTCGAGGCAGCGTTTTGTGCGCTCGCCTTGGCGCGCGGCCAGGTGCCCCCGACCATCAACTACACCACGCCTGATCCGGCTTGCGATCTCGACTACGTGCCCAACGCCGCCCGCGACGCTCGCTTGCGCCACGCCATGAGCAACAGCTTCGGCTTCGGGGGCACAAATGCCTGCCTGGTCTTCAGCACGCTCGGGGACTGAAGAATTGCGCGGACGCGTCAGCGGGCGTGGACCAGACCACTCGCGATGGAAACTCAGCGCTTTGCGCACTATCGCGATACAATCGTTCTGCCTGCATGGCACCTGACATTTGCCCGCGCTGTGGCAAGCCAGCCCACGGCCCCAACTTCGATTTCGAGTGCCCCGCGCTGATCACCAGTCCCGGGGCCGCGCCCGCCGTTGTGACACCAACACCGCCCGCCGCTCGCGCGACGGGGTCATTCCGCGCGACAGAGGGATCCTCCATCACTCGGCTGCAGCCCGGCACCTTGGTGGGCGAGTACCAGATTTTGGACCGCATCGCCGAGGGCGGAATGGGCACGGTGTACAGCGCCGTCCATCCCATCATCGGCAAGAAGGTCGCGATCAAGGTCCTGTCAGGCCGGCTGGCCAAGAACAACAATGCCATCCGGCGCTTCGTGCTCGAGGCCCGCGCGGTCAATGACATTCGCCACCCAGCCCTGGTGGATATCTTCTCCTTCGGCCGACTCACCGATGGGCGGCCGTACTACGTGATGGAGTTTCTCGACGGCCGCAGCTTGGGCGCCGTCTTGCGCACGCATCGGCGGCTGGCGCCCTTCGATACCTATCCCGTGTTCATGGACGTGGGACGGGTGTTGGTGGCCGTGCACGACCACGGCATCATTCATCGCGATCTGAAGCCCGACAACGTCATCCTGATTCCTCAGGGCGGGGACCGGCCGCCCAAGGTGAAGCTGGTGGATTTTGGTCTGGCCAAGCTGCTGTTGGTGACGGGCAGCCAGACGTCGAGTGGGCCGCACACCGCTATCGGCGTGAACGTCGGAACGCCACACTACATGGCGCCGGAACAGTGCCGCGGGGGCAGCGTCGATGCGCGATCCGACCTGTACGCCGTGGGCGTAATGTTCTACGAGACCGTGACGGGGCTGCTACCCATCGACGGGCCCACGCCGGTCGACATCTGGCAGGCCCATGTCGAAGTGGTTCCCCGGCCACCCGACCAGGTGGCGCCGGGCGTGGTGAGCGCGGAGCTGAGTGCGCTCATCATGAAGTTGCTGGCCAAACGTCCCGAGCGCCGGCCGCAGAACGCGGCCGAGTTCTGCGACGCCCTGGAAGCACTGGCCAAGGCCGACAAGCTGGGCACGCACGCCACGCCCCCTCCGGATGACCAGCCCGACGCCGGCATGCTCGATCTGGCGCGCGCACTGTCCACCACGCCCGTTTCCAGCGAACTGGTCGCTCTCGACGGCGCGCGCGTGGGGGCGTCGGACACACCGCCGGCGGGCGTCGGAGTGGGGCTGGGCCCGCCGCTGATTGCGCGCGCCGAGGCGCCTCAGCCGGCGGGGCGCGTCCTGCAGAATCCCGCAGCCATCGCCGAAGATTTGTCTTCCACGCTGAGGGATGTTCCAATCATCGAGTTGCCCGAGCAGCGTCAGAAGTCGGCGGAGCGGTTGCAAGAGGTCGAGGGACTGCGCGCCGCTCTGGGGCTTCGCATCGAAGAGCCAGGCGACGATCCTGGTCAGGCCAGCGCCCTGGTCGTGAATTTGGAAGCCGGGGCGAGCGAGACCGAAGCGCCCGCTTCTGCGGCCGGGAACAAAGCCCGAGCTTCCGGTGGCCCATCACAAGAGGGCCCGTCGCGGGCTCGCCGTCTGGTGCGTCCGGTGGAAGAGCGACAATACGTGCCGCGACTTGCGGCACCCACCCGGCGGCCGGCCAAGCCGTCGAGCGCGCCGCCCAACCTGGCTAGGTCTCGGTCGCGATTCGGCCGCGTGGTTCGCGTGGTGGCCGTTGCGCTTGTGGTTCTGGGTGTCGCCGCCGCCTACTGGCTGATGCACTAGCACCGCTGCTTCAGCTTCTCGCTTCGCGAACTGGCAGGCTCGGCGAGCGGCGGTCCTTTGCAAAAGGACTTACACCGTAACTAGCCTCGACCCATTTCTCTTTCGATCGCGTCGGCTCCCTTGCGAACGGCGGACGTGAGCACCTCGTGGCCGTCGCTGGTGACCAGCACGTCGTCTTCGATGCGAATGCCTCGAACATCGGCAAAGGCCGCCAGACGGTCGCGTCGCAGCCGATCGCCGGCCAACGCCGTGCGCGCGGGATTTTCGAGAATCGCCGGGACCAGATACAGCCCTGGCTCGACGGTGATGGCCATGCCGGCAGCCAGGTCGCGGTCGAGTCGCAGCGTGCGCAGGCCGGGCTCGGTGGAACGGGTGCGGCCCGGCGCATAGGTGGCGCGGTCACCCAGATCTTCCAGGTCGTGCACGTCGAGCCCGATGAGGTGACCCAGTCCGTGCGGGAAGAAGAGCGCCACCACGCCATCGGCCGCCAGCTCGGCGGGATCTCCGCGCAGCACACCCAGGTTGACCAGACCCTCGGCGATGAGTCGGCCAGCGAGAAAGTGCAATTCGCGAAAAGGCACGCCCGGCCGCACCGCCGCGATCACGCTCTGCTGGGCGTGCAGAACCACCTGGTAGAAGTCCCGTTGCGTGGACGAAAAGCGTCCGCTCACCGGCCAGGTGCGGGTGACGTCGCCGGCCCATCCGTCGAAGGTCTCGGCTCCCACGTCGACCAGGAGGAGATCGCCGGATTTCAACTCGTGGTGGTATTCCTCGTTGTGCAGAACCTCGCCGTGTACCGTGACGATGGAGTTGTAGGATGCACCCATGTTGCGGCGGATGAATTCGGCCTCCATCGCGGCACGCACCACGCTTTCGTTGATGCCGGGACGGACCGCACGGATGCCTGCGTGAAACGCCGCCGCAGTGGCATCGGCAGCTTTGCGTAGGGCTGCGATGGCCGCGTGGTCGTGAACCAGGCGCATCTCGATGAGCGCGTCGGCCAGCGGGTGATCGAGGGCGTCCAGCTTGCCGTAGGCGATGGGCCGGCCCAGCAACTCCGACTGCTCGGCGCGGGTTTCGTGATCCAGTCCGGGCAACGTGGCCACCGATCGACCGGCCACGGCCTCGGCCAACGCCGGCCGCAACTCGACCGGGCAGGCCAGCGCTGCGCTGAGATCGGCCGGCCCGGGCGCGTGTCCGTGCCACAAGGCGAAGTCGGGGCCCGGCTCTGGCAGATAGAGCACCCAGCGCTCGCCCGTCCACAGGCCAAAGGCGCGCGGCAGATGTAGTCCAAAGAGGTAGAGGAAGTGGCTGGCTGCACGAAAGTAGTAGGCATTGCCGGCCGAGGTGCGGGGTCGCGGTGCTCCGGCGGCAATCAAGGCGGGTTGCGGTCCCAGTTTCATGGCCAGTCGCGACCGTCGCGCGGCGCAGGCTCTTCCGTCGAAATCGCTGAGCTTCATGGGTTGGGGAAGTATACGCCGGGGCGCGGGGGCGAGGGTCAGCGACCCCTAATCTCGATCTCGCTTGGAACCGGGCCGTTGGGGTCGCTCGCCTGCACCTGTACCACGTAGTCACCGTTCCACAGGACATCGACTTGCTTCGATGTTGTTGTCTGACAGGCTGGCGAAGTCAGGTCGCAGTCGGGACAGACCGTGATCCTTGCCGTGTTGCCCGGCGCTGCTACGGGCCATATGCTGAGCAGGTGCGGACCCGCGAAGCGCAGGCGCACAATCCAGACGCTCGCTCCCGCCGGCGCCCAAACGTCAATAACGGGATAGTCATCGGCCGCGATCTCAAGCGGTGCGAGAGTGCCACAATCCTGCCCCACTGCCGGCGTTTGCAACGCCAGAATGCCTTGCTGGGTGGGTATGTCAGCCGGAAATTCAAGGAAGTATTTCCCCGCGGCAAGCTCGGCGAGGGTCAACTCGGAAGTGTGCATATCGCGCAGGAATCGGACATTCCCGCGGGAGCCGTCTTGACATGACCCGATGTCGAAATCGCTCCGGAAATCGGTGATGGCGGAAAGTTCAACGTTGCTGTCGACGGTGAGATTGAACGTGACAGAGTCACTGTAGATTCCGCACTGGGCAGCGACCGTTCGCAACGAGCCGTCGGTTGGTATGGCATCACGCGAGCACGTCCAGATCGGCACGCAGCTTGGGCCCAGCGCCGAGGCCTGCTGCCAGATCTCTTCGGCCGAGACGCCGTAGATGCTGGTCACCATGGCGTCGACCTGGTCCGGCCCAGCGTTGGCACCGAGCGTCTGGTACAGCCGCATGAAGGGTTGGGGCCCATATTGCCGAAGCAAGTAGGAAACCAGCAAGCCGCCGGTCGCGTAGACTCCGGGCTGTTTGATTGGATCTGTCGCCTCGACGGCTTCTCGCCAGGGAATTGTGTCTGCTATTCTGTAGGTCGGGTCGCACGCGAGCGCGGTGGCCGGGCCTTCCGTGAACACGGAGGGTGGGCCTCCGGTGAAGGAAACATAGGCATGGATCAACTCGTGGGTTTGGAAAGAATCTGGGCTTTCCACGTTGGTTTCCAGTGCACAGCCGCCACTGCCTGGGCAAGCTGTATGGGCGTTGTAGTCCTGCAGGTCGAAATATTTGTAGTAGCGGACTTTCTGTCCGCTGGGCCAAGTGAATCCCAAGTAGGTTTGCAGGATATTGAAGTTCTCTTCGAGCAGCGTCAGTTCGGCTGCGCAGGCGTACGATTCTCCGGTCCGCGTGAAGTATTCGAAATGCGGAGATTCCCAGCGCACGTCGTTGGGCGGGTCATCGCCCAGGTTTTGGCCTGGCGGCTCGCATCCCGACGCAGCCTGAATCACCCAGACAAGCACGGCGATGGTGCAAACCACATAGTGACGTGGTCGTTCTTGCATCGGCACTCCTGCTACCGACAGGCCTCGCTCCGGCAAACGCCGCTGGCGCATCTGCGTTGTGCGCCCAGGTCGCATTCCGCGTCCGACAAGCAGGCCTCGCCGAGTTGCCGAAATGGTTGACAAGTTCCGCTCAGAGCGCCGAGCTGTCGATCACAATAGCCGTCGAGGCAATCGTTGCTCTCGATGATTACGGCTGGGAGTTCGCCTCGACAAATGAGACGCGCCCCGCCAGTATTGAAGCCGCGATTGAATCGCAAAACGGCTGGCGAACGGTCGAGGCGGTTGGTTGGGCCAAGGTGCACTCCGACGTGCGCTTTGCCATCAAGGTGCCTGCTTGCACGCAGAAACTGTCCCAACCTTGCGCTACCTGGGTCCAGGCAGAATCAGCTTGCTCAGTGATCGCTGGTCCGACATCGGTCCGTGCCGCGTCCTTTTGTCGGGCGCCAGAGCCGCCGCAGCTCCAATACACGAATCCCATTGCAAGGACTACGGCAGCCGGTGCGGTCGTGCAGGCGCGTGCGTGTGTGCGAACCAGCATTGCGACAATGATACATCAAGCGGTCGATGGTATCTGTGCCGCCCTCCGCAAGTGTCGACGTGTGCGTGAAGGCGCCCCCGCTGCTCCGAATTCCCTGCTCGTCCCAACGGCCTGGTTTCGCGGCCAGATCGTGACAAGCTACGGTTGTCAGGCTGACCATGCCCAAGCGGGAACTCGACCGAGAACGCGATCTTGCCACGCTCGACCAGGTGAGCGTGGAGCGGCCGCGTCTGTATGAGGTCGTGCTTCACAACGACGACTACACCACGCAGGAGTTCGTGGTCTACGTGTTGATGAAGTTCTTCCAGCACGACGCCGCGACCGCGCAGCAAATCATGTTGAACGTGCACACCAAAGGAGTGGGCGTGGCCGGGGTCTATCCGCGCGACATCGCCGAGACCAAAGCCGCCCAGGTGGTGCGCTATGCCCGCGACAACGAGATGCCGCTGCGCTGCTCGGTGCAAAGGCAATCATGCTAGGCGCGGAGCTGGAGCAGGCGATTCGGCGGGCGCTGGAGGATGCCACGCGCCGGCGGCACGAGTTCTCGGGCATCGAGCACCTGCTGCTGGCCCTGCTCGACGACAAGAAGACCATCGAGGTCATCCGACAGTGCGGCGGCAAGCCGGCGCGCTTGCGTGCGAAACTGGAGGAGTTTCTGGAAGGCCCACTTCCCAGTTTGCCGGTCGACGAAAAATCGAGCGGCACGGGAGAAGACGGGGAGCTGCGCGCCCAGCCAACCTTGGGATTTGCGCGCGTGATCCAGCGGGCAGTCAACCAGATCTTCGGCGCCGGACGTTCCGAGATTCACGGCCCCCATGTGCTGGTGGCCCTGTACAGCGAGCCTGACTCACACGCCGTCCATTTTCTCAAGGAGGAGGGGATCAGTCGGCTGGATCTCGTGACCGCTATTTCGAACGGGGCCTCGAAGATGCTGCCCGATCGCGAGGGCCGCGTGCCTGGGGCGCTGCCCGGGGTCGAGCCCGACGAGGAATCGGGGGAAGGGACCAGCAAGGATCCGCTGGAGAGCTACGCCGTCAACCTCAACGAGCGCGCGCGCCGCGGTCTCATCGACCCGCTGGTTGGACGGCAGGCGGAGGTGGATCGCGCGCTCCACATCCTGGCGCGACGACGCAAGAACAACCCGCTCTTCGTGGGCGACGCCGGCGTGGGCAAGACCGCAATCGTCGAGGGACTGGCCGTGCGCATTGAGGCTGGCGAGGTGCCGCCCGCTTTGCGCGGGGTGGAGATCTATGCCCTGGACATGGGCTCGCTGGTGGCGGGCACGCGCTACCGCGGCGATTTTGAAGAGCGGTTCAAGGCGGTGCTGCGCGCAACCGAGGCCAAGGGCAACGCGATTCTCTTCATCGACGAGCTTCACACCATCGTGGGCGCGGGGGCGGCCTCGGGCGGCACCATGGACGCGTCCAATCTGTTGAAGCCGCCGCTGTCGGCTGGGCTCATTCGCTGCATCGGCACGACCACGCACAAGGAACTGCGCGGCTACATCGAAAAGGATCGGGCTTTGGCCCGGCGGTTCCAGCCCATCGAGGTGTCCGAGCTGAGCGTGGACGACACCATCAAGGTGTTGCAGGGTCTGCGCAAGCACTACGAGGAATTCCACGGTGTGCGCTACACCGATCGTGCCTTGCGCGTGGCCGCCGAGTTGTCTGACCGGCACCTCGCTGACCGCAAGTTGCCCGACAAGGCCATCGACCTCATCGACGAGGCGGGCGCGATCTTGAAGCTGCGGGCTGGCGGCGGTCTGGCACCCGCGGCGGCCGATGCGGCGTCAGAGCGGTTGACCGTGCGGGCGCGCGACATCGAGGCCGTGGTCTCGACCATGGCACGCATTCCCGCGCGGCGGGTGGAGACCGACGACCGCGAGCGCTTGCGCAATCTGGAAAGCGAGATCAAGACCAAGGTCTTCGGCCAGGACCAGGCGGTGGAGCGCGTATGCCAGGCCATCCGCACCAACCGCGCCGGTTTGGGCACACCCGAGCGACCCATTGGCTGTTTCTTGTTTGCCGGTCCCACTGGCGTGGGCAAGACCGAGCTGGCCAAGCAGCTGGCCGAAGTCTTGGGCGTGGCCTTTCTTCGCTACGACATGTCCGAATACATGGAACGCCACACGGTCTCGCGGTTGATCGGGGCCCCGCCTGGGTATGTTGGCTTCGATCAGGGCGGTCTTCTCACCGATGCAGTTCACAAGTCGCCGCACGCGGTGCTCTTGCTCGACGAGATCGAGAAGGCGCACCCGGATCTCTTCAACATCTTGTTGCAGGTGATGGACCACGGCGCGCTCACCGACAACAACGGTCGCACCTCGGACTTTCGCCACATCATCCTCATCATGACCAGCAACGTGGGCGCGCGCGATCTGTCGCGACGGATGCCGGGTTTCGGCGCGGGCGAGCGCTTTGGCGACACCGACGAGGCCTTCAAGCGCGTGTTCTCGCCAGAATTCCGCAATCGTCTGGATGCCAAGGTCGACTTTGCGCCGCTCAGCGAGCGCGAGATGTTGCTCATCGTGGACAAGTTCGTGGGCGAGTTGCAGAAGCAACTCGGCGAGCGCAACGTCACCGTCACGCTCAGCCCCGCGGCCCGGGAACGCTTGGCCAAGAAGGGCTACGACCCGATGAACGGTGCACGGCCACTGGCCAGGGTCATGCAAGACGAGGTCAAGCGTCCGCTGACTGACGAGTTGCTTTTCGGCGCGCTGGTCTCGGGCGGCAACGTGACCATCGACGTTGCCGACGACAAGTTGACCTTCGCGTTTACCCAGGCCGCGGCTGCGGTCAAACCACAGGATGGCCCTGACCGGGAGGAAGCAGACGATGAGTGACAAGCATCACCTGGATGTCGCTACCGGGGCCATGCCGGCTGGGCAGGCCGTGGCTCTTGCGGATTTGGTCGCTTATCAGCCGGGCGCGGTGGTGAGCCGCACGCTGGTCAAGAAGAATGCCGGCACGGTCACGCTGTTTGCCTTCGACGTGGGCCACGGGCTGTCCGAGCACACCGCGCCCTTCGATGCATTGGTGTCGATCTTGGATGGCGAGGCCGAACTGACCATCGGCGGGAAGAAAGTTGCCGCCCGCACCGGCCAGTCGGTATTGATGCCCGCCAACGTGCCGCACGCACTTTCCGCCACGGCCCCGTTCAAGATGCTGCTGGTGATGGTGCGTGAGGCGGGGTAGGCGAGGGCCGACACCTCTCCTTTGTAGGGCGACCTGCGGTCGCCCGCAGGAAGGCAGGGATCCCAGATGTCCACGGATAACAAATACACTTCGATCCTGACCCTTTTCCTCGCACCATGTTTCCTTCTTGCCTGTGGCAACGGTCGCAGCGGTGGCGCGGACGGTGCGGCGGCCGGGCGAGGTGGCAGCGCCGGTTTCCTCGCCACGGCAGGCGCCGTTGGAAACGGCGGTGCGACTTCTAGCGGCGGGCAGCGCACAGGGGCCGCAACGGCGAGCGGCGGCGAGACGCCGAGCAGCGCAGGGCAAACGGACACTGGTGGCGCAACCGCGAGCGCCGGAAGCTCAGCGACCGTGCCCACGACGTTGACCGGCGGTTCGTCCAACGCCGGGAGCGAGACATCCGGTGGTGGAAGCAACGGCGGATCGACCGACAGCGGCGGCTCACATTTGGACACGGGAGTGGACGCTCCTATTGCAGGGTCAACTGATGGTAGAGGTGGCGCGGGCGCTGCCGGAAGCGGTTCTGCCGGCAGCGGTGGCTCGCGCTTCGACGGTGGCGTAGATGCAGCGGCCAGCGGCGGATCGATCAGCAGCGGCGGCTCGCGGCCGGACGCCGGCGTGGATAGAGCGACCGGCGGGTCTGACGCCAGGCCGAGTACGAGCGCAGGGGGAAAGACCGGCGCGGCTCAAACGATCAAGAACGTCAACTATGCGGGAACCTCATCCGCGTCCCAGACTCTCGATCTGCTTCTTCCCGCCAATGCCTTGCTTCCGCTTCCGCTGGTCGTCCGCATCCATGGTGGTGGATTCAGCAGCGGAGACAAGGCTGGGGAGGAAACAGGCACAGCAGCGAATGCCATTCTGGCCAAGGGATATGCCCTGGCCAGCGTGAACTACCGCCTTTCCGGTCAGGCGCTATTCCCTGCCGGGGTCCAAGACGTCAAGGCCGCCGTGCGCTGGCTGCGCGCCCATGCCGCCGAATATGGATTGGACACCGATCGCTTTGCGTCTTGGGGCGAGTCGGCAGGAGGCTATATGGCGGTGATGCTCGGGGTAACCGGGGATCAGGCCACCGTCTTCGATGACGACTCCTTAGGCAACCCCGGGGTTTCGAGTGCGGTTGCGGCCGTGGTGGATTGGTATGGCCCGGTCGACCTCGCGACGATGGACAGCCAACAGACAGCTCACGCTCCTGTTAGTTGCCCGAGCAGTTGGCTGCAGCACACACCGGCGAACTCTCCCGAGGGGACATGGCTCGGTGGCGCCTTGAACACGCCCGCCGTGAGCGCGAAGCTCTCGCAGGCGAACCTCATCTCGTATCTCGCGACGGCCAAGACCTTGCCATTCTTCATCATCGCCCAGGGCGACGACGACTGTCAGGTACCCTATGGCCAGTCGCAAGAGCTCGCGGACGCGCTGGCAAAGGTTGGCAACACGGCCAACCTGACCATCATCCCGGGCTATTCGCACGGCGATAGCCGGTTCGAGACCACGCAGAGCGCGCCAGATCTCACCCTGCTCGCCGCGCCCTTCGGGCGCTGACCAAAAGAAAGACGGCCGATGCTGCTCTCGCAGCACCGGCCGTGTTTGGAATGAACGCGCGCTACTTTGCCTGCGCCTGCTCGAGCGCCACGGCCACTGCCACGCTGGCACCGACCATGGGGTTGTTGCCCATGCCCAGGAAGCCCATCATCTCCACGTGCGCGGGCACGGAGGATGAACCGGCGAACTGAGCGTCGCTGTGCATGCGGCCCATGGTGTCGGTCATGCCGTAGGATGCGGGACCGGCGGCCATGTTATCCGGGTGCAGGGTGCGGCCTGTGCCGCCGCCGCTGGCCACCGAAAAGTACTTCTTGCCTTGCTCGACGCATTCCTTCTTGTAGGTGCCGGCCACGGGGTGCTGGAAGCGGGTCGGGTTGGTGGAGTTGCCGGTGATGGACACGTCCACGCCCTCGTGGTGATTGATGGCCACGCCTTCGCGCACGTCGTCGGCGCCGTAGCAGCGCACCTTGGCCTTCTCGCCCTTTGAGTAGACAATCTCCCGCACGATGTTCAACTTGCCCGAGGCGTAGTCGAACTTCGTCTGCACGTAGGTGAAACCGTTCACGCGGCTGATGATCTGGGCCGCGTCCTTGCCCAGGCCGTTGAGGATCACGCGCAGGGGATCTTTGCGAGCCTTGTTGGCGCTGCGGGCGAGGCCGATGGCGCCCTCGGCAGCGGCGAAGGATTCGTGGCCCGCTATGAAGGCGAAGCACTTGGTCTCTTCCTTGAGCAACATGGAGGCCAGGTTGCCGTGGCCGATGCCCACCTTGCGATCGTCTGCCACCGAGCCAGGGATGCAGAAGGCCTGCATGCCTTCGCCCAGGGAACAGGCGATGTCCACGGCCTTCTTCTGACCCTTTTTGAGGGCGATGGCGGCGCCGAGGATGTACGCCCAGCAGATGTTCTCGAAACAGATGGGCTGAATTTCCTTCACGATCTTGTAGACGTCCACGCCCTTGGCATCGGTGAGCTTCTTCGCTTCTTCAAGGGATGCGATTCCGTACTTGGCCAGCACCGGGGTGATCTGGCCGATTCTGCGTTCGTATGATTCAAAGAGAGCCATGATCTGTGTCTCCTTCTCGCTTACTGGTGCCGGGGGTTGATGGTCTTGGCAGCTTCGTCGAAGCGGCCGTACTTGGAGGTGGCCTTCTTCAAAGCCTCCCCAGCCTCCACGCCCTTTTGGATGGATTCCATCATCTTGCCCAGGTGGACGAATTCGTATCCGATGACCTCGTCGTGGTCATCCAGCGCTAGGCGGGTCACGTAGCCCTCGGCCATTTCCAGATAGCGCACGCCCTTGGCCACGGTGCCGTACATGGTGCCGATCTGGCTGCGCAGGCCCTTGCCCAGATCTTCAAGGCCAGCGCCGATGGGGAGGCCGCCTTCTGAGAAGGCCGTCTGTGTGCGGCCGTAGACGATCTGCAGGAAGAGTTCCCGCATGGCGGTGTTGATGGCGTCGCACACCAGGTCCGTGTTGAGCGCTTCGAGAATGGTCTTTCCCGACAGGATCTCGGCCGCCATGGCCGCGCTGTGGGTCATGCCGGAGCAGCCGATGGTTTCAATCAGGGCTTCCTGGATGACGCCGTCCTTTACGTTGAGCGTGAGCTTGCAGGCGCCCTGCTGAGGCGCGCACCAGCCCACTCCGTGGGTCAGACCGGAGATATCCTTAATCTCCTTGGCCTGGACCCAGCGGCCCTCCTCGGGAATGGGCGCGGGACCGTGATTGGGTCCCTTGGCCACGCAGGTCATGTGTTCGACTTCCGCCGAGTAGATCATTCGTGAACCTCCTGTATCGGACTATGTGCAACGGATGCGGGATTCGGTTTCGTGAGAATCGTGGGATTCCTGGTCGGGGCGAAAGCTAGCATACGTGACCGGCGCGCCCGGACCAATGCGCAGGCCGGCAACTAGCTCCCGAGAATCTTGGTCACGATGCCATCGAGCTGGTCGAGCGATCCGTAGTGGATCTCGACGTGGCCGCGACTCGGTCCTGTCTCGACCAGCTTGACCCGCGCCGAGAGGGCGCGCTGCAGGCGCAGCGCCAGGTCACGCGCGGCCGGCGATTCTTTCGCTTCAGGCGGCGGGGCAGGGCGGTGCGTGTCTTCACGTTCTCGGCGGACCAGGGCCTCGACTTGGCGGACGGAAAGCCCGCGACTGGCTGTCTGGCGCGCCAGCCGTTCGATGACCGCATCGTCCTCGAGACCGAGCAGAGCGCGCGCATGGCCCATGGACAGGCGGCTTTCGACCACCATGGCCCGCACCGAGGGCGGCAGCTTGAGCAGACGGAGTGCGTTGGCGACAGTACTGCGCTCTTTGCCCACGCGCGCGGCCAGCGATTCCTGGGTGTAGCCGAATTCGGCCGTCAGACGCTGGTAGCCCTCGGCTTCTTCAATGGGGTTGAGATCTTCGCGCTGCAGGTTCTCGACCAGCGCCATCTCGAAGGCCTGCGCCTCGGCCACCTCGCGAATGATCACCGGCACCTGGTGCAGCCCGGCTCGCTGGGCCGCTCGCCAGCGCCGCTCGCCTGCGACCAGTTCGAAACCCCCTGCTGGTCGCACGCGCACCACCAGGGGTTGGATAATGCCCTGGCTGCGGATGGACTCGGCCAGCTCGTTGAGACGGGTGTCGTCGAATCGCTTGCGCGGCTGCTTGCCCGAGGGGTGGATGTTTTCGATGTCGACCGTGCGCAGGCCGGTGCCTGATTTGGTCTGCGCCTTGTCTTCCGCCTCGGAAGCAGCCGCAGCCGGAATCAAGGCGGCCAGACCGCGCCCGAGCGCCTGACGTTTTCCTGGAACGGTCACGAATTCTCCGCCTTGGGGCGCGCGTGGCGGGCCAGAAACTCGCGCGCGGCCTCCATGTAGCTCTTGGCGCCCTTGGATGCGACGTCATAGAGGAGAATCGGTTTGCCAAACGACGGCGCCTCTGACAGGCGCACGTTGCGCGGAATAGGCGTGTCGTACACCCGGCCGCCGAAGTGGTTGCGCACCTCGCTGGTCACCTGCTCGGTCAGATTCTGGCGCGCGTCGACCATGCAAAGGAGAATACCCTCGATGTCGAGGCCGGGGTTGAGCGAGCGGCCCACCAGATTGACTGTGGCCTGCAGGTCAGAAAGACCTTCCAGGGCGTAGTACTCGCATTGCAGCGGGACCAGCACGCCGTCCGCGGCGCAGAGCGCGTTGAGGGTGAGCAAGCCCAGCGAGGGTGGGGTGTCGATGATGATGAAATCGTAGTCAGGCGCAACCAAGCGCAGAGGATCGCGCAGTTTTGTTTCGCGACCGGATTCCGACACGAGTTCGATCTCGGCGCCCGCCAGGTCCTGGCCGGACGGCACCAGCTTGAGGAAGGGCAACTCAGTGGCGCGCGTGACGTCTGCCACGGATTTCTCGCCGATGAGCACGTCGTACACGCTGCCTTGTTTTGCACCCGCTGCCTGTCGGGTGTGGCCGAGGCCCGAGGTGGCGTTGCCCTGCGGGTCCATATCCACTAGAAGCACGCGCTTTTCGGCCACTGCCAGGGACGCGGCAAGGTTGACTGCGGTGGTCGTCTTTCCGACGCCCCCTTTCTGATTTGCGACCGCTATGACCCTACCCATGGTGCTGTGATCCCGTCGAGCGGGCTCACCCTCCTAGCATCAATAGGGCCGTGGTTTCAACCGAGCCGGCTGGAACAGGGAAGCGGTCATGCAGAAAAACGACGCACAAACTTGACGGCTCCTGAGGTTGCAATACTACTTGAACCTACATGTAGCGTATTTCCCTGCAACCCAAGGAGCACCACGATGAGCTACGGCGATATGAAGACCTACCGGACCTTCGAAGAGTTCGAGCGCGAGGAGCTTCGGCGCATGGATGGAGTGGGCAACTCGGTTGACGAGATGATCGAGACCATCTTCAACGAGGAGATGGACCTGGACTTCTCAGCCGGCAAGCGCCGGGCCGCCGTCGACGAAGACGACGAAGAGTAGGTCAGGCGTCTTCCAGGAATCTCTGCAGCTCGGCGGACGCCTTTTCCCAGTCGGCCATGCGCCGGCCGAGGAGATCGCCCAGTTCGCGTTCGCGATCGGCCAGCGCGTGTAGTTTTTGCCAATCGCCCCCGTGGTCAGCGGCCAGCTGCGCGCGCAAAGAAGCCAGCTCGGTTTCGATGCGCGCGACTTCGGCCTCCAGCGACTCGACCAGGCGTTCCAGCCGGCGTTGCGTGCGCTCGCGGTCCTTCTTCGCGGCCCGGGTGATTTCGGTCGATGACTGGGTGACTGGGGACGGCGCCGCAGGCACTGGCGCAGCCGCTGCCTGAGTCTTGCGGTACTCGCGCCAGTCCGAGTAGTTGCCGACATGTGCCTCAATCGTGCCGTTTTCGAACACCAGTAGGCGCCGGCACACTCGATCGAGAAAGTAGCGATCGTGGCTGACCACGATGAGGGTTCCTTCGTAGCCGTCGAGCGAGTGCTCCAGCGTTTCGCGCGCCGGAATATCCAGGTGATTGGTCGGCTCGTCGAGCGCGAGCACGTTGCGCGGAAACAGCAGCATCTTGGCCAGAGCCAAGCGGCTGCGCTCGCCGCCCGAGAAACCGAGTACCGTGCGGAAGGGATCGTCGCCGAAGAAGCGGAACTTGGCCAGGTACTGCCGCACCACCTCGGGAGAGAGATCGTTGCGCACCGACTGGATCTCTTCGATGGCGGTGCGGTCCTCGGAAAGTGAGCTCAACTTCTGATCGAAGTACCCCAGTCGCACGGCGGCGCCGCGTTCCACCACGCCAGCCAACGGCGCCAGCTCGCCCACCAGGGTTTTCAGCAACGTGCTCTTGCCGCAGCCGTTGGGTCCCACGATGCCCACGCGATCCCCGCGGAAGATGTTGACCGTCACATCGGTCAGAATGGGCTTGCCCGGGTAGCCCACGCTGATGTTCGGCGCCCGCACGATCTCCTTGCCACCCAGATCGCCGCCGGTCTGGAAATTGAGCGCGATCCGGCCCGCCATCTGCCAGTTGTCCTCGGGACGTTCCAGCCGCTCCAGCTTTTCCAGCATGCGGCGCCGACTTTGCGCCTGCTTGGTCTTCTGTCCCGCCAGGTTGCGCCGGATGAAGTCCTCGGTCTTCTCGACGTGGTCTTTTTGGCGCTGGTACTCGACGCGCGCGCGTTCTAGCCGTGCGTCGCGCTCCACCACGTACTGATCGTAGGCAAAGGAATAGCGGACGAAGTCGCCGTCCTCCAGCTCGACGATGGCGCGACAGGTGCGCTGAATGAAGGCGCGGTCGTGCGACACCAGCACAAAGGCGCCTGGGTATTCATTCAGGCGCGCCTCCAGGCGCTCGATGGCCGCAAGGTCGAGGTGATTGGTGGGCTCGTCGAGCAGCAGCAGATCGGGCTGACGGACCAGAACCTTGGCCAACTCCAGCCGGCCGCGCTCGCCGCCGGACAGCGTGGCCAGCGACCGGCCCAGGTCGGCCTGCGACAGCCCCACGTCCTGGGTAAGCTCGCGCACGCGGGTTTCCAGGTCGTAGCCGCCCTCCAGCCGGTAGCGTTCTTGCAATTCACCGTAGTGCTTCAGCTCCGCCTCGGAAGCATCGGCCAGCCGTGCTTCGAGACGCTGCAGCTCCTCGTGCATGGCTTGCACGTGGGCGAATGGCTCCAGCAGGGCATCGAGCACCGTGCCTTCTCCGCCCAATTGGTGCGACTGGCGAAGGTAGGCCACGGTCTGTCGCCCCAGGATGCGTGCATCTCCCGCATCGACTTGCAACTCTCCCGCGAGCAGCTTGAGCACGGTGGACTTGCCCGTGCCGTTGGGGCCGAGCAAAGCAAGCCGGTCGCCTGGCCGGATGAGCAGCGAGGCGCCGGCCAGGATCTCGGTGCCAGGATAGCTGAAATGTGCGTCGGCGAACTGGGCGAGGCTCAACCGTTGGCCTTCATGAACTCGCGCATGTGATCGGCCAGGGCCTGGCAGCCTTCCACGGGCATGCCGTTGTAGACCGAGGCCCGGATGCCGCCGACGGTGCGGTAGCCCTTGAGCGCCAGCATGTTCTTGCCCGAGGCTTCCTTGAGGAACTTTTCGGTCAACGGCTCGCTGGGCAGCTTGAAGGTGATGTTCATGTGGCTGCGCACGGCCGGATCGGCCACGGTGCCTTTGTAGAAGCCGCCCGAACCGTCGATGGCATCGTAGATGAGCTTGGCCTTGTCGGCGTTGCGCTTCTCGATGGCGGCCAAGCCACCCTGTCGTTCCATCCAGCGGAACATCTCGAGCAACACGTATACACCGAAGGTGGGCGGCGTGTTGAGGCAGCTCTTGGCCTCGGCGTGCACTTTGTAGTTGAAGATCTTGGGCACGCTCTTGCCAATTCGGTCGTAGAGATCCTTGCGTACGATGATCAGCACAAGCCCCGACGGCCCCAGGTTCTTCTGGGCGCCGCCGTAGACCATGGCGGTGCGTGCGATGGGGTGCGGCCGCGACATGATTTCCGAGCTGGCGTCGACCATCAGGGTCGGGTGCTTTGGCCATTCGACGAAACGGTTGCCGTGCACGGTTTCGTTCGAGCAAATGTGCAGGTACGAGGCGTTCGGGTCAGCCGTCCACCCGGTCGGATGGCGATCGAACCCAGTGGCTTCGCCCGAGGCTATCACCCGCACCTTGTCCGGGGCGATGCCTTTGGCGGTATCGGCGGCTTTCTTCGACCATTCACCGGTAATCAAATAGTCGGCCGTGCCGTTGAGGAAGTTCATGGGAATCAGCGCGAACTGCTGGGTCGCGCCTCCCTGCAGGAAGAGCACGTCGTGCGTGTCAGGGATCTGCAGCAGGCTGCGGCAGCGGGCGATGGTTTCGTCCAGCACGGCATCGAATTCCTTGCCCCGGTGACTACACTCCGCGATGCCAAAGCCCTTGTCCTGGAAATCCAGTAAGGCGGCGGCCGAGGCTTCGAGAACCTCGTAGGGAAGCGTGGCAGGACCAGCGGCGAAGTTGAACGCGCGTTTCTTCATGGGGCCTCCGTTGGATGGAGGCGGAAGCATAGTCGATCCCGAGCGTGAACGGGAGGGGAACTGACGTTTGGAATGGACCGCGAAATGAACCTGTACTAGAAACCCTCAGGCCCAAGCCGGGCCGCGTTTTTCGATGTTCGAATTCTACTGCCCAACGAAGGATAGTCGTGCCCAGCGTGGGCGATTTCACGGGGTGACGCTCACCCGGACGCGGAGAGAAACATGGCCGTCGTAGTTGTTGTTGGCGCCCAGTGGGGCGATGAAGGAAAGGGGAAGGTTGTCGACCTTCTGACTGAGCACGCAGACGTGGTGGCGCGCTGGGGAGGAGGCGCCAACGCCGGCCACACCATTGTCGTCGAGGGAAAGAAGTACGTCACGCATCTGATTCCGTCCGGCGTCCTGCGGGCCGGCGTGACCTGCGTGTTGGGCGAGGGCATGGTCATCGACCTGCGCACCCTGGTCGAGGAAATGCGCGCCTTTCGCAGCCACGGCCTGCTGGCTCGGAACACCGACTTGGTGGTCGCGGGTCGCGCCCACTTGACCTTCCCCCACCATCGCGAGCTCGACCGCCTGCGGGAAGAGCAGCCGGGCGCCATTGGCACGACTCGTCGCGGAATCGGCCCGACGTATGAAAGCAAGGCTTCGCGCACCGGCGTTCGCGTGGAGGATCTGCTGCGGCCAGAGCGCTTTCGGCGCAACCTGGAGCGCAACGTTGCGTATGTGGCCGGCGCGCTGGCTCGCAACGGCGGCGCCGTTCCTGACGTGGACGCGTTGGTCAAAGAGTACCTGGCGCTGGGTGAGGAGATTCGACCCTTCGTTCGGGATGCTTCGCGTTTCCTGTACGACGCGATCCGAGCCGGCCGCAACGTGTTGTTCGAGGGTGCCCATGGTGTCCTGCTCGATCTGGACCACGGCACCTACCCGTTTGTCACGTCGTCGTCGACGACAGCCGGAGGTGCTTGCGCCGGATGCGGCATCGGGCCGACTTCCATCGACACGGTCATCGGAATCGTCAAGGCCTACGCCACGCGCGTGGGCAACGGGCCTTTCCCGACCGAACTGAACGATGCGATGGGCGAGCGTCTGCGTGAGGTGGGGACCGAGTTCGGGTCTACCACGGGCAGGCCGCGGCGCTGCGGATGGTTGGATATTCCGGCCTTGCGCCTCACCTGCCGGCTTTCCGGCATCCGAGCCCTGGCGCTGACCAAGCTGGACGTCCTGTCCGGTCTCGACCAAATCAAGCTTTGCACCCAGTACAAGCTGGCTGGACAAACTCTCGACGAGATGCCGTTGGATCCCGACGATTTGGCGGCGGTCGAGCCGGTCTTTGAGACACTCCCGGGGTGGCCGGCGCTCTTCGCCGACGGCGCTTCATCGGCAGGAAAGATGCAACTTCACCCGGCGGCCGAGCGCTATGTCGCGCGGATTTCCCAGCTGGTTGGCGTGCCGCTGGCCCTGGTTTCGGTCGGGCCAGGTCGCGACCAGACCATCATCAAGGACAACCCATTCGTAGCGAGGAATGCGCGCTAACTCATTGCGCGCAACCTACCGCGGCGGGTACCTCGCGAATCTGCCGTCGGGGTCGTGCGCGGTGTTACGGGTGGAAATGGCAGAGAAACCGTCTTGCCAGGCGGAGACTGATATCTATAATCGCGCGGTTGCTGTCTCTTCGTGGTACGCGTAAATGAGGGCCCAATGAAAATCGTCTGTGACGCTTGTCAGGCAAAGTACTCGATAGCGGACGAAAAGGTCCAGGGTAAGGCCTTCAAGATCCGGTGCAAGAAGTGCAACCACATCATCGTGGTCAGAAGCGGTGGTGAAAAAGCCGCTGGCGCTGCCGCAGAGTCAAAGCCCGCGCCAGCCGAGGCCCAGGGCGCCTGGTACGTCGTGGTCGAGGGCGAGCAGATGGGGCCGTTGGCCGAGCCAGATATTGCGGCCCGCCTGGCACGTGGTGAGATCACGGGTGAGTCACTGGTTTGGAAAGAAGGGCTTGCCGACTGGGTGAAGTTGTCGTCCGTGCCAGAACTCGCGCAGGCATCATCGCCGCAAGCAACTCCCGGTGCTCAGCGGACGGCAGAGCCCGCGCCGGCCCGGCGCAGCTCGGCCATGCGTGCACATGGTTCTTCCAGAGAGGCGCCCGTGGCGGCGGCTCCCTCTGAGGACATTTTCTCCAAGCCTGCCCCGGCCGCCAGTGCGTCTGCCGATCTGTTTGCCTCGCCGGCCGTGGCGTACTCGTCAGCGGCGTCCGAGGCTCCAGCCACGGCATCGCCGGCGTTTGCGTTTGGAGGCGCGGCGGCTCCAGCCCCTGAGCCCGCAACCAGGACTCCAGGCAACGGTGCCGGGGAAAGTCATATGACGGGCCAGCGCAACGAGAACTCGGTCCTGTTCTCGCTGGCTAACCTGGAGGCGCTGGCGGTGCCCAGTTCGTCGACCAGCGCGCGGGTGCCATCGACGACTTCAACCACCGAGGGATCGGGCCTCATCGACATTCGCTCGATGGCTGCCAGAACCATAGGCGAGTCCGGCCGAGATGATGCTTTCGGCGGCTCCGACTCCTTGCCGACTTTCTCGACGCCGCAGTTCTCGCCGGTGGCTCCCGTGTTTCTTCCCATGGCCTCGAGCGGCCCGCCCAAGTGGGTGTACCCGGTTCTGGGCGTGCTCGGCCTCGGCATCGTGGCTCTCGGCTTCGGCATCTACAAGGTCGTGTCGGTGCCTCCTCCGCCGCCACCTGCGCCTCCGCAGATCGTCGTGCCCGCACTGGTGCCGGCGCCAGCTCCAGCGGCGGCGGCGGCGCCAACCCCCGGCGCGCCAGCGGCTGCCCAGCCGGCCAAGACTGCTGCGACCGAGGAGAAGCCGGGCGAGGAGAAGGCGGCGACAGAGAAGAAGAAATCATCTGGCCGAGGTGGCAAGTCTTCGGCCAAGGCCCAGACCGAGTCTGCGTCGTCGGCCAAGAGCGCGCAGCCCGCGTCTGAGCCGGTGCCTGCGCCAGCCCCAGCCCCTGCCAAGCCCAAGAAGGGTGGCTCCATCGATGACTTGCTCGATCAGGTCAACACCAATAGGCGCGGCGGCGGCGAAGAGCCGAAACCCAAGAAGGTGGTCACCGCGGCGGCGCTGCCCCCACTTTCCCAGAGTGACATCGTCAGCGCGATGAAGGCCGTGCAGCCAAGAGTCAAGGAGTGCTACAACCAGTACAAGGTTGCGGGCATCGCGAACGTGAGTATCTCGATCTCCAAGGGAGGCCGTGTTGCCTCAGCGACGGTGACGGGCAAGTTCGCGGGCACGCCCAGCGGCACCTGCGTGGAAGCGGCGGCCAAGACCGCGAAGTTCCCGCCTTGTGAGGCGATGAGCTTCCCCTGGCCCTTCCAACTCCACTAGCGGCTCCAACCCACAGCAGCGCCGACGGCCGACGATCCGGGCCGCTGGCTGCGTCGGGCCTGCGCTTCCGGTCCTCAAGTACATTAGGGCCTGTCCCCAAATTCAGGCAGAGCTTGTGCGGAAATTCTGGCTGCCCGAAGGGCCGGCCCGCGCAGCGGCCGGCTGGATGCAAGGGAATGGAGCGTCGGAAGTGCCGTAG
>Ga0265330_10000365_pt1 | contig 31873 bp, 16 predicted proteins | sample 41919metaG_FD_202083 | JGI IMG/M metagenome (GOLD analysis project Ga0265330, IMG submission 202083) | Rhizosphere microbial communities from Carex aquatilis grown in University of Washington, Seatle, WA, United States - 4-19-19 metaG | ecosystem: Host-associated > Plants > Roots > Rhizosphere...
CTTCTTGCCCGCGCGGTCCGAGTGCGGGTCGAATTCCCCGATTATGAAGTACCCGCAGGTCGGATCGATGCGTGGGTGGTGCACATCGATGACCGCGCCCGGCGCAAGGGTGCGTACTTCCTCGAATATGGCTTTGGGCGTGCGGCCGTGGGCCAGCACGGCCCCCTGGCCGGCCCGTGCCAGATCTTGCGGCAGCGGGAAGGCTCCGAAATGTCCCCACGAGGCGGTGGTGATCTCGTCGCCGATGATGGTGCTGATGAGGTTGCCCACGCCCAGCATCTTGATGGTCGGCCCGTAGTCGGTAACCACGTTGTGGTCAGTGGACGTGAGCATGTCGATGCCGTCGGCGATGAACTCGATCACCCGATGGGGCAGGGGCACGATGGAATCCGGCGAGGGCGCGGCATGCACGTGAAAGTCGGCTGAATACCAGCCCGGCGAGCTGATCACGTGGTGCAGCTGGGCCACGAGATCGGCGCCTTCAGGCGTGATCTTCAGCCTGCGCACCACCGCCACATCCCACTCCAGGCCGCGGCTGACGTAGATGTCGTAGATTCCTGGCGGCACCCGCACGGAACCATCGCCCGAGGCCGAGAACACGCGATTGTAAGCGGCGATGGCCAAGTCACCCTCGGGCTTGCCGATGTCATTGTGGGTGAATTCAGGCTCGCGCGTGCCCTCCACGCCCACGAAGGTCAGCTTACACGGGATGGGCGCGCCGGTGTCGGCATCGCGCACCTCCCAGGTCATCAGGCCTTCGTAGTGGCGGGCGGGACGCGGCTTGGCGGCCGGCGGCTCGCTCGCTGGTTGCGCGAGCAGGCCGGTTGCGACGAGAGCACTTGCGGAAAACGCGATAGCCGTGGTCATGCGCATAGCGAATCCTATGGTACGACAACCCGAAGAAGAGCGGGAGGCGATATACTGCGTCGGCACGACAGCTATGCTCAATCAGTTCCTGCGCCTTCTCATCCGCTCCTTGCTCTGGCTGCGCTACCGCATCCGCGTGAGGGGCCTGGATCGCGTCGCTTCCCCCGACGGGCGCGGAGTCCTGTTTCTCGCCAACCACCCGGCGCTCATCGATCCCATCATTGTAATGACCGTGCTGTGGTCGCGCTTTCGGCCGCGCGTGCTGGCGGATCGCGCCCAGGCCCGGCGCTGGGGCATTCACTTCCTGGCGCGGCGGGCGCGGGCGCTCGAGATCGCGGACATGACCCGCGACGGGCGCGGCGCCCGCGAGCAGGTGGAATCCATGATCGAGGCCAGCGCCGCGGCCTTGCGCAAAGGCGAGTCGCTGCTGCTCTATCCCGCGGGCCGCATCTATCGCCAGCGCCGTGAGGATCTGGGCGGCAACAGCGCGGTCGAGCAGTTGCTGCAGGCCGTGCCGGGCGTGCGCGTGGTGTTGGTGCGCACCGCCGGGCTGTGGGGTTCCAGCTTCAGTCGCGCTTCGGGCAAACCGCCCGAGGTCCTGCCTGCCCTGCGTCGGGGCCTGTGGGGCCTGCTCAAGTGCGGCATCTTCCTTTCGCCCCGGCGCCACGTCGCCATCGACGTGGTCGAGCCTGACGATTTGCCGCGCACCGCGGACCGGGTGGTGCTCAATCGCTACTTGGAAGATTTCTACAATCGCAATGCGGGCGGAAGTACCTACGTGCCTCATTCGCTGTGGGAGGGTGGCGGCGTGCGCTGGCTGCCCGAGCCGGTCAGCAGCGCGGAGCCGGGCGTGGCGCGCCGGATTCCGCCCGCCACGCGCGACACCGTGCTGGAGTACCTGCGCCAGCTCACCGGGGTGCGCGAGATCAACGAGAGCCAGCGTCTGGCCCACGACCTGGGCCTGGACAGCCTGGTGCGCGTGGAGATCCAGGCCTGGATCGAGAGCGAGTTCGGGTTCCCCCAGCCCGACGTGGACGCCATGGATTCCGTGGGCGACGTGATGCGGGCCGCGGTGGGCGAGACCGTGGGAAAGGCCGCCGCCGAGCCCCAGCCCGTGGCGCACGCTTGGACCGCGGCCGCCCAGGACGCCACTGCGTCGCCCGCCATGCCCGCGGGCGACAGCCTGACCGCTGTGTTCCTGGACATGGCGCGCCGGCATCCCAGCCAGGTTGTCATCGCGGACCAGCAGAGCGGAGTGCGCAGCTACCGCGATCTGCTCACCGCGCTCTTGCTCCTGCGGCCGGTCTTTGCTCGCATGCCCGGATCGTACGTCGGCATCATGCTGCCCGCCTCGGTCGCGGCCAGTGTGGCCACTTTGGCCGCGCTTTTCGCCGGCAAGACGCCGGTCATGATCAACTGGACCACCGGCCCGCGCGGCGTGCTGCACGGCCTGGACCTACTCGACATCCGTTGCGTGGTGACGGCCCGTCGCTTGATCAGCCGTCTCGAATCAGAGGGTTTCGGTAGCACGCCGGGATTCATGCAGCGGCTCACCTACCTGGACGATGTCGCCAAGCAATTCTCGCTTCCTGCAAAGCTGTTGGCGGCGCTGCGCGCCCGGCTGGGATTGATCGGCGCGCTGGAAGAGGCGCGCGCACCCGCAGTGGCTGCCGTGCTTTTCACCAGTGGCTCCGAGAGCGTGCCCAAGGCAGTTCCCCTGACCCAGACCAATTTGCTGGCCAACATCCGCGACGCGCTGGCGGTGATTTCGCTGCGTCCCGAAGAGGCTCTCTTGGGCATCCTGCCGCCGTTTCATTCCTTCGGTCTGACCGTCGACATCCTGTTGCCGCTGCTGTGCGGGTTGCGCACCATCTATCACGTCAACCCCAATGACGGCGCCACCCTGGCCTCGCTCATCGATGCCTACCGGGCCACGTTGCTGGTGGGTACGCCCACCTTTCTGGCTGGCATCGTGCGCGCCGCTCAGCCCGGGCAGCTGGCCAGCTTGCGCCTGGCCATCACCGGCGCGGAGAAGTGCCCGCCGCATGTGTACGACGCCCTGGCGCGCGCCTGTCCAGAGATGGTGGTCATCGAGGGCTACGGCATCACCGAGTGCTCGCCCATCGTATCGGTCAATCGTCCCGAGCGGCCGCGGCGGGAAACCATTGGCCCGCCTTTACCGTCGGTGGAGCACGCTATCGTCGACGCCGAGTGTGGCAAGCCTACGCCCTGTGGTCAGCGCGGCATGCTTCTGGTGCGTGGCCCCAGCATTTTTGGCGGCTACCTCAAGTACGATGGTCAGTCGCCCTTTGTCTCGTTTGCCGGCAAGGAATGGTACCGCACCGGCGATCTGGTGTGCGAAGACAGCGACGGAATTCTCACCTTCTGCGGCCGGCTCAAGCGTTTCGTGAAGATTGGTGGCGAGATGATCCCTCTGGCTGCGGTGGAGGCCGCGCTGGAGGCCAAGTGGGTGTCCCCTGATCAGGGCGAGGGTCCCTGCCTGGCGGTGGAATGCACGCCCGACGAGGAGCACCCCGAGTTGGTTCTTTTCACGTCGTTGCAGATCGATCGCGAAACCGCCAACCGCTGCTTGCGCGAAGCCGGGCTGTCGCCCTTGCACAACATCCGGCGCGTGGTGCGGTTGGAGGCGCTGCCCGTGCTGGGCACGGGAAAGACCGACTACCGCGCGCTCAAGGCCACGCTGGGATAGTGCGTGGTTGCACGGAGGTACTGCTTCGCTAGCCCGTCAGCCTTCTCACGGGACAGCAGCGCATCCGGCCGAAGGGCTTTTCTCCTTGGGACTTCGCTGCTATACGGTGGCTTGGCATGACATCCCTCTCTGTACTGGTGCCGGTATACAACGAGCAGCACTTGGTCGCGGCTTCGTTGGCTCGGCTGGGCATCCTGGAATCTTCGCCCCATCTCGAGCAGATCCAAGTCATTGTGGTGGACGACTGCTCGACCGACGGTACGCCCGGCGTGCTGCGTACCTTTGCCGCCGCGCGGGGGCTGGCCTGGCGGGAGGATGCCGCAGCGACGGACGGGGAAGCACTCGTTGCACAGGGGCGCGCAGGCAAGACTGACTGGATGTTTCTCAGGCACGCGCGCAACGGCGGTAAGGGATCCGCGATCCGTACAGCGCTTGCACACGCCCAGTGTGCCATCACGGTTATCCACGACGCGGACCTCGAGTACAACCCGCGCGATCTTGATCGGATCGTCAGGGTATTTCTGGAGGAACGGGCAGACGCGGTTTTTGGCTCACGCTTTGCGGGCGGCGAAGTCCGCCGGGCGTTGCTCTTTCGCCACGAGATCGGCAATCGGCTGATCACCTTCTTCACGAACTGCGTGACCAACCTGAATCTGACCGACATCGAGACCTGCTACAAAGCGGTACGGACAGACCTTCTGCGCTCGATTCCGCTTGTGTCGAACGACTTCCGACTCGAGCCGGAGCTTACCATTAAGCTGGCCAAGCGCGGGGCTCGTATCTTCGAGGTACCGATAAGCTACGCCGGCCGTACCTACCAGGAGGGCAAGAAGATCAACTGGCGTGACGGGGTCGGGGCCCTGGCGGCGATTGCGCGCTTCGGGATCAGCGACAACCTCTTCAGCGCGGATGAGCACGGCTCGCATACCCTCAACCGGCTATCGCGCGCGCCGCGCTTCAATGCCTGGATGGGTGATGTCGTGCGGCCGCACTGTGGCCAGCGTGTGCTCGAGATCGGCAGCGGCATAGGGAACCTGACCCGCGAGCTCGTCCCGCGTGAGTTGTATTTTGCGTCGGATATCAACCCGCTGTATCTGGATTCACTGAAAGGGCTTACCCATGACCGGCCCTACCTTCACGTGACCCTGACCGACGTGACCAAGGCCGAGACCTTTCCCCAGGTTCCCGGTGGCTTCGATACGGTGGTTTGCTTGAACGCAATCGAGCATGTCGAGGACGATCGGGGTGCGCTGGCAAACATCCGACGTGTGCTTGCGCCCGACGGTTGCGCCATTGTCCTGGTACCGCATGGCCCGCAGATTCAGGGCACGCTCGACGTGGTTCTGGGACACCGACGTCGCTACACGACCGAGTCGCTGCAGCAACTCGCGGAGCAGGCGGGGTTCAAGGTGCGGGAGACGATTCTCTTCAACCGCACGGGTTGGCCGGCGTGGTGGCTGAATGGCAAGGTTCTCAAGCGACGAAACTTTGGTCGCGGTCAGATCGTCGCGCTGAATACTTTCACGCCCGTGTTTCGCCGCATTGACGAACGACTGCCGTTCCCGCCCCTGTCGCTCATCGCGATCCTTGAGCCACGAAAAGCGGAGTCCCCGTAACAAGACCCGCACGCGTACTGGTCACAGACGGGGCCGGGTAGGCAGAACCCTCACGGAGTGCCACCTGGTCAGGGCGAGGCTCCCTGCTTGGCAGTGGAATGCACGCCCGATGAGGAACATCTCGAGTTGGTTCTCTTCACTTCGTTGGAGATCGGGCTGTCACCCGTGGCGCGGCTGGAAGCGCTGCCCCTGCTCGGCACGGGAAAGACCGACCGCACTCAAGGCGACCCTGGGATAGCGAGCGGCTCAGGCTTTTCGCCCACCAGGACAAACTCGTTGTACTTGAACACCCGGCCGGCAAAACGCGGGAAGGGAAAGGAATAGGCCGACTTGACCCTCAGGCCTAGGGCGGTGGTCAGGTGATCGAGTGTCGCAAGATCGAAGAACTCCACGTGGGTGGGATCCGAACGAAAGCCAGCCTCCTGTGGCGTGATAAGCACCAGGCGTCCCCCGATGCGCAGGTAGCCCAGATATTCGGCCAGCAAGGCGCGAACCTCGGCAAAATGCATGTGCTCGGCGACGTGAGCGCACAGCAGGGCATCGAAGCGGGCTGGACGGGCGTGGGGCGAGACCAAGAAGTCGGCAGGGAGATAGACCTCAAGACCACGCGAGCGCGCCACGGCGACGGACTCAGGATTGTGATCCACGCCCACCCCTTTGCCACCGAGATGGTGAAGATTGCGTCCCAGTCCGCATCCAACATCGAGAACGAAGCCCAAGTCGAGTGATTGCAGGTGATGGCGGTAGGGGCGTTGCACGTCTAGCCAGCGCTTCCACCACACGGACTCAAGCCTGCTGAGGCGCAAGGCATAGTCCTTGTCCCGCGTTTGTGGCCGTTCGCTCATGGGCGCGGAGGCTAGCAGCCCACGGCCAAAGTCACCAGGCTGAGGGTCGAGATCCCCGGAGCCACCGGAAAACTGGGCTGGTCGATGGTTCACGGGTTCTTGGGAGAAGCCAGCAGAACCCCTCCTAGCGCCAGCAGGAACCAATCATGCGAGATCACTCGCTCAAGAGCGGTGCCCAGGTGCCAGCTCAGGTCGGCGGGGGTGATCATAAAGACACTGTAAGTGAAGGCGAGCGCGGCCATGCCCGTGAGCGAGGTCACACTACCGCCGCGACTGCGTCGCCAGTTTCGTACGAAGACCAAGCTCAACAAGAGACCGACAAGTCCGATCTTGGCGGGCGTTCGTGCCCAGGTTTGGGCGCGGACGGCGTCCCAAATGGTGACGAGTCGGCTCCAGAACTCGTGCGCCTGCGTGGGGAGCTTGGCAGTGGCGTATTCATCGACAACACCCAGGTGCTTGATCCACAGGCTGTGCAGCGCGGGCGGCACGAATCCCGCAAAGATCAGAGCGCGGCGTGACCAGCGGCGCCGGCGAGAAGGATCGCTGAGGACGGTATGGCCGGCGCACAGAACAAAGGCGAGTACGAATCCCTCGCGTTTGATCATGGCCGCAGAAAAGGCGCCGAGCCAGCCGAACCCTTCGGTGTCGTCGTTGCAGAAACCCAGCGCCGCTATCAGCAGACAGAGCGTGACGTAGCTGTCAGCGTAGCCGGTCACGACGACACCAAAAAGATAGAGGCCGGGGATAAATGCGAACGCCGCTCCTGGCCACCGTCCCAACGTGCGGCGGGCCAGCATGAACACCAGGGAAGAGAGCGTGGCAAACAGCACGGACATTGCGACCGCTGCGCGGCGTTCGTCCCAAGCGCCAAAGGATGAGAAGAAGCTCAGGACGGCCGGATAGAGCAGGGGGTAGCCCGGGTGTGCCCATGAGTAGTCTTTGGCGTCCTGGGGGAGCATGCGACCGGAAAAGAAGAGTTGCTTGGCGTGAAAGAACCAGATCGATCGTGCGTCCCACTCGAAAATAGGCGAGCGATCGATGAGGTAGATCGCGAAAACGAGAAAACCCAGGCCCAGGACAACCTCGGGTTGCCGTAGCACGCAAAGGGCTGCGCGGGCGAGATCGCGCGTCCGCGCCTTGAACGTGCCCTGGCGGACCCGTCGCACCATCGCTGCAACGGCCACTCCCAGGCTGCCGGCCAGACCCGCGCTGGCGATCGCCGCCGCGGGTAGCGAGACATGAGTCCATGTGGCCAAGGACCAAAGCAGCCCGACCGTCAGTGCTCCAACCAGGATCGCAGTCGGGAACAACCAAGCTGGAGTCAGAGCCGCGACGTATCCGCCAACGCCAGCGAGTTTGCGGATGCCGGCCAGCACGACCAGGCCCACGCCCAGCAAGGAGAAAAAGAGGACCAGTGCACGGACGGGACTGCGCGAAAACGACTGGTGCCCGCGGGGAACCAGCTTGGGCTCGGCAGGAGGACCGAGCAGCTTGGCGGACCCGGCCAGCGCGACGCCCGCGGGTGCTGCGGCAAGCGTCACTTGATGAGCGGCCTTTCCGGTGATTCGGCGGGGGTAGAGTCCCTCAGAGAAGCGTTGAAGAAAGAGCGGATTGTCGCTGATGCTGGGAGCGATCGAGATGGGCTCTTGCGCCGGCAGGCGGCGGTCGATCGCCTCCGCCGCTTCTTCCACAGGAACTCCACCAAATCCGCGGTCACGTCTGATCTGTGCGTAGTCAGCAAGCGGCTGCCCACTGAGCGCATCGGGAAGGTGGGTGTCGACAAGCGTGACGGCCGCCAGGGCCACGACGAGAGCAAGCGCGGTCTGCCGTGTGGTAGCGCAGACAGGGGAAACGCTCGCCTCGACGCACGCATGCCCAGACAGTGAATCTGCCTGACTTTCTTGCGTACCGGGGTCGGCGTCCATGTTCACGGCACGCAGTTTACCTCAAGCCGCGCCATCGGTGTTGCGCTTGATGGTGTCGAGGCAGACGCGAAGAATCGCCGGGTCCAGCCTCGCGATTGACCTGCGTGACTGCGTGTGATACTTCGGATTCTTCGTGGATTTGGTCGAGCAACACGGAAACATCGCGCGCCGGCATCCTTGGGAGACAGCTCGCGCCGATTTCTTCCTGCGACTGTGCGCGGGGGAACAATCGGTGTCGCGGTCGGTCTTGGATGTCGGGGCGGGCGACGCTTGGTTCGCCACCGGTTTTTGCCAGCGCTACCCGCGCGACCACGTGGTCTGCTGGGACGCGGGGTACACGGCTGAGCGCGTGCGCACGTTGCAGGTGGCAACGCCGGAACTGACCTACGTTGCGTCGGCTCCCGAGGGACCGTTCGATCTCGTGCTCCTGCTCGACGTGCTCGAGCATGTGCCAGACGATGCGGCCTTCCTGCGCGACGTGCTGGCGCGTCTGCGCGGCGGCGGCACCGTCATCGTCAGCGTACCAGCGTGGCCCTGGCTGTACGGCCCGCATGACGTTCACTTGGGCCACTGCAGACGCTATTCTCCGGCAGGCGCACGAAGATTGCTGTCCGCAGCGGGGCTCGAGGTCGAGCAGGCAGGGGGACTGTTTCATACGCTGCTGCCCGCCCGCGCCTTGGCCGTGCTGGCCGGTCGGCTTTCACCGCGCAAGGAGACTGACATTGGGCGTCCCGTGGCCGACCTGGGAAACTGGGGCGGTGGGGCGGCCGTCACCCGCGTCCTCGACGGAATCCTGCGCCTTGAAGGGCGTGTCTCACAAAGGCTTGCGGCAGTAGGAGTGGAAATGCCAGGTCTGAGCTGGTGGGCACGATGTCGAAAGCTGTAGTCGTCATTCCTTGCTACCAGGAGGAAAAGCGGCTCAAGCACGAGGCGATCGATGTCTTCTGCGCCCACGACATCTCGGTGCTGTTGGTTGACGATGGTTCCTCCGACGGAACCCTGGCTTTGCTCCGCCAGATCGAGGCGCGGGCGCCGGACAAGATCTCCGTGTTGCCTCTATCGCCGAACCGTGGGAAGGCCGAGGCCGTTCGACTGGGAATCGTCGAGGCGCTCGCCCGAGGGGCCGGTCAGGTGGGCTTCATGGATGCCGACATGGCGACACCTGCCAGCGAAGTGGTTCGCCTGGTTCATGCCCTGGAGGAATCGCCCGTACTGGCCGCAGTCATGGGCTCGCGTATTGCGCGCGCGGGTGCTCGCATCGATCGCAAGCCCAGCCGCCACTACCTCGGTCGCCTTTTCTCGACCTTGGCAAGCCTGGTGTTGGCGCACCCTTTCTACGATACCCAGTGCGGTGCCAAGGTCTTTCGCGCTGGCGCGGCCCTATCCGACGCTGTCGCCTCTCCGTTCTCCTCTCGATGGGCATTCGACGTGGAGCTCATCGGCCGCTTGCTTACCGCCCCAGACCCGGTTCCTTTCGAAGCCTTCTTGGAGCTGCCGCTGGTGGCTTGGCACGACGTGGGTGGTTCCAAACTTAGCGCCACGGACAAGCTGCGCACGACCTATGAACTGGGCCAGATCGCCCGCGCGCTCGCGATTCGGCGCGCCCAGGCCCGGCAGCGAAGAGGCTGCTGATTCCGATGTTCGACTGGGCCTCCTGTCTGCGAGCCACCTGGACGACACGTCTGCGGAACCTCACCGACGCGGGTCTGACTTTTCCGGCGTGGCCCTTGCTCGCCAGCCTGTGTGCGCTCGCCGCAGCTGCCGTATTTCTTCCAGCGGGCACCGCGCGGGCGCTCATCTTCTGGTTGGCCTCGGGTGCGTTTTTGGTGGCGGTCATCTTCGACCGGTTCGGGTGTGTGGAATGGATCGCCTCCGGCCTCATGGCTTCGTTTGTGCTGTTCTCTCTGCTGGGACCGGTGGCCTGGCCGTGGGGACTTCCCCCGCACTGGGCGGTATTGGCGGTCATGGCGGCCGCTCTTGTGCGCGAATGGCGAAGCAAGCCGCGTGTCTTGACCATTCACGCTGGGACCGTGGATCTGGCCGCCGCATGTGTGATGGCGCTCGTCTCGCTTCCGATTGCCATCATATCCAAGCGCAACGGATTCGAGCCAGATGGGGCGTTCGTCGGGAGACACTACTTCGTCGGCGACAGCTACTATTTCTACAGCTTCGCTGAGGCATTTGTGAATGGGCACCACTTGCCGGTCCAAGTTCCATTTGTCGCGGGAGCGCAGAATGCCTACCGCACCTGGCTGCATGCGGGTTTCGGTGGACTGCGTTTGCTGATTGGGGCGCCGTCGCCGGTTGCGGGGATAGTCCTGTTTCCGGTGCTCTTCTTGGCCACGCAGGGGCTGGCGGTGTGGAGTTTCGTTCGCTCCTCTGGCAGCGGAACCTCGGCGCTTTCCGCCACCCTCGCCGGTGCGCTCGCGATCACCCTCTTCATTCTGCGCCCTGATCTATCAATCTATCCGACCACGCAGGGCTTCGCTCTGGGTGCGCTTTTTTTCGTGGGGTGGCTCTGGCGCGGCCCTTCTCCATCGGTCGCGCAGCGGATCCTGTCCCTGGGGGCGGCCCTGGTGGTTGTCATGGGTCATGGATTGACGGGCGCGGCCGCGGTCGCGTTTGTGGGAGCGCGTAGTGCGCAGAGTCTGCTGGCCAAGGACAGCCGGCGATTGGGGGCGTTGTTTTTGGTCGCGTCGACTGGGCTGGGGCTTGCTTTCCTTGTTGTCAATCGTCTGCCCTACCCCGGGACTTCCCATGCGGCCACCTGGTCCTCAATGTCACATGGAGTGTGGGCGTTTCTCGACGGTTGGCCGTTGCTTTTACTCATCATCGCTGGCGCCGCGCTGGCCTGGCGTACGGGGGGAGCGGTGCCGATCGTGTTGCTCGCCATGGGCCTCTTGTTCAGGATTGGCGCCGAACTCCGGGTGGATGCCAGCGAAGCCGATTTCTTTCGAGTGAACGCGGATCGGTTCGTGTTCTTTTCCTGTGCGGCGCTGGCTCTGGCCCTGGTGGGTACCTGCCGCCGCCGGTTGGCATTGGTGATTGTGCTCGTCATGGGAGTGTTTGCGGGTTGGCGAAGTCAGACGGCACCGACTTGGCTCGCTATCGCTGGGCTCGCGACCGGTGAGGCCAGGCGCGTCGAACCGCAAATCTTGCGACTCTTTCAAGAGATTCGCCAGAAGACGCCCGCCAACGCGCGCATCATGACCAATGTCGCGCTGAACGCTCTGCCTGCTTTTACGGGCCGGGTGCAATCCCCAGTGGGACCCAACCTATGGGCAATGGGCATGATCAAACCCAGTCTATTCGAGGCGCGCGTGAAGGACCAGGCGCGGTTTGCCGCAGCTTCTGCTACGGAGAAAATCGCGATCATGGATCGTGGCGAATACAGCCACGCCCTGCTGCGGGCGAATCTGGCTGTCGGCCAGGTTCCCTCCTGGGTCCAGTCCCAATTCCCGGGCGGCTCCGTCGAAGTGCTGTACGCCGATGGAGACTCCGTTCTCCTCGCTCGCCGGCGGTAGTCTCTGTCGTGGGAGTGGCGCCAAGTTCGTGGCCAGCGCACGCCTTGGCCCGGGCAACAGTCCGGTCGTTCCAGTCGCGGCTGACCGCGGTGTGAAATCCGTTGAAGCCGTCGTCGGACAGCACACTTTGACACACGGCAATCGCGCGCGAATCGGCAACCTGCTACGCTGGCCGACGCTGACCGATGGAGGATTCATGATGCGCCCTCTGCCCTTCGCGTATGCCGCCTTGGCACTGGCCGTGTCGGCGAGCCAAAGCGCCCGCGCGGGAGAGCCGCCCACGGCGGCCCACGCGCCCGAATGCGACGTCCGTGATTTGCTGGCGGGTCGGATGCCATCCGCCTACGCAGACATCCGCGGCAACCTCGCGCTGGTCACCGACGGCGCGGTTGCGCCCGAAGGGGCATCGTGGGACGCGCCGGCCGCGGTCAAGCTGGAAAGCCGGGCCGCATCGATCACCTACGATCTGGGCCAGCCGCGCCAGGTGAGCGCGATCTATCTGCAGGCCGATGCCAACGACACCTATAAGATCGCCGGATCGAGCGACGGGCAGCCGGGGAATTTCCGATTGCTGGCCGAGATGGCCAACGTGGTCGAGCACGGGCACGGCCTGCGAGGCCGCGCGGTCCGCATCGAGCCGGCGACGGTGCGCTACCTGCGCATCAGCGACCCCGACGGGGACGGATTCTTTTCCATCGCCGAACTCGCCGCCTACGGCCTCGCCCCCACGCCTTTTCCGCCGACCATGAGCACCGTCGCAGCACCGGCGGCGGCCGCAGCGCAGGCGCCGGAAAAGCCGGTCCCCGTGCAGCCCGCGCCGTCCTCTGTCGACTGGATCCAGATCCTGCTGGGTGCGGCCATCGTGTTGCTGGCCGGAGCGCACATCATCCGTCGCCGGGGCGCGCCGTCGACTTCGCGCGCGGCCGACGAGCGACCCTTTCCCCTTGTCCTGGTGCTGTTCGTGGCCAGCGGATGCGCGGCGCTGATCTACGAGATCGTCTGGTTCCAGATGCTGCAGCTCGTGCTTGGGTCTTCGGCGGTCTCCATCGCGGTGCTGCTGGGAACTTTCATGGGCGGAATGTGCCTGGGCAGCCTGGGGCTGGCGCGCCTGGTTTCGCGCCAGCGACACCCCTTGCGGGTCTACGCCATCCTCGAAATCGCCATTGGCCTGTCCGGGATCCTGATGTTGGGCGCGATCCCACTGGTCGAGGTGGTGTACACGGCAGTGGTCGGGCACGGCATTCCGGGGCTGCTCCTGCGCGGCTTGTTCGCGGCCCTTTGCCTGCTGCCACCCACAATAATGATGGGGGCCACGCTGCCCGCGGTTTCCCGCTGGGTGGAAATGAGCCCGCGCGGCGTCTCGTGGCTGGGGATCTTCTATGGCGGCAACACGCTGGGGGCGGTGTTCGGCTGTTTGCTCGCGGGTTTCTACCTGCTGCGGGTTCACGACATGCACACCGCGACCTTTGTCGCCGTCGCCTTGAACGTGGCGGTGGCCGTTGGCGCTTTGGCCATCGCGCGCGTCCGCGCCGGGAACGAGCCCAGCGAATCCAGCCGCGAGCCTGCGGCCGTTTCCACGCCGACGGCGCCCGTCTGGATCATCTATGTCGCGATCGGCTTGTCGGGGATGAGTGCTCTCGGCGCCGAGGTGATCTGGACGCGGCTTTTCGGGCTGCTCTTGAGCCACACCACGTACACCTTCTCGATCATCCTAGCGGTGTTCCTCGTCGGGATTGGGCTGGGCAGCGGCGTCGGCTCGTTCGTGGCGCGCCGGACGCCCGATGCGCGGCGTGCGCTGGGCCTGGCGCAACTCGCACTGGTTCTGGCCATCGCCTGGGCGTCCTGGAACATCACCAGCGCGCTGCCCTACTGGCCCGTCAATCCTCGGCTGGCGGCCACGCCTTGGAATCAGTTCCAGATCGATTTCGTGCGCTGCCTGTGGGCGATCTTGCCCGCGGCGTGCCTGTGGGGCGCCAGCTTTCCCCTGGCCCTGGCGGCCGTCGCGTCCAAGGGAAGCGACGGCGGCGTCGTGGTAGGTCGAGTCTACGCGGCCAACACTGTGGGCGCGATCATTGGGGCGCTGGGCACCAGCCTGGTGCTGATCGTCACAGTCGGAACCCAGAACAGCGAGCGCATCCTGATCGCGCTATCGGCGGTCGCCGCCGCAATAACTCTGATTCCGGCGCTGGTGCGGGCGGCGCCGCGCTTTGCGACGGGGGACGCGATCAGGACCCTGGCTCTTGCTGCTGTGGCCGTGCTTGTGGGGCGCAACGTGGTCGCGGTTCCCCCCTTGCTGGTGGGGCACGGCCGCTTTTCGGCGGTAGAACGAAATACCAAAGAGACCTTTCTCTACGTTGGAGAAGGCATGAATTCGTCCCCGGCGGTCTCGCGCGACTTGAACGGGATCCTGAGCTACTATAATGCGGGCAAGATCCAGGCGTCCACCTTGCCGCAGGACATGCGCCTGCAACGCATGCTCGGGCATTTGACGACGTTGCTTCCGGCCCAGCCGCGCGAGGTTCTGGTCATTGCTTGCGGTGCCGGTGTGACGGCCGGTGCGGCCAGCATCGATCCGCGCGTCGAGCGATTGACCATCGCGGAAATCGAGCCGCTGGTCCCCAAGGTCGTTGCCCCCTTCTTCGGCGCCTTCAACGACCATGTCGTGGACAATCCCAAGGTTCACGTCGAAGTGGACGACGCTCGCCATTTCTTGACCACAACCAAGCAGAAGTTCGACGCCATCACATCAGATCCGTTCGATCCCTGGGTCAAGGGCGCCGCCAATCTCTACACGCGCGAGTTCTGGGAGCTGGCCAAGCGGCACCTCAATCCAGGCGGGGCGGTGACGGTGTTCGTGCAACTGTACGACAGCGGAATGGCGGCCGTGAAAAGCGAGGTCGCGACGTTCTTTGAAGCCTTCCCCAACGGGACCATCTGGGGCAACACCGTCCAAGGACAGGGCTACGATGTCGTCCTGCTGGGACAAGTCGAGCCCACTCGCATCGACGTTGACGCGCTGGAGAGCCGCTTGCAGAGCCCAGAGTTTGTTCCGCTCGCCCAGTCCTTGCGTCAGATCGGGTTCGATTCAGCCGTGGCGCTGCTGTCCACATATGGGGGCCGCGGTCCTGAGCTTGCACCTTGGCTCAAGGACGCCGAGGTCAATCGCGACGACAACCTGCGCCTGCAGTTCCTGGCTGGATTCGGCATGAACGTCGATCAACGCGCGGAGATTTATCGAGGAATCATCGGGCTCAGGCATTACCCAGAGGATCTGTTCATTGGCTCGCCTGGCAGTTTGAGTATGCTGCGGGCTGCAATTGTTTCGCAATGACGCTGTTGGGTGGCGATTTCGAACGTTCTCACCCGCCTTCGCACCGTATCGGCGGCAGTTGACCCGTTCTGCGGGAGTTGACCCGTTCTATTGAGGACAGTCCCCTACCAAAGTGTAGCACTTGTGTTGCCGAGCTGCAACGCGCAGCGTAGAGAACTCGCCTTTTCGTCCGCGTAATCTTTCACTCTTGGGGAGAAGCCATGAAGTTGATTCAAAAGATCCATTCCTCTATTCTCGCGTTGCTGGTCGGCGTGCCCCTCGCTGTTGGTTGCAGCAGCAGCTCTCCGGGAACTGGAAATACTGCGGGCGTTCAAGCCGGAGTTGCCAGCGTTGGAGGAACCCCGGTCAGCCCGGGTGGTACGACCAGCGCAGCTGGGCAGATGGACACCGGCGGAATCCCCATCCCAACAGCGGGTGACACACGCGGTTCCATCAGCAGCGGTGGCGATACTCTTGCAGGTGGCGCAGGCGCCAGCGGTGGAGACACGGTGGTGGGCGGTTCTTTGGCCGGTGGAACTGTGGCGAAGGGTGGAAGCATCGAGAGCGGTGGAAACACCGCGGGCGGTGGCAGCACGAGCGTGCTAGGCGGCACCACCAAGGCTGGCGGGAGCATAGCCCCGGCCGGGACGACTGCTGCGGGTGGGACCAAGGCGCCTGGCGGGACCACCACTGCCAGCGGTGGCGTCGTGACTGGTGGAACCACCGGCGGAGGCGGCGTGACGGTGTTGCCTCCGCTCACCGGGCGGGTGCGAACCATCATGCCCCTCGACAAGAGTTGGTTGTTCAACAAGGGTGATGCAAGCGGGGCGGATGGAGCGACTTTCGCGGATTCCGCGTGGAAACCAGTGAACCTCCCGCACGACTGGGCCATCGAGGGGCCATTCGATTCAGGCGCCGCGACCACCGGCCGGGGCGCCTATGTTCCGTCGGGAATTGGCTGGTATCGAAATCATTTCACGCTTCCCGCAAGCGTGACATCGGGCCAGCAGGTTTACATTGAGTTCGACGGCGTCATGGGGAACAGCACCGCCTACATCAACGGCACTCAGCTGGGGAATCATCCCTACGGGTACGTGAGTTTCCGCTACGATATGACGAAGAGCATCAAGGTCGGGACGGAGAACGTGATCGCGGTCAAGACCGACACGAGCTCGCAGCCGGCTTCGCGTTTCTACGCGGGCGCTGGCATCTACCGCCACGTCCGCGTCATCGCGACTGATCCGGTTCACATCGATCAGTACGCCACCTATGTCCAGACGCCCACGCCCACAACCACGTCGGCGACCGTTCACGCGACGACCACGGTGGTCAATTCAGGCACGACGTCTCAAAGCGTGGGCGTGCAGGGCACTGTCAGCGACGCCACCGGGACGGCGCTACCAGCGGTGGCGTCGCCTGCTCAGACCATCGCCGCTGGCGCATCGGCCAGCTTCACCTTCGATATTCCTGTCGCGAGCCCCAAACTATGGTCCCTGGAAACACCAAACATGTATCAGCTCCAGACTGTAGTCCAAGTCGGCGGCAAGGCCGTGGATGACGACGTCACCCCGTTCGGGATCCGGGACCTGAAGTTCAGCACGGGCATGACTCTCAACGGAAAGAGCTTGAAGTTCAAAGGCGTCTGCTTGCATCAGGACTACCACGGGCTCGGGCTCGCCGCGCCGGCGCGGGCGATGCAGAGGCGGCTGGCAGCGCTCAAGGCCATCGGAGCAAACGCCATTCGCACGGCCCACGATCCGCCCAGCCCACAGTTCCTCGATCTGTGCGACCGGATGGGCTTCCTCGTCCTCGATGAGTTCACCGACGTCTGGACCGCGCACAAGTACCAAGACACTGGCGACTACGCCACCTACTTCAACAAGGCCTCGACGACCCCGACCGGAATGCCCGCGCTGCCCTCGGCCGCCACCAGCGCAAAGTGGTGGGAGGTGGATTTCACCGGCTGGATCATGCGGGATCGCAACCACCCCAGCGTGGCTCTCTACAGCATGGGGAACGAAATCCACGATTCGATAAACACCCGGACTCCTATCCTTACTGAGATGGTCAAGATCAGTCACGCGCTCGATTCGTCGCGCTATGACACCCAGGCTCTGCTTGACCCTGGCACGTCGGGCGACGTCGGGGGAGCGACGAATACTCTGCTCGATGTATGGGGCACCAATTACAACACCGCCGTTGCCATTTCGGCCGCAGCAGCCACGATTACAAAATCCGGCTTGCTCACCGAGAAGGGCGCCGACACAAGCACCTGGACCAGCGACGTCATGGGCAATGCGGCGCTCACGGGCGAGTTCATTTGGACGGGGGTTGACTATCTGGGCGAGGTGAATGGCGGCTGGCCGAGCATGGGGGGCAACGGGGCGCTGCTGGACGAATTGGGCACTCCCAGGAGTGGCGGTGTGACGTGGTCGGGGTTGTGGGGCGGGACCGTGAAGTCCGTTCCTTCCAGCGGAGCGGCGGCTGGCAAGGTGACGCTCACTGCGGATCACACCACGATAACGAACGACCTGGATGACGTGGCGTTCGTCAAGGCTGCAGTGTCCAGCGACACCGCCGTGACATTCGCCATCACGGGTCCCGGCACCATCATTGCTGTCGACAGCGGGAGCAGTCAGCAGCAGACGTTCCGCGGATTCACGCGCAGTTCCACCGGCGGATTGGCCTTCGCGATCGTTCAGGCGACGGGAACCGGAAGTATCACTGTTACGGCGACAGCGAGTGGGCTCACGGCAGGCACCGCGACCATTACGGTCACCGATGGCCCGTGGGTTCCCTGCTCCGGGACCTGCGACTAGCGCAGTGCGTTCTGTTTGACAAGAGAAGCCGATTCCTGCGACTGACAGGAAGCGGATGGGTGGATTGGCTTTGCCATCGGGCGGAGTCACGAGTTCTCGTCGTTCGCATTCTTGGTGGTCATCGCAAGCGCATGGGAAGCTCGATGCCTTGCGCGCCTAGCGCTGTGAAGTTGGCGACCACGGGTCTCCGGTCCGGGCTTTCGGGCGAGTGGGTGACGTTATCTTTGACATTGCGTCACTCGAAAGGGGATTTTGGGTGGTTGATCGCAATGGGCTGAGCCATCTGACCAGGGACAGCCCACTGCGTTCCTTAGGCAAGGCACCTTTCACTTTTTGGGAGAAGCCATGAAGTTGATCCACAAGACGCATCCCTTTGTCCTCGTGTTGCTCGTCAGCGCACCGCTAGCCGTTGGTTGTAGCAGCAGCAATTCGCCCGGAACCAAACCCACTGCAGGCGTTCAGTCCGGAGGCGCCGGCGCTGGAGGCAGTACCGTCAGCCCGGGCGGTACGACCAGCGCAGGCGGACAGATGGATACAGGTGGAATCACCAATCCTTCTGGAGGCGATACCGGCGGTTCCACCAGCAATGGCGGCAATACTGTCGCAGGTGGCGCTGGCGCCAGCGGAGGAGAGACCGTTGTGGGTGGCTCGGTGGCCGGCGGGAACACCGTGGCGGGTGGAAATACTGTTGCCGGCGGAAACACGAGCGTGGTAGGCGGCACCACCAAGGCTGGCGGGAGCACCGCTCCGGGCGGGAACACAGCTCCAGGTGGAACCAAAGCCCCTGGCGGGACCACGACCGCCACTGGTGGCAGCACCGTCACGGGCGGTAGCACTGGCGCGGCAGGAGGCGCGACCCCCCTTCCTCCGGTCAAGGATCGGGTGCGAACGATCATGCCCCTGGACCTGAACTGGCTGTTCAACAAGGGTGATACGACCGGGGCGGAGGCAACGGCTTTCGCGGATACCGCGTGGACCCCGGTGGTCCTCCCGCACGATTGGGCGGTCGAGGGGCCGTTTGCTCAGACCAACCCGACCACAGGACGCGGCGGCTTTGCGCCGTCGGGGGTCGGCTGGTACCGGAACCATTTCAGTCTTCCCGCAACCGTGACCGCGGGCAAGCAGGTCTACGTTGAATTCGATGGCGTCATGGGAAACAGCACCGTCTACGTCAACGGCACCCAGATCGGGAATCACCCCTACGGCTACGTGAGTTTCCGCTACGACATCACGAAGAGCATCAACTTCACCGGGGCAAACGTGATCGCGGTCAAGACCGACACCAGCATCCAGCCTGCTTCGCGCTTCTATGCTGGGGCTGGCATTTACCGCCGCGCGCGCGTTCTTGCGACTGATCCGGTGCACGTCGATCAGTACGCCACATTCGTCAATGCGCCCAGCCCGACGGCCGCGTCGGCAACTGTCAACGTCACAACCTCGGTGGTCAATTCGGGCACGACATCTCAAAGCGTGAGCGTTTCGGGCGTCGTGAGCGACGCCAGCGGGACAGCACTCCCGGCTGTCTCGGCGGCTGCCCAGACCATTGCTGCAGGTGCTTCGGCCACCTTCACATTCAGTGTGCCTGTCACGAGCCCCAAGCTATGGGATCTGGCCACTCCGAACATGTATCAACTTGTCACCAAGGTCATGGAGGGCACCACCGCTGTGGACGACGACGTGACCCCGTTCGGCATTCGAGACCTCAAGTACAGCACGGGCATGACCCTCAACGGCAAGACTGTCCATTTTCAGGGTGTTGCCAACCATCAGGACTATCACGGGCTTGGGCTGGGGGCGCCGGCGCGAGCCATGCAAAGGCGGATCGCGCAGCTCAAGGCCATCGGGGTGAACGCCATCCGCACAGCCCACGATCCGCCGAGCCCGGAATTCCTCGACCTGACCGACCGGATGGGCGTGCTGGTTCTGGATGAATTCACCGACGTCTGGGCCGCACACAAGTACACAGACAACGGCGATTACGCGCTCTACTTCAACAAGGCCTCCACGACGCCGACCGGAATGCCCCCGCTGCCCGCTGCCGCCACGGGCAAGACTTGGTGGGAGGTCGATTTCACCGGCTTCATCATGCGAGATCGCAACCACCCCAGCATCGCCATCTACAGCACGGGAAACGAGATCCACGATTCGATGACGTCGCGAACTCCCATTCTCACCGAGATGATCAAGATCGCACACGCGCTCGATACCTCCCACCTCGTCACCCAGGCCTTGCTCGATCCGCAAAATGGCGATGTCGGCGGACCAACCAACAGCCTGCTCGACGTCTGGGGCAACAACTACAACACAGCGGCCTGCCTCCAGGCCGAAGCAAACGTGGCCACCAAGTCCGGTGTGTTGACCGAGATGGGCGAAGAAACCAGCACCTGGAATTTGGTGACCGGCAACCCGGGGCTCACGGGCGAGTTCATGTGGACGGGCGTGGATTACATGGGCGAGATCACCAGCACGACCGGGTGGCCCAGCATCGGTGGCACCGGGGCGCTCATGGACGAACTGGGAGCAGTGAGGCCTACTGGCTACACCTGGTCGGGCATATGGGGTGGACCCACGAAGTCGGCTCCGCCCAGTGGAGCGGCGGCGGGCAAGATCGTGCTCACGCCGGACCACACCAGCATACTGAACGATGTGGATGACGTCTCGTTCGTCAAGGCCGTGGTGTCCACTGACACCTCCATCACCTTCTCCATCTCGGGCCCTGGAAGAATCATGGCCGTGGACAGCGGCAGCCAGAAGCAGGAAACCTTCCGCGGAAACGTTCGCAGCACCTCCGGCGGCGCGGCCTACGCCATCGTTCAGGCGACCGGCGCCGGAACCATCACCGTGACCGCCAAGGCGACCGGGCTCACGGACGGCACAGCGACCATCACGGCCACTGAGGGTACCTGGGTCCCCTGCTCAGGGACCTGCGACTAGCACCGAGCATACTGTTTGACCAAACGGCCGCTTCTTGCCACCGCGCAGGAAGCGGCCTTTTAGCGTCTTACCGAAAGCCTGAGAACCGTGATCGAGCGGGCGGGCAGGGTCCGGGTGAAATGCGTCCCCATCCCGGTCCATACCGACTCCACTGGGGCGACCTGCCGGGGATGCTCGAATGAATTCTCGGCGTTGCCGTCCCGGGCGGTCATCACGATGGCCCGGCCTTTGGGTGCGACCGACTTCAAGCCCTTCAGCTCGAACGTGGTCTTGCGCGCCACCGTCCCGGCGTTGACCAGCTTGAGGATGATCTCCTGGCCATCCTGGGTGCGACTGGCCACCGCGTAAAGCCGTGGCGGGCTGGGACGGTTCACTTCCTGAGTCAGCTTCCCATCGAGGTAACAGCGGATGCGCGCGCCCGCGAGCTCGATGCGGATGTTGTACCAACGGCCAATCTCGACCTTGCCCGGCACTTTGGGTTCGCCGAAGATTCCTTGCAGCCCGATGCGGACATTGCCCCAGCCCCCAATGTTCCACACCCTTTGCTGGCCTTCCTCGTCGGCTTGGAACTGGACTTGGAATCCGTCGAAGCCGCCCAGCTTGCGCGCCTGCACCTGGAAAATGCCGTCGCCCCAGTTGCTGTCAGCGATCTGGGCCAGTTCGAAGGCATCTTCCTTGCCGGTCTGGCGCAGAACCCCGTCTGCGACCGCCCATTGCCCCTCGAAGGGTTTCCAACCCTTCATTCCCTGCGCAAAGTCACTCTTGAAGACCACGGTTCCATCCGCGGCCGTGAATGAAATGTCCTTGTATTCGACCTGCGTGTCGCCCCAGGTGCCAACACCGAACCTGCCTTTGGGTGATTCGAAGGGGATCTCCGGCTGATCCAGGTCGCTGGGGCAAACGACATCGCCGCGGTTGGGGGCGAACATGGTTTGCAGATAGTACGAAGGCGTTCCGTAGCTGCGGCTCTGGTCGAAGACGATCGCGTTCGGGGTCCAGGCTTTCCAGGCCGGGTGGGCCAGCAGCGGGGCGTAGGAGGCCATCACCACATGGTCGCCGTTGGCTTCCAGTCCGCTCAGAAATGCCGCCTCACCCAGCGCAGCCGAGAGGTTTCCGTTGCCGGCTCCGTTGTTGACTGCGTATTCGCCCACATAGACCAGCGGAGCATTGCGGTCGACGCGCTGGTAGTGGTCCGCCATGCCCAGAAAGCCCACGGCATCGAGGTAGTAGTGCTCGTCTTGGATTTCCACCGGCCGGGTCTTGGGGATGTCGTCGTTCCACAAATTGGCGACCAGGTGCAGGTCTGGGTATTTGTCCTTCAGGGCATCATGGAATAGAGCGTAGCGCTCGGCGTATGCGGGCCCGCCGTTCTCATTGCCGATTTCCATGTAGTTCAGCTTGAACGGGGCCGGATGCCCGGCAGCGGCCCGCAGCCCGCCCCACTTGCTGTCCACTGGGCCGCGGGCGTATTCCATGAGGTCGAGTGCGTCCTGTACCCACTCCTTCATTTGATTCATGGGCACCGCGTAGTCGTGGCCCATGCCGCAATTGATCACGTAGACGGGCTCGGCGCCCAGATCCTCGCACCATTGCAAGAACTCGTGGACACCGAAGGCTCCTGACGTCTGGTAGCCCCAACGGTTCGAAATCCCGCGGCGTTGTGCCGGCTCGCCAATCGAGTCTTTCCATCGCGGGGCATTGGCTCGGTCCAGGCCCTCGACAAAGCATCCCCCAGGAAAACGGACAAAGGCCGGCTTCAGAACCGCGATCATTTCTGCCAGATCCCGCCGCAGGCCGTGCCCTTTCCAGGTCGCAGCCGGCATCAGAGAGAGCTGGTCGATCCAGACTTTTCCCACGCCCCGGCCCACGAGGACAAGCCTGCCAGAGAAATCCGTGGCCGAAGGGTTCAGCGTCACTGCAACTCTTTCCCAGGCGCTGCTGGGCGCCAGCAAAGAGGCTTTCGCGAGCACCTTCCCGCCCTGCCCCAGCAAGCGGACTTCCAGCGGGCAATCCCCTCGCTGGTATAGTGAGAAGCGCAGGGCTTCGCCTTTGCGAAATGCCATTCCGCCCACGTAGTGGTCCTTGTCGCGGCTGAAACCGTCCTGGGCCACGCTGGCGTCGGGATGGGCGAACTCCAGGCACAGCGAGGTGGGATTTCGGCTGTCTAGGGGGTGGTTCCTGTCCAGGCTGGCTTTCACCGCGCCAGAGACTTTCCAATTCGCGGGCTCCTGGCGGTCGTCTTCGAAAGAGCGGTTCTGGATCATCTCGGCCCACAGGCCGCCTTCCCCGGCCCGGTTGATCTCTTCAAAGAAGATGCCATACAGGAGCGGGCTGATCCTCGGACCTTCCTGGTCCGCGTGGACCGTCAGGCGAGCGACCTTGGCATGGTCGGGCTGCGCCGTTGCCGAAACGGAGATAGCCAGCAAGCCGAGCAGTCCCGCCAGCAGAATGGGCCTTCGCATCGAACTTTTCGCCATGGCGGCGTTTCTAGCACTCCTGCCACATCAGGTGACTTGACTCGGCGATGAGAAGGGCAGTCGTGGATCTGCGTCATAGCGGCGCCAGCGCCCAGCGTTCGTTTGGCGTCATAGCGAACGATAGGTACACTCATGGATATCCGTTTGGGCTCGCGGGGGACTTTGGCCGGGCGACCGCGTTGGGATTTCTTGACCTTTTTTGGGGGGGCGGCGCTACTGAATGCTTGAGTACTGGATATTGATCGACCACTGGAGGAGCTTCATGAAAGACCTTTCCGTTCGACAGGTCGCCTTGGGAATTTCGCTGCTCGTAGCTTGTGGCGGCATCGGATGCGGAGAAAACGGCCAACAGGCGGGCAACGGTGGCGCCGAGAGCACCGCGGGGCGCTCTGGCGCGGCGGGAGCAGTGACCTCCGGTGGTGTGGTTCACAATGGTGGCACCACGGCCGCTGCGGGAACCGTCGAGAGTGGCGGCAGCACCGACCAAGGCGGAGCAGGTGGCGAGACAGGCGTAGGTGGCGCAGGTGGCGTCGCGACCTCAGCTGACACCGGCGGCATTAAGGATACCGGCGGCATCGCAAGCTCAGGTGGAACGACAACATCAGGCGGCAGCGCGAGCTCGGGCGGCAGTACCAACGCGACTGGCAGCAAAGCTTCGGGCGGCGTGGGCGGGGTGGCAACCTCGGGCGGCACCGGCGGCGTTGCAAGCTCGGGTGGCAGCAAGGCATCGGGCGGCGCTGGCGGCGTGGCAACCTCGGGCGGCACCGGCGGCGGCGCGAGTTCGGGTGGCAGCAAGGCATCGGGCGGCGCTGGCGGCGTGGCAACCTCGGGTGGCGCTGGTGGCTCCAAGGCTTCGGGCGGCTCGGGAGGCGTCGCAGTTTCTGGCGGCGCGGGTGCCGTTGCCGGCAACACTGGCGGCGGCGGAGGATCGGTCAGCTCTCTGCCGTGGCTCAAGGTGGTAGGGAACCAACTTCAGGATCCAAGCGGCAAGCTGGTGATCCTAAGGGGTGTCTCGATTGAAGGCCTCACTCAACAGATGGCGACTGGGCTCAAAGTCAACGGCCTGCTCGACAAGATCACAAACAAGAACGACGTCGATGCAGCTTCAACAGGTGCGCCAGGTTCTCCAGGTTGGTACACAAAGATCGTGCGTCTGCCCGCTGATCCGCCTGGGACGGATGACACGTACGTGAACAATACCCTCAAACCTGCTGTGGACTACGCCACCAAGCTAGGCCTCTACGCCATAGTTGATCTGCACTACATCTCCAACCCGTACAACAACGTTACCAATGTCAACAACTTCTGGACCAAGATTGCGCCGATGTTCAAAACCTACTCCAACGTGTTCTACGAGGTGTTCAACGAGTCGAGTGTGATGGATTCCTGGGCGACGTACAAACCCACGATGCAAGCCTGGGTCAATCTCATTCGGGGTTTCGCACCCCAGAACATTATTATTGCGGGCAGCCCCGCCTGGGACCAGACAATGGGCGCTGCGGCCACCAGTCCACTCACCGGAGGCAACATCATCTATTCGGTCCACATGTACGAACAACACTACAACAAGGGGGTCGGCGGAAATGTTACGCAGGTGAATACTGCCGCGAAGGGCGTCCCCCTCATCATGACGGAGTGGGGCTTCTGCGGATCCGTGTCACCGGCCTGCACAGGCCAGCCGGGGAGGGGTCAGAATATCATCAGCTACTATGGAACTTCCATGTTGAACTGGCTCGAAGGCCTGGGCGGAAGCTGGACCGGCTGGTGCGCATCGAACAGTTGGCTTCCGGATATGTTCACCGGCAACGACTGGACGCTTCGGACGGGACAGGACGAAATGGGGGCTTTCGTCAAGGACTGGATGTACACGAAGAAGGATCAGAACTCGGTCAACTGAACACGCCTGCCCAGTGCGTCTGAGTTCGAGCGGATTTGACCCTCAATCAAGCCTTCGTGCTCTTGCCCATCCTGGTCGGGCTGAGCTCTTGCGTGGCCTGCAGCCGAGGCCCGAGACAGGCGGAACCATCTACGGCGAGCGGAATTGCGGGCGTGGCGGCTCCTCGCCTTCAGCTGGCATCACCGCCCTATGAAATGGGCCCGGTCGTGCAGGATGAATCCGTACGCCGAGTCTTCACTGTGTCCAATGCCGGGACGCTGCCTCTGGAAATCGGCGCGATTGATGGCAGCCGGTTTTGCTCTGCCAGCCTGCAGCCAATGACCATCGCGCCGGGTGCCAGCGGCCAACTTGAGGTGATCTGTCGCTCGGACCTCTACGGGCCAATGCGAGAGTTCATCCTGATTCACAGCAACGATCCGCAGGCGGACAGGCTACCCGTCGAACTGGTGGCGAATGTGACGCCGCTGCTGGCCTTCGACGCGCCAGTGATCAATCTGCAGATGCCCTTTGGCGAGCAGCGGTGGCAGGAACTCAGGCTGGTGGGAACCTTGCTCGACCAAGCCACCATCGAGCTCAAGAAATCGGGTTGGGCAGAAGACTCAGGCGTCGACTTTCCGCCCCGGCAGCCGGGATCTCCAGCGATTTTGTATGTTCGCTGCCACGGCCAGAAGGCGGGAATGCACGCGGGCAACATCACGGTCACGACGGGCTTGGCACGGCCCAAGGAAATCGCGATTCCCTATGCTTGCAAGGTGGCGGGCACGCTGGAGGTCTCGCCCACCAACCCCTATTTCAACCTCAAGCTGCCAGGGCCCAAGCTGGTGTCGATAGAAGTTCGCAGCTCGCAGCCGGGTTTCCAGGTGCACGGGGCGCGCGTGTTGGAGGGACCGTTCGTTGCGTCGGTGGAGGGACCTGTCGGTGACAACGTTTTCCGCGTGCAGGTGAGAGTGCTGGAAGACCGCGTGGCTGACGACAGCCGAGCCTCACAGGGCAAGCTGCTCATCCTGAGCAACGATCGAACCGAGCCCAAGAAGGAGATTCCACTCTTCGGATTCGGCAAGCTGAACGGCGCGAAGGGGGAAAACTCGGCGCCGTGATCGCTCTGGCTACTCCTTGGGCAAGCCCTAGTAGATCTCGATTTCCGCCAAGTGGAAGAAGTTGGGCGGCGTGTTCAGGAGACGAACGTAGCGGCCCTCGGCCTGCAGGCCTTTGGCGGTCCATTTGTCGGAGACATCCTGCCATTGCCGCAAGAACGTGAACTTCTGGTTGTCCTTGCTGACTTCCAACCTAAGCGGCACGGCCCGCTCCTGGCAGCAATCGGATCGGTTGTACACGACGACTTTGTCGAACTTGCGAACCGCCCCAAGGTCGATCACGACCCATTGCTGGCCGTTGGACTCGGTGTGGAAACCGAGGTTGTCGCGGTCCCCATCGACCAGCAGGCGGTGATCGGTTCCCTCCGTGGCGAACTGACTGCTGACGGTGACTGGCCGATGAAACGCGAGGTTGGGTTTCCCGTACTTCTTGTCGAGCCAGGCGCCCACGACGCCGAACAACCCGGCCAGCAGCAAGACGGCAACCGTCACGCGCAACCACCGCGCGAAAAGTGCCGACCCGAGGTGCCCGGCCTCGCATTCAAGCGGCGCGGACAATCCAACGGCCAGGCCGTGCAGGGCGATGGCAAACGACTCTCGATCTTCCTCGGTCAGTCTCGCCAGGGTGGCGTCTCGCCCTGGTCCGAGCAAAGATTTCAGCGTCGAGGCCTGCGCGGCGGTCAGTTTGGCGAACTCTCGTCCGACCGCTGCGATCTGCAGGGCGCGAGCCCAATCGGCATCGCCCAGTTGACCTGGGCCGGGCAGCGCGCCCTCATGTTCCAAGTGTGCGCGAATCAGCAAACTGATTTGCTCGCCGTCGAGCAGAACCAACGCCAGGTTGCTCTTGCCAGTGGTCTCGAAGACGTCGCCGCAAAGCTGGCGCGCGACATCGAACCACGCGAATCCAGGCCTGTCGGGACCGAAGGTCTTCTCGCGCGCCTCGGCCACGCGCGGTCCCATCCACAAGAGTCTGCTCAACCAATTGGGGGGCCGTTTCGCTGACTCTTGGTGCGCCACCGCGTCTTGGAAATTCCCGATTTCGTCAGTCATGGCAAGTCTTTCATGCTCAGAACGGTTGAATGACTCAAAGAGCCTTGTGCCGAACTACGGACTGAATTCCGGAGCGGCAACATCGACTATTGTGAACGTGGAGTCTCCGTACAATACGTTTGTTTCGTAATCCTTTGGCATGTCAACCAGCGTTCGGACCCACTCAGCCGCCTGGGCCGACGTGCTTGCGATCGTGAGATTGTGACTTCGATAGTAGAAGGTGGATACCGCTGAAAACCCCCGCTTGACCGCCAATTGGAGCAGGCGGTGCCCTTGCCACGCGTCTGAGGCCTCGCGGTCGAGCGTGTAACCGAAGCCGGACATAGCCGGCACGTTGAGCCCATAGCTGACAATGCCGTCATCGAATTCCAAGATCTTTGGGACGTGGCCGTGAAACGCTTCGCGTACGCGCGGGGCAATGTTGAGGCAGAAGTCCGCGAAACCCTCATGGTAGCGCAGCTGCCGATGGTATCGAGCAAACCCCAGCAGAACCAGCACGACGAGGCTGGCGGCGGCAAGAGTGCTCACAAGCTGAGGTAAGGATCCAGCAAGAACGTGGCGCCAACGATTGACTAGGGCGGCCAACAGCGAGAGCAGGTTGAGCGAAATGGCAAGAGTCGTGACAGGGAAATACCAATGGCCAACGCCGTACACGAATAGAATATTGTAGAGATCAAGGAGGACGAAGCCCGGCGCCATCATCACAAGAAAGCGGTCAAGACGGGTGGCAAAGGCGCGCAATTCCACGGCGAATCCTTGACTGAGGAATCGCAAGCGCACGACGACCAACAGGTAAATGAAGGTCGCTAGCAGCGAAAGCGCCGGAGGAGCCCAACGGTAGAGCGAGGGTAGCGCATGGCGACCCAGAGGGTGTTTGAGGTATTCCGCAATGTCACCGATGGCTTCGGCACGCGGGAAGGGAAACGTGCTTTTGGTTACGCCGCTGACAGGAATGGCCGATCCTGCATAAAGCTTGTTGCACAACAAGAAGATCGAGAGGGAGCTGACGAAGGTTGCCATGGCTGCCCACGCAAAGGGACGGCGCGGTTTGTACTGAGTGGCTTGTGCGAACCAGTAGCAGAGAGGAACGACAGCCAGGGCGGCGTGGTCGAGACGGGCCAAGGTGACGAAGACAAGTGCGGCGGCGCAACGCACTCCGGCCTTCGCATCCACGCACTTGCTGTAGCGGACGAAGGTCCAAGCCAGCACCGCAAAGGCGAAGATGGTAAGCCCACTCTCCATGCCGTTGGCGAATGAGTACAGTGTTCCATAGAGTGGCAAGGGGCCTTCGCCGCCGCCAGCGCGTGCAATCACGTCGGGGTCAATGGCCCATTGCGGGAGGACCAGTAGCGCATAGAGGCCGAAGGGCAGGCCCACGAATAGAAAGGGAACGGCGCGCGATGCGCGGAGAAGCGTTTGGCCAATTATCCATACTGCAGCCACGAGGAGGGCAAGGCTCGTGAGGATGGTAACTAGCAGGGCGCTGCTTGGATGATGCAAGAGATTAGCCGAGCCGTAGCAGGCGGCAACAATGAACTGCCAAAGCGGGTGAAATCCATTGGTAGGATGGACGCCGTCCATAGATACCGAGCCGTGAAGAGCTATGTTGCGCGCAACAGACAGGTAGTAGAAGGTGTCGGCCGCTGCATATCCGAAGGGGCGTCGCACAGGATCATAGGAGAGATCCGCCAGCGCCGGCAGAGCAAGAAGCAGGCAGGTAGCGAAGATGATGCACACGGACCCGACGCGACGCTGGCTAGTCTTGTCGGATGCGCTCGAATCTGCCGGCGAGGATGGGCCGAGCATCGGAATTTCCTAGTCGACAGCGAGAATGCTGTCAATGTGGGAACCAGCGAGGTTCGTGGGCTTCCGTCCAGAATCGCTGAGCAAGGGTCATTCCTTGGGCTCGAGACTCAGCCTGCGACCCGTGGGCGACAAGAAGGCGGGCTTGACCATTCCCATGCGTGCCAGGCGGCACTGCAGCGCGGTTTGCAGCACGCCAAGGCCATAGTTGATGCTGCGGCGGAACCCGATGGAGGACGCTTCTTCGAAATACAGCGTGGGACAGGTAACCTCGGCAATGCGGAAACCGAAGTACGCGGCTTGCACCAGCATCTGGTTGTCGAACACGAAGTCGTCGGCATTTTCTTCCAGGGGAAGGGTGGTGAGGACTTTGCGGGAAAAGGCCCGGTATCCCGTGTGATACTCAGAGAGTTTCTCCTTGATGAGAAGATTCTCCGCGGCGGTCAGAATGCGATTGGCGAGGTACTTGTAGCGAGGCATTCCTCCCTGCAGGGCGCGTCCGCCCAGAATGCGCGAGCCCAGGGCGACGTCATAGAGCCCGCTCGACACACAATGGGCGAGGGCCGGCACGAGCTTGGGCGTGTACTGATAGTCAGGGTGAACCATGACCACGATGTCGGCGCCACGCTGGAGGGCCGCGGCATAGCAAGTCTTCTGGTTGCCGCCATACCCGCGGTTCTGCGGGTGAACGATGGTGTGCAAGCCCAGTCGCCGTGCTACGTCGGAGGTGCGATCCGAGGAGCGGTCGTCCACCACAATGATCTCGTCGACCATGTTGGGTATCTCGGCTGCCGTGCGTTCGATGGTTTGCTCGGCGTTGTAGGCCGGCATCACGACAATGATTCTCTTTCCGTCAATCACTGAGGAACCTCTCTGGACGATAGATCCTGTCTACACTGCATTTTCGCCTGAAGGCGAGGGGTTTCTACCGCATAAGCCGCGTCTTGGGGGTAGTCTTGGGTCCATGGATTTACGCCGCGCCCGTGGTGCGCAATCCATCTTCGCCCAGTTGGGGCCCACCAACACCGGGAAGACCCACCGCGCCGTAGAGCGCATGCTGCAGCACCAGACCGGGATGATCGGGCTGCCCCTTCGCCTGCTGGCGCGCGAGGTATACGACCGGGTGACCGCGCGAGTCGGCGAGGGCGCGGTGGCTTTGGTGACCGGGGAAGAAAAGCGCATTCCACCGCGGCCGCGCTACTGGGTTTGCACGGTCGAGGCCATGCCCGCCGAGCGCGAGGTGGATTTTGTCGCGGTCGACGAGATCCAGCTGTGTGGCCACGGTGAGCGCGGTCATGTGTTTACGGATCGTCTCCTGCACTGGCGAGGTCGCGAAGAGACCTGGTTTCTGGGCGCCGACACCATGCGGCCCATGGTGGAGCGCTTGGTGCCCGCGGCGGTCGTGGATCGGCGGCCGCGTCTTTCGCGCCTGCAAGGCACGGGCGCCCTGCCGTTGCGCGGCCTTCCTCCGCGCACGGCCGTGGTGGCCTTCTCGGCTGGTGCGGTGTACGGGCTGGCGGAGCGGCTGCGCGTGCGGCGGGGTGGCGCCGCGGTGGTGCTGGGCGCGCTGTCGCCACGTGCGCGCAATGCCCAGGTGGCCCTGTACCAGTCGGGCGAGGTGGACTACCTGGTGGCCACCGACGCCATCGGGATGGGCCTGAACATGGACGTGGATTGCGTGGCCTTTGCCGAGCTGTGCAAGTTCGACGGCCGGCAGATGCGCGAACTGGAGGACGCGGAGTTGGCCCAGATCGCCGGGCGCGCTGGCCGGCACCACAACAACGGTCGCTTTGCCACGCTGGCGCCGCTGCCGCCGCTGCCGGCTGCGGTCAGCCAGGCTATCGAAGACCATCGCTTCCCGGTTCAGAAACGCATTCTGTGGCGCAGCCGCGATCTCGATACCCGTTCGCTGGATGCGCTGATGGCGTCTTTGCAGCAGCGTCCGCCTGCCGCCTGCCTCGAACTTCAGGACGGGGCAGAAGACGCGCGCGCCCTTGTGCGCCTGGCCCAGGACAGCGAGGTCACAGCCCGCGCCCGCGACGCCGAAAGTATCGGCCTTCTGTGGGAGGTTTGCCAGATCTCCGACTATCGCCAGTTGCAGCTCGACGACCACTTCCAACTTCTGCGCGCGGTGTTCTTGCAACTACGGGGACCACGGCAACGCTTGGCCGACGACTGGATCCGACGCCATGTCGACCACTTGGACAACGCGCACGGTGACATCGACACCTTGCTGGCACGCATGGCCTTCATCCGGACGTGGACGTACATCACTCACCACACGCGCTGGGTGGACGACGCCCGGGCGTGGCAGGAACGCGCGCGGGCCATCGAGGATCGCTTGAGCGATGCCCTGCACGCGCAGCTGGTGGCACGCTTCGTGGATCCCACTTCCCGGCGCAGTCGCTCTCGTGGCACGCGAGGAGGATCGCTGGGCGAGCAGCTCCGCGCGGCCGTCCCGGTGTCCGAAGCACGCGAAGGGGACACGGATCAAGGCGCAGCGGTCGCGCGCTGGATCGAGGGGCTGGTGGAGGCTGCTCACGAGCGCTTCCGGCTCGACGAGGCCGGCCGTCTCTTGGACGGCGATCGGGCGCTGGCGCGATTGACAGCCGGCGTGGATCGCTTGCGGCCGGAGATCACGCTGCTCTTGGATGATTTGGGCGCCGGTCAGCGCTTGCGTCTGCAGCGGCGACTTCTGGCGTGGACCCGCGATTGGGTGGCGCACCTGCTGGCACCCTTGCGGGATGAACGATTGGCCAGCCTGGGACCTGCGGGCCGCGGTCTTGTGTATCAGCTGGAACAGGGATTGGGCACGGTTCCGGTTGCGCGCGCGCACGACCAAGTCCGCGAGCTGCCATCGCACGACCGCGGCGTTCTGGGACGCGCGGGTGTGCGCGTGGGTCGCCATGTGGTGTTTTCAGCCAAGCTGCTGCAGCCCTGGGCGTTGCGCGAACGCACCCTGCTTTGCCAGGCCGAGATCGGTTGGCGACTCGATCAACCGA
>Ga0265330_10000367_pt1 | contig 31833 bp, 17 predicted proteins | sample 41919metaG_FD_202083 | JGI IMG/M metagenome (GOLD analysis project Ga0265330, IMG submission 202083) | Rhizosphere microbial communities from Carex aquatilis grown in University of Washington, Seatle, WA, United States - 4-19-19 metaG | ecosystem: Host-associated > Plants > Roots > Rhizosphere...
AACATCCTCAACAATCATTGCGACCGCGTCCGGATGGCGAACATCGCGCAAACCGTCAATGTGCTTCAGGCGATGATTCTTACCAGGGGAGAGAAGATCGTTCTTACGCCCACTTATTACGTGTTCGATCTGTTCAAAGTCCATCAGAACGCTCTGTGGGTGAAGACGAGAATAAACTCTCCTGATTATGTATTTGGTGAAGAGAAGCTTCCGGCGGTGAATTGTTCAGCATCGGTCGACAACAAAGGTACCATGCATATCTCGTTCTGCAATATCGACCCAAAATCGCAGCAACGAGTCGCATGCACATTGGAAAAATTTTCCCCCAAAAAGGCGTCAGCGCAAATTCTTTCCGCGAAAGCAATGAACGCTCGTAACACTTTCGACGCGCCGGATGCCGTTGTGCCGCGGGAATTTTCAGAGTTCAGGCTTGCGAACAAAGGTTTGGAGGTTACGCTTCCGCCGATGTCGGTTGTGGTGCTTGAAGTGGAAGGGACGGTCGAATTGAGTCCCGGCATCGAGCTCAAGAACCCTAAGCCGGGAGTTGCGTACGATTATTACGAAGGCAGCTGGGAAAGGCTTCCGGTTTTCGACTCTCTGTCTCCGAAGCGGTCGAACGCTATTGAACAGTTTGTAATTCCCCAAAATAACTCCGGGGAAGGTTTTGCGGTTCAATATAAGGGTTACATTAAAGTTCCGTCGGATGGTTTGTACACGTTCTCCCTTACTTCCGATGACGGTGCCGATCTATTGATCGACAAGAGTCTTGTTGTCGACAACGACGGCCGCCATGCCGCGCAGGAACAATCGGGTGAGGTTGTGCTGAGAGCCGGTTTTCATGAAATACATGTGCGGTTCTTTCAAGCGTCGGGAGGCAAAACGCTTGAAGCACGCATTGAAGGACCGGGTCTGCCAAAACAAATTATCCCAATAGAGATGTTGTTTCACTAATATGCCATAGAGGCTTGAACGAGAACACGATATGAGCCGCAAGGACTCCAAGGCGCAAAGAAATGAAGTGAATTCGTTTCATGCTTCTGAAATGACACTAACGATACGCCGATACGTGCTGCAATGATGATGAAAATAAAACGAGGAATGCTTCTCCAGTGTGCGGTGTGGCTTATCGTCATGCTGCAATTTGACGCTTGCTCGGTTGTCCCAACAAAACATGAAGCAGAAAGCACCGGGATCATTGATTCCGATGATCCCGAAATCCAATATGTCGGACGATTCGACTTTACTAACCCTAAGAAAGTCGTATTTGATTGGGCCGGGGTTTCTGTTAGGGCGAGATTTGAGGGAACAAGCTGCTCAGTTCGGTTGGACGACGGCAAGAACGAGTACGCCGTTATCGTTGACAATCACGCTCCACGCCTGCTGATCACGGACTCGACAACGACACGCTATATTGTCGCATCGGAATTATCCGATTCAATTCCCCATACCGTCGTGATCCAAAAAAGGACGGAACCTCTCGTCGGCAAAGGGGCGTTTATGGGATTTGTTCTCGACAAAGGAAGAAAACTCTTGCCGCCGGACAAACGGCCGGATCGCCGGATTGAATTTATCGGCAATTCCATAACTTCCGGCTACGGGGTTGAAGGAGATAGTGCAGATTGTCATTTCACTCCTCAAACAGAAAATGCGTGTATGTCGTATGCCGGATTGACCGCGAGATCGTTGGACGCCGAATATTCTTTGATCTCCTATTCGGGGAGAGGTGTCGTTCGTAATTACGGCGACAGCAACAGAACATCGCCGAATCCGATGCCCGCACTTTATGACCGCACCTGCTTTTTTGATTCAGCACTGAAATGGAATTTCGCCCGATGGATTCCGCAAGCGGTGGTGATCAATCTCGGTACGAATGATTTTTCAACCCGGCCCTATCCCGATTCGGTCGTGTTTCAGAATGCCTATGCACGATTGATTGAGCGAGTGCGGTCGCTCTATTCCGGTGTGACTATTTTCTGCATTTCGGGACCGATGATTGGGGATCCGTGCACAGGCTATGTCAAAAAGGTCGTTGAAGAGCAGCAAAAACTGAAGGGAAGGTTTCGAGACGTTTTTTTTATTGAGGTCAACCGAAGCGTGATGACCGATGCGGATTGGGGATGCGACCATCATCCCAATGTTCAAGGGATGGAAAAAATGGCAGAGGTCATTATACCGGCCGTACGGCTCAGGATGAATTGGTGAATCGAGGTACCACTTGAACCATGGTGACCGGGTATCATCATCGGAGCTTGTCGAGAAGAGAATCACGGCACAAAGCAGGACAAACCTCGGCATGTTGTTGGTAAGAAGAGTCTAGAACCTATCTCAAAAATGGTCTTGCGTTGGCCCTTCTGCCGAAGCCATGCCTTCGGGAGAAGGATCAAGTGACATGTTTTTGAGATAGGTTCTAGTTAGAACAATTCAAATATCATTTATTAAAGGTGAGTATAAAATCATGAAGAAAATTATTGTTGCCGGTGCCGGCGGGTTTATCGGCGGTCATTTAACTAGAGCATTGAACGCTATGGGGCATACAGTGCGCGCAGTGGATATCAAACCGCTGAACAAATGGTATCAAGTCCACTCCGGCGTCGATAATCTGACTCTCGACTTGCGTGTCAAAGAAAACTGTTACCAAGCGCTGAACGGTTACAACGAAGTCTTCAATCTTGCAGCGGACATGGGCGGTATGGGATTTATTGAGACTCATAAAGCGGCATGCATGCTCAGTGTGTTAATCAACACGCATATGTTAATGGCAGCAAAGGACTGCGGAATTGACCGGTTCTTTTATTCATCATCCGCGTGTGTGTACAACGGGGAAAAGCAAACGGATCCCAATAATCCCGGACTCACAGAAGCCGACGCCTATCCGGCTCTTGCAGAAGACGGATACGGCTGGGAAAAATTGTTCAGTGAACGCATGTGCCGCCATTTCGCTGAAGACTTCGGAATGACAACACGTGTTGCCCGGTTCCACAATGTGTACGGACCGTTCGGTACATACGACGGCGGCAGAGAAAAAGCTCCTGCGGCCATTTGCAGGAAAGTGATTGATGCGAAAATGCAGGGGAAAAAAGATATTGTTATTTGGGGAGACGGACACCAAACGAGAAGCTTTATGTATATCGATGATTGCGTCAAAGGGGTGCTTGATATTATGTACAGTACTATCACAGAGCCGATCAATCTTGGCAGCAGTGAAATGGTTTCCATTAACCGGTTGGTCGATTATGTGGAGGAAATTGCAGGGTATACACTGGAAAGAAAATACGATCTCAGCGCTCCGAAGGGAGTGCGTGGAAGAAACAGCGAAAACACTCTGATAAAAAAATATCTTGGGTGGGAACCGTCCATTCCGTTGAAAGAAGGGTTAAAACTTACCTACAATTGGATCCACGAAGAAATGATGAAGCACAAGGGAAAAGACTTAAAAAAAGCTGTCTTCAACGAAGCATAGGAAATCGGAACGTGCCAGCGATGGATAAAAAAGTTTTAGTCAGCGGTTGTTACGATTTGATGCATGCCGGTCACATTGCTTTCTTCAAAACAGCTGCGCAGTTTGGAAAACTCTTCGTCGCTGTCGGCGCAGATGAAAATGTCCGTTCGTTGAAAGGAAAGGCGCCGTACTATTCCCAAGAAGAACGGGTGTACATGGTAAAGTCTGTCCGCTATGTCGAAAATGCTTTTGTTTCATCGGGCTCTGGTATGCTGGACTTTGAACCCGACCTTAAGAAAATCAAACCCGATGTTTTTGTTGTGAACAGCGACGGCCATACTCCCGATAAAGAAGCATTATGCAAAATACTCGGTATCGAGTACAAAGTGTTGGAGAGAATTCCGGAGTCGGGGCTTCCCGCGCGGGCAAGTTCTTCTACAAAAAAGGAAATACAGTTTCCGTACAGAATTTGTCTGGCCGGCGGTTGGATGGATCAGCCGTGGGTTTCGGAAGTTTGTCCCGGGACCGTTGTCGTTGCTCAACTATGGCCGACAATTGAATTCAACGACCGTTCCGGCATGGCGACCAGTTCAAGAAAAGTTGCCGTTGATATATGGGGGAATGAACTTCCCGATGGAAATCCGATAACCAACGCAAAAATACTTTTCGGTGCGGAAAACCCGCCGGGTTCAAAGTACATTTCCGGTTCACAAGATCACATCGGTTTGCTGAATCCGGGAATCAGCCGCCTCTATTATAACGGCGGCTATTGGCCCGATCGCATCGATTCAACAAGAGACAAAGATATTTGCGATTGGCTTTCTCAAGTCATTCATTTACTTCCCCTGGAACCGAGACCGGCCGGTTACGATCCCATCAAGGAGAAAAATCTTACTATCGCTAATGTTCAAGAACTTGGCGATGCTGGCGAACAATGCTGGAAAAGCATCCTCCGGAAAGATGCCGCGGGTTTGGGCCAGGCGATGACGAAGACTCTTCTTGCGTGGAAAAAGATGTTGCCGTATACCGTTCCGGAGCATGTAATGAAGGATATGGAAACTCGATATTTTCCTAACTCTTTCGGTGCGATTACGTCCGGCAGTGGCGGCGGTTACGCCGTTGTGGCGTCAGAAAAAGAAATTGCGGGTGCCATTAAGATCAAGGTCAGGTTCTGAGGATGAAAAAATTCAAGCGGTATTGCAAAACTCTTCAATTGAACGCTGACCCCGAGTTCATCAAAAAATATAAGAAGCTTCATGCCGTAGGAAACGCATGGCCTGAAATAACGCAGGGAATGAAAGATGTGGGAATCATCGATATGGAGATTTATCTGGATGGAACAACGCTGTTCATGATTATGGATACCGAGCAGAATTTCGACTATGAGAGAGCAATGACAACGCTTGCCATGTTACCGCGTCAATCGGAATGGGAAGAAACGGTTTCACAATTCCAGAAAACATCGGCATCATCGTCGGCAAAAGAAAAATGGAAATTGATTGAACGCATTTACAAACTTGATCAAACCGTTGAGTACAATGTTGAAGAGGGCTATTTGGAAGAAGTTAGAATGTAGCATCACCTAAACGAGCGGATTACAATACAATCAGGACTGGCTTTACTCGCAATTCCTCTCGCCGTACACATTGCGTCATGCTGCACCGCATGAAGTCACCCTTGTTCGAGAGACTCTCCAATGCCGCATCCATCAAGTTCTACCAATCGAGTCATCGGTCATCGAACGTATGACAGTGATTCGCTTGATCGCCGACTGCAACAAGATCGTATCGAACTAACACACCACATAAGGTCAAACGAGCCAATCGTACGACGGTACGCTATGCCAAACGATCGCGTATTGAGCGCGCGTTGTTTTGCACAAATTCCCGACTCTTTTTTTCCGATATAAATTTCATGCTGAAAACGTTCTTGGTATTGTCTACCACGCTTGTATCATGATCCTCTTGCCAAACGGTTTTTGAGATGGCCTCTAAATATATTTTAAGAATACATACTCTATTTAACTAAAGGATGTTGTTATGGATTTGTCCAAAATGTTTAAAACCGAAGACGGTAAAAGCTACATATTCACGTTTGCACTCGTCAGCACATTATTCTTGTTATGGGGAATCTGTAATGGAATGATTGACGTGATGGACAAGCACTTTCAGGATCAACTCCATCTGACGAAAGCACAGTCAGCCTGGGTGCAGTTCGCCCACTATTTGGGATATCTCTTAATGGCAATGCCCGCGAGTTGGCTGGCCCGCAAGCTTGGCTATAAAGGCGGAATTATTTCAGGGTTGCTGCTCGTAGCGGTCGGCGGATTCTGGTTTATTCCGGCTACATATATTTCGTCATTCTGGGCGTTCCTGCTTGGAGTATGTGTCATCGCAATGGGGTTGACAATTCTTGAGACGGTAGCGAATCCTTATACGACCGTGCTCGGCCCAAAGAAATTCGCGGCAGCACGGATTAATTTTGCCCAGTCGTTCAACGGCGTCGGTTGGATTTTCGGGCCGATCATCGGCGGAGTGTTCTTTTATTCAGCAGGCGGCGCACAGGTTGCCCAAGGTCAACTCTACATTCCATACCTTGCAGTGGCGATTGTCGTCCTTGTGATGTCCGTAGTTTTCTATTTCTCTAATGTCCCCGACCTTAATACGGAGGATGAGTATCATTTAGGCGACTCGACCGCATCCGAGAGCAAACGGTCCATCTGGTCTCATCCGCACTTTGTGGGCGCAGTCGCAGCCCAGTTTGTGTACGTCGCGGCTCAGGCGGGAATTTTTAGTTTCTTCATCAACTACATCATTGAGGAAATGCCTTCAATTTCGCTTGGACTTTCAGGCAGTTGGTTCTTCAAAGACCGCGCATTGCTTCGTGAGGGCGCGTACTATGTGAACGAGCAAGGAGCGACATTCCTCCTTGGTACTATTGGTTTTCCGCTCTTTCTGCTTGGACGCGCTACCGGAGCGGCGATTCTGAGGAAATTGAAAGCGCATCGGGTGCTGGGTACGTACGCATTTGCCAATGTTTTTCTCTGCGGTGTAGTCATGCTTCGGCTCGGCTGGATTTCGGTTGCAGCGATGTTTTTGAGCTTCTTTTTCATGTCGATTATGTTCCCGACGATCTTCGCACTTGGTATCTACGGCCTGGGTGTGCAAGCAAAGAGAGCATCGGGTTTCATCGTCATGGCCATCATTGGCGGAGCTATCATGCCAAAACTGATGGGTTACCTTGGAGATGTATACAATATGTCCTTCAGTTTTCTCGTGCCGCTGTGCTGCTTTGTTCTCATAGCGATCTATGGATATTCGTGGCCTAAACTGAGTAAAGCGAACGATCAAGTCAGTCTTTCCAGTGTGGCAGGACATTGAACGGGAGGCTGGGAAAACATTTATAGGGAACCTGACTTGCCTCGCAGGATGAAGAGCATCTTATGCGGGAACACAGACACGAAAAGTTAATTGCCAATTTTATGAAAGCTATACTAATATTTATTACAGCCAGTTTACTGTCAATACAAAACCTGACAGCCCAAAATGACACTTTGTTAAAACTATGGTACGACAAACCCGCCGAACAATGGGTTGAAGCATTGCCTGTCGGCAACGGCCGATTGGGTGCGATGGTATTTGGAAACCCTTACCGCGAAAAAATTCAGCTCAATGAAAATACAGTGTGGGGCGGCCAGCCTAACCGGAATGACAACCCCGATGCCAAAGAAGCGCTTCCTAAAGTGAGGCAGTTGATTTTTGAAGGAAGGTTCAAAGAAGCCCAGGATTTGGTGAACCAGAAATTCATTTCAAAGATATCAAACGGGATGCCCTACCAAACCGTTGGGAACCTTAATCTTGCCTTCCCGGGACATGAAAATTTTAGCAGCTTGTACAGAGAACTCAACATCGAAAATGCTGTCGCGACGACCCGGTACGATGTGAACGGAGTGACATATAAACGGGAAGTTTTTGCCTCGATCCCTGACCAGGTTATCATTGTCCGCATCACAACAAGCAAACCCGGCAAGCTTAATTTTTCTGCATCGATGGACAGGCCGTCGCACATCGATATATCATCCCAAGGAAATAATGAACTCATTCTCTCGGGGGTGACGGGTGATTGCGATGCAGTGAAAGGCGATGTAAAATTTCAGGCCCGGGTCAAAATCGTTTCCGAGAGCGGGGTTGTTTCGGCTACCGACAATGCTTTGAACGTATCGAATGCGAATGCCGCAACAATCTACATTTCGATTGCTTCGAGTTTTAAAAACTATGCCGACATTAGCGCCAATGCCGGTGCAAAGGCAAGCGCATACCTTCTGGCGGCCATGAAAAAAGATTATGTGCAGTCATTACAAGATCATATGGCATCATATCAAAAATATTTTAACCGCGTGAGCATTGATCTTGGGAAAACAGATTCGGTCAAAAACCCTACCAATGTCCGGATAGAGCAATTCGCCAAAGGCACCGACCCGCAGTTGGCGGCATTGTATTTTCAGTTTGGCCGCTACCTGCTGATTTCGTCTTCACAACCGGGCGGACAACCCGCTACACTTCAGGGTTTATGGAACGATCAGCTGTACCCGCCCTGGGACAGCAAATACACGGTGAACATCAACACTGAGATGAATTATTGGCCTTCGGAAATTACGAACCTCAGCGAAATGAATGAACCCCTCATCCAGATGATCCGCGAACTTTCCGAGACCGGCAGACAAACTGCAAAAGATATGTATGGCGCACAGGGTTGGGTGCTGCACCACAACACAGATATTTGGCGAATGAACGGCCCCATCGACGGCTCGTATTGGGGCATGTGGCCCATGGGCGGTGCGTGGCTGTGTCAACATTTATGGGAAAAATACGAATACAACGGCGATAAGGAGTATCTGAAGTCGGTGTATCCTGTGATGAAAGGCGCTGTTGAGTTCTTCCTTAGTTTTCTGATTGAAGAACCGCACCATAAATGGCTGGTTGTTTGTCCGTCCATTTCACCCGAAAATTCTCCGCAGACCCATCCGGAATCGTCTATCTCAGCCGGAACAACGATGGATAACGAGTTGCTTTTTGATCTTTTCACCAAAACGATGAGAGCAGCTGAAATTTTGGGAACAGACCGGAAATTCGTTTCTGAAATGAGAGCAACTCTAAAAAGGCTGCCGCCTTTGCAAATTGGCAAGCATGGACAGCTGCAGGAATGGCTTGAAGATTTGGATAATCCGGAAGATCATCACAGGCATGTTTCGAATTTGTACGGCGCTTTTCCGTCCAACCAGATTTCGCCGTTGCGCACGCCGGAACTTTTTGACGCAGCGCGCACTTCACTCATCTACCGCGGCGACCCTTCTACCGGATGGTCCATGAACTGGAAAATAAACCTCTGGGCTCGCTTTCTCGACGGCAATCATGCCTATAAATTGATGACCGACCAAATCAGCCTCGTTGAGAAATGCGATTACGACCATATTGATTTTGAGGGAAAAGGGGGTACGTATCCAAACATGTTCGACGCTTGTCCTCCTTTTCAGATCGACGGAAATTTCGGCTTTACCGCGGGTGTTGCGGAAATGCTCTTGCAAAGTCATGACGGCGCCATCCAGGTGCTCCCGGCATTGCCCGATGTATGGAAAAATGGCAGTGTTAAGGGCCTTCATGCACGCGGAGGTTTCGAAATTGAAGAGATGGAATGGAAAGACGGAAAAATATCAAAGTTGGTTATCAAATCAAAACTTGGGGGTAATTGTCGCATTCGCTCTTTTTCGGGATTGAAAGCTGAAGGCAACGCAAAACTCGAGGCAGCTAATGGAGAAAACACCAATCCGTTTTATCAAGTCCCGGAAATTAAGAAACCGCTGATTTCGGCAGAAGCAAAACTGAATATCCTGCCGGCAAGAAAAAGTTTTACATATGATCTAGATACAAATCAAGGAGAAACATATTCATTAATCGGTTTATGAAAAAAAAATTACTTCAGTTATCAGCACTGTGGTTTATAGTATTTCCATTAGTGAAGAGCAGTGCCCAGGAAATAAAAGGAATCAATGATTGGGAAAATCCCGATGTAGTGGGGATCAACAAAGAAAAAGCGCATGCTACGCTTTATCTTCCAAGTGAAAAATGGAGCATCCCCGATATTGTTTCGCTCAACGGAACGTGGAAGTTTCATTGGTCGCCCGATCCCGGTTCGCGGCCGGTTGACTTCTATAAGACAGACTACTCTGTTTCCCAGTGGGCAGACATCGTTGTTCCCGGAAACATGGAAATGCAGGGTTTTGGCATACCGATTTACACCAATATAACGTATCCTTTTCAGAAAGACCCGCCGAGCGTAACGAGCGAACCTCCCAGGAATTTTACCAGTTACTCGTGCCGTAATCCAGTAGGCAGTTACTGCACTACTTTTCAGGCGCCGGAAAATTGGAATAACAAACTTGTATTTCTGAATTTCGACGGCGTGCAATCTGCTATGGTCGTTTGGGTAAACGGCCAAAAAGCCGGGTATAGCCAAAACTCCATGTCGCCGGCGGAATTTGATATTACATCCTTCATTCACAAAGGCGAAAATAAACTTGCCGTTGAAGTCTATCGCTGGTGCGACGGAAGCTATCTCGAAGACCAGGATATGTGGCGCATGAGCGGAATCTTCAGGGATGTTGACCTGTTTGTCCGGCCAAAATCATTTATTGAGGACTTTTCAGTAATTGCCGATCCCGATAAGAACTATGCAAACGCTTTCGTGAAAATAAACGTCAATGTCGAAAACCGTTCTAACGCCAGGATTAAGAACTTAACAATCGAAGCCAAAATTTCCGGCAATACTGCTTCCGGAAAAATCATCGACATCGAGCTTTCAAAGAAAATAAATATCGCAGAAGGTATTTCAAGCAACCCGATAAATCTGGAAACATCGCTGAACCAACCGCTCGTCTGGTCTGCCGAAACGCCTTCGTTATACGATCTTCATCTGAATCTCAAAAACGATCGGAATGAAATTATTCAGACTGTTCATTCCCGTTTCGGAGTGCGAAAAGTGGAGGTGCACGGCGACCTGTTCACCATTAACGGAAGAGCTGTGAAACTTAAAGGGGTAAACCGGCACGAGCAGCATCCGCACACCGGCAAACATGTGGACAGGCAAACGATGGTGCGTGATATGGAATTGATGAAGCAGGCGAACATCAACATGATACGAACTTGCCATTACCCCAACGACCCGTTGTTTTACGAATTATGCGACGAATACGGTTTTTACGTGATGGACGAAGCCAATCATGAATCGCACGGATTCGGTATTGGAAATAAAGAAATCGGGAATAATCCCGTTTGGAAAAAAGCTCATGTGGACCGCGCAGTCTCGTTGGTACAACGCGATAAGAACCATGCCTGTATTATTTTTTGGTCGTTAGGAAACGAAGGCGGAAGGGGGAGTAATTTGATAGCAATGGCGGACACGGTAAAAAAACTTGATTCCACACGTTTGATTTATTCCGACACCCAAAGAGATGTTTCCGCCATTTACGATGAAGGATATTTGCACCCTGACCAATTGAAGAAGCTTGGCGAAGAAATAAAAGACAGGCCGGTTTTTTTGAGGGAATATGCTCACGTGATGGGTAATTCGGGGGGGAACTTGCAGGAATACTGGGATGTGATCTACGCCGATTCAAGCCTTGTCGGTGGTGCCATCTGGGAATGGGTTGATCAGGGATTGGCAAAGAAAAGGGACGGCTCGCCGTTGAAATATTCTGAGCATCCGGCAGGTCTGAAACTGATGGATGGCGAGTTCTACGCTTATGGCGGCGACTTTGGAGATTATCCCAATGATGGTATTTTCTGCATCAAAGGGTTGGTTGCCTCCGACCGGACTCCGAACCCGCATTATTTTGAAGTACAGAAAGTGTATCAGCCGATAGTTTTTGAGCTCGAAAGCATAAAACCGCTCACTGTAAAAGTAACCAATCGTTATGAATTTCTTTCGCTCAGGGAATTCGATCTATCGTACGAATTTACTTCAAACGGAAAAACAATCAAATCCGGAAAACTGGCAGACAATTCTTTACTTCCAGGCAGCACCGGCGAAATTCAAATTCCGTTTCCAGCGGCGTTCGATACTATTTCAACGGAGGTTTGCCTGAACCTCTATTCCCATCTTAAGAAGGCAACTTTGTGGGCCGAAGAAGGTTTCTGCGTGGCCCGCGAACAGTTTGTTGTAAAGCCCGGCATATTTAAGAATATTGAGGCGATTGGCAGAGACATAAATGTAAAAGAAAGCACAACTGAAATCTCAATCCAAACCGATTCATGCCGCCTCATCTTTAACAAGATGAACGGAGCGCTCATAAGCTGGAAGCGAAACGGATCGGAATTACTCCATGGCTCGTTGGAGCCCTATTTTTGGAAACCGGCCAACAATAACCAGAAACAAAGCAACTACAATCAAACTCTGGGGAAATGGAAGAATGCCGCATCCAACCGTGTTGTTGTAAATGTTGAAGTTAAAAAACGCGAAGGGTTGGCAACCATCGGCTTCCAAATGAGTCTTCCTGAGATTGGCGCAGATTACACATTGAAATATGCTGTGAATAGTCATGGGCAAATTCAAGTGGAGGCAGAGTATCAGCCGAAGAATGATTCCATTCCAAAAATTCCTAAATTTGGTATGCGCCTGCAAATTAGCGATAGATTCAATTACATCAGATGGTATGGACGCGGGCCTTTCGAGAATTATCCCGACAGGAAAACAGCTGCGATGATCGGTTTATACGAATCTAAATTGGAAAACTTCATCACAAATTACTCCGTTCCGCAGGATAACGCCAATCGCTGCGATGTACGATGGATTTCCCTTGCCGATCAAAATGACAACTCCATTTCTATTACCGGGTTGCAGCCTCTTTGTTTCCGCGCCTGGCCGTATGACGAAGATGATCTTGAAAAGGCCAATCATCCATTTGATTTGCCATCAAGGGATTTCGTCAACCTCAACATAGATTTGAATATCCACGGTGTTGGAGGGGATGATTCGTGGGGCGCTCCAACCATGGAAAAGTATACGAATCCGGGAAACAAACCTTATAGTTATGGGTTTATTTTAGAGTGCCATGAAAACAAAAAGTAACTAGAAGTTATCTCAAAAACATGTCACTTGATCCTTCTCCCGAAGGGATGGCTTCGCCAGATGCGCTCTCCCGCTCTTCGAGCGGGATCGCTTACTTCCCGAAAGGATCCCCTCGGGACAGGATGAACGGGTGATTTGTTCACCCTGGAGCAATCCCGTTCCGCTTCTGCGGAACGGGAGCGTCGAAGGGCTAACGCAAGCCATTTTTGAGATAGCTTCTACAAACAACTGAACATGAAAACACTATTCAGCATTTGCTCGCTTTGCTTTCTACTGATAATCCCGTCAGCATTTGCACAAAATGTTCGATGGATATGCAGTACTGAAAAAGAACCGTGGGTTACCAATGATGCAATTCAATGTAAACCTGCCGGCTTGTCTGCCGACTTTGATGCCGAAATATTGCCCGAGCAAAAACAACAAATCATAGACGGCTGGGGCGGTTGTTTTAACGAACTGGGCTGGGATGCATTACAATCGCTCGATGCGAAATATCGTGAAACAGTACTGAAAGCCTTGTTCGATCCGAACGACGGGTTAAAGTTCACTATCTGCCGGATGCCCATTGGAGCTAACGATTATGCCCGTAATTGGTACTCGTTGGACGATTCCGCCGGCGATTTTGATATGCAATTTTTTAGCATCGCCCGCGACCGGCGTATTCTGATTCCTTACATAAAGGAAGCAATGAAATACCAGCCTTCACTAAAGGTCTGGGCATCGCCCTGGAGTCCGCCGGTTTGGATGAAAACCAACAAGCACTATGCAAACAAGCGCGGTGATCATAATAATTTACAGCCTGAAAACGAAGTACTCTCCGGCGACCAGTTTATTCAGGAAGAAAAATATCTTTCGGCATACTCGCTATATCTTTCGAAGTTTGTGAAAGCATGTCAGAAGGAAGGCGTCAACGTTTACGCCGTGCATTTCCAGAATGAACCCTACACTGTGAACCAATGGCCCAATTGTTCGTGGACGCCGTCTGCCATGCGCGGTTTTATTGCCAATTATCTGGGGCCAACATTCCGGAAAGAACATTTAAATACAGAACTCTGGCTGGGAACATGGAATAACGATGTCATGGCAAATTTCGATACCGTGTTATCGTCGCCCGAAGCTATGAAATACATAGCCGGCGTTGGAATACAATGGGAAGGGAAAAACATAGTTAAAGAATTGCATACAAAGTACCCGGCGGTAAAACTAATGCAAACCGAGTCGGAGTGCGGCAATGGCGATTTTGCCTGGAAGGATGCCGAGCACCTTTTCACCCTGATGAAAACGTACCTCGATGGCGGTGTCACTGCGTATATGTATTGGAACATGGTGCTTGCCGGAAAAGGAACAAGTAGCTGGGGTTGGAACCAAAACGCTCTGATTCAGATTGACAGCGCTTCCCGAAAAGTAACGTATACTCCAGAATATTATGCCTTTAAGCATGTTAGCTGTTTTGTGGAACCGGGTTCCGTGAAAGTCAAAGCTGCCGGCAATTTTGAAAAGATCTTTGCATTTGTGAAAGCCAACGGAGAAATAGTCATTGTTGCTTACAATTATGACAATGCGGCCAAATCTATAAATGTTAAAATTGTGAACAGCTATTTTACCGCTGCACTACAACCGAAGTCGTTCAATACTTTTATCGTCAAGTAGAACCTATCTCAAGAATGAAAAGCCGCTTCGACGCAATCGTCTTTGTCATGCTGAGCAGAGCGAAGCATCCATGCCGAATTGAAAGAATGGATTCTTCGCTTCGCTGCGTTCAGCATGACCGTAAAATGGTTTTTGAAATAAGTTCTAGTATCCATTACTCCTTTACCAAAGGATAGAATTATGAAAAAACATATGCTTTTTACCGCCGTTATATTTGTGTTCACAATTTCGATCATGTGCCAAGCGCAAACTCAAGAGGTTCCCTATCGGCCGACATGGGAATCGTTATCAAACTATAAATGCCCGGAATGGTTTCGGGATGCAAAGTTCGGGATTTTTATTCACTGGGGCGTGTATTCGGTTCCTGCGTTTGGTACCGAATGGTATCCGCGGTTAATGTACTCCGATACGGTGAATTGGGGATTGAACTATTACCAGCATCATGTAAAAACCTATGGAACTCCGGATAAATTTGGCTATAAAGATTTTATTCCTTTGTTCAAGGCCGAGAAATTCGATGCTAATCAGTGGATTGATCTATTTAAGAAATCCGGCGCGAAATATGTTGTTCCGGTTGCCGAGCACCATGATGGTTTTGCCATGTACAATTCCGGCATGACTCGCTGGAATGCAGTCAACATGGGTCCGAAGCGTGATGTGGTCGGCGAATTGGCCGAGGCAGCACGCAAGCAAGGGTTAATATTTGGTTTATCATCGCATCGATGCGAGCACTGGTGGTATATGAACACCGGGAAGACGAAAAACTCGGATGTTAACGACTCAGCGTACGCCGATTTTTACGGTCCTGCAATTGTATTTAATCCATTCGATCGCAAAGAGAGAGTGCCAATGAGTCCTGAATATATGAATGATTGGCTGTTGCGCTGTTGTGAACTTGTGGACAAATATCATCCGCAAATATTCTGGTTCGATTGGTATATTGAACAGCCCGAACTTGAACCGTACAGAAGAACATTTGCCGCATACTATTATAACCATGCAAGGTCATGGCAGAAAGAAGTAGTTATCAATTACAAAGATCAGGCATTTCCCGATTGTACTGCAGTATATGACATCGAACGCGGCAGCAGTAAAGCGACCAAGAAATTCCCATGGCAAACCGATACTTCCGTCGGCAAAAAATCATGGGGATATATTAGTGATGAAGAGAATAAAACTCCAAACGAGCTCATTGATATTCTTATTGATATAGTAAGCAAGAACGGGAATATGCTGCTTAACATCGGTCCCAAATCCGATGGAACAATTACAAAAGAGCAAACGGACGTACTATTGTCTATAGGAAAATGGCTCGATATTAATGGCGAGGGTATTTATGGCACACGTCCCTGGGAAATTGCCGAAGAAGGGCCAACACAAGCTGAAGAAGGTTCTTTTGCAGAGTTTAAACCGGTACAGTATACGGCGAAAGACATTCGCTTTACGGCAAGAAAGGGTGTTGTCTATGCTTTTCTTTTAGATGTTCCCATTGAGAAAGTTTCCATCTCGGCTCTTTCAAAAATGTCGGGGCACGGTGTGGTGAAGAATGTAGAGTTGCTTGGAAGCAGCGAAAAACCAAAATGGTCGCAGAATGAAAAAGCATTGGAGATAGCGCCTTCAAAGAATTATCCTTCTTCCGATGCAGTGTGTTATCGAATCACTTTTAAAAATCCTGCCGAATAAAACGACGGGAATTATGGAAACGTGACAAAGAGATTTTAATACGGAAAAAAATTGTTCGAATGTCAGCAGAAATCTACCACGCAGTTTTTATTGAACTGCATGAACCATTTAACAATGCATGCCAAAGAGCTCTTGCCAGCTGTTGGATTTGGGATAGTGTTCATCCGATGCCTGCCGGACATGAATTGATTGCCCGGCTTTGGATAAAGGAAGTGATAAGGAAATCACTTTTCTAAAAGACTGATTTCGCCTGCAAGGCATGAGTTGATTCTTCCATTCCTAACTTTGGTCATATTTCTTTGAAGAAATGGCCATTCTAAGCGGAAATAGCCGGTTTGACGGCATTGCCTATTCACGAGCCGCTGAAACGCTGCGCCGGCATGGAGGTTTTTTTCTCTTTACATTGATAACCATTGTTTACTACATTGAAACGGTTCAAGTATAATTGAACCACTTTAATGTTTTTGGTAAAGTTTGATATGACGAGAAAAGACGCTCGGCCTTTAGGGCCGGAGACAATGCATTGCTGGTCTTTAAACTAAAGGGATCTTTAGTTTTAGCATCCCATTTCAAAGACAGGATATGAATATGTTGGATTACAAAAATTCAGAGTTATCGGTTGCAGAACGCGTCGCCGACTTGGTACATCGGATGACTCTTGAAGAAAAAGTGGCTCAGATGATTTGTATCTGGGGGCAGAAGAAGACCATGCTGTTCGATGAAGCGGGAAACGTATGTCTTGACAACTTAGAACGTCACTTCAAAAAGGGAATTGGACAGATTGCCCGATTGAGCGACAGCGGAAAAGGCCTGACCGCCTGTCGAATGGCCCAAGCGGCAAATGAGCTGCAGAAATTTTTTGTTGAAGAAACTCGTTTAGGCATTCCAGTTATTTTTCATGAAGAATGTCTGCACGGCCTTGCTGCCAAAGAAGCCACCAGTTTTCCTCAGCCAATCGGATTAGCAGCAACGTTTAATCCCGAACTCTTAGAAGAAATCTACACATCAATCGCCGATGACACACGGTCTCGTGGCGCACACCAGGCGTTAACTCCCGTTGTCGATGTTGCCCGCGATCCGCGCTGGGGGCGGGTAGAAGAAACGTTTGGCGAAGATCCGTATCTCGTAGCTCAATTGGGCATCTCGGCCGTAAAGGGTTTTCAAGGAGATGGAAGTTTTAAGAACAAGAAACGGATTATTGCTACGCTGAAACATTTTGCCGGCCATGGGCAGCCGGAGTCGGGTATCAATTGCGGCCCCGTCAATGTTTCCGAACGTCTCCTGCGGGATACGTTTCTTTATCCATTCAAAGAAGTAATCAAGAAAGCCAATGCAATAAGTGTCATGGCGTCGTACAATGAAATTGACGGAGTGTCCTCGCATGCGAACAAATGGCTTCTAAAGGATGTGCTCCGGGATGAATGGGGTTTTAAAGGATATGTCGTTTCAGACTATTATGCGATTACAGAATTGAACTTTCGAGACGAAGCGATAAGCCACGCGATGGCTGCGGATAAGACCGAGGCCGCCTTGCTTTCGGCACGAGCGGGTGTCAATATCGAATTACCGGACCCCGATTGTTATCCCAATCTCGTTCAGCTTGTTCAATGCGGCACACTGAGCGAATCTGTCCTCGATGAATTAGTTGCTTCGCTCTTAACGTATAAATTCCAACTCGGACTTTTTGATGACCCGTATGTTGACCCGAAATTGATTCATAGTGCTGAGAGACTTGAAAAAGAAAGAGCACTTGCTTTGCATGCTGCTCACGAGGCCATAACCCTGCTTAAAAATGAAGGAAATGTATTACCCCTCAATAAAAAGGAAATTACAACTCTTGCAGTCATAGGTCCAAATGCAGACCGTAAGTTGTTAGGGGGGTACAGCGGTGAGCCAAAGTATTATACCTCTGTTCTCCAAGGCATAAAAGAAAAAGTCGGGAAAGACGTTCATATCCTCTACAGTGAAGGTTGTAAGATCACGATTGGCGGCTCATGGAACGAAGACCCGGTAGTGTTTTCAGATCCGGAAGAGGATCGACAATCTATTGCTCAAGCTGTTGCCGTAGCTCAGAAGGCTGACACTGTCATTCTTGTTTTGGGCGGCAATGAACTCACCTCACGGGAAGCCTGGAATAAATCACATATGGGCGATCGTGCTAACCTGGATCTCTTTGGCATGCAGAATGACTTGGTAAAAGCAATTCTGGAAACAGGAAAACCGGTGGTCGTTGTCTTATTTAATGGCAGGCCGAACTCTATACTCTACGTTCAAAAACACGTCCCCGCAATTCTCGAGTGTTGGTACTTGGGTCAGGAAGCAGGGACCGCCGTTGCAGATGTCCTTTTCGGCGATTATAATCCGAACGGAAAATTACCTATCTCAATTCCGCGTTCCGCCGGTCATTTACCGTGTTACTACAACTATAAGCCGTCCGCACGGCGTGGATATTTAGCAGATGATGTGTCGCCGCTGTATACATTTGGATTTGGACTAAGTTACACAACTTTTCGTTTCAATAACTTCCGGCTTGAGAGGTCCTTGATCAGCGTCAATGAATCGACGAGCCTCTCCATCGATGTGACGAATACCGGCCCTCGGTCCGGGAATGAAGTTGTGCAGATGTATATCAGGGATAGCATTAGCTCAGTCACTCGTCCGATTAAGGAATTACGCGGATTCAAGAAAATCCATCTCGATCCGGGTGAAATGAAAACGGTTACAATTCCGATAGAACCGGAACACTTGGCATTTACAGATATCAATAAAAAGTACACCGTTGAACCGGGCGATTTTGTTATTATGGTCGGCAACTCATCACAAGATTCCGATTTGCAGAAGCTCATTTTAACCGTTCAGAAATAGACCATTCCACACAACAGGACTATGGCAGAAGAACATTTTCATCAAAAACTCTCTTTCGCGGAAAAAGCGGGATACAGCGCCGCCGACGCTGCGGCAAATTTTGTTTTCATGACAATGATTCTTTTCCAGACGAATTTTTATACGGACGTCTTTGGAATCACTGCGGGCGCCGCGGCGACGATTCTTATGGTTGCCCGGTTGTGGGATGCTTTCGCCGACCCTCTTGTCGGAGTAATCGCCGACCGCACGAACACTCGATGGGGAAAGTTCCGTCCATGGGTTCTCTTTACTGCACTGCCGTGGTGTATTGTGATGGTACTGGCGTACACCACGCCGAAGGGCTGGGGCATGACTTCGATGATTGCATATGCCGCCATCACGAATATTCTGCTGATGAGCATCTATTCCATGAATAATATGCCGTACTCAGCGCTGGGGGGTGTTATGACGGGCGATGTGAACGAGCGTGCCAAGCTCAACTCTTTCCGGTTTATCGCCGTGAATGCAGCGCAATTCATCGTCGGCGGTTTCACTCTTCCGTTAATTGCCAAGTTCGCGGTCGGGCACGACAGGCAATACGGCTGGCAAATGACGATGACAATTTGGGCCGTTGTGTGTTTTATCCTATTCCTTATTACTTTTGCGACCACAAAAGAACGCATTAAACCAAAGCCCACTCAAAAATCATCACCAAAAGAGGATTTTGTTAGTCTGCTCAAAAACAATCCGTGGAAAGTAATGTTTTTCATGACACTGGTGCACTTTGCGATTCTTTCGTTCAGGGGTGCCGCGCTCTATAATTATTATCACCATTTTGCCGACAAAGCTGCTTTATACGATTGGATACAGGGACTGGGATTGACTGCGCCTTCGCTCGTTCCCGGTGCTCCTGCACCGGGCGGCATTCTTGAATGGCTTGGCTACATCGTTCATGGCGATAAGGCGAACCTTGCGAGTTCTAACGTTGCCGATGTTGCCAACAGCATTATCAATATGATCGGAACCGGCGTCACCATTATCGTCATCATTCTCTCGCCAGCTCTTTCCAAGAGGTTTGGAAAAAAAGCAGTGGCGACCGCTGGTTTCGCTCTGGCAAGTATTGGGACACTGGCGTTCTATCTGCTTGGTCCAACAAATGTTACCGGCATGGTAGTGCTGACAATACTCATTGCGATTGCCTATGCTCCAACCATTCCATTGATTTGGGCGATCTATGCGGATGTGGCGGACTACTCCGAGTGGAAAACGGGAAGACGATTCACGGGCATTGTTTTTGCAACCATCGGTTTTGCTTTGAAAAGCGGTTTAGCGCTTGGCTCTTCATCGTTTCTCTGGATCATGGCCGGGGTATTCAGTTATGAGACCAAAATGCCTGATGCGCCTCAAGCGCTGGAGGGGTTTCGAACATGCAGCGGAATCGTCGTCGGTATTTTGTTTGCAATTTGCACTCTTTTGTTAATAGCGTACCAAATCAATAAGAAAATGACGATTCAGATGGCTGACGAGTTGGCCGAGCGGCGAAAAGCGTTCGCATCGTAAACTTGAACGCATGAAGCGTGTAGAGAATGAAATTTTCTCGGTAAAAAATGTTAGGGAAAAATTTGAATCAAAAATACTTGCGGCTTATTGTTTCAGCTATCATCGGACTGTTTTTTGTAATCGCCGTGCCAGCAGAAATATTTGCTGCCACGGGAACAATACAAGCGAAAAAGACTCATCAAACAATGATAGGTTTTGGCGCCTCTATTGCATGGGCCGACGACCAACTCACCGCACATCCAAAAAAAGGCGAAATCTATAACTACATCTTTAACGATCTCGGTTTGGATATTTTGAGAATTCGGAATATCTATCGAAATAATCCGACGAACTTTGCGCCGACATTTGCCGAGATCGTTAGCAAAATGAATCAGCTTTCACCGACCAAACCGAAACTCCTTCTTTCTTCATGGTCGCCGCCTGCAAATATCAAAAGCAATAACGACGTTGCCAACGGCGGAACATTGATAAAACAAAATGGGAAATATGTATATGGCGCATTTGCACAGTACTGGGTTGATGCCATCAATGCCTACAGAGCAATTGGTATATATCCGGACTATATCTCTATTCAGAACGAACCGGATTTTTCGGCAACATGGGAATCATGTCTTTTCGATCCCGCAGAATCATTATCCAATGCAAGTTACAATCGTGCGCTGGATTCCGTCTACACTTCGCTGCAACAATTGCAATCACCTCCAGAATTGTTGAATCCGGAGGTTTTAGGAATTGGCTATAATAAATTCCAGAAATATGCTCAATATTCCAATCGCAGTCATTTTGGCGGGTTTGCATATCATTTATATAACGGTGAATCGGACAATGTTAATGACAATCATAACCCCGATTTATTTATCCCCAATCTCTCAACCATTGCGGCAAACTTTCAGGGTAAACCAATATTTGTGACGGAATATGACCGCGGCGACTGGTTCAATACGGCCTGGCTGATGCATAACTGTTTGGTCTACGGGAATGTGTCGGCGTATTGTTGGTGGGAATTGGTTTGGGGTTCTGGAGGTAAACCGTTGATTGAAATGCAATCCAACACATACACAATATCAAAATATTATTGGGCATTCAGGCAATATTCAAAATATATCGATTCCGGTTATCAAAGGGTGACCGCTTCGGTTGATGCAGACAGTCTTAGAATATCTGCGTTCACAAATCCTGGCGGAAAAAAACTAACGGTGGTCGTGCTCAACATCGGGTCGCAGACTCAATCGATGGATTTTGATTTTCAAGACTTCAGTGTTGACGGCGGGATAGTCATTCGTACATCAGAGACCGAATCGGGCGACACCGTACGTAATAGCTATGATGGCAAATCGGAATTGGATATTCCTGCTCGTTCGGTAACGACGCTTTCTTTTACAGGTGCGCTGGTTACTAATGTCGGCACTAAATCAACGGCGCCGGGTGAATCATCATTATTTCAAGATTATCCCAATCCTTTTAATCCCTCAACAACGATCGGCTATTCGCTTGCAAAAGACAGCTTTGTTCAACTAGAGGTATTCGACGTCTTGGGACGGGAAATAAAAGTACTTATTGATGAAAAAGAGTCTGTAGGAAAACATACGGCTTCTTTTGATGCATCAGATCTGAATTCCGGAGTCTATTTTTATCGGCTCACTGCCGGCGGTTTTTCGCAATCGAAAAAAATGATCTTTATAAAATAGCCGTCCCGGCAATCCTATTGCAGTTTGTAATTTCAAGATTTTAGTTCTTCATGAGACATCACTACAAAGAATACCACTCCGCAGCCGCTTCGAAGTGCGTGCTAATTGACTTCGACGACGAAAAGGGGGGCGATAGAGAAAAAATGGGTTGTATGTCAATTTGGTGTCTGATGCAAAGAATGCGGCCAATCAGTTGCGAAAAGACGGTTCTGCCGACATTCTTGCCACCGCTCCTCAAGATCGGGTTACAAAGACTAAACTTATCTCATTTCAGAAAATTTTGAAACGAAATCGGCGAAGCAAATGAGACCGGCAACCGATTGATTTTAAACGATTTAGAGCAATATTATACTGCATTCGCCAGATGCTGCTAATTGTTACAAAATATCACTTGCTTAATAGATAAAATATATTTACGATTACATCGATATTTAGATTAATCCCTTGGTCGGAGTGTGGCGAAATGGTGAAAATTGTTGAACCGATTCAATTACGTTTGAACCCATTAAAAATTTTATAGAATATATTCAATCACCCGGACACAATGAAAGTTTTTTCGACACTCGTGCCGGCGTGCGTATTAGTTTTTTTCAAACTTCTGATATAGAGGAGAATGTCCGAATCGAGTACTCGGATATTGTTTGGTTTAGCGAAGAAATAAACTTCTTCCGAATGCCCAAATGTTCTGTCGGAGGATGAGTTTCAGCAGGTCAAGAATTATTGCTTACTAAGTCAACATGGAAATAAACAGGCTCATTTCTGTAAGAGTGTAATAAGTAGTCAACCTTTTTTTCAAAAAGCCCTTGAATTTTTTTAACAATAAGTGCGGGGTAAATATGAATTTCTCCACGAAAGCTTTTTTGGTCATTTCCCTTCTATTGCTTGGTTCTTCGTTCCTATTTGCTCAACAGGAACCCGGACAAATCTACGGCGTCGTAACAGAGGCAGTGACCGGTACAGTAATGCCCGGAGCAACCATCTCGTTGCAGGGCACCAGCTTGGGAACCGCCTCTGATGTCTACGGCAAATACGTTATGCACCAGATCCCTCCGGGATCATATACGCTTGTGGTTCGTTACATCGGCTACAAAGGAAAAGAAGTTTCTATAGACGTGAAATCGGGTTTGAAGATTGAGCAGAATTTTTCGCTCGTCGCTCAAGCGCTTGAAGGTGAAGAAGTGATTGTGACCGCCCAGGCAAGAGGCCAGAAAGCTGCGATCAACCAACAACTATCGTCCAACACAATAAGCAATGTTGTTTCGTCAGAAAAAATCCAGGAGCTGCCCGATGCCAGCGCCGCAACCGCACTGAGCCGTCTGCCCGGTGTTTCGCTTATGAACGGAGATCAGATTGTTATTCGGGGTCTTCAGGCAAAAATGAATACGGTGCTGATCAATGGAGTTCAAATCCCTTCTACAGATATGACCGATCGCGCAACAAGCCTCGGTTTCATTTCGTCAAACCTCCTTTCCGGCATCGAAGTCACTAAAGCGCTCACACCAGATATGGATGCCAACGCAATTGGCGGCGTGGTTAATCTACGGCTGAGAGAAGCACCTTCCGATTTCCATTTTGATTTGTTGTCTCAAGGCAGTTACAATGCCCAAGACCACGTTGAAGACAACTATAAATTCTGGGCAAGCGCCAGTAACCGGTTCTTTGACGACAAATTGGGAGTTTTTCTTCAAGCAAATGCAGACAGATCCGATGGCGGACAAGATATAGGTGCCGCTGCATATCAAATCAACGGTGTGGGCACGTTGGCGTATGGACAAGCACCGTACGAGATGCAGAATTTCTTGTTCACAGACCAGTGGAATGTGGTTACAAATATGGGCGGGAGTCTCATTCTGGATTATAAGCTTCCCCACGGCAAAATAGTCTTCCAAAATACCTATACGAACAATATTAACAACAACACAGATCTCAGATATACGCTCAATTTTGATATAACCGGTGCAAACTATTCAATCTTCCGAAACAACTATGGAAGACAATTAATGATGAACGCTCTGCAATCGGAATATACTTTTGGAGATGTTAAGGCTGAATTAACCTTATCCCATTCTTATACGGACAGATATACACGTCAAAGGTATGGTGATCCCGGTAATCCCTTTGGTTTCCAAGATAATGGCAAGGTCCATCCATTTGGTACGAATGCCGACGGTACTGCTGTGCAGTATTTAAGTCAGCGGCAGTTTTTTACTCCCGACGATGTCATGAACTTGTACATCGACCCTACTGACGCCTATAATGCACCGGTAGCCGGCTGGATCGTCGGCCGTTCAGAAGCTTTCAAACAACATCTATACAATTCAGCTATTGATTTCACCGTTCCAGTAACATTTTCTGAAGATATTTCATCAAAAATTAAATTCGGCGGTAAAATCTCGAGAGTGGCACGGATCAACGACGTCAATGCACTCTTTGACGGATCCGGCGATCCTGACTATTACCTCAAAACAACAAATTTCTTCCCTGGTCATCCGGAACTCTCGGCTACTAACCCGGTTAAGTTCACTGATCTCTGGGCTCAAGGTTGGAAACGCGGAAGCTACTTTCTCAATGGGGATTACCCGTTCAAATACGCCTTTAACAGAGATTTAATGGATTTATACATGAAAACGTCCGAGTCCGGCTGGCAGAAGGGACCGCATTACCCCTATTCGACGAAAGATGATTTTGACGGCGCTGAGATTTTTTCTGCCGGCTATTTAATGGGGACTTTTGATTTTGGCCCCCAGCTGTCATTAATAGCTGGAGGGCGATTCGAAGGCTGGAACATGAACTACCATGGTAGATTCTACGTTACCACGCACGTTGTTTATGGTTATGGAGTTGCATTCGATACTCTGAATAAAGTTGATCGTAACGACAATCATTTTTTCCCCAATGCTCAGCTTCGCTATAAGCTCAACGAATGGTCGGATATCAGACTTGCCTATACAAAAGGTATTTCGCGTCCCGACTACAACGCCATTATGCCGAGCACGTATTACGAACTGGGCGGAACCGCGACCGCCGGAAATACGCGGCTGAATCCTGCAATATCGACAAACTATGATGCTGAGGTATCGTTCTACAATGATAAGATAGGTCTGTTTACAGTAGACGGTTTCTACAAGAGATTGGATGATGTGTTCTTGCTGGAAAATATTTTTTATTCTTCGCTAAGCCATTACAACGTGTCTTTCCCGGATTCGGCTACGTGGGCAACACTTGGACTTGCCCCCGGCGCTATGCCGACCCCATCGCAACAAGTAGGCATATATGTTAACAATCCAAATCCTGCACATATCCGCGGCTTCGAGCTGGATTGGCAGACAGGTTTCTGGTATCTGCCAAAGCCGTTCAATGCAATGGTTTTGAATGTAAACTATACAAGGGCATGGTCCGATATGGACTATAAGCAGGTAAGGAATCTTGATTCAACATATGTAAGCGTGAGCAGCGGCCGTCCTAAAGTAGTAACCGTGTACTACACGCAAGACACGGTTCGCAATGCAAGGCTTCTTGATCAGTCTAATGATGTCGTCAATGTTGCAATGGGTGCCGATTACAAGGGTTTCTCGGGACGTCTTTCATTCAACTTGCAGGGAAATATCATCACCTTCGTATCCCCAACAAGACCCGAAGAAGATCAGTATACGGGGAATATTTACAGATGGGATATCACCCTTCAACAACAATTGCCGATAGAAGGGCTCAAGATAATCTTTGACGGTGTGAACATATTTCATAATCCGATTTATACGTACCAAAAGTTCAGGAGAACTATCGGCGGGCCGATTCTTGACAACCTGCAGTCAATTGCCTATTCACCCAGTTTGTTCAACCTCAGCTTGCGATATAGCTTCTAGTTCTTGCGCAATGGAAATGAGTTCAAGAGAATAATTCAGTTTCATCGAGTAAAAAAAATCAAAGAAAGGAGGGAACAGATCTTCAGCGAAAGAAGGAACCCGGATCATCGTTCTAATCAACCAGTCCATAATTCAAGGAGGCTTCAATGAAAAGGATGCTATTGATCGTCACAACTCTCCTGTTGCCGCTGTCCGTGACTCTTTCCCAAACTCTGGCGGACTACGTGAAGGAAACACGAGGGGATACTCTCGTTATCAAAGACTACGTCGATATGGGTGGAGCTGGAGTGGCAAACTCATTATATAATGCTCTCAATCTTGATACGTCTCATGTTCCTGCGGGTCGTGTGTACTTGTTGAAAGCAAGCGGATACTATCCCCTTGTGAACAACCCCAGTACCCTAAGAAATATCGTTATTGTTGGAGCAGACGCTACACCTATCGTTCAGAATAAAAATGCAAGTTCAGCTCCTCCGCTTATTTGCGGTGCTTCATGGACAGGAGGCTCTAACACAGGCAGCATGAACTATAGTAACAATGTGACAGTGAAAAATTGCAATATTGATCCGTCAGATGCGGCGGGCGATAAGGGCTGGAACTTCTTTTCGGCTCAAGCCAACAATTGTACGCTGACTCTTGATAATGATCTCTTTGAGCGCACGCTGTGGGTATACTTTGCGACCGGCAGCCCGGGACAAAACTATTACGTCAGCAACTGTTATTTTGTGAACATGAACGGTCTGGCATGCAGACGTAACGGCGGCGTCATGGACTCATTTGGCAATATGGACACACTGGTGGTTGAGAATTGCACACACATCATGGCTGAGGGGTCCATGTACAAATTTAGAGGATATCCGTACACAAGAGTCATTTTTAATCATAATAATTTCATCAACTGCTCCGGGTTAATGTTCATGGATTGGGGATTACAGACCACGATGAGCATGACAAACAACATCTTTGTGAATTGTAATGTCCAGGGATATGCCGGCATCGCCTCCATTGACGTCGGTGAACAGGATATGGATGGACAGCCGATGGGTCTCATTAATATTCATACTTTTCCTGCAGATGCTTCGTATGATCCGTTCAGAAGCATGCCGAGAGAATACTTGTTTTCAGGAAATGTCGTTTATTGGGATCCGAAGCTCACGAATGCAACGGACGGTGTGATTCATACGTTAGACGCAAATAACGTCAATGGACATACTAACTGGATGAACCAGATGATTATCATGAATCAGCGAACCGCAGGATATTTCGCTGATAAGACGAACTGGCCTAAACTAGTTCTTGGCAAAAATTATGGATGGGCTCCTCCGTTTACCGACTCCAAGGACCTTCTGACGGCCCAGGTTGACGTTCTAAAAACATTCTCGATTTCGACCTGCGATACCGGCAGTACTGCCGTTATGCCTGATTGGCGTTTGACGAGCACAGGAGCGGACAATTTTGTATATCCCGATTGGCCGATTCCGGTTAATCTTGCGTACAGTGATACCTCCAAGCTATATACGGGTGCAACAGGCGGTTTCCCTGTTGGCGACCTGAATTGGTTCGCGGCTAAGAAAACAACGTGGTTGGCACAGAGGGATGCTGAGTATGCTAAAATTAGAGCCGCAATGGATGCCGGGCTGGATCCTCTTGGCGTTGCAAAATCGACGTACTCGCCTTCTGAGTTCGCACTCGATCAGAACTATCCGAACCCGTTTAATCCGACAACAACCATCTCTTTCTCACTTCCCCATTCAGCAAATACGACGCTGACGGTGTTCAACGTTCTTGGTCAGGAAGTTGCGACGTTGATCAACGGATACACTACGGTAGGAGCGCACCAAGTCCAATTCGATGCGACGAGACTCGCCTCTGGTACTTATTTCTATAGACTGACGAGCGGCGACTTCACGCAGATAAAGAAGATGATGCTCTTGAAGTAGAGGAATAGTTTATTTCTCTGAATTTTTCCATAAAACCCTGATAGTAGCTTATCAGGGTTTTATGTATTATTATATTTTGTGTAATTTTCTCACAAATGATCATGAGCCTGACGCATCTCACTGAAATCATACGCGAGCCCTTTCTATGACACAAAGAGCGCAGTACTTTCTTCGTTTTTCCCTTCAGACATTCTTGGCGTTGATAGTCCTTGTGAACTGCCGTGCACAGGAGACCGCTCGTCAGGATACTGTCGCAAGAATTGCGGACCAGTATGCCATTACCGTTCCCGAACTGCAGGAATATGCCCGTGACAATCACTATGGCTACAGGTTTCGGAAGTATCCCGCTGAGCCGTACGAAAAGGCCTTGGATGATATGATCGTTCATCAGCTGAAGAGAATTGATTTTTTTGCTTTGGGACTGAATAGAACCGTAGAATCGCTTCAGCAGATGAAACGGTCGATCAATGAAGAATTAGTGATTCGATACTATAATACCCAGTTCTTCGAAAAATACGTCAACGAAGATTCCATGCAACATGCTTACAAGGAAATGGGAAGAGAAGTGCTCTATCGGCAGATTGTTTTGGCAAAACCCGGAAAGGCTTCACGAAAGGATATCGATTCTCTCAAACTGCTCGCGAAAACGATCAGGATGAGAATACGAAAAAATGAAGATTTCGTCAAGCTCGCTCGGCAATATTCTATAGGTCTTCAATCCAGCTCCGAGAATGCTCTGCAGGCGCTGAATTGGAAGATGAGTCTTTCAAACAATGTGGACTTCACCATTTTTCATCTTCCAGTCAATGAAGTACGGATTTTAGAGGGTGTAGAGTCATTCCATATTGTGCAAGTTGTAAAAACCAGCACGATTGACGTTCAACCCTATGCAGAAGTGAAGGAAGATATTCGAAAGGCTCTCATCGAGAGATATTCGGAATTCTCCCGTGAAGAATTTGAACGGTCGAAGAAGAACCTGATTGATGAAAACAAGTTGAAGTGGAATCCGGAAGCGCTCACACAACTTGTACAGTGGTCCAATATTCCAAAGTTCTATCAAACCGCTTACGCAGATACCCTGCGCGATGCAATTTCTCACGGGCACAACCTTGTCATTCTAATGTATTCGAACAAACGAATCGATCTTAAGGAGTATCTCCGTCTATTGAATGATGTATTGACCTTGGGTGATTTTGTCTCAGTGAAGCAAGATCATGTGAAGAAGTTTATTCTGGAAGCCGTCCGGACGAGCATGATCGTGGACAAAGCCAAGAAACTTGGTCTTGAAAAAGACGTGTTCACTCCTGAAACGACGAACCCTGTTCTGAGCAATGGAATTCTTCGGCTGTACGATCGCCACGAAATTGTGGAACAAGTTCCTCCGGCTACGGAGCAAGCGCTCAAAGAGTTTTATCAGGTAAACAAGGATTCCCTGTATTATCAGTTGGCAAAGGTGAATATCTATGCAGCCGTAGATTCAAACAAGGGTGTCGTAGATGGAATGAAGGAGAAGCTCAATCAGAATGTCCCTTTTGAAAAACTTGCCCCAAGAATTCTTGTAATAACATACATCAGGGAGCGCGACGGGACATTGAAAACATACTTCGGAGATGAACCGCCTCTTTTGGCCGAAGCCGCATTTAAGCTCAAGCTCAATGAAGTTGCCGGACCCGTCGAATACGTAGACCCTGCAAGTGGCAAGCAATATGCGCTCATAAAATGCATAGGAATACGGGATGAGAAGCAGCTGTCATACGATGACGCGAGAAAAACCATTTCGGATGATTTTGCGACCTACCATAGAGAACGAATTGGTCAATCTGTAAGAGAGAGGCTCAAGAAAAAATATGCCGTGACTATCTACAATGATGTTTTGCAGCGAATGTTTTCCTTCCTGGGAATCAGTCCTCAATAATGCGGAGCAGGGCAACAATGGATTTCCCGCAATTCATTTCTTTCACCGTCACAAATTCATGCAATCTCCGATGTACAATGTGCGGCCAGTGGAGCGAAGAGGGATACATCCTCAACCGCGCCGCTGACACACGTCAACGAATGACGTTGGAGGATTGGAAACGTCTGGTTGATGAAGTCGCTCAACACAAAATAAGATTCATTCTGGTCCGCGGCGGTGAGCCTTTTCTGTTCAAAGGAATTATCGAACTCCTGAAGTACATTAACAGGAAGGGAATTTTCCTTTCTGTCGATACGAACGGTACCGTGCTGGACCGGTTTGCTGATGATCTGAGCACAATAACCAACATGCATATAACATTTTCGGTGGATGGACCGGAAGAAATACACGACAATGTAAGAAAGGTAACGGGCAGCTTCCAGAAAATGAAGCAGAACATCGCTTTGTTGAAAAACCTGGAAAACAAGTGCGGCAACACTATAAGTAAGAGCATTTGTTTCACCATCAGCGCCTACAATTATAAATCTCTGGGTGATATGGCTGACGTTGTGAGAAGTCTGTCCCTTTCATCCATCAATATTGTCCCGTACTACTATTTTTCGAATGATGTAGGGACACAGTATAACAAGGAACTCAACGAACATTTCAGTTGTGCGGCGTTCTCTTGGAAGGGGTTTCACCACGAACACTCGGGTATTGAGTTCGACAGATTTAGAGAAGAGCTAAGAGAATATCGGGCGAGTCTCGGCGAAGTTTATGACTTTCCCTATCTTGATCTTGATGAAGATGAATACAGGGCTTGGTTTCATGATCCGTTCACTCCCGTAAAGTCATCCAGGTGCATGAATATCGAAAAGCTGATTGACATTCAACCGAATGGTGAGGCCAATTTCTGCGTCGATTTTCCGGATTACTCCATCGGCAATGTGAAGGATTCAAGCATTGGCGCACTCTGGAATAGCCCCCGTGCAGAACGATTCCGAGACTACAGGCGGGAAAAGCCGTTGTCGGTCTGTCATCGTTGTGGTGCCAAGTACATCTCGGAAATTAAAGAATAGCCGTTCTCAAGAAGCACGCTTATTATCGGGGCCACGATACCTGTCCGTAAGGAGGATACAATGCTGCAAATGCATTCTAAGAAAAAAGTTTTCATCGCCGCGTGTATTGTCTTAACCAACACGGTTTTCAGTCAGAAACTTCAGTTGAACGATCTCGAGTATTTTGAAACGCGAGGGCTTAACGTCATTGTATTCTGAGACCGAACCTGGGAAGAAACTCACGTTCGCCCCGCAACAAAAGGGAAATTGATGATGCTTACGGAAAATGTATTGGACTTCTATCGTGCGAAACTTCAGTATTCGACCGTTGATAGTGCTTATCCTCTGGGCAATAGTCACCTGCAAATCCGTGGCCCAGAATCCGATCATCACGGATCGGTATTCGGCGGATCCCTCCGCAAAGGTTTTTGAAGTCAGAGTTTATTTTTGTGGCGGACTTCATAACCAGGCGGCAGTGTCTTTTTCTTATGGAGAATTATATGAAACTGAGAATCATCGTATCAACAATTGGAATTCTCGTTCTCGCCTTTCTTGACTCATCTTTGTTGTTCGCTCAAACTGCCGAAGTGAGCGCCGGAAGTAATCAAATCATAGATTGGGAAAAGACGCATTCAGCACACCTCACAGGAAGCGTGTCTTCAAAGAAAACAAAAGTCGAATGGACTTGCCCCCAGAATTCGAAAGCCGTCTTCAACGATGCTTCGAATCCTGTTACGGAAATCAAATTTCCCAGACCTGGTTACTATCTGCTAGTACTCTCCGAAAAAGGAGCTGGTAAGGACTCGGCTAGCAGTTCCACAATTGTCAATGTCTTTGAGCCGAATTCTTACAAAGAAAGACTCGCCGATCTGATAAGTCTTATGACAGTCGATGAGAAGATTTGTCAATTGACTAACCAATCCGATTCAATTCCTCGATTGGGAATTCCCAAATACAACTATTGGAGTGAAGCCTTGCACGGGGTACTTTCAAGCGGAGCAACGTCATTTCCTCAAGCTGTTGCGATGGGAGCCACTTGGGATCCCGAGCTGGTCTATCGTGTAGCCACAGCCATCTCGGACGAAGCTCGG
>Ga0265330_10000371_pt1 | contig 31472 bp, 29 predicted proteins | sample 41919metaG_FD_202083 | JGI IMG/M metagenome (GOLD analysis project Ga0265330, IMG submission 202083) | Rhizosphere microbial communities from Carex aquatilis grown in University of Washington, Seatle, WA, United States - 4-19-19 metaG | ecosystem: Host-associated > Plants > Roots > Rhizosphere...
GGGACGAGCTCCGCACGCTCGCTCATGCGCCCGAGCGCAAGCACACCAACACCAATACCAATACCAATTCGGGCAGCTGCCGCGAGGTTCCCCTTGGCTGAAGTCGGCAATGGTTTCGCCCCCCTCGTGGCCCAGGCGCGACGGGTTCGCGCGCACGCCATCCGGATGGCCACCAACGGTGGATGCTTCCTCGGCGCCTCCCTCTCCTGCGCCGACCTGCTGGTCTTCCTGTACGATCGGGTCCTCCGGGTCTCGCCGTCGCGGTGCTCGGATCCCGACCGCGACTACCTGTTCCTGTCGAAGGGCCACGATGTCCCCGCCCTCTATGGGACCCTGGCGGAGCGCGGGTTCTTCCCGCTGGCGCGCCTGTCCAATCACCTGGCGATCGAGGACGATCTCTACTGGCACCCGAACCGCGCGGTGCCGGGCGTGGAGTTCCACTCCGGGTCGCTCGGGCACCTGCTGTCCGTCGGCATGGGGGTGGCGGTCGACGTGAAGCTCCGGCGCGGGCCGAGCCGGGTCTTCGTGATCGTCGGCGACGGCGAGCTCGACGAGGGCTCGATCTGGGAGGCGGCCCTGGTTGCGGGCGCCAGGCGGCTCGACAACCTGGTGCTGATCGTGGATCGCAACGGATTCCAGGCCAACCTGGCCACCGAGGAGCTGGTTCCGCTCGAGCCGCTCGCCGATAAGCTCCGAAGCTTCGGCTTCGTGGTGAGCGAGGTCGACGGGCACAGCTTCCCGGCGCTGGACGATGCCCTGGCCGGCATCCCGCGCCAGATCGGGAAGCCCACGGCGCTGATCGCGCGGACCGTGCGCAACAAGGGGTTGCCCAGCCTCGAGGGTCGCGCCGAGCGCTGGTTCGTGGATCTCACCGGGAAGGAAGTGCGCATGTTGCTGGAGGAGCTGGAAGGAGCCTCGGGTGGCGCGCTCACCTCCGCCCCGCTGGTGGTGCGATGAGCAACCCGCTCTCAGGGGCTTCCGGGTCCCCGCCGGCCTCACCCTCGCCTTCGGGCGCGCCTTCGGGCGCGCCTTCGGGCCGAACCTACGAGACGGAGCTCGCGGAGGCCGCGCGCGTCGATCCGCGCCTCATGGTGCTGACCGCCGAGAACCGCGCCGCCATCCGCGGCCTTCCGGCGTTGCTCGGCGAGCGCTTCATCGACGTCGGCATCTGCGAGCAGACCATGGTGGGGATGGCGGCCGGGCTGGCGCTGCGAGGGCGCGTCCCGGTGGTCCACGCCCTCGCCACCTTCCTGACCCTGCGGGCCTTCGAGTTCATCCGAACGGACGTCGGGATCGGCCGGCTCCCGGTCAAGCTGGTGGGCGGGGTCCCCGGCTTCCTGTCCGAGGCCAACGGGCCCACCCACCAGGCCGTGGAGGACATCGGGGTGATGCGCGGGATCCCGGGCATGCACGTCTTCTGCCCGTCCGATGCCACCGAGCTCCTCGACGGGCTTCCGGCGATCTTGGCCAGCCCGGCGCCCACCTACGTTCGCTTCAACGCGCGCCCATCCACGCTCGTGCACGCGCCCTTCGCGCTCGGGCGGGCCGAGATCCTGACGCCCGGCTCCGACATCGGCGTCCTGTGTGCCGGCTTGCTGGTCCCGAGCGCGACCGAGGCCTGCCTGAACCTGGCGCAGGAGGGGATCGGGGCCCGCCTGGTCAACCTGCGGATGCTGGCCCCCCTCGACGAGGAGGCGGTGCTCGCGGCGGCGCGCAGCTGTCGGCTCCTCGTCACGGTGGAGGATCACCTGCTCGTCGGAGGGCTGTACCAGGCCGTGTGCGAGGTGCTGGTCCGGCACGGCGTCGCCGTGCCGGTCGTGCCCATGGGACTCGACGGACGCTGGTTCCGGCCGGGGCGGCTGCCCGACGTGCTCGAGCACGAAGGGTTCTCGGTGCCCCACCTCACCCGCCGCCTGCGGGAGGCGCTGCCGAGGGGACGCGCTCGCGCCGCCTCGGCCGGCCTGTCCTCGGTCACCCTGCCGCCGCTCGGCGCGCCCCCGGTGGCCTTCGACGATGCGGCCAGGGAGCCAGCACCACTGCCACCTGTCCCCGACTATCCGCGCATCGACCGCTCGGACCAGCTGTATGCCCGGGCCGTGGGGCTGATCCCCGCCGGGACCCAGACCCTCGCCAAGGGGGTCGGGCAGCACGTGCGCGGGGTGGCCCCGAAGTACCTGCGCTCGGGTCGTGGCGCGCGGGTGACCGACGTCGACGGCAACCAGTTCCTCGACTTCACCATGGGGGTCGGCCCGCTGATCCTCGGCTACGCCGAGCCGGTGGTCGATGCCGCGATCCGGGCCCAGCTGGAGGACGGAATCACCTTCTCGCTCATGCACCCGCTCGAGGTCGAGGTGGCCGAGCTGGTGCGCGATGCCGTGCCTGGCGCCGAGATGGTGCGCTTCGCCAAGAATGGCTGCGACGTGACCACCGCCGCCGTCCGGCTGGCCCGGGCCTTCACCGGGCGCGAGAAGGTGCTGTCGTGTGGCTACCACGGCTGGCACGACTGGCACATCGCGGTCACCGACCGCAACCGCGGGATCCCGCGCGACGTGATCGCCCTCAGCCACACCTTCGGCTACAACGATCTCGCGTCGGTCGAGGCGGCGCTCGACGACGACACGGCCTGCGTGATCCTCGAGCCGACCACCTTCGAGGCGCCGCATCCGCAGTTCCTGCCCGCCCTCAAGGCCCTGTGCGCCGAGCGGGGCGCCCTCCTCGTGTTCGACGAGATGTGGACCGGGTTTCGGCTCGCCCTCGGTGGGGCCCAGGAGCGGTTCGGGGTCACCGCGGATCTCGCGTGCTTCTCGAAGGCGGTGGCCAACGGGATGCCGCTCGCCGTCCTGACGGGGCGAGGCGACGTGATGCGCTTGCTCGAGCGCGAGGTGTTCTTCTTCTCGACCTTCGGGGGCGAGGCGCTCTCGCTGGCGGCGGCCCGCGCCACGCTCGAGGCGCTGCGGGCCCGGCGTGTGCCGGACCAGCTCGAGGGCCTCGGTTCGCGCCTGCGCGATGGGCTGAACGCGCTGGCGGCCCGCCACGCCGTCCCCTTTGTACGCTGCGTGGGCTTCGGGTGCCGCACCCTCGTGACCTTCGCGCCCGAAGGCCCGGCGGCCGGCGAGGATCCGCTGGTGATGAAGTCCTTCGTCCAGCAGGAGCTCCTCAAGCGCGGCATCCTCTGGAGCGGCTTTCACAACCTGTCGGCGGCCCACACCGAGGACGACGTGGAGCACGCGCTCGCCGCCTACGCCGAGGTGCTGACGCTGCTCGGCGAGGCCCTGCGGCGCGGGCCGCTCGTCGCCGCGCTGCGGGGCGCACCGGTGGAGGCGGTGTTCCGGCGCACCGGCGGTTTCAACGTCCGTCCCCCCAAGCTTGGCCAAGGTGGCGACTTGGACGGCTCACCCGGTCCCGGGCCCGGCAACGGGGGCGCACGTGCTTGACCCGAGCGACCCGCTGCAGGCGTTCTCCCTGGTCGGGCGGGTGGCGGTGGTCACCGGAGCCGCCGGCTTGCTCGGGCAGCAGCATTGCCGGGCGCTGGCACACGCTGGAGCCACCGTGGTGGCGACCGACCTCGAGCCGGACGCGTGCGCCTCGGTCGCGCGGGCTGTCTCCGCGGCGGGCAAGGGCCGCGTGCACGGCGTGGCGGCGGACATCACCTCGCGCGCCTCGGTCGAGGCCCTGCGCGACGCCACCTTGCGGCTCGGCGATCGGCTGGACGTCATCGTCAACAACGCCGCCCTCAATGATCGCTTCGCCGATCCCGACCCCGAGAGGGTGGAGGTCGCGTCGCGCTTCGAGAACACCGATCTCGAGCGCTTTCGCCAGACCCTCGAGGTCAACGTGACCGGGACGTTCCTCGTCTCGCAGGTGCTCGGCACCGAGATGGCCCGCCGGCGCGGGGGCAGCATCATCAACGTCGCCTCCACCTACGGGATGGTGGGGCCCGACCAGCGCATCTACCGTCGTCCGGACGGGACCCAGGCCTTCTGGAAGAGCGCGGCCTATCCGGCCAGCAAGGGGGCCGTGCTGGCGTTCACCCGCTTCCTCGCCACCACCTGGGCGGAGCGCGGGGTCCGGGTGAACAGCCTGTCTCCCGGCGGGGTGGCCCAGGCCGGACAAGAGGACTACTTCATCGAGCAGTACGCCGCGCGGACCCCGCTCGGCCGCCTGGCGGGCGCCCACGAGCTCGGTGGGGCCATCGTGTTCCTGGCCAGCGACGCCTCGTCGTACATGACGGGCGCCAACCTGGTGGTGGACGGCGGATGGACGGCGTGGTGAGCCGAGGCGGCGGCATCCCGGCCGGGGCGCTCCTGCCGGGGCGCGCGCTCGCGCTGCGGGCGGCCCGGCTGCGGCTGGTGATCACCGACGTGGACGGGGTGCTGACGGACGGCGGGGTCTACTACTCCGAGCGCGGCGAGGCCCTCAAGCGCTTCTCGCTGCGGGATGGGATGGGCGTCGAGCTGCTGCGCGACGCCGGGATCGAGACCGCCTTCATGACCCGCGAGGACTCCCCGATCGTGGCTCGCCGCGCCGAGAAGTTGCGCGTGCGACATTGCTACCTGGGGGTGGCCGACAAGCGGGCCGCCCTGCCGCGGGTGCAGCAGGAAGCCGGGCGCCACGCCGGGCTCGAAGCCGGCCTGGACGACGGCCAGATCGCCTACATCGGGGACGACGTCAACGATCTCGAGATCATGGCGGCCCTCGGGCTGCGCGGTCTGGTGGGCGCGCCGGTGGATGCCATCGCCGCCGCCCGGGCCCGCGCACACCACGTGACCAGGTGTCCGGGCGGGCAGGGCGCGTTCCGCGACTTCGCGGACTGGCTGCTCGAGCTGCGCCGCGAGGCGCGGTCGCCGCGGGAGGGCGACACCACCTACGAGGGAGAGCTCTAGCCACGAGCGAGAGAGCGAGAGAGCGAGCAAGCGACAGCTGGCGAGCGCGGTGATCCGCACCGCGCTCTTTGACGGGAGGTTCGACATGTCTGAGCTGGGAACGACGAGGCTCGATACGGCCCGGGTTCGGATCGGGGAGCGCTGGGTGGGCGCCGCGGCGCCGGTCTTCGTGATCGCCGAGATTGGCATCAACCACAACGGCTCGCTGGAGATCGCCAAGCGGCTGATCGACGGCGCCGTGCTGGCCGGGGTGGACGCGGTCAAGTTTCAGAAACGCACCCCGGAGAAGTGTGTCCCGCGCGACCAGTGGGACATCGAGCGCGACACCCCCTGGGGCCGGATGACGTACCTCGCCTACCGCCACCGGGTCGAGTTCGGCCCGCGCGAGTACGCGGAGATCGACCGGCACTGCGCCGAGCGCCGCATCCTCTGGTTCGCCTCGTGCTGGGACGAGGAGTCGGTGGACTTCATGGAGTCCTTCCGTCCGCCGTGCTACAAGGCCGCCTCGGCGTCGCTCACCGATCTGCCGCTGCTGCGCAAGATGCGCTCCACCGGCCGTCCGTTGATCCTGTCGACGGGGATGTCCACCCGCGAGGAGATCGATGCCGCGGTGGGCGCGGTCGGGCGCGACGGCTTGCTCATCGCCCACTCCACGTCGTCGTATCCCTGTCCGCCCGAGCACCTCAACCTGCGCATGGTGCACACCCTCAAGGATGCCTACCCGGACTGCCCGATCGGCTACTCCGGACACGAGGTCGGCCTGGCGCCGACCTGGGCGGCCGTCACGCTCGGGGCGACCTTCGTCGAGCGGCACATCACCCTCGACCGAGCCATGTGGGGCAGCGACCAGGCGGCCTCGGTGGAGATAGGCGGGCTCCTGCGGCTCGTGTCCAACATCCGGGACATCGAGCGATCGCTCGGGGACGGGGTCAAGCGGGTCTACGAAGGCGAGCTGTCGGCGCGCAAGAAGCTCCGGCGCGCGGAGCTCGCGGTGGCCTCCGCCGGCGCCGGCGCCGGCTTGGGCCTGGTGCCTGGCGCGCCCCTCGCCGGTAACTGAGCTCCGGCCGCGTCTTGTCTGGCCCCGTCGCCCTCTGGACCGTCCTGTCACCGGCCCTGATCGTGCTCGGGGCGGCGGTGCTGATCGGGCTCGAGCGCCGGTTTCCCTATTGCCCCGAGCAGAAGCTGCTCCGGCCCGGGCTCTGGGTCGATCTCGTGGGCTACACGCTGGTGCAGAGCACCCTGCTCGGGTGGGTCATCACCCACCTCATCGCGCGCATCGACGCCGCGACGGGCTGGTCGCGCTGGCGCCTCGTCGGGCGCTGGTCGGTGCCGCTGCAGGTGATCTTCTTCCTCGTCACCCACGATCTGTACATCTACGCCTTTCACCGCCTCCAGCACCGCGTGCCCTGGCTGTGGCGGATCCACGAGGCCCACCACGCCACCCGGGAGGTCGACTGGCTGTCGGGGGCGCGCTCGCACGCGCTCGAGATCCTGATCAACCAGACCATCGAGCTCGCCCCGATCGTCCTGCTCGGGGCGGCCCCCGAGGTGGCCCTCATCAAGGTGACCATCGACGCCATCTGGGGGATGTACATCCACGCCAACATCGACGTGAGGAGCGGGCGGCTGCAGTGGGTGCTGAACGGTCCGGAGATGCACCGCTGGCACCATGCGATCGAGATCCGGGACGGGGTGAACTTCGCCACCAAGCTCGCCTGGTGGGATCGCCTGTTCGCGAGCGCCTACCTGCCGCACGAGAAGCCCTCTGGCTATGGCATCGTCGAGCCCTTTCCGGAGGGCTATCTGGCGCAGCAGCTGCATCTCTTTCGCGCGCGTCGAATCGCGCCGCCCGCGCCGCCGCCGTCAGTGCCCGAGGAACCGCTCGGCGTCGATGGCCGCCATGCAACCCGTGCCCGCCGCCGTCACCGCCTGGCGGTAGACGTGGTCCGCCACGTCGCCGCAGGCGAAGACCCCGGGGACCCGGGTGGCGGTCGAGCCGGGTCGGGTCACCAGGTACCCCGCCTGGTCCATGTCCAGCTGCCCAACGAAGATCTGTGAGTTCGGCTGGTGGCCGATCGCCACGAAGAGTCCGCCGATGGCCAGCTCCCGGGTGGCGCCGGTGCGGGTGTCGCGGAGCCGCGCCCCGGTGACCCCGGGCCGCGGAAGCTCCCCCAGCACCTCGTCCACCACCGCATTGGTGATGAACTCGATCTTGGGGTTCGCGCGTACCCGATCGAGCATGATGCGCGACGCGCGGAACTCGTCCCGGCGGTGCACCAGCGTGACCTTGGAGGCGAAGCGGGTGAGGAAGTTCGCCTCCTCCATGGCGGTGTCGCCCCCGCCGACCACGATCAGGTCGCGCCCCTTGAAGAGGGCACCGTCGCAGGTGGCGCAGGCCGAGACGCCGTAGTTGACGAACTTCTGCTCGGAGGGGATTCCGATCCACTTGGCGGAGGCGCCGGTGGCGATGATGACGGCGTCGGCGGTGACCACCACCCCGTCGCTGACGGTGACCCGGAAGGGCCGCGCCGACAGGTCGACGGCGGTGACGTCGGCGGTGCGGATACGGGTCCCGAACCGCTGCGCCTGGGCGCGGAACAGATCCATCAGCTCGGGGCCCTCGACGCCCTTGGGAAATCCGGGATAGTTCTCGACCTCGGTCGTGATCATGAGCTGACCGCCCGGCAGCGTGAACGGCTCGATGGTGGCCCCGCCCCCCTCGATGAGGATGGGCTCGAGGTTCGCGCGCGCGGTGTAGATGGCGGCGGTGAAGCCGGCTGGACCTGAGCCGATGATGCAGACCCGGGCGTGCTCGGAATTGGACATACCTGCTCCTGTCATGGCGTGGGGACTGGCTTTCGGGAAGCTCGGGTTCGGGATGATCGGGAGGCCGGTTTGGTTTCGCGCGGGGCGGTCGGGTCGGGGACGGCAGAGCGGGTCCACAGGCCAGTCCGCCCTCCGCGCTTCAGCTCGAGGCGGACACTGGTGATCTCCACCCCGCGCTCGACGCCCTTGACCATGTCATACACCGTCAAGGCCGCCGCGGCCGCTCCGACCATGGCCTCCATCTCGACCCCGGTCCGGTCGAAGGCGCGCACCCGGACCTCGATGCGCAGGCCGGGCAGGCGGGCCAGGGGACGCAGGCTGACATCGGTGCCCACCACCCGCACCGGGTGGCACAGCGGAATCAGGTCGGCGGTTCGCTTGACCGCGGAGATCGCGGCGAGCCGGGCGGTCGCGAGCGCGTCCCCCTTGGCGAGGCCCCTGGCGACGGCAACAGGCGCCTCGGTCATCGGGTGGCGGGCCGCACGCCGCCGGCGCGGTCCCGCGAACACCAGCGCGACGGTCGGCCGCGACATGCGCACCTCCGCCACCGCCACCGCCTCGCGCGCCGTCTCGGTCTTCTCCCCCACATCGACCATGTGAACCTGCCCGTCGGGGTCGGTGTGTGTCAGGTGCGGGCTGTTTGGCGCGGGGCGCCGGGGTCGACGGGCGGTGGGCATGGCTCTCGGTTGGGGGCAGCATCATATATACCGTCTGTCGGGAAATTCGCTCGCGTGGGCAATTCCGAGTCCGAGTCCGTGGGGTGGCTGGCGACTCCCGTTCCGGGGTCCGCGGGTCGCGATCCATGCACGAGCGTTTGCGAAGGAGAGCGGCGACGAATACCATCGCTTTTTTCGTGGACTCCCCCAGCTCCGTCGAGTTGCCCGCCCAGATGGCACCGCCTGCGTCGGCATCGCCTCCGGGGGCCGCGCGCTCCGCGGCCGGCTTCTTCGATCGCTTCAGCGCGCTGCAGATCAACCTCGGGGTCATGCTCCTCGGCCTCGCGCTCTACGTGCCGTTCGCGGGCACCTATGGGCTCTTCGATCCGTGGGAGACCCACTATGGCGAGGTGGCGCGTCAGATGGCGGTCCGCGGGGACTACATCAGCCTGTGGTGGCCGGGGGCCCCGCTCGATGCGGATCACTTCTGGTCGAAGCCGGTGCTGTCGTTCTGGCTGATGAGCCTGTTCTTGCGGCTGTTCGGGCTCGGGCATGCGGCCCCGGGCACCATCGCCCTCGGCGCGCGGGCGGAGTGGGCGCTGCGCTTGCCCTTCTGCCTGGCGGGTGCCCTCGGCATGTGGGCGGTGTACCTCTGCGTGGCCCGCTTCGTCGGGCGGCGGGCCGGGGTCCTGGCGGCGGTGGTGCTGGGCACCTCGCCGCTCTACAGCCTGGTCGCCCGCCAGGCCATGACCGACATGGCCTTCGTGGGGCCGATGACCATGGCGCTCGCGCTCGGTGCGCTGGCGCTCTTCGACGACAGCGACGAGATCCTCGCCCGGCGGCAGGTCACGCGCACGTGGGGCGGCCGCGCCCGGACGCTGTCCTGGCCGCACCACCCGGTCTTCTACGTCTCCCTCGGGATCTTTGCGCTCTCGACCTTGCCGCAGCTGATCTTCAACTCGGTGGCCCTGCGCTGGCCCCTCCGGCTCGGCACCCACGTGCTCCAGATCCCGGGCCTCGTGACCATGCTGCCGTACTGGGTAGGCTTCTTCGCGTTCGCCTGGCTGTCGTCCCGCGTGCGGTACAAGGCCCCCCTCTTCCTGTTCATCGCCGCCACGCTCTGCGGGCTCGCCACCCTGGCCAAGGGCCTGGCTGGGCTCGGGCTGCCGGTGATCATCTTCCTCGCCTACCTGCTGTTCACCTGGAACTGGAAGCGCCTCGGGCGCGCGCAGCTCGGCTACGGCGTGTGGGTGGCGTTGCTCGGCTGCGCCGTGGTGGCCGTGCCCTGGCACCACGCGATGCTGGTGAGGCATGGGTTCCCGTTCTGGGACGAGCTCTACGGTGACAACCACTGGCGGCGGCTGGTGCTCGGGCGCCACGGCGATCGCGGCAGCTTCGAGTACTTCCTGCGCGAGCTCGGCTACGCGATGCTGCCGTGGATCGGGGTGGCGCCGGCCGCGCTCGTGTCGGTGACCATGCGCCGCGCCTCGGACTTCCGCCGTCAGGGTATCTTCTGGTTCGGGGCCATCTGGTTCGTGGCGGGGTACGCCCTGGTCTCGCTGTCGGTCACCAAGTTCCACCACTACATCCTTCCGGCGGTCCCGGGCCTGGCCATCGTGATCGCCTGCTTCCTCGACGGGCTGCTCGAGCGGCGCCCGGGGCGGGCGGTGGCGGTCACGGCGGTGCTGGGCCTCGGCCTGTGGGGGATCGTGACCTTCGATCTGGTGAACGGCAAGAGCGGCGCGCAGCGCTTCATCTGGCTGTTCTCGTACGACTACGTCAACACCCCCAAGGGGCGCCCCTGGCCGGAGGCCCTCGACTTTCGACCCTGGCTGGTGGCCTTCGCCGCGGCCTTCGCCGCCTCGACCCTGCTCCTCGTCGGCCCGCGCCTGCGACGGGTCGGCCTCGTCACGTCGTCGGTGCTGGCGGTGGCCTTCGGCTACGTGCTGCTCGACGACTACATGCCCCGCACGGCGCACTACTGGAGCCAGAAGCCGCTCATCGCGTCCTACTACCGGCTGCGCCAGTCACCCGACGAGAAGCTGCTGGTCTGGCAGATGTACTGGCGCGGCGAGAACTTCTACACCCAGAACGAGATCTACGAGGGCCCGATGGCGGAGCGCACGGTGTTCCTCGGCGATCGCAACGTCGAGAACCTCAAGGACTGGATCGCCCGGCATCGTGGTCGCCGCGCCTTCCTCCTGGTCGAGCGGACCCGCTTCGGCCAGGTGCCGGCCATGCTGCCCGAGGAGGCGCGCCCGTCCCTGCACATCGTCGACGAGAGCAACATGAAGTTCGTCCTCGCCGAGATGCGCATCTGACGCACCTACGGGGGGGCGCGCGGACGGCCCCCACGTATGCACCTTCATTCACCTCCCGCTGATCAGGCTTCAATCGCCGCGCGGGGACGTGCGAGCGGCGGCGAGCCACGTCCCCGATCACGACGGGCCGCACTTCAGCCGATTTTGCCCGACAGCTGGAAGGCGATCAGCAGGCCGTAGATGACCAGGGACTCGATGAGGGCGAGGCCGACGATCATCGGCACGAAGATCTTGCCCGAGGCCTGCGGGTTGCGCGCGATGCCCTCGAGGGCGGCGCCCGCGGCGCGGCCCTGCCCGAGCGCTCCGCCGAGGCCGGTGAGGCCGATCGCCAGGGCCGCCGCGATGCCGAGCCACTTGTCGCGCTCGATGAAGGCCGGATCCGCGCCGGCGGCGAAGGCTGGCGAGCTGGCCAGGAAGGTGGCGGCGGCCAGGCCGAGGGTGACGACGGAGGCGAACAACTTTGACGTGCGGCGCATTCTGGAGACTCCTGCTTTTATTGTTGGGTTCGGATGTTACTCGAAATCGCGAGCCGGTGACGGTGTGACGACCGACCTCTCGATACATGTCCTCGGCGTTTCAGTGCTCCTCGTGCGCCACGGCCGAGCCGATGTAGACGGCGGACAGCAGCGCGAACACCACCGCCTGCACCACCGACACGAAGACGCCCATGATGAGGAACGGCACCGGTACGAGCAGCGGGATCACCGCGAAGAACGACAGCACCACCGCGTGATCCGCGCTGATGTTGCCGAGCAGCCGCATCGCCAGCGAGATCGGCCGCGCGATGTGGCTGATGAGCTCGATCGGCAGCATGAGCGGAGCCAGCGGCAGCCAGGGCCCGAGGAAGTGCTTGAAGTACTTGGGCCCGTGGGCGCGCACGCCAAACACGTGGGTCAGGACGAACACCAGCGCCGACAGGGCCAGGTTGGTCTTGAGCGAATCGGTCGGCGGCAGGAACCCCGGGATCAGCGCCAGCAGGTTCGAGAACAGGATGAAGAGGAACAGTGACCCGATGAGCGGCAGGTAGCGCCGGGACTCCTTCTCCCCCATCACGCCCTCCATCAAGCCGAAGATGGCGTCCGAGAGCATCTCGAACAGGTTCCGGAGCCCGAAGCGCGGCGGCGGGACCAGCCCGCCATCCCCCGAGGCAGTCACCGCCACCCGGTAGCGCGAGGCCCCGAACGCCAGGAAGGCCACCACCAGGCAGGCCCCGAGCACGTGGTCGATGGTGAAGTGGGTGGACTGGAACATCTGCCAGGTCCAGTCCCGCGCGAAGTAGTGCTCGAAGAAGGCGCGCAGGTTGGCGTATCCAGGGAGAAAGGCGAACCAGGTGTCGTGAGGTCCCATGGGTGTCGACTCAGAGCTTCTGCGGTCCGCCAGCGGGCGGCGCGGTCACGGAGCCCCCCGGCGCCGCTGCCACCGAGGCGGCTGCGCCGGGATCGACCCCAAGGAACAAACCAACGATGAGGATGGAGAACACCAGCGCCGACAGCCCGAGCGAGAAGGGCAGCACCGGCAGGGCGAGCTTTCGAATGGCAACCCACACGAGGAGCGTGAGCACGGCCATCTTGATGGTCAGCCCGGCGACCAGGATCAGGGCTTGCCGCGGGGAATCTCCCCCGACCACGCGGGCGATCGCCCGGACGCCGAGCCGGCGCACGGTCCAGAAGTTCGCGATGGCGAGACAGGCTCCCAATCCGGCCGCGAGCATAGCGCGTCCATCCCACAGGAGCCCGGACACGGTCGTGGCGACGACGCCGAGGACGAGGTTCGCCCGGTGGATGGAGGTGAGGGAGTCGGTCGCCATGTTCACTGTCGATCTCGAGGAGGTTTTTTGGTTTCGTTTTCGTCAAGGCCCCGCTTGTACTGACGGGTCACGCGCACGATCGCCTTCACCGCCGCTCCCACTCCCGAAAAGAAGCCGACACAGGTCAGCCAAGGCGTCGTGCCGAACTTGTGGTCCAGCCATCTGCCCCCGAGATAACCGATGGCGATGGCCACGGCTATCTCGATACCGACGGCGCCGGTGGTGCCGGCAATCCGCCACATATTTTTGGTCTCAGGATCGATGAGCGGGCGTTGCGCTAACACGCCCTGGCCCACAAAGCAAGACCGCCCTCCCCGAGCGACCCCCGTCGAGTGACAGCGGGGCGTCCGACGGGGCGTCCAAGGGGTCCAGATCTTCAGGGCAAATCCCCAGGGGCGTCCTCAGAGCTTGGGGAAGATCTCCTTGGCGGCCACCACGAAGGACTCGACGTCCTCGGGCGTGTGGGCAAGCGAGATGAACGCGGCCTCGAGCTGCGCTGGCGGCAGGTAGAACCCGCGATCCAGCATGGCGTTGAAGAACCGGCCGTAGCGCGCGACGTCGGCCTGCTTGGCGCTGGCCAGATCCTTGACCTCGATGTCCGTGAAGAAGATGGTGAAGGCCGACCCGATGCGCTGGATGCGCGCCGGGACGCCGCTGCGGCGGATCACCCGGGCCACGCCATCCTCCAGCATGCCGCCCAGCATCTCGAGCATGCGGTAGGCGGCCTCGTCGAGCTTCTTCAGCGTGGCGATGCCGGCCGCCACCGCCACCGGGTTCCCCGACAGGGTCCCCGCCTGATAGACGCCGCCCTCCGGCGCCACCGCGGCCATCACCTCGGAGCGGCCTCCGTAGACGCCGAGCGGCAGGCCCCCGCCCACCACCTTGCCGAGGCACGTGAGGTCGGGCCGAGCCCCGAAGAGCTCCTGGGCGCCGCCGCGTGCCACCCGGAAGCCGGTGATCACCTCGTCGAAGATCAAGAGCGCGCCGTGCAGGTCGCACAGCGAGCGCAGCTTCGGCAGGTACGCCGGGCGTGGCAGGACCAGGCCCATGTTGCCGGGGATGGGCTCGACGATGATGGCGGCGATCTGCCCCTTGTTCTCGGGGGCCTCGAAGGCCGCCTCCATGGCTTCGAGATCGTTGAAAGGGACCACGATGGTGTCGGCCACCGCACCGGGCGTCACCCCGGCCGATCCCGGAATTCCGAGGGTCAGAATCCCCGAGCCGGCCGAGGCCAGGAGCGCGTCGGCGTGGCCGTGATAGCCGCCGTCGATCTTGATGAACTTGGGACGACCGGTGAAGCCTCGCGCCAGCCGCAGGGCCGACATGGTGGCCTCCGTCCCCGACGACACGAAGCGCATGCGGTCGATCGACGGCACCGCCAGGCGGATGCGCTCGGCGAGATCGATCTCGCGGGCCGTGGAGGCGCCGAAGCTGGTCCCCGAGGACGCGGCGGCCACGATGGCGGCCACCACGTCCGGATCCGCGTGCCCGAAGATGAGCGGTCCCCAGGACCCCACGAAGTCGAGGTAGCGGTTCCCGTCCACGTCCTGCACGTAGGCGCCCGACCCACTATGGAGGAAGACGGGGGTCCCGCCCACGGACTTGAAGGCCCGCACGGGGGAGTTGACCCCGCCCGGGAAGAGCTGGGTCGCCCGCTCGAACAGGCTCTGCGAAACGGGTCGATGCGAGGCGATGCCGTCATTGCCCATTGCGGGATCCCTCAACCTACGCTGGCCACGCAGGTGCGGCCAGCGCCACCATGGTTGCGCCTCGTCCTCAGGCCGCGCGCGGCGGTCGAGGGTGAACGTGAACCGGGAAGGGCACGCAGACGAGGAGCAGACTGCGAGGATGGATGTGGAGCCACGGTCACCTCAGTTTACTCCGTCTCCGCCGTTTTCTTCCCCGTCGTCTCCATTTTGTCCGCCCGGTCCGCTCGGTCCGGCCTCGTCGGGCTCCTGGTCCTCGCCGTCCACGTCGCCGTCCCCATCGCCGGAGTCGTCGTCATCCTCGTCCTCGCCCTGCAGCTCCTCGGCGCCCAGATCCTCGGCCCCGAGGGGCTGCGCCTCGGCCTCGGCCCGGGCGGCAGCGACCTCCGGAGACTCGATGGTCTCGCCCTCCTCCTTCTCGGCCATGCGCTCCATGGCCACCACCCGCTCGGTCTCGTCGAGGCGAATCAGGCGCACCCCCTGGGTGTTGCGACCGATGGTGGGGATACCGGCCACCGGCATGCGGATCAGCTTTCCGCCGTCGGTGATGATCATCAGATCGTCGTCGTCGGTCACGATGCGCAGGGCCACCACGCGCCCGTTCCGGTCGCTGGTCTTGATGGTGATGACCCCCTTGCCGCCGCGGTTCTTGGTGGGGTAGTCCCCGGTGGGGGTGCGCTTGCCGTAGCCCTTCTCGCACACCGTGAGCAGCGTCGCCGAGCCCTCGCGCGGCACCACCCCCATCCCGACCACCTCGTCGCGGTCGCGCAGGCGCACCCCGCGCACCCCGCGGGCGCTGCGGCCCATCGGCCGGACGTTCTCCTCGCGAAAACGAATGGCCCAGCCGTTGCGGGTCCCGAGCAGGAGATCGGAGGCCCCCTCGGTGATCTGGACCGCCACCAGGGAGTCCTCCTCGGCGATGGACAGGGCGATGATCCCGGAGACCCGCACGTTGGCGAAGGCCGCCAGCGAGGTCTTCTTGATGATCCCGAGGCGGGTGGTCATCACCACGAAGGCCCCCTCGGAGAAGTCGCGCACCGGCAGCAGGGCCACCACCCGCTCGTCCTTCTGCAGCGGGATCAGGTTCACGAAGGCCTTGCCCTTGGCGGTGCGGCCGGCCTGGGGCACCTCCCAGATCTTCTTGGAGTAGGCCCGGCCCTGGTTGGTGAACATCAGCAGGTTGTCGTGGGTCGAGGCCACGAACAGCTGCGAGACGAAGTCCTCCTCGTGGGTCGCCGCCCCGGTGATCCCGCGGCCGCCGCGGCGCTGGGCCTTGTACAGGTTCTTGGGGTTACGCTTGACGTACCCGCCGTGGGTGACGGTGACCACCATCTCCTCGGGGGCGATCATGTCCTCGATGTCGATGTCGGCGATGTCGTCGGCGATCTCGGTGCGGCGCGGATCGCCGTAGGCGGTCTTCACCGCCTCGAGCTCGCTGATGATGACGCCCATCAGCACGCTCTCGCTGCCGAGCACCTGCTCGAGGCGGGCGATCTGGATCGCCAGCTCACCCATCTCCGCCACCAGCGCCTCGCGCTCGAGGCCGGTCAGCTTGGCGAGGCGCATGTCGAGGATGGCCTGGGCCTGCCGGGCCGACAGGGAGAAGGTCGACATCAGCCCGGCCTTGGCGGCCTCGGTGTCCTGCGAGGCCCGGATGAGCTGGATCACCGCGTCGATGTGGTCGACGGCGATCTTCAGGCCCTCGAGGATGTGCATGCGGTCGCGCGCGACCCGCAGGTCGTAGATGGTCCGGCGGGTGACCACCTCGCGGCGGTGGGCGATGAAGTGCGAGAGGGCCTTCTTGAGCGACAGGATCTGGGGGCGGCCGTCGACGATCGCCAGCATGTTGATCCCGAAGGACTCCTGCAGCGGGGTCATCTTCCACAGGTTGTTCTGCACCACCTCCGGCACCGCGTCGCGCTTGAGCTCGATCACGATGCGCATCCCCTCGCGGTCGGACTCGTCGCGCATGTCCGAGATGCCGTCGATGCGCTTGTCCCGGACCAGCTCGGCGATCTTCTCGATCAGCTTGGCCTTGTTCACCTGGTACGGGATCTCGGTGGCCACGATCGAGCGCCGCCCGGTCTTGGGGTGCTCCTCGATGGTGGTGCGGGCCCGCATGAGGACGCTGCCCCGCCCGGTCTCGATGGCGAGGCGGATGCCGCGGCGCCCGCAGATGATCCCGCCGGTCGGGAAGTCCGGCCCCGGCACCAGCTCGAAGAGCTCGCTCGGGGTGATGTCGGGGTTGCGCGCGAGGGCGATGGTGGCGTCCACGATCTCGCCGAGGTTGTGGGGCGGGATGTTGGTGGCCATGCCGACCGCGATGCCGGCCGCGCCGTTGACCAGGAGGTTCGGGAAGCGGGCCGGCAGGACCGTGGGCTCGACCTCCTTGTCGTCGTAGTTGGGCTGGAAGTCGACGGTCTCCTTGTCGATGTCCGCCAGCAGCTCGCCGCCGATCCGCTCCATGCGGCACTCGGTGTAGCGGTAGGCGGCCGGCGGATCGCCGTCGACGCTGCCGAAGTTGCCCTGCCCGTCGATGAGCGGGTAGCGCATCGCGAAGTCCTGCGCCAGGCGCACCAGGGCGTCATAGGCGGCGCTGTCGCCGTGGGGGTGGAAGCGCCCGAGCACCTCGCCGACCACGCGCGCGCACTTGACGTAGGCCCGGTTCCAGACGTTGTTGGTGAGGTGCTGGGTGTAGAGGATCCGGCGGTGCACCGGCTTGAGGCCGTCGCGCACGTCGGGGAGGGCCCGCGACACGATCACGCTCATCGCGTAATCCATGAAGGCGGACTTCATCTCCTCCTCGATGGCTATCGGGATCCTGTTACCTGCAAAAGGGGCTGCGCCGTCAGCGCTCATCGCGCGTGTTTATACCAGAAGCGCCCCTGCGGCGAGGCTCGGGTTACTGCTTGTGAAGCGGCGCGCGCACTTTTTGGGTGCAGGTCACGAGGTGCGCGTCGGCGTAGGTGTCGACCCGCGTGTAGGTCGCGACCAGGGTGGCGTTGGTCCGGTCGTTCACGCGGACCGTGAGCTCGTACTTGGTGGCGGTCCAGGTCGAGCTCGAGATACCGCCGATCGGGGAGGCCGCGGTGCACTTGTTCACTCCGGTGCCGAGGTGCGCCCCGCCGCCGTCGACGTCGAGGTGGATGCTGCAGAGCCAATCGGCGGTCAGCGCAGCCACGCCGACCGGACCGGCGGTGACGACCAGGATCTGGCGATCGGAGGGCTTGTCCGCGAGCGAGGTGGTGGTGCCCGTCCCGTCGCTGCAGCTGTTGTCGGAGGCCGCGGCCAGCCCGAAGACCCAGCTCCCGAGGTAGTCGCTGGCGGTGCCGGAGACCTGTCCGCTGGTGGGCGCGCCCCCGCTGCCGGCCGTGGTCCCACCGGCGCCGCCCGTGCCGCCTGCGCCCGTCGAGCTCCCGCCGGAGCCAGATCCGGTCGCGGCCCCGGCGAAGCACGTCCCGAGCGTGAGATCGCAGAAATATCCCTGAGGACATTGACTCGGGTTCGAGCCCGACGGACTGCTGCAGGCCAGCGTCCCGTCCGCCGGATGCGGATCGTAGGTGCAGGCCGCCAGCGCGGAGATCCAGAGCCCGAGCGCCAGCCAGGCGATGTGCCCGCCAGGCGTCGGCCGGGCGCCTGGCCGACGCGTCGCGCGGGTGCGATCCAGATCGACCCTCATCGGAAGCTCACCCGAAGCATGGCCCCTCCGACGTGGGGGCCGGCGAGCGGCAGGAGCGCGACCGGGGAGGTCGGCGGCTTTTCTGTCTCGGATCGTTCCTGGTTGGTGGCGAGCAGGTAGACCCCCACTCCGGTGGTGATCCCCCCGAGGATGTAGCCCACCCACTGCAGCGATTCGAAGGACTGCCCACGCTTCTCGACCGCGGGGTCGAAGACCTTGGCGGACTCCACGCTCTTCGACTCGGCGCGGGCCCCGAGCCCGAAGAGCGCCCCGACGAGCATGGTGCCACCGCCGACCGCGGTCAGGACCTTGCCGAGGCGCCTGCGCCCGGCCGTCCTGCCCTCGGCGCCTGGCCCGGAAGTCGAGGCCGCACCCACGTCCGCGCTCGCGCCGGGCAGGCTCGTCCCGGGCGATCCGGCCCCGGCCGGGGGAGCCGTCGCGGCGGCCGCCGCGGAAGCTTCGGCCGCCGCGGAAGCTTCGGGGGGGAGGACCGGCGGTGCGTTCGCGGGCGGCGGCGGCGGCGGCGCGCTCGGTGACACCGTTCGCGGCTCGGGCGACGCGCTCCGCGAGGCGGTCGGTGTCGGCTCCGACGCGGCGGGGACGGGGGCGGGTTCGGTCGCGCCCGCTGCCGCGGTGACCGGCGGGGGCGTCGTCGTGACCTCGGCCGGAGGGCTGCGGGTCGGCGCGGCCTTCTCGAGCTCGCGCATCTTGGCCTGGATGTCCGAAAGGTTGGGCGGCTCCGGGACGTAGCGCAGGTAGGTGCGGTAAAAGTGCAGCGCCTCGGTCGGGTGCCCCGCCAGGCGGTGGGCCTGCGCCAGGTTGAAGAGGAAGGCCGGATCGCTTTTGGCCTCGTAGGCCGCCTCGAACTCCCGGATGGCCTCGTCGTACTTTCCGAGATCGTAGTAGGCCTTGCCGCTCTTGAAGTGCGCCTTGGCGGCGACGGGGTCCTCCTCCGGCGCTGACGGCGTCGACTCGGCGCGCACCGCCGCGGCCTGGAGCAACCCGCCGCCGGCGACCACCGCGAGCACCGCGGCCACGACGAAGGGGGATCCGGAGGGTTTGAGCATGGCCGCTCGATTATCGCCGATTCGCGCGGGAAAATGAAAGTCGTCCGCGCGGTCCAGTTCGCGCGGCTCCGGGCGGCCCTCGCGCGGCTCCGCGCGGCCTCTCCGCCCGTCAGCGGGGAATGGCCCGCCCGGCGACGGCTTCCAGGCGCCGAAACTCCTCGATCTGCGCCAGGAACACCGGGATGATCTCCGGATCGAACTGCGATCCCGCGCAGCGCTCGATCTCGCCGCAGGCGATCTCGTGCGGCAGCGCCTTGCGATAGGCGCGGTCGGAGGTCATGGCGTCGTAGGCGTCGGCGATCGCCACGATGCGGCCGATGAGGGGGATATGGTCGCACATCAGCCCCTGCGGGTACCCGGAGCCATCCCACGCCTCGTGGTGGCAATAGCACCCGGGCACGATGTCGCGCATGAAGGGGATCGGCTCCAGGATCCGCTTGCCCTTGGCGGGGTGCGAGCGGAACATGGCCAGCTCCTCGGGCGTGAGCTTGCCGGGCTTGTTGAGCTTGTCGTTGCGGATGCCGATCTTGCCGACGTCGTGCATGAGGCCGACCTTGACGACCGTGGCGATGTCGGGCTCGCTGAGGCGCAGCCCGATGGCGATCAGGCGGGCGTAGGTCGACACCCGCTCGGAGTGGCCGCGGGTGTAACGATCCGACTCCTCGAGCGCGTGCGCGAAGCCGATGATGGTCTGCTTGAAGTTCTCCTCCAGCGACACGTTGGCGACGGTCAGCTCCTGGTTGGCGTCCACCAGGTTCTCGTACAGCCGCGCGTTCTCGATCGAGACGGCGGCCCGGCTGGCCAGCACGTACAGCATCTTGCGCTGGCCCTCGCTGAACTTGGCCCCGCGGGTGTAGCTGTAGACGTTGAGCATGCCGATGATTCGCCCCTTGAGCTTCATCGGGATCGAGCAGAAGCTGACCAGCTGCCGCGAGATCGGCGCCAGGGTCGGCTCGAGGAACTGGTTGGCGCGGCTGCCGTGGGCCAGGAGCGGCCGGTCCTCGCGGAAGACCGGCAGCACCTCGTCGAGGTTGAGCATCGGGGCTTGCATCTCGGCGTCGTGGCGGTGCGAGACCTTGCGCATGCGCTCCGCGAAGCGTCCGGCGCGGATCGGATCCTCGAGCAGCAGGCTCACCACGTCCGCGTCCACCGCATCGAGGGTGGCCTCGAGCACCAGATCGAGCACGGTGTCCACCGACAGCGAGGTGGCGATGGCCTCGCTGATCCGGTAGATCGACAGGGCGTCCTTGAGGCGGATGTTCTCGTGCTGGAGCCGCTGCCGATCGAGCCCGCGCTGCACGATGTGCACGACCTCCTCCACCTTGAAGGGCTTGAGGATGTAGTCGTAGGCTCCGCGCTTCATGGCCTCGATGGCCGTCTCGACCGTGCCGAAGCCGGTCATGATGATGGTGAGGACCGGCAGGCTCTCCTCGGTGATCCGCTGCACCAGCTCGAGCCCGCCCATCTTGGGCATCTTGAGGTCGGATATCACCAGGTTGTAGCTGGCGCGGTGCAGCTCTTCGATGGCGGCCGACCCATCCTCGACGGTGTTGACGACGTAGCCCTCCTCCTTGAGGAAGTCCGAGAGGATCTCGCGGATCACCTTCTCGTCGTCCACCACCAGGATGCGCGGATTGTCGGGCTGCAGGTACACGGCCACGGGCTCCGCCGCCTCGGCGGCCAGCTTCCCGGCCACAGCCTCGCGGAGGCTGTCTCGGTTGCCTGGAGGATTCACGTCACCCGATCCTCGCGGCCGTCCCACGTCGACGGATGCCATGCGTGGTGGACCCAGCCCGCCGGGGCCCCCCCGGCCAGCGCCATCTCCGAAGCAGCCGAGGCCGAAGCCGAGGAAGGATCACGTTCGGTCATTCGGTGGCTTTGCCCCAAGACTTGAACCTACCAGAATCCCCCGGGCACGAAAAAGATCCCCGCGCGGCAGGCGGTTCGAGCCCCGGCCGGGGCCCGGAGCGCAGCCCGGTCCTCACCCGCCCCTCAGGTCCTGCTGCTGGCGCGTCAGCTCCTTCCAGCGCTGCTCCCGGGCCTGGACCGTCCTGGCGCCGCCCTCGACGTCACTCTTCTCCGACCGCCAGGCGGCATTCCTTCCTCTCCACTGGGACTCGTAGTCGGACGGGTCGATCTCCGAGGCGAGCTTGACCCCCTTTTGCTTGGCCACCCGGGCCTTCTCGAGCTCGACCCGGGCCGAGGCGGCCTCCACGTGCGCCTCGGCGGCCGCGATCCGCTGCCTGGTCCAGGCCCTCCGCGCGTCCAGCCAGTCGAGCTTGGCCCGGGCGGCGTCGACCCCGACGTCGGCCAGGGCCTTGCTGTGGGCCGCCGCGTTCGCGTCGGTCTCGTTGCGTGACGCCCGCGCCCCCTCCTGCTGGGCGACGGCCTTCTCGACCTCGAGCTGGGCTTGCTGCACCTCGCTGTCGGCCGCGGTCCGATCGCGCCCGAGCGCATCGAGGTCGGCGAGCGCCGCCCGCTTCTCCGCCTCCGCGAGCGCGAGGTCCTTGCGGGCATCGGCCACCGCCAGGCGTTCCTCCGAGGGAATGGGATCCATCACGGCGTCGTCGACCGTGTACTTGAGGCCGCCGCCGCAACCACCCGCGCCCGACAGAATGACCCCGATGACCCCGACGGCCCCGACGGCCCCGACGACCGCCCCCAGCGCCGCCCGCCCGCCGCGGGTGAGCGCGCGCCCGATCCTCGATTGTCGAGTCGCGGTCTTCGAGGTCCTTCGCTCGGGCCTCGGCCGGGACGGGCCTTCCGTCATCGTCATGCCTCCTCGCACGTCGCCAAGCCGGGATGATAACCTGCCCCCTCGACACCCACCCCGGAAGAAATGCCATGCTCCTCGCCATCGACGTCGGCAACACCAATATCGTCCTCGGGCTGTATGCCCTCTCCGCGGGTGCCGCCCTCCCCGCGGGGGCCGGCCCGGGCCGCGCCGGCGGTGCGGGGCTGCGCGCGCACTGGCGGCTCGACACCCGGGCCTCGCGAACCAGCGACGAGTACGCCGCGCTCCTGGCCCAGCTCTTCGCCCTGCGCGGCTTCCGGCTCGACGACGTCAGCGCGGTGATCGTGTCGTCGGTCGTGCCGCCCGCCGTCTTCCCGATCGAGAAGCTGTGTCGCGATCACCTGCACCGGGAACCGATGGTGGTCGGGCCCGGGATCAAGACCGGGATCGCGGTGCTGTACGAGAATCCGCGCGAGGTGGGCGCGGACCGCATCGTCAACGCCGTGGCGGCTCACGCCCGCTGGCCCGAGGGGGCCATCGTGGTGGACTTTGGAACCGCCACCACCTTCGACGTGGTCACGCCGCGCGGCGAGTACGCCGGCGGCATCATCGCGCCCGGTTTGATGGTATCGGCCGACGCCCTCTACGCGCGGACCTCCAAGCTCCCGCGGGTCGAGATCGCCCGTCCCCGCACGGCGATCGGCAAGAACACCGTGGCCAGCATCCAGGCGGGTCTGGTGTTCGGCTACGCCGGGCTGGTGGACGCGCTCGTCGGCCGCATCCGCGCCGAGGTGGACTTCTCTCCGCGCATCGTGGCCACCGGAGGGCTGGCCACGCTCATCGCCGCCGAGTCGTCCACCATCGACGAGTGCGACGACATGCTGACGCTGGACGGGTTGCGGCTGCTCCACGAGCGGAACCGGGCCGCGTGATCGACTGGCAGGCGTGGCTGGCCGAACCGGCGACCTCGGACGAGCGGGTCGTGGCCCGGGCCTCCGCCGCCGACGCCGAGCTGGCGCTGCTCGCCGTCCTGGCTGACGACGGGGAGAGGATGCGCCGCTGTCCGGTCCTGGCGACGGCGATCTTCGGCAACCCGCGGGCCTCCATGACCATCGCCAACCGCGCGCTCGTGACCTGCGCCAGGATCGGTGTGACCCCACCGGACTTGCCTGGGTTCGAGGAGCTCGTGGCCGATATCGAGGCCGACGCCGCGCGGGTCGATCCGGCCACGCGGGATCGCGCGTTCGCCGAGCTCCTGGTGGTGGCGACCTCCGATGACGCGGCGGAGACCGAGCGCGAGTCGACGTCGGCGCCTGCGCCGGCGCCGGCGCCCGCGGCACCCCCACCCGCGCCCGGCCTGCGCCGCCGGGCGGTCATCGACTTCACCAAGCTCAAGCTCTACGAGAAGGTGCGCCTCGCGACGCTCGGGAATGCCAACTGCCGGCAGACGCTGCTCCGTGACCCCAATCGCATGGTGGCCCTCGCCGCCATTCGCTCGCCGCAGATCACCGACGGCGAGGTGGCGAAGGCGGCAGGCAACCGCGCGCTCGGTGAGGAGGTGATCCGCTACATCGCCAACCGCAAGGAGCTGGTCAAGCTCTACGCCGTCAAGCTGGCCCTGGTGGGTAACCCAAAGTGCGCGCTGGCGGTGACGTTGCGTCTGCTCCCCACGTTGCACCTCGAGGACATCAAGCAGCTCGCGCGCTCGAAGAACATCCCCGGCGCGCTGGCGATCGCCGCGAAGAAGCTGGCGGCGGCGCGCGGCCCGCAGTAGATCACGCCGGTGGCCGACAGCGAGCTTTGGGCCGAGGTTCGTGGCTTTCCCGCCCGTCTCGGTGCCCTCATCACCGATCCCGAGCGGGCCCTGGCCGCGATCGAGACGAGCGGGCGTGGTGGGTTCAGCCTGCTCCTCATGTGGTGCCTGGCGACCGCGCTGACCTTGCGGTTCGCCGATCTGGCGGATGCGCTCGTCGGGTACGACGCGGGCGGGGGGATGCGCGTCGTCTCGGTGCTCGCGGGCGAGCTGTCCCAGGCGATCCCGCTGGCGCTCGGCGCCTCCCTGGCCATCGTCCTGCTGGCGGGATCCCGGCGCGAGCCGTCGACCGACCTCGAGCTCGGGTGCGCGGCCGCCATTCCCTTCCTCGTGTTGCGGGCGCTGGCGCGAACCTTCGTCTTCGTGCGCGGACACGAGCTGTCGGGGCGGGCGCTGCGTGGGTCGTACCTGCTGGCCGGGATCGGCTCCGCGGTGGTGCTGGCGCTGGCGCTGCGCATGGCGCGACGGCGGCCGCAGCGCCCCCGCGTCGCGGGCGCTCACGCCGACGATGCGGTGGCGGCTGCGCGGAGGCACCGCTCGGCGCTCGGGGCTGGGCTGGCGGCGCTCGGGATGCTGGCGGTCGGTCTCGCCGTCGAGGTCCGGTCCACCGTGAGCCAGGGCGATCGACTGGGACCGCTCTCGCGCGGCTCGCCGGCCCCGGAGCTCACCTTGCCGCGCATCGACGGGCCGGGTGGAATCGTCTCGCTGGCGGATCTGCGCGGGCGGGTGGTGGTGCTCGATTTCTGGGCCACCTGGTGTCCGCCCTGCAAGGCCATGCTCCCCACCTTGCATGCCCTGTCCGATGCGTGGTCCGGAAAGGGCGTGACCTTCGTGGGGATCGAGTCGGATGGGGAGCAGTCCTCGCCCGAGGACGTGAAGGCCTTCCTGGTCGAGCACGCGATCCCTTACCCGGTCGTCCACGACGACGGGCGGGTCAACCAGCTCTATCGGGTGCGGGTGCTGCCGACCCTGGTGGTGGTGGGCAAGTCGGGAGAGGTCCGGGCCGTGTTCATGGGCCTCACCTCCGAGTCCACCTTGCGCGGCGCCATCGAGCGCGCGCTGGCCAGCCCCGCCCAGCCCGGGCACTGAGCCCCTGCATCGACCGGGTCAGGCGAGCGATTCGCGGCGCGCGACTTCCTCGACGAAGTAGGCGCTGCGGTGCCGGGCCGTCGGCAGATGGCTGTCCCAGCAGCCGGCCGAGCAGAAGACCAGCTTGACCCGTCCGCTGTTGCAGGTGCTGACCGAGCAGCGAATCAGCTTGGCGCCGATGGCAATGGGTTTGCGGCACATCGAACACACGAGACCTGTGCTGGGTGGCGTCGTCATGGGCAGCCTCGGCAATTAAGGTAGCCTGACCGTCGCCGGGCGGCGAGCGGGAAAAGCGCACCGCGGGCAGCCGCACGCCCCACGCCCCCGGGTGCCCCGTCACGGCCGGGTCGGCCGCGCCCGCTCCCGGCGGCCGCGCGGGGGCGGGGGGCCACGGGGGCGCGGTGGATGGCAGGCCAGGTCCGCCCCTCCCGCGATTTCGGGGAAATCCAGGTGGTCGCGTTAGAATTTCGGCGATGCGTCTCGCTGGCTACGTCGTGCTCGAGATCTCCCTCGCGAGCGGGCTGGTCCTCGGGGCCGGATACCTCGGCGCCCGCGGGCTCGGGCAATGGCGGGCGTCCCAGCTTCGAACGAGGCGGGCGTCGACGTCGACTTCTGCGTCGGCTCCGGCTCCAGCTCCCGCCGTGAGCGCCGAGGGCCGCCCGATCGGCGCGGAGCCGCGCCATCCCACGGCGCCCGCCGGGGCCGCGGCCCACGCGACCGCCTTGCCGCGGCGTCAGGATCTCTCGATGGACGCGCCGAGCTGGGAGGCGACCTCCCGGGGCGCGGCCGGCGCCTCGGCGGCGGGGGCCATGGACGCGCCCGGGACGTTCCTCGGGATGTCGGACGACATCCTGATCGCCCGCATGCGCACGCAGCCGGTCAAGGCCCTGAAGCTGAACCGGGGTGGCTCGTCGCTGTCGTTCCGGGTGGACTTCGCGGACGGCTCGCGCGCGGCCTGGAAGCCGGCCCAGACCAACACCCAGACCATCCCCCGCAAGGAGGTGGCGGCCTACCGCCTCAACCGCCTGCTCGGCCTCAACGTGGTGCCGCCGGCCACCCCGCGCGCGCTGACCAAGGAGGAGCTGTTCGGGCTCCTGCATCCCGATTCGCTGCCCGCGCTCGGGCGCATTCGCGCCGAGACCATCGTGGGCCCGAATGGGATGATCTCGGGGGCCGCGTCCTACTGGATTCCGGTCATCAAGGACTCCAAGTTCGACACGCCGGCCGGGCACCAGCAGGTCGCCGCCTGGCTGACCCAGGGTGAGCCGATGCCCTTCAGCGAACGCCCGATGCTCGCGCAGCTCTCGACCATGGCGCTCTTCGACTTCCTCACCGCCAACCCCGATCGCCACTCGGGCGGGAACATGAAGACCTCCGAGGATGGGAGCCTGCTCTACTTCATGGACAACACCATGTCGTTCTTCCTCGAGCCCGAGGGCACCGAGAAGAACCGCGCCATCCTGCTCCACGTGCAGCGGTTCTCGCGCCGTCTGGTCGAGGCGCTGCCGCGGCTCACGTTCTCCACCCTGCAGGCGCTGATGCGCGATGACGACGGCGCCGAGTTGCTCACCTTGCCCGAGGTGCGCACCCTGGTGCAGCGGCGGGAGCTCGTGGCGGGGTATGTGCGTGGGCTGATTCGCCAGTACGGGGAGGCGGAGATCCTCTGCTTCCCCTGACGACCGGCGCCGTCATCCGGCGAGCTCGGGGCTTGGCTTCGCCCCGGGCCTCACACCCGGCTCGCCCTCGGCAGGGTCGTCGCGCTCGTACATGCGGAGGAGCGCGAGGAAGAGGGACACCACCAGCGGGCCGATCAGCAAGCCCACCCCTCCGAACGCGCCGAGGCCGCCGATGAGCGCGAAGAACACCACCGCCCCCTGCATCTCCATCCCGGCCTTGATGAGGAAAGGCTTGATCAGGTTGTCCACGAGGCCCACCACCAGCACCCCCCACAGGGCCAGAAACAGGGCCGAATACGGATGGCCGGTCATCAGCAACAGCGCGGCCGCCGCGACGCAGACCGCCCCCGCCCCGATGGCCGGTATGAACGCCACGAAGAACGTGACGCCGGCGAAGAAGACCGGATGCGGGACCCGGAAGACGAGGTACCCGGCGAGCGCCGCCATGGCCTGGACCGCCGAGGTGATCACGGTCGAGACCACCACGGCGAACGACACGCGCTTGAACTCCGACAGCAACTCCTGGGTCTGGCCGGGTCGCAGCGGCGACACGCGGTCGAGCCACCGCACGAGGTCGTCCCCCTCGACCAGGAAGAAGTAGAGGGCCACGAGCATCATGGCCGCCTGGAACACCAGGGAGCCCATGGCCGAGAGCGTGCTTCCCACCAGCGAGGCGGCCTTCCCGCCCCGCGCCGTGACCTGCTCCTGGAGCCGCGCCGCCAGGGCCTGGCGCTGGTTTCCCGGTGAGGTGCCTGTCCCCTCGAGAGGCTCGGCCGGTCCCTTGGCTGGCGCGCTGGCCGGCCCGCCCGTCGCGGGCGAGCCTTGGACCCGCGCCGGGCCCGGCTGTCCGCCCGACTCTCGTCCGCTCGGGGCCATGCCGGGAGCAGGGCCGGGAGCCTGCCCGAGCGCTTCGTGCGCCAGTTTCTGAAGGGGCCTCGGCAGGTGACGAACCAGGCCGCCCGTCCCCTCGCTGTGCAAGGTGTCCGTCAGCAGGCGGACGCCCGCGGCGCCCTCCTCGAGGGCGAAGGCCGAGAAGGCCACGAGGGGACCCACCACCACCGCGACCACCCCCACCACGAACAGGATCGCCGAGAGACTTCGCCGCCTCCAGAGGCGCGCCGCCAGCCACAGGTGCGCGGGCCACACGATCCCGGCCAGCACCGCGGCCAGGAACAGCGCGGTGGCGATGGGCCGCGCCACCAACGCCAGCAGGACGGTGGCCAGGAGCAGCAGGACCAAGAGAAAGCGTCTGGCGGTCCGACCAGTTCGATTGGGCGAGGTCACAGGCGGAGGCTACCTGACGATCGTGGTCGCGGCGGCGCGCCGATCGCTTCCAAATTGGATCTCCCAAAAAATGGGGGCGTAGTACCGTAACGGCCGGAGGTGACTGGCGTATCCAGTCACGAGCCCCCGGACGGGCCGGACGCGGTTCGGCTCTCCGGGATACTGACCGAAAAATCCGTCTCACGAAGGAGAAGAGCATGACGATCAAAGGTGCCAAGGGTGCGATCATTGCGGCGTCGGTTGCGGGTCTGTTTTCTGCGGGGGTCGCGGGGATTCCCGTGGCCAAGGCCGGCGGCGAGCAGGTGAGCTGCGACGGCGTGAACGCCTGTAAAGGCAAGGGCGGCTGCAAGAGCGCCAGCAACGCGTGCGCCGGCAAGAACGGCTGCAAGGGGCAGGGCCACGTCATGATGTCGAAGGAGGACTGCAAGGCCAAGGGCGGCAAGGTCCTCGAGCCGAAGAAGTAGGTCTCCGAGGACCTGGACTCAGGACCTCGACTCGGGGACCTGGCCGCGGGTCCCCGAGCTTCCCGACCCGAGAGGAGCGCCATGCGGACACCACCACCTCCCACCTCGCCGAACCTCTTCCCGAATCTCGGGCACGGGCTCGGGCTGCGTCGCGAGCACTACCGCCAGGTGGTCGCGGAGCGCCCCCGTGGGGTCGACTGGTTCGAGGTCATCTCAGAGAACTTCATGGTCCCCGGGGGCAACCCGCGGCGCGTGCTCGAGGCGGTGCGCCGAGACTACCCGGTGGTCCTGCATGGCGTGTCCCTGTCCGTCGGATCGCCCGATCCGCTGGATGCGGACTACCTCGGGCAACTGGACGCGCTGGCCCGCGCGGTCGAGCCCGCGTGGATCTCGGATCACCTGTGCTTCGGCAGCGCGCACGGGATCTTCGCCCACGACCTGCTGCCGCTGCCCTACACCGAGGCCATGCTCGCGCGGGTGGTCGCGCGCGTGGAGGCGGTGCAGCAGCGACTCGGGCGCCGGATCCTGCTCGAGAACCCTTCGAGCTACCTGCAGTGGAAGGACGCCGAGCTCACGGAGTGGGAGTTCCTGGCCGAGGTGGCCCGCCGGGCCGACTGCGGGATCTTGCTCGACGTGAACAACGTGTTCGTGAGCGCGCACAACCACGGATTCGACGCGCGCGGGTACATCGACGCGATGCCGGCCGAGCGGGTGGGGCAGATCCACCTCGCTGGTCACAGCGTCGAAGGTGCCCTGCGCATCGACACCCACGACGACCACGTCTGCGCCGAGGTGTGGGAGCTCTACGGCTACACCGTCTCGAAGCTGGGGTTGCGCGCGGCCATGATCGAGTGGGACGACGCCGTCCCGGCCTTCGAGGTCCTCGGCGAGGAGCTCGGTCGGGTGCAGGCGGTCGAGGCCGAGGCCGAGGCCGATGCCGATGCCGATGCCGCTTCGCGCGCCGGCGCGACCAGGCGGGCCGCGCATCCCGTCCCCGCCGGTGGCCCCGGGAAGGTCGAGCGCCGTGCCGTCTGAAGATTCCACCGGGCCGCGTGGGCCGGCCGAGCAGGCAGGCCTGGATGCCGGCATGGCGGCCCTCATGGCCCTCGTCACCGGCCTCGACTTCGGCGCGCCTCCCGGCGCTCCGGCCGACTGGGTGGTGAGCGACGCGCGCGCCAGCGCCGAGGAGCGCGTCGGGGTCTACCGCTACATGTACGGCGCGCGGCTGGTGGATGCGCTCGAATCCCAGTTCCCGTGCGTGGCCGCCGCGCTCGGCGCCGGTGCCTTCGCCTCCGCCGCCCGGAGCTACCTCGGGCGACATCCGTCGCGCAATCCGTCGATGCGCGCGCTCGGTCGGCGGCTGGCGGAACACCTCCGCTCGGAGCACTCCCCGGTCGAGCCGGAGGTGCGCGCGGCGCTCGGCGATCTCGCCGAGCTCGAATGGGCGCGCGCCGACGTCTTCGACGCCCCGGACGAGGAGCTGGTCACTGTCGATTTCCTGCGGGCGCAGCCGCCGGAGGCGTTCACCGCCTGGTGGTTGACGCGCATCCAGGCGAGCCGCCTCGTGACCGTGGACCACCCGATCGCGTCGTGGTGGGACGTGCTGTCGGCGCGGTCACGCGCCGCCACCACGAGCGGGGAGGGCGGTCCGGCCGCCCACGCGGATTCCGACCGGGGCTCGTGCGGCGCCGACCACGCCGACGCGGGTGGGGGCCCCGATGTCGGGCGCGTCGGGGCGCGACCAGGCCCGGGCCGCCAGACGATCCTTGTTTGGCGCGAGGGGGTCTCGGTCTTCCATCGCCCGGTCGATCCCCGGGAGGAACGGGCGCTGCGCGCGCTCGGCGACGGCACCACGCTCGCCGCGCTCTGCGATCCGCTGGCCGCCGAAACCGAGGACGAGGACGTGGACGTGGTCGTGCAGACCGTCTTTGGGTGGCTTTGGACCTGGGCAAAGGACGGCCTGCTGCGCTGACGGCGCCGCCTCCCCGCGCGGCCGCCGGCCCCCATGCGCCGTGTCATGCCCGCGCGGCTCGCAGCCGAGCCAGCTCGCACAGCCGAGGGGCCTCGCACAGCCGAGGGGGCCTCGCACAGCCGGAGGCCTCGCGCAGGAAAGGTGGGCCGCCGCGGCCGAGTGCGGACACTGAACGCCAGGATATGATGACCCCGGCCATGCCCATGCAACCCCTCCCGCGCGATCCTCGGCAGTTGATCTTCCCCGGCACGGCCGCGCGGATGGGGCGGTCGACCTCGCTGTCCCCCGCCAACAGCCGGCTGGCGCACCTGTGCTACGGGCGCATCCGGCTCGACGCACGGCAGAGTCAGGTCAGCTTCGAGACGGGTGCGCGCGAGACCGCCCTGCTCTGCATGAAGCTCGGCCGCCAGTACGTCCCGGCGGCGGGTGAGCTCCCCACCGCCACCTGCACGGTCCGGGTCGACGGCCAGGCCCACGAGCTTCGGTTGCACGACGGCATCTACATCCCGCGCGACAGCCGGGTCGAGATCACGGTCCAGGTCGCCGAGGACGGAGGCGAGCTGGATCTGGTCGAGTGCGCCGCCGAGGTCGAGGGGCATTACCCGCTGCAGCTCGTGCGGTATGCCGAGACCGCCCAGGATCCCTCGCTGAAGTTCCGCGCCGGCGGCGCCGCCACCACCCGCGATCTCAACATCGTGATCGGCAAGAACGTCGAAGCCGGGCGGATCCTCGCGGGATTCACCCGCTCGCAGCCGGGGAACTGGACCAGCTGGCCCCCGCACGAGCACACGACCCTGCTCGAGGAGGTGTACGTCTACTACGACATGCCGCCGCCCGGCTTCGGCATCCAGATGGTGTACACCGAGCCGGGGAACCCCGAGTTCGTCGGGGTGGTCCGCGACGGGGATGCGGTCATCATGCCCTCTGGCTACCATCCGAACGTGGCGGCGCCTGGGCACTCCATCAACTTCGTCTGGATGATGGCGGCGCACCAGGAGCGAACCGATCGGCAGTTCGGCGTGGTCAACGTCCAGCCGGAGTTTGCCCAGGCCGGCAGCGGCCTCGAGGCCAGCCGCGCCGGGGCGTCGACGTCCCCCGTCCCTGCCACCGCCGCCTCGACGCCCGGGGGAGCCGGCCAGCCCCCCGGCCACACCCGATGAGCGCGGGGCTCTTTCGCCTCGACGGGAAGGTGGCGCTCGTGACCGGGGCCTCGGGTGGCATCGGCGGCGCGATCGCCGTGGCGCTGGCCGAGGCGGGCGCCGACGTGGCCTGCACGGGGAACACCCGTGCGCCCCGCGAGATCTGCGCCGCGGTCGGCGCGGCCGGCCGCCGGGCCCTCGCGCTGCAGGGCGATCTGGCCGATCCGGAGATCCCGCGGCGCTGGGTGGAGGCCACGGTGGGCGAGCTCGGGCGCATCGATGTGCTCGTGAACAACGCGGGCCTCATCCGTCGGGCACCCGCCATCGAGCACGCCGCGGAGGACTGGGCGCGCGTC
>Ga0265330_10000374_pt1 | contig 31355 bp, 28 predicted proteins | sample 41919metaG_FD_202083 | JGI IMG/M metagenome (GOLD analysis project Ga0265330, IMG submission 202083) | Rhizosphere microbial communities from Carex aquatilis grown in University of Washington, Seatle, WA, United States - 4-19-19 metaG | ecosystem: Host-associated > Plants > Roots > Rhizosphere...
CCCGGCATATCCAGGGGCGATTCGCCGGGAGAGGGCTGCTCCTTCGTGCAGGTCATCGAGGGGCGTCGCGGGAAGACCTGGTGGTTCGAATACCCCATGGGCGAATTCGAGGCATCGAGCCGCGGCCTGGAGGTCCGCGTCGGGCCCAGCGTCTTCTCGGCCCGCGGGATCTCGCTCGACCTCCAGGGCGAGGGCTCCGGCTTCCGCGGCGAGCTGCGCTACGGCGAGCTGGATCGCCCTCCCCTCCGCGTATTCTCCCCCGGCGTCATGGGCCCCTTCAGCTTCCTCCCCTTCATGCAGTGCAGGCACGGCCTCGTCTCCCTGAGCCACGCCGTCGAGGGAAGCTTCGAGGTCGAGGGGAGGAAGGTAGACATGGGAGGAGGCGAGGGCTACATCGAGAAGGACTGGGGCTCCTCGATGCCGGGAAGCTGGATATGGATGCAGTCCAACAACTTCCCCGGACGCGGAGACTCCTTCATGCTCTCGATCGCGGACATACCCTGGATGGGCGGGGCATTCACGGGCTTCCTCTGCGCCGCCTCCCTCGGCGGCGAGTACCTCCGCGAGGCGACGTACACGGGCGCCCGCCTGGAGGGCTTCCGAATTGAGGACGCGGAGCTGGCCCTGGCCATAGTAAGGGGGAGTTCCAGGATCGAAGTGCGGGCGGGCCGCTCGCGGGGTGGCTTGCTCAGGGCCCCCGTAAACGGCCTGCTCTCGAGGCGGATCGCCGAGACGGGCGACGCGAGCATCGCCCTGCGCTGGACCCGGGACGGGAAGCTCCTCTTCGAGGGCGAGGCTCCGGGCTCCGGACTCGAGCTGGTCGGCGACGCCGCCTCCCTATTCAAGCCTCAGGCAACTGTGCGACGCCGATGAGGTTCGAGTAGTCGTGCTTGACGCCGAGTTCGTCGAGGATCTGCGAGACCTGGCCCCTGTGATGGGTCTGGTGGTTGAAAAAATGGTCGACGGCGTCGCGCAGGTAGTAGCGCTTGGGCAGGCCGCGGGAATCGAGGTAGTCGAGGACTTCGCCGAAGCGCGAGACATCGGCTTTCGCGATCCAGTCCTCGATGATCGCGTCGACCCCGGCGCGCTCGCGGCGATACTCGTCGAAGTTCGGGAATTCGACGACCGTCCACGCGCTGCCGGGCGGCGAGAGCCTGGGCCTGTTCAGGCTCTCGTCGTCAGGGGAGAGGGCGCGGAAGCGGCGGAGCCAATTGATGTCGCACATGATCACGTGGTCGAGGATCCCGCGGATCGAGCCGAAGAAGGAGCCGCGAGGCGAGCCGATCGTTCCCGGCTCGAGCGCAGCGAGATGCGCGATCATGGCCTCGTTGGCGGCGCGGTTGTAGCGGGCGAGATAGGAGAAATGCCTTCGTTCGTAGTCCATGGCGCAGTATGAACCATGGACCGCCGCAAATAAAGGGGGCGCCGCCCTACATGCTAATCGGCTTCGAGCAGCGCGAGCAGAGGCCGGTCATATAGAAAGTGTGCCGCGCGACGCTCACCCCGAGCTGCCGCTCGACCTCGGACACGAGGCCGCCGACCTTGCAGGCGCCGATGTCGAAGAAGCAATGGCAGGACTCGCAGTGGAACCAGTGCCGGTGCGAGGAGCGCCGCGAGACGTAGTAGCGCTCGACGCCGTGCTCGCTGCAGTGGAGCACGAAGGACTCCGCGCGCTCCGTCTCCTCGAGGAAGTGGAGGGCGCGATAGACCGTGGCCTGGTCGCAGGCACCGCCTAGGCCGGACGCGACTTCGGCCGCGCAGAGGGGGGCCCGGGCCGCGTCCAGGACCGAGAGGACGGCTATCCTCGCCTTGGTCAAGAGTCTCCTCCTTCCACCGCCCCGGCGCGGCGAGCCTCGCCGGCTCGAGCCTCGGGGCGCGGCCTCAATCCGAGAGGCTCGCGCATATCTTGGCGAGGTTCTCCCTCGCGCGCTCGATGTACGATTTGCCTCCCTCGGCGCTCTCCATCGTGGCTATCGTCTCGACCTTGGCCCCGACCTCCTCGGCCAGGGTCTTGGAGACCCCGGGGCTGGCCATCTCCTCGGCGAAGATAGTCTTGATCCCCTTCGCCCTGCAATAGTCGATGAGCTTCCGGAGCCCCTTCGCGCTCGGCTCGCCCTCGGCGAAGACGTCCTCGACGCTGTTCTGCTCGAGGCCGAAGTCTCGGCAGAGGTAGGCGAAGGCGGCATGGCCGGTCACGAAGTCGCGCCTCTTCACGCCGCGGAGCTTGGCTTCATATTCGGCGCGGAGAGCATCGAGAGCCTTCGAGAATTCGTCGCGATTCACGGCGTAGAAAGCCGCGTTCTCGGGATCGATCTTAGCCAAGGCCGCGGCGATGTTCTTCGCCGCGACCTGGGCCCCCGAGAGGCTGAGCCAGATGTGGGGGTCGTACCGACCATGCTCGGCCGCTTTATCGGAGACCCCGTCTACTATAGCCTCGGCGCCTTCGGATGCGCGGACCGCTATCAGGGACCTGTTGCCGGAGCCCGCGATCGCCTTGTCGGCCCAAGCTTCCATCCCCAGGCCGTTGTAGACGAAGAGGGCCGCCTTGCCGAGGCTTTGCATATCCTGGGCTTTGGGCTCGAAATCATGAGGCTCAGTTCCGGCGGGAATGATCGTCCTCACTTCGACCTTGTCCTTGCCCACCGCCTTCGCGAATTCGGCCATGGCGTCGAAGCTGGCTGATACGATTATTCGTTTTTCCTCCGTTTTTCGGGGAGTGCAGCCCATAGCGAAGGCTAGTACAATGCATGTAAGCATATACACAAGAAATACATAGCTGCGCTTATTCAAGCCAGGCCCTCCGAGATATTGCAAATGATTCGCAATTTCGTTATTAATAGTCCCAATGCCGATGCAAAGTCAAGAAGCTGCTGTCTCGGGAGCTCGACGATGATCGTCGCTGAAGACCTGTACTTCTCCTATTCGGGTGCGCCGCCCTACGTGCTCGAAGGCCTCGACCTCCAGGTGACCGACGGCGCCTATATCTCCATCCTGGGCGAGAACGGCAGCGGCAAGAGCAGCCTCATCAAGCTCATCCTCGGGCTCCTGTCTCCGACGAGGGGGCGCATAGCGGTCGACGAGCGGAAGCGGGCTTATGTCCCCCAGCAGAGCGATTTCGCGGACTCGCGGTTCCCCATAACGGTCTTCGAGATGCTCGATTCCTACCGGCGGCTCCTGGGCATCAAGGACAAGGCCAGGGTCGCCTCCGCCCTCGAGTCCGTCGGGATGGAAGCCTACGCGCAGCGCCTCATCGGCGCCCTCTCCGGCGGGCAGAAGCAAAAAGTCTTCATAGCCCGCGCCCTCCTGGGCGAGCCCGGCCTCCTGGTCCTCGACGAGCCCTCGGCGGGCGTCGACGTCGGCAGCAGGAGGGAGATCTACGCCTACATCAAGGAGATGAACCTTTCCAGGGGGATGACGATACTCTCCGTCGAGCACAATCTCGAGGCGGCGCTCAGGAATTCGACGGCCATCTACCACATGGCCTCGGGGAAGGGCCACTCCTGCGACCCGGCGACCTACGCGGCCGAGTACCTCGCGATCGGCGAGGGGAGGACTTCATGATCCTGGGCTACGCATTCTTCCAGAACGCGCTGATCATATCCCTCCTCATATCCGTCCTCTGCCCCTGCATCGGCATCTTCCTCGTGCTGCGCCGCTACGCCATGATAGGCGACACCCTCGCCCACGCGTCCCTGGCCGGAGTCGCGGCGGGCCTCCTCGCCGACCTCAACCCGATCCTCGGAGCCTTCGCGTTCACGGCCTTGTGCGGGGCCCTGATCGAATTCCTCCGCGGCTACTTCAGGAAATACACGGAGCTCATCCTCAGCATCGTGCTGGCGCTGAGCGTGGGGACGGCCATCACGATCATCAGCTCGGGGAAGCTGCGCGCGAACGCGAACGCCTTCATGTTCGGCAGCGTCCTGACCGTATCGCGGGCGGACGTGTATACCGTCCTCGCCCTGAGCCTGGTCTCGGTCCTCTCCCTCGTCTTCCTCTACGACCGCCTGGTCTACATCGCCTACGACGAGGACGCGGCGAGGATAGCGGGAGTGCGGGTCAAGGCGATCAACTACGCCTTCTCCGTCCTCGTCGCGGCGGCGATCGCGGTCTCGATCAGGATAGTCGGGGTGCTGGTCCTGGGATCGATGATCGCGCTTCCCGTCGCGACCGCCCTCCAGATGGAGAGGGGATTCAAGGCGACGCTCCTCTTCTCCATCCTCTTCAGCGTCGTCGACATCATGTCGGGGCTCTTCCTCTCCTACTTCCTCGACGTGGCCCCCGGCGGCTTCACGGCGCTCTTCTCCGTAGCCCTCCTCCTCGCGGTGATCGGGGCCAAGCGAGCGCTGCTCGCGAGAAAGGGCCGATGAGTCCTCCGGATTAATCGCCGCGACGGCCTATGCCTTGGCCTTGCCCTGGTTCGCCACCGCCGCCATTGCGGCCTCGATAGCCGCCGCGTCGCCCAGATAGTAGTGCCGAAGGGGCTTCAGGTCCCCGTCCAGCTCGTAGACCAGGGGAACGCCCGTCGGGATGTTGAGCTCGACGATCTCCTGGTCCCCGACGCCGTCGAGGTACTTTACGAGGGCGCGGAGGCTGTTTCCATGGGCCGCGACGAGGACCTTGCGCCCCGCCTGGACGGCCGGGGCTATGTCGCTCCGCCAGAAGGGGAGGACGCGGGCCACCGTGTCCTTGAGGCACTCGGTGAGGGGGATGTCCTTGGGGTCGAGGCCGGCGTAGCGCGGATCCGAGCCCGCGTAGCGCGGATCGTCGCGGGTCATCGGCGGGGGAGCTATATCGTAGGCGCGGCGCCAGACCTTGACCTGCGCCTCCCCGTGCCGGGCCGCCGTCTCCGCCTTGTCGAGGCCCTGGAGCGCCCCGTAGTGCCGCTCGTTGAGCCGCCAGCTCTTGACTACGGGAATCCACAGCAGGCCCATCTCCTCGAGGATCAGGTTGAGGGTTCGGTTGGCCCTCGTGAGGACCGAAGTGAAGGCGAAGTCGAAGTCGTAACCCTCCCGCTTCAGGAGGGCTCCCGCCTGTTTCGCCTCGGCTACGCCTTTTTCGGACAGGTCGACGTCGGTCCAGCCCGTAAAGCGATTCTCCCGGTTCCATTCGCTCTCGCCGTGGCGCACGAGGACTATCTTGAACATTCCACTGCCTCCTGTCGTAGGCAGAATCTACTTCCGGAGAGAGCGGCGGGCAAAAAAAAACGGTATGCCTGGACGTCAGGTAGCATACCGTGGCGTGGAAGTTTCCTCCCACAGAGTTATTTTCGGCATCTCGAGGGAAAAACTTAAGACGCGTCGGAGGCGGGAGGGAGGACGGCGAGATGGTAGCGGGCGGATTCGCCCAGGCTTCGGTACAGCGCTTCGGATTGGGCGAAGCTCTCGCCCAGGTCGCGCGCCTTCCTGCCGGCCAGATCCCGGATCGAGGGCAGGAGGAAGCCCGCCACGTCCCGCGCCTCTAGGGCGAGGATATCCGCGTCGGCGCGATCGAGGACGGTCAGGGTCGAGGCGCAGTCGCCGCCCGAGGCGAACTCCCGGCTTCCGGCGCGGGCGGCGGCTTCGGCGCGTTCGGCGGCGAGGGCGATGCGCTCGAGCTGGGCGCGAAGGGCGACGAGGCCCGATGCCGCCGAATCCCGCGAGCCCTCGGGGGGGAGCATAGCGGCTGCCGCGGCGAGGCCGCAGTCGATCTCGTCGCGGCGTTCGGGGAGGGCGAGGAGATCCTCGAGCCTGCCTAGGGGCATGCCGGAAATGGCGAGGCCCTCGGGACAGAGGGAGATCGTCGGCGGCGACGAGGGGCGCGGAAAGCGGCTCTCGAACCACCAGGCGTACAGGCTCATCCGCTCGTCCGTACGCACGGTCCCGCCCCCGGCCGACGGCGCCTCGTAGCTCCGCCCCCCGACGAGGGCGGCGGCCTGGGCACTCGAGGCTGGCTCTAGGCGGCTCCCCTCCGCGAGAACGCGCTGCTCGAAGAGGCTGGCGGCGGCATGGGTGCGTCCGCCCGGATAGGATAGGTCGAGCCCGGCCATCCATATCGGAGCGCAGCCCATGATGCGGCAGAGGTCCCAGGCGCTCGTCGCGACGGAGCCGCCCGCGCCGAGGCGCCCCTTGACCCCGGCCGTATCCTCGATCCTGCGGCCCAGGGGAAAGAGGGAGCCGCCCAGGAACGCTCCCCGGCGAGGGGCGCGAAACACGGCCGGCCAGGCCGCGCTCTCCGACACGAGGAAGGACGATGGAGACTCGAGATCCGCGAGGTGGCGCCAGTTCCAGTACTGCGGATCGACGAGGACGAGGAAGTCCGGCTCCAGTCCGAAGCGAAGGAGGCTGCGCAGCGCGGTGTCGACGCAGACGACGAGGGCGCGGCGGGAGATCTCGCGGATCCGCGGGAGGACGAGGTCGAGGCTGGGCCCCGCGGCGAGGACGATAGCGGGTATAGGAGGGGCGGCCTCGCCCGCGAAGAGGCCGGTCAGCCGCTCGACTCCGGGCGAAGCGGCGGCGGTCTCGAGGTTGCGCGCGAGGTTGCGCACCCAGAGCCTGCCGAAGCGTCTGAGGGTGTTTTCGTTGACCTCTCCCTTGGCGTTCCAGCGATCGCAGGCGCCGCGGGCGCGTTCGAACCATTCGGGGAAGGCCGAGGTGACCGCCTTGATCTCGAGCCGGCCGGCTTTGGAGCGTCCCGAGAGCTCGAGGGCGGAAACGACCGCCTCGGGGTCACCGCCCACGACGAAGCCGAGGCGCTCGTCCGATAGCGTCGCCCCGAGCTCCCTCAGGCGGAACGCGGCCTTGAGCGCGGCCGCGTCGGCCTCGCAGACGAGCACCGCTTCGGCTCCGGCCTCGAGGCATGCCTCGGCGGCGTAGCCCAGGCCGAAGCCGAGAAGGAGGGCGGTATCGACGTCGGGCTTCAGGCAAGCCGAGGCGAGGCGCCGCGCCTCGGCCCGGGGATCCCTGCTCGAGTGCAGCCATGCCCCGCTCGCCGAGCGCGCGCTCATCTCGCCCGACGCTGCCGGGCAGGGCGCGAGCTCCAACTCGCCGGCCGAGGCGACGAGGGCCGCGAGCTCGGGAAATCGGCGGCCCAAGGCCCCGAGGTTGGCTTCGAGGAGCGCCTCGGCGCCGCTCATCTGAGCTCCAGCTTGATCCTGCTGCCCGGCGTCACCGGGCTCCCCGGAGAGGGGCTCTGGCCCGCGACGTAGCCATCGCCCTCGATCGCCACCGAGATGTCCTTTCGCGAGAGCAGCGGCATGAGGAGGCGCTTCGGGACGCCGGTCAGGTCAGGCATAGTGTCGCCTATCGTGACGGACTGGACTGCGGGAACGCGCACCGCGCCGGGGTGCACGACCGTAGGCGTGGCGCCGCGCGGGATCCCGGTCACCTCGAGGATCGCCTCGGCCGCCTCCTTGACGAGGGGCGCCGCTATGCGCCCGCCGTAGTACGAGGGGCCGAGGGTCGGCTTTACTATGGCGAGGTAGACGATCATCCGCGGGTCGTCGGCCGGGAATATAGCGATGGTGGAGGCTATGTAGTCCGTCTCCGAGTAGCGTTGGGTCTTCGGGTCGATCATCTGCGCCGTACCGGTCTTGACGGCCATCCGTATGTCGGCGACCTTGGCCCGCGTGCCCGTTCCCCCCGTGCCCGATACGGTTTCCATCGCCCCGAGGATGAACTTCGCGGTCTCCGGCGAGACCGCGCGGCCGACGGCCTGCGGCTCGTTCTCGTAAGCCATGGAGCCGTCGCCCTCGAGGACGCGCTTCACGGCCAAGGGCTTCATGAGGATTCCCCCGTTCGCGAGCGCCGTGGCGGCGGCGGCCATCTGCACGGCCGAGACGAACACTTCCTGCCCCATGCCGATCGTCGGCTTGGAGCGCAGGGACCAGGTCTCCGGCGCGCGCAGGAGGCCGGGAGTCTCGGCGGGCACGACAAGGCCCGTGCGCGAGCCGAAGCCGAAGGCACGCAGCTTCCCATAGAAGTCGACCGACTCGACGCTGTCGGCCGCATAGGCCGCTCCGGCGTTGCAGGAGAATTCGAGGATCCTCTGGATGTTCACCTTGCCGTGGACGCCCAGGCACTTGATCGTGATCTTCTCGCCGGAGGAGGCGACTTTGTGGAAGGCGCCGTCGCAGGTGAAGGTCGTGCCCGCGTCGGCCCCGCCCAGGTCGACGACCGAGGCCATCGAGAAGACTTTGAAGACCGAGCCCGGCTCGTAATGGTAGACGCTCGGCCAATCGAACCAAGCATCCTCGGGCGAGGACGCGTAATCGTTGGGGTCGAAGTCGGGCATCGCGACGTAGGCGAGGATCTCCCCGCTGCGCGGGTCCATGGCGAGCAGCATGACCGACTCCGCGCCCGTATCGGTCATCGCCTTCCGGGCGATCTTCTCGAGGGAGTACTGGACGTCGGCGTCGATCGTGAGCACGACGCTCCGGCCCGAGCGGGGGCCCTTGCCCGGCACGGGCTTGACCAGCTCGTCGTCGCAGCGCTTCTCGATCCCGGCGAGGCCCGCGTTGCCGTCGCCTACGAAGCCGACGAGGTGGGAGGCCAAGCGCTTCTCGGGATAGAGCCTGCCCGCCACCTTTTCCACGACGACGCCCGCGAAGGCGCCTGTGTCCTTGGCCTCCTGCACCGACCGCGCGACCTGGGGCAAGGCGCGCCTGGCGAGGTAAAAGAAGTCCGAGCTCCCCTTCGACCAGCGGTCCAGGATCTCGGCCTCGGTGAGGCCGGTGATGGAGCCCAGCCGCGCCGCTTCCGCGGGAAATGAGGCCTTCTTCGTCTCGGGGCGCCAGACTGCGACGTTGTAGAGGGGAGAATCCATGGCGAGCACCCTGCCGGACCGATCCGTGATCGCGCCCCGTTCGACGTCGACGGGAGCGGAAGCCTCCGCCTTCGAGGGAGTGGCCGCGAGATAGGCATAGCGGAACAGCACGAAGAGGGCGAAGAGGGCGAGGGAGCCCAGCAAGGTCCGGTTGCGGAAGTCGCGCTTGTTCATGACCTAGCTCTCGATCCGAAGGTTAGCACCCTTCCCGACACGGCCTCGATCGCCACTGCCCCGTAATCGCGGGAGTCGACGGATTCGGCCGGATTGTCGCCGAGGAGGAGGAGCGAGCGCGCCGGTATCTCGAGGGAAGGGCCGATGCGCTCTTCCTGGTCGGGCGAGAGCGGCGCGTCGAGGCCGAGGCCGAGGAGGCGGCTCGCGGCGACCGACAGGGATTCGGGGCCGACCGCCGCGACTCGCTTCACGACGGGAAGGCCGTCGCGCGGGCTCGCGGCTGCCACGATATCGCCGCGGCGGGGGGAAGCCCAGCGGAAGAGGTAGCCCGAGCCCCAGGGAGAGCTCAGGCCGTAGGCGCAGCGGAGGATCAGGACTAGGGAGCCCGGCTCGAACGTGGGACGCATCGATCGGCCTTCCACGACCGCCGCGTCGATGACAAAGGCCTTGGCGGCTACGCAGAGGAGGGCGGCGACGAGAATCGCCCAGCCGGGCCGGATTTTTCGGGATCGCATCGGGTAGGCAGACTATAATGTCGCCCCCCGGAATTGTCGATAAGACAGATACGAAGCCATGGACAACATCATAGCCCGCCAAAAGATAGGCAAGCGAAGGACCGCCTCCCGCCCTTCGCGTCGATCCGCCGTCGATCGTCGCCCCTACCCTTCGCTACTCCTGGACAGCGCTGGCGAGACGCCGGTCAGGAATAGGATCGCGAAGGACTCGCGAAGGCCCCTCGGCTCCGCGCTGGGCCCGAACCTTCGCGCGGTTTCCTATATCGCGCGCGCGGTTTCCTATATCGCGCGCGCGGTTTCCCATATCTCGAGCGCGGTTTCCCGTATCGTTCAGGCTATTTCCTGTATCGCGCGCGCAATTCCTGGCGCAGCTAGGATTTCCCTCCGCTCCCTTCGGCTCCGAGCCTCGAAATTGTCCGGGTCCGTCCTGGCGATCGGGACCTTTTCCATCCTCGCCGCCCTCGTCGCCCTCGCATTCGGACTCGTAGCCCTGTTTCGCGGGCCTTCCTTTCCCCTACCCTCTGCCGGCCTTCTTCCCGCGCCAGACTCCACGCAGGACGCCCTGCTCGAGTACGTCTCTCCCGAGCTGGCCGATGGAAAAGCCGATTCCGGCCCGGACTCCTCCGCCCTGCCTCCCGTCCCCGTGACCCTCGAAATGGCGACGTATACGATCCGCGCGGCCGACAGCCTCGCCTCGATAGCCAAGCATTTCGGCCTCAACCTGGACACTCTCATTTCAGTCAACGGAATCACGAGCACGAGGTCGATGCGCTCGGGCGCGCAGCTGCGCGTCCCCAACATCAACGGCCTCATCTATAAGGTGCGCTCCGGGGACAGCCTCGCCTCCGTGGCCAAGCGCTACAAGATCGACGCGACCGGCATCGTCGACGCGAACGACCTCGGAAGCGCCCGCCTCGTCGTGGGCCAGAGCCTCTTCATCCCCGGCGCGCGACTTCCCCAGTCCGCCATCGCCCAGGCCATGGGGCAGCTCGTCGCCTGGCCCGCCAGGGGGCCTCTTTCCTCGTATTTCGGCTATCGGGCCGACCCCTTCACGGGCGTCAGGCGCTTCCACGCGGGTATCGATATCGTCGTCAATTCAGGCACGCCCGTCCGAGCCGCCTTGGCGGGCACGATCTCGAACGTCGGATACAACGCCAATTACGGGAACTACATCATCATGAACCACGCGGAGGGCTACCAAACTTTATATGGCCACCTCAGCGTCATCGAGGCGCGCGAGGGCATGGTGGTAGATCAGGGGGCCCAGATCGGTCTTTCAGGCAATACCGGCTACAGCACTGGTGCGCATCTTCATTTCGGATTGTTCAGGCGAAGCCTCGCCCTCAATCCATTGAAGTTTTTAAAATGAAAAATAACAAAAATCTCCAAGCTCCTTGTCAAAGAGCTGAGCTCGGCACTATTCTGGCGCTACATCGGAGAGAGGAATGAGAAAGCTTGTCGTAATCCTCGTGGCTCTTTTAGCCCTTTTTACTTTTATTCGCGATTATCCTTCAGCGACACCGAGTCAAAAGCAGAATACGCAAGCGGAAATTCACGTTTCTCTGACTCCCTGAGCAAAATAGTATTTTTTTATATACAGAATATTCTGCCATTAGTGTGATAATGTAGACAGTATCCACTACAATGCAGAGACAAAAATAATAGCCTTATATTATTTTGTTGTGTCAACATGAAATAATCTTAGCTGCCTCGCTCCAAATACTTGGCATGGTAAATGCAGTATTGAAAGTGGAGACAGAAATGAAAACAATAACTGAATCGACCAATGCAGAGGATGGACTTCGCAGTTATTATAGCGCGATAAAACGAATTCCACTATTAACTGCAGAAGAAGAACGAAACCTTTCGTTGAGAGTCTTCGCAGGCGACGAGGAAGCGAGGCGAAGGCTGATCGAGGCGAACCTCCGCTTGGTCGTCAAAATAGCCAGGGCCTACGTTACGCCGGACATGCCCCTCCTCGACCTCATTCAGGAAGGGAACGTCGGACTCATCAAGGCTGCCGAAAAATTCGACGGGGAGCGCTTAGTCCGATTCTCGACTTACGCTTCGTGGTGGATAAGGCAGTCCATCACGAGGGCCTTGGTCAACAGCCGCCGCGCCATTCGCCTCCCCCATCGCAAGGAAGAGCTGCTCAAGCGCATCCAGCGCACCTACAGCATTCTCACGCAGGCTCTCCAGCGCGAACCCTCGGCGCGCGAGATCGCCTGCGAGCTCCGCGTCCCCGAGAGCGTGGTAGCCGACGTCATCGGCATGGCCGCCTCCCTCGTGTCCCTCGAGACCGAGGGCAGCGAGGATTCGGGCTCGATCATCGACGTATACGAGGATTACAGCTACAGCCCCGAGGGCGAGCTTATGAAGAGCTGCTCCCGGGCGGAGACCTTCGAGATGCTCGAATCCCTCCTCGAGAAGGAAAAGCATATCCTCATGTACCGTTTCGAGTTCCTGGGCGGCGAACGCCAAACCTTGAAGAGCATCGGAGCGAAGCTCGGTATATCGCCCGAGACAGTCCGGCAGATAGAGAAGCGGGCGCTCAGGAAGCTCAAGGAGAATGCTCCCGCGGCCGATCTATCCTACGTTTCCTAGGGGGCTGCGCGGCGTCGAGCAACTTAAATGCAAGGATCGGGATAGGCCGGCCGATACAGTAGTATCGTGTCGGCAAGCCCGCAAAAAAGACAACAAAGTAAAACCAGAACTCCGCGAGGCGCGAAGAGCAATCGTAGGCCGCAGGCCAAATCCCGGGCTCGAGGCAAGGCGACGAGCCGCCGCCAAGCGTCGGTGAGTTTCGTAAGCATGAGTCTCGCCCTAGTCGCCCTGGCTCTGGCCCTCCTTCTCGGCGGCCTCGTCCTAAGAAGCTCGCCGGTCGCGGGCACTTCCGTACCGGAAGCCGGCCCCGTCGCCTCGGCTCCGCCAACGGCGCCGCCAACGCCAGCAGCGCCACCCGAAGGGCCGCCCCCGACCCTGCCCGAGAAGGTTGCGGCGCCGGAAACGGCCTCGATTCCCGTAAAGCCTTCGGTCGACGCGATCGAAAGACCCAAAAACGTCCAGGAGCCCGTAGCGTATAGGCCGAAGGCGAATTCGCTGCCCAAACTCCCGGCCCTTCCGGCCCGCCCGCTCTCGAAGACAGGGGAAATCGCCTTCATCATCGACGACGCGGGATACAGCATGAGTCAGCTTAAAGCCTTTCTCAACCTACCCTTTCCGATCACTGTCGCCGTCCTGCCGGGACTGCCGAACAGCGAGAAGGCGGCCCGCGCCGTGCGCGCCGCGGGCAAGGAGCTCATCCTCCACCAGCCCATGCAAGCGGTCGGAGGCCAGGATCCCGGCCCCGGCGCGATACTTCTGGGCATGAGCCGGGAAGAGGTCGAGCGCATCATCGAGACCAACCTCAAGACGGTTCCGGGGGCGGTCGGCATCAACAATCATATGGGCTCGGCGGCCACTGCCGACCTGCGTATCATGGAGGCGGTCGCGGCTGTTGCAAAAAAGCGGGGAATTTACTATCTTGACTCCCGTACCACCTCGGATAGCTCGGTCCCCCTAGCGACCCGCCGAGAGGGAATCAGCTACTGGGAGCGCGATGTGTTCCTCGATAATACGCCCGATCGGGCATCCATAATTCGGGCCGTCGAGGATGGCAAGAAGCGTACCGTCAAGAACAAGCCGGCGATCATGATCGGCCACGTCTGGTCGGCGGAGCTCGCCCAGACCCTCACGGACCTCTACCCCCAGCTCGTCTCGGAGGGCTTCTCCTTGTCCACGATCTCGCGATTCATGGTCCAGGAAGCATCGGAGGGCGAAGACGATGCGAGTCCTCGGGATTGAATCCTCCTGCGACGAGTGCGCCGCCGCCGTCGTCGAGGACGGCTCCCTCATCCTCTCCGATATAGTCGCCACGCAGATTCCCTTCCACGCCAAATACCAGGGGGTCGTGCCGGAGATCGCCAGTCGGAAGCACAGCGAGTGGATCTACGGCGTAGTCTCCCGCGCCTTGAGCGAGGCGGGAATCGCCCCCGGCGACCTGGACGGGGTCGCCGCGACCACGCAGCCGGGCCTCATCGGCTCCCTCCTCGTAGGGCTTCTCTTCGCCAAGGGCATGGCTTGGGCTATTGACCGGCCCTTCTTCGGCGTGAACCACATCCTCGCCCACCTCTACGCGTCCCGGCTGCGGCCCTCGCCGGCGCCGATCGCGGCCGGCGCCCCCGTCGTGCCCCCATTCGACTATCCCTTCATCGGCCTCCTCGTCTCGGGCGGGCACTCGATCATCTGCAGAGTCGACGATTTCGACAGGATCGAGGTCATCGGCACGACGATCGACGACGCGGCGGGCGAGGCCTTCGACAAAGTCGCGAAGCATTACGGATTCGGCTATCCGGGAGGGGCGGCCATCGACAAGCTCGCCCGGGGAGGCGACGACCGCGCCTTCTCCTTCCCGATGCCCAAGCTCGACAAGGGCGAGCACCGCTACGACCTTTCGTATTCGGGGCTCAAGACGGCGGCAGTCCGCCAGCTCGAGCTCTTCAGGCGGCCTGGCGCCGAGTCGACTCCTGCCAATATAGCCGCTTCCTTCCAGAAGGCCGCCGTCGACCTCCTCCTCTCGCGGCTCTTCCGAGTAGTCGAGGACACGGGCATCTCGAAGGTAGTAGCGGGGGGCGGCGTCGCGGCCAACTCCTACCTGCGCTCTTCCCTCGCGGCGCGAAGCGAGGTCGAAGTGCGCTTCCCGCCCCTGCGCCTCTGCGGCGACAACGGCGCGATGGTCGCGGGGATAGCCTGCAAGTACCTGGAGCGCGGAGAATCCTCGGGCCTCGATGCGGGCGTGTCGGCGCGCGTGAGCCTCTTCCGCAAGTCCTAGACGGGCCCGCGAGCCCTCGACTTAGGTCGGAGCTCCCCCGTGCGACATCCTCGCCTCTCCCTTTTCGAGGAGCGTGTGCCCCAGGCAAGCCTTCCGGAGGCGAGTCACGGAGAACTTCTCCCACTCGGCTACCGACATCCTGCCCGTCCGCACGAGGTGAGGGTAGTAGGTGTAGATGAAGGCTTGCAGGCCGGTCGAGAGGATTTGCAAGACGTTGCCGCAGCCCTTTGAGCCGAGGAAGATGAGCAAGGACCGCATGTTGTAATTCTTCAGGAGGTTCAGCCCCACGATCCGCTTCACGTTCTTCTCGATCATGGGGCAGCAGTCCATGGGGTAGCGCGCGAAGACGACCTTCGCCTCCAGGATGTCCATGCCCGGCACCGACACTTCGACCTCGGTCGTGATGTCGTGTGCGTCGTCGACGAGATGCGAGACGACTACCCAGGACTTTTCGTCCTTTTCATAGAAATCGACGTCGAATCGGCGCGAATACAGCTTGTTCATTCTCGTTCTCCTTCTTGTTCGCGGTCTTGAGGAAAATGACGGACGGCCCTTTCCAGCCACTCGAGCTCGGCTCGGCGATGAAGCTCGTGGTGCTCGAAGATGAGCCGGGCCGTCTCGCGGAAGGATTCGGGGACTTCGGCCAGCGTCCGGGCCTTGTGCGAGGCGAGAGCCCGCAGCTCCTCCTCCGCGCGCGCCTTAGCCCGCTCGAAGCTCTCCCTGAAAACCGGCGCCCTTCCCTTCGGGGCAAAGAAGAGCGCGCCGTCCGCGGCGAAGTCCCATGCCGGCTCTTCGTCCAGGCAACGTTCGCGGAGCTCTTCGAAGGCGCGGCGGCCCTCCTTGGCGACCGAGTAGACTTCTTTTTCCGGGCGATGGCCCTCGCGGTCCGGTCGCGACGAAACCCAGCCCTTCCCTTCCATTTTCTTGAGGTGGTAGTACAAGTTGGGCAATTTCACGTGGGCGAAGTCGCTGGCTTCCTCCTCTATGTGGGCTTTTAGCTGATAGCCGTGGAGAGGCCCGAGCCTGATGAGGTAGCCGAGAATGTAGAAAGGAACCTTGTAGGCGTCAGTCATAGTCAGGACTGACTATATCGACGGATTCCCATTCAGTCAAGCTTCCGCCCTCAATCGCCCGACCCTTCCCCGCGCGTAAGGCTCCGGAGGCAGCATGCGCCGGAGCCGCTCGCTAATCGCAGCCATCTCGCTCATCCTCGCCCTGGGGCGCGCCCTGGGGCCGAGCCCCTGCGCCGCGTACCCTGAAAATGCTCCGCGGCGCCCGCGCCTCGCCGCCGAGCTCTCGGCCGGTCCCCTCCTCGGCCTGAACGAGCCCCTTCGCGGCGCCTCGGGCGACGCCTTCGTCGGCATGAGGCTTTCGCCCTTCGAGGCGGGTATCCGCGCGGGCGGGGCCTACGACGCGGCCCTGAAGACGGGCGACTTGCGCTTCGACGTCGCCTTGGGCCTCGGCAGCGGCCTTCGCGCCATCGTCGGAGGGCTCCTCCTCCTCCGCGAGCCGACCCTCCGCGACTCGAGCGGCCGCGAGGCGGCCGTCCGCGCGTCGGTGGCGGATTGGCCCGACCGCTTCGGCATATCTGCGACGATAGCCGAACTCTCTCCGCGCCCGCTCGGGGCGAGGCTCGGCATAGACGCCGAGATCGTCTACACGGCCTTCCGCGTCGAGGCGAAGGACGCCCTTTCCGGCGCCGCGGCATTCGCCGCGAGCGTCGAGGCGCGAATCGCCCTCCGCCTGCGCTTCGGAGCTGCGTCTCGCGGCGCACCGCGAGACGCACCGCGAGACGCGACGCATCGATAGCCGTCCTTGACAGGGCCTCGCCCGGAGTCCTTTATTGAACGATGCGCGAAATGTCGCTGTCCTCGGGCTTCGAGCCCGACGAATCGATCCGAAGAGCGGCGAAGGTCGTCATCGCGTCCTCGCTAGGGCTGAGAGAGGGCGAGACTCTTCTCATCGTCACGAATCCGAAACGCGAACTCCTCGAGATAGCCGCGTCCTTGTACGACGAGGCCGAGGCGGCCGGCGCCTCGCCGACCCTCGTCGTGCAGAGCGTGAAGACGCAGACGGACTACGCCGAGGAAGCGGTCATCGCAGCCTTCGAGTCCCTCCCCGATGCCTTCGCCTCCATCTCGGCCGAGAAGCTCGGCAAGGACCGAGCGGGGATCCGCAAGCCCTATCCGTGGGAAAGCGTCGACTATGATCACATCTTCCATTACCAGCTCCACGGAGCCAAGACCCTGCGCGCGTTCTGGTCGCCCGGGATCACCAAGGCCATGTTCTCGAAGACGGTGCCCATCGACTACGCCTCGCTGAAAGAGCGCTGCGCCGCCGTGTCCGAAGCCCTTGCCGGCGCCGCCTACGTCAGAGTCACGAACGCGGCGGGCACCGACATCCGCGTGGGCCTCAGAGGCCGGCAACCTAAGTCCGATGACGGCGATTTCTCGAGGAAGGGATCGGGCGGCAACCTCCCCGCCGGCGAAGTGTTCGTGTCGCCGGAGCTCGGTGCCTCGGAGGGCCTCATCGTCTTCGATCTTTCGATAGCGGCGATCGAGGGAGACATAGTCATCCGCGAGCCCATCCGCTGCCGCGTGGAGGGTGGGCTCGTCGTCGATATAGCCGGGGGCGAGGAGGCGGCAGCCCTACGCCGGGCCCTCGACGAAGGCGCCGAGGCGGCGAGAAAGCTCCAGCGCGAGGGCGCCCTCGCCGCGGAGAAGGCCGAAGCCTACGTCCGCAACGCGAGGAACCTTGGCGAGCTCGGCATCGGCCTCAATCCGGCGGCCGGCGTCGTCGGCAACATGCTGGAGGACGAAAAAGCATTCCGCACCTGCCACTTCGCCATAGGCGCCAACTACGATGAGGACGCCCCCGCCCTCATCCACCTCGACGGCCTCGTGTCGAGGCCGACTATAGTCGCGGTCGGCTCCGACGGCCGGGAGAGGGCCATCGAGCGGGGAGGCGAGCTCGTCGTATGAAGGAAAGAACTCGCCTAATGGTTAGGCGAGCTCGCTCGCCCACCTGAGCGATAGGCTATAAGGCCGATAGCCCCGAGCCATCCCATGCAATACGATAATCACGCAACCATGAAAGGAGGCTCTTCATTATATCCTCGAGTAAAATGCTTTCATCGCTGGCGATAGCGACTTGCGCGGCATGCATCGTATCCTGCGCCAAGCCCGCGGCGGGAGAGAAGGCTACGCCCGGAGCCGTCGGCTATAAAGTGATCATCGCCGGCCATGACTGGGGTCCGAGCATCGACAAGCTCGTCCTCGAGCTCGATCGTAAGATCGACGCTTCCTCCGTCGACAAGGACGATTTCTCCGTATACGTCGAAAGGAAGGACCCTGCCAACGGCAGGATCCTGAAGCTCAAGGAAACTACCGGCAAGACCGCCCATGAATCCAAGGGCGTGCGCGAACTGGTCGATGCATATGCATCCGACGCGGCAGGCGACAAGCGGGCGGAGGGCAAGTTCATCACCCTGGTCATGGAGATCGGCCCGACCCAGGAATTGGCAATGCCCTTCAACTTCGACATGAAGATTTTCCGGAACGGCTACGTCGAGGTCGCTCACAGCATTACCCTAAAGGGTTCCCTCACGGCCGCTGACGACGGGGCCGAGATACGCGGCCTGCGCTGGACTCCCTCGTCCCGCTCAGCCGTCGTCTCCCTCGTGGCCGACGACTTCGATACGAAGGGCCTCTCCGAATACGTGGATGATCGATACGGCAAGATAGTCCTGCGCTACGCTTCCTTCGCCCCGGCCAAGGACGGCAAGAGGCATCCCTTGATCATCTGGCTCCACGGCTCGGGAGAGGGCGGCGCCGACCCCTACCTCGCGCTCCTCGGCAATCGCGTGACCGCCCTGGCCGTCGATCCGATTCAGGGGATATTCGGGGGCGCCTACGTACTGGTCCCCCAGACGCCGACGAGCTGGATGAACGACGGCGAGCGCTCCTTCACCAAGGACGGCTCGAGCCGATACACGAAGGCGCTCAAGGCGCTGATCGACGCCTATCTGGCCGGGAACGAGGGCATCGACGCCAGGCGCGTCTACATCGGCGGATGCTCCTCCGGCGGCTTCATGACCATGAACATGATCCTGTCCTATCCCGGCTCCTTCGCGGCCGCCTACCCGATTTGCGAAGCATACGCCGACAAATGGATATCCGACGCCCAGATCGCGAGCATACGGGATATCCCGATCTGGTTCACGCAATCCAAGTCGGACAGGACAGTCGACGCCGCCGCGGGCGGCTACGTGCTCGAGACCTACAAGCGTCTCAAGGCGGCCGGCGCCCGAAACCTCCGCTTGAGCTACTGGGATAAAGTAGAGGATCTGTCGGGCCTCTACTTCATGCCCGACGGCAAGACGCCCTATGAATACAGCGGCCATTGGTCCTGGATATACGTCCTGAACGACCAATGCCGCAAGGACGCGGGCGGCGAGGCCGTGCGACTCGGGGGGAAGGAGGTCTCGATCATGGAATGGCTCGCCGCGCAGGCTAAATAGCGCGGCCCCTCGGCGGCGATCGTTATTGAAGCGCCCGGCCTATTTCGTTACAATGCCTCCACTACACCGAACGCTACGGAGCGAAAGAATGGCCAAGGAACAGGGCAAAGAGCCGAAGACGACGCTGGAGGCGAGGCCTCAGGCGGCCGAAACGCCGAGCGTGAGCGAGGCGATAGACGAGGAGACCGCGGCTCGCGAGCTCTCCGAGCAGCAGCTTATTCGGCGCGAGAAGCTCATCCGTCTCCAGGCCGAGGGAAAGGATCCCTTCGCGATCGTCAAATTCGACCAGGCCCAGCATTCGGCCGAGATCAAGTCCGGCTACGAGGCATCCCCAGAGGCCTGGGAGAACAAGGACGTGAAGATCGCCGGGCGCATGCGCTCCTTCCGCGACATGGGCAAGGCATCCTTCCTCGACCTCCAGGACCGCGACGGCCGCATCCAGGCCTACGTGAAATCCGACGAGCTCGGCGACGAGGAATACGCCCGCGTCAAGGAATTCGACTTGGGCGACCTCATAGGCATCGAGGGCTTCGTCTTCAAGACGCGCCGGGGAGAGATCTCCGTGCACGTCAAGCGAATCACGCTCCTCGCCAAGGCCCTCGAGCCCCTGCCCGAGAAGTACCACGGCCTCAAGGACCCGGAGCTCCGTTATCGAAGGCGCTACCTCGACCTCGTGATGAACCCCGAGGTGATGGAGACATTCAAGAAGCGCACCCTCATCATCAGCGCCATACGCGAGTTCCTCGACGGGAGGGGCTTCCTCGAGGTCGAGACGCCCGTCCTTGCCACGATAGCCTCGGGCGCGGCCGCGCGGCCCTTCGTCACCAAGTCCAACGCCCTGGGCCTCCAGCTCTACCTCCGCATCGCGACCGAGCTCCACCTCAAGCGCTGCATAGTGGGCGGCATGGAGAAGGTCTACGACATGGGCAAGAATTTCCGCAACGAGGGCATCGACATCCGCCACAATCCCGAGTTCACGATGATCGAGATGTACCAGGCCTACACCGACTACAATGGAATGATGGAGCTTTGCGAGGGCCTCGTGTCCCACGCCGCGATCAAGGCCACCGGTGGCACCAAGGTGAGCTACCAGGGCACCGAGCTCGAGTTCGCAGCCCCCTGGCGGCGCCTCACGATGATCGACGCGGTGAAGGAATACGGCGGCCCCGACTTCAACGCCGTGAAGTCCGACGATGAGGCGCGCCGAATCGCCAAGGAGCAGGGCCTCGAGGAAGAGCTCAAGAAGAAGCTCGCAGATTGCACGAAGGGCGACATACTCAACGCCGCCTTCGAGAAGTACGCCGAGAAGAACCTCGTCCAGCCGACCTTCATCATGGACTACCCGACGGACATATCGCCCCTCACCAAGCAGAAGCCCGGCGATCCGACGATGACCGAGCGCTTCGAGTGCTTCGTCTTCGGCCGCGAGCTCGGGAACGCCTACTCGGAGCTCAACGACCCCATCGTCCAGCTCGACCGCTTCAAGCAGCAGGAGCGCGAGAAGGCGCTCGGCGACGACGAGGCCTACGCCCTCGACGAGGACTTCGTCTCGAGCCTCGAGGTGGGCATGCCCCCGACGGGCGGCATGGGCATAGGCATAGACAGGCTCGTGATGTTCCTCACGGACTCCTACTCGATCCGCGACGTCATCCTCTTCCCCACGATGAAGCCTGACGCCCCTAGGGCGCCGGGCTCTCGCGAGCCCCAGGATACCGAGCGAGCGCAACCATAAGGAGCAGGCGATGGTCGCGGCTAGCCTTCGCGGAGCGAGCAAGAGCTTCAAGGGCGCGCGGGCCCTGGACGGCCTCGACCTGGAGCTCCGATCGGGCGAAGTGCTCGGCCTCATCGGCCCCTCGGGCTCGGGCAAGACGAGCGCCGCCAGGGCCCTGGTAGGGCTGCTCGAGCCTGATTCGGGCTCTGCGGAAGTCTTCGGCGAAGCGATGCCCTCACGCGCTTCCCTCGCGCGCGTGGGCTACATGGCCCAGTCCGACGCCCTCTTCGACGATTTAGGCGCCCGCGAGAACATAGCCTATTTCGCGGCCCTCCAGGGCATGCCGCGCGGCGAGATCGCCCGCCGCGGCGCCGAGGTCCTCGACTACATGGACCTCGCGGCCGATTCCCGCCGGCCGGTGCGGGGCTTCTCCGGCGGCATGCGCAAGCGCCTCTCCCTCGCCATCGCCCTAGTCCACTCTCCCGAGCTCCTCGTCCTAGACGAGCCGACTGTCGGGATGGACCCGCGCCTCAGGCTGCGCATGTGGGAGCGCTTCCGTTTCCTCGCCTCGGGCGGGGCGGCCGTCCTCGTCACCACCCACGTGATGGACGAGGCCGAGCGCTGCGACCGCCTCGTCCTCCTCTACGGGGGCCGGGCTATCGCGCAGGGGACGCCCCAGGAACTCAGGCGCTCGCGCGGCGTCGCCTCGCTCGAGGAGCTTTTCTTGGGCGAGCCTCGCGAGGAAGCCCTCCGGTGAAGCGCGCCCTCGCTATCGCGCTCCGTATACTGAGCCAGCTCCGGCGCGATCCGCGCACGCTCGTCCTCGTCCTTGCCGCGCCCATCTTCGTCACTTTCCTCCTCCACGAGGTAGTCATGGCGGGCGAAGTGAGGCCGCGGATCGCCGTCGCCGGAAGCGCGGGCCTCGCGGCCGCGGCGGAGAAGCGCGCCGACGTCGTCAAAGCCGCCGATCCGCGCGAGGCGGCCGAGCTCCTCGCCGCGGGCAAGGTGGACGCGACAGTCGCGCTCGACGAGGGCGCGGGAATCCTCGACTCTCCGCCCGAGATAGCCGTGGACGCGGCCGATCCCTCGGCGAGCGCCGCCGCCCTAAAGGCGTTGCGCGAGTCCATGGCGGAATACGCGCAGGCCTCCATGCCCGCCTTCGCGAAGCGCCTCGCCAGGGCCACGACCGCCAAGACGAGCTACCTGAATGGCTCGCCGGGCGCGACTGCCTTCGACTTCCTGGCGCCCGTCGTCCTCGGCTTCCTCGTATTCTTCTTCACCTTCATCCTGGCGGGTATCGCCTTCCTCCGCGAGCGGACGAGCGGCACTCTCGAGCGGGCTTTCGCCGCGCCGATACGGAGGCGCGATATAGTCCTCGGCTACCTGCTCGGCTTCGGAGCCGTGGCGGCGGTTCAAACCGCCCTGCTCCAGATTTTCGTCGTCGGCGTCTACGCGGCGCCCAACGCGTCCGGCTTCATGCCGGTCCTCGTCGTCGACCTCGCCCTCGCCTTCTCGGCCCTCGCGATGGGGCTCTTCCTCTCGGCCTACGCCAACTCGGAGTTCCAGATGCTCCAGTTCATTCCCCTCGTCGTCGTTCCGCAGGTCCTCTTCGCGGGCATCTTCAACCTGCGCTCGGGACCGGGATGGATGAAAATCGTCTCGAAGCTCTTCCCGCTCACCTATGCGGGCCGAGCCCTGCGCGACCTCATGATCCGAGGCAGGAGCCTCTCCTCGGTCACGCCCGAGCTCGCGGCCCTCTGCGCCTTCGGCGCCCTCTTCATAGCCCTCGCGATCAAGGGGCTGGGCCGCTATAGGAAGGATGCTTAGCGCGTCCACCTCACGACCGGCCGGCCTTCTTCGCGGACTTCTCGGCGTACATGCGCGAGTCGGCGAGCTCAACGAGGGAACTCGCCGCGAGCGGCAAACCCGCGCCGGCGAGCTCGCTCGATACCGCGAGTCCGATGCTGAAGGAAATGGAATATCGTTCGCCTCCCGCGCGGTTCCGCTCCTCGACTATCGATTGCGCCCGACGCTTGGTAATCTCGGCTCCCGCTAGATCGCAGTCGGGCAGTATCGCGAGGAATTCGTCGCCGCCCAGCCTTCCGACGGTATCGGTAGTCCTTAGCGCCTTCGTGAATACGTCGCAGGCCGACCTGATGTACTCGTCCCCCGCCGCATGCCCGTAAGCGTCGTTCACCGCCTTCAGCCCGTCGAGGTCTACGTACGCGACGGATATGATGCCTCCCTTGCGCTGGCAAAGGCCGAATTGCTTTTCCAGTACGACAAGCGCGGTTCGCCTGTTCACTATTCCCGTCAGCTCGTCGGTTCCGGAGAGGCGACCGAGCTCGTGCTGGGCCAGCTTGAAGCTCGCCAGATAGCCGACGAGCCGCGCGTAGCGGACCAGGAGATCGAGGTCCCCGCCGCGGATCTTCCTCTTCGTGATGACGTTGTCGACCGTCACTTCCCCTATGACCTTGCGCCCGTCCCAGAGAAGGGCGAGGGCCTTGTCCGCCTCGCCCAAGACGTTCATCCGATCGTCGAAGCAGGGCGCGTCGCTGAGGAAGTATATGGGCTCCTTCCCCTCGTAGAAATCCGGCGAGAGCTCCTCCGCCGCCCGACGCAGGGTCAATCCCCTCTCGTCCTTGATGAAGCCCGATCCGTCGATTCCGTAGCTGCCGTGCATGATGCCGGGATTCTCGCCGTCGACGAACCATATGCCGATCCTGTCGAAGCCAAGGACGATGCGCCCGAGCCTGACCGCGCGCTCGCATAACGCTTCGATCCCCTCGGCCACGGAAAGCTCCACGGAGAGGTCATGGAGCGCCGCCATCTTGATGGCGAAGCTCTCGATGGAACCGCCCTCCTCGGCAATGCTCCCTATCTCCGCTGTCCTGTGCCGAGGGTCGATGCCCAATATTCCGTCCAACTCCCCGTAGCTCGCCATTTGGATAGCCCCCCTAAAGCCTGTCGATGAAGCCCGTCTCGAGGAAGACGTCCGTCGCGATGCGCTTCCTCTCGGCGGGATGGCGGATCATCCGGACGAGGCTGTCGATGGCGGTGAAGCCTATCTCGGAGGTCGGCTGCGTGATGACGGAGATGGGGTATTTCAGGTAGTCGAGCCATTTGTTGTCGTCGTAGGTCACGATCTTCATCCGTTCGGGTATGCTGATCCCCATCTCCTCGAGGCTGCCGATCATCTGGTAGCACACGTCCGAAGTGGCGCAGAGGACGCCGTCGGGGCGGAAGCTCTCCACGAATTCCCGGATGAGCTTGTTCGAGTCTTCCTGCCGGTAGTTCAGCTTGAGGACGCGCGGCTCGCAGTCGGGCAGGCACTCGTGGAGGCACTGCCGGTATCCGATCGCCCGCTGGCGCGCGGTGTAGACGGTCTCCGGATAGCCGATGAAGCCTATTGCCCTGCAGCCTTTGGACGCGAGGTACTTGGTCCCGAAATAGCCCGATTCGAAATTGTTGATGCCCACGAAGACCTTGTCGTGCTTGCTGTATTTCCTATCGATGAAGACCACCGGTATCTCGGCGTCCTTGATGTCCTTCGGGTATTTCTCGCAGTTGATGGGGGAGAGGATGAGTCCGCTGACGTCCCGCTCGAGGATGGTCTTGAGGTTGCGCTTCTCCTTCTCCGCATCGTCCTCGGAATCGCAGAGGAGGATCGAGAAGCCCTGTTCCGAGGCATAGGTCTCGATGGCCTTCACGACCGAGATGTAGTAGTCCTCGGTGATGTCCGCGACGATGACCCCGATGAGCTTCGATGCCTTCTGCCGCTCCTTGGGCCGGCTCGTATCGTAATTCATCTCCTCGAGGACCTTGAGGACGAGCTCGCGGGTCTCCTGCTTCACGTACCGCGTCTTGTTGATGACGTGGGAGACCGTAGTGATCGAGACTCCGGCCTTATGAGCGATGTCCTCGAGCCGCACAAGCTTGTTCTGCATGGTACATCCAGGGACGGAGGATCTCGACGGTGCGCGCGCGCGCCCCGCGCTGGCGATATCCTAATGACCGCGCATGGCTAAGTCAAGCGAGGGCGCTATTTAGCCACTCCCCTCACGAGGCTCCTCGTCCTCCTGTTCTTGGTCCAGATATCGTAGATGACGGCGAGCGCGATGATCGCCCCGCGCGCGATCTGCTGGGTGTAGGAGTTGACGTTCGCCAGGTTCATGATGTTGTTGAGGAAGCCGACGATGAAGGCGCCCACGACGGTCCCGCCCGCGGTGCCTATGCCGCCCGAGAAGCTCGTGCCTCCGATGATCGACGAGGTCAATCCCTGGAATTCGTAGTTGATGGCCCCGTTGGGCAGGCCAGCGTTGACTCGCGACATGAAGAGCACGCCGGCGATGCCGACGAGGACGCCGTTGACGATGAAGGCGTTGATCTTGACGGAATTCACGCGTATGCCGGAGGCCTTGGCGGCCTCCTGGTTGCCGCCTATCGCGTAGAGGGCCCTGCCGAAGCGCGTATGCTTGAGGATGTACCAGGTCGCGACAAAGAGCCCGATCAGGAAGACGAGCGGAATCGGCATGAAGCCCACGGAGCCCTGGCCGACGTTCGTATAGTCCCCGATCTGATAGATGTTCTGGCCCTTCGAGAAGAGCAGCGCGCCGCCCCTCGCCATCTCCTGCATCGCCAGCGTCGCGATGAAGGCGGGCGCGCTGAATTTCGCCACCATCATCGCGCTTACGAAATTGCAAAGCACCGCGACGCCTATCGCCACGGCGAAGGCCAGCGGCATGGAGAGCGTTGCCTTGTAGCTCGCGACGGACAGCAGGCCGGAGAGCGCGAGCACCGACCCCGACGACAGGTCGAGGCAGCCGCAGATGATGAGGATCGTCTCCCCGAAGGCAAGGATGGTCGTTACCGAAATCTGCCGGGTGACGTTGGAGATGTTCCCGCCCGAGAAGAAGTTGGGGTTGATGATCGAGGAGAGGACGATCAGGGCCGCGAGGACGATGTAGATGCTATAGCTCCTGCTTACGTTGGCCCATGCCGCTCGGGCTTTCCCTATTCCGCTCACGATGCCTCCTCCTTCGTCTCGAGTCCCGTCGCCAGCCGCATGATGGCTTCCTGGGAGAATTCTTCCCGCGAGAGCTCGCCCGCGATCTCGCCCTTGCACATCACGTAGATCCTGTCGCACATCCCGATGAGCTCCGGAAGCTCCGACGACACGATGACGAGGGCCCGTCCCTCCGCCGCGAGGTCGCCCATCAACTTGTATATCTCGTACTTGGCGCCGACGTCGATACCGCGCGTCGGCTCGTCCATGATGAGGATATCGGGCTCGTTGAGCATCCATTTCGCGAGCACGACCTTCTGCTGATTCCCGCCGGAGAGGGCCTCGACCGTCGTGCCCAGCGAAGGAGTCTTAACGCTCATCCTCGCGCAGATGTCGGAGACGACCCTGTTCTCCTTGGAGACGTGGAGCCGCCCGTGATAGATGAATTTCCCCAGGCTCGAGAGCGAGATGTTCTCGCGCACGCTCCGGACCGGGATGAGTCCGTACCTGCGCCGATCCTCCGACAGCATCGTCATCTTGGCCTTGATGCTGTCCGCGACGGATCGTATCGAGACGCGCTTGCCGAGGATCCTGATCTCCCCCGCCTCGTATCCGTCGAGGCCGAAGAGGGCGCGCATCACTTCGGTCCTGCCCGCGCCCATGAGGCCGGCGAAGCCGACGATCTCGCCCTTCCTGGCGTAGAAGCCGATGTCCTCGAAGACGCCCGGAGAGGACAGACCCTCGACCCTCAGGGCCTCTTCCCCGATATCGACCGCGCGCTTGGGGAAATTGTTCTCGAGCTTCCTCCCGACCATGAGCGAGATCACCTTGTCGATGTCCAGCTCCTCCCGCGGCTTCACGTCCACGACCCGGCCGTCGCGGAGGATGGCGATGTCGTCGGCGATGCGGAAGATCTCGTCCATCTTGTGGGAAATATAGATGATGCTCGTGCCCCGGGCCTTGAGGTCGGCTATCTTCGCGAAGAGCCGATCCACCTCGCGCAGCGTGATCGCGGAGGTCGGTTCGTCCATAATGAGAATGCTCGAGTCCATGGAGACGGCCTTGAGTATCTCGAGCATCTGGACGTCGGAGACCGAGAGATCCTTCATCTTGGTCGTGGGGGAATAGGAAAGCCCCTCGGCCTCGAGGAGCTCGAGGGTGCGCCTGCGGACCGCCTTCCAGTCCACCCGGCCGAATTTCATGGGGAGGCGCCCGCAGAAGAGGCTCTCCTCCACCGTGATCTCGGGGATGTAGTTGAGCTCCTGGAAGATCATGGATATGCCGTATCCGCGCGCTTGAATGGGGCTGCGGATATGGACCTTCTTCCCGTCGATCAATATCTCGCCTTGATCGGGCTGGTACACGCCGTTGATGATCTTCATCAGCGTCGACTTGCCGGCCCCGTTCTCCCCGCAGAGCACGAGGACCGAGCCGGAGCGCGCCTCCAGGCTGATGTCGTCCAGAGCCAGGACGCCGGGAAAGGACTTGCTGATGTGGCGCACCTGGAGCTTGCAGCCTTCCATGCCTACCTCTTCTCTTCCTTAAGATATCGAAGGGCATGTCCCGGGCTCGGGGCCGGGACATGCCTAAAGCACTGAAACCGACGAGGAGGGATTACTTGATCGCCCCGGCCTTCTTATGCATGGCGATGTACTGGTCGACGTTCGCCTTCGTCACGAGCGGAGCGTCGATGTCCACGTTGATCTGTCCCGACTTCCCGGTGACGAGCTTGTTCGTGGTGTCGAGGATCTTCTCGGCCAGGGCGTAGGCGCTCTGGAGGCAGGTGGAGGTCATGAGCCCGCCCTTGATGAGGAGGCAGGCCTCGGCCGTCCCGTCGACGCCGTAGGAGAGGATGCCCTTGTAATTCGCGTTGTTCTTGATGACTTCGATGGCTCCCGCGGCCATGTTGTCGTTCATGGAGATGATCGCGTCGATCTTGGGATTGGCCTGGACCCAGTCCTCCATGAAGGTCATCGCCTCGTCCTTGTTCCAGTGGGCGATCTGCTCGCCGACTATCTTCACATCCGGGCGCTTGGAGAAGAACTCGTTCTGCCAGCTCACCCTGCGGGAATCGGCATGGAAGTTGCCGGGCGGCCCGTCCAGGACGACTACCTTGGCGTTCTGCGGAACCTGCTTGAGGGCCTGGCGGGCGTTGACGGCCGCCTGCTCGTAGGGGTCGGCGTCCACCGAGGACGCTCCGGCGATGCCGGCTATGCGGGCGTTCGTCGTGATGCAGAAGATGCCCGCCTGGACGACCTTGACGGCGTAGGGCCGCTGCGATTCGCCGTTGTTGGGCTGGATGATGATGACGTCGAATTTGTTGGTGATCGCGTTCTCGATGAGGGAGTTCTCCGTGTCATCGTTGGCCTGCCCGTCGAAGACCTTCAAATCGACGTTCTTGTACTTCTTGGCTTCGTCTATTATCGAGTTGGCGAGCCAGGCGGCGAAGGAGTCCGCCTGGGCGCGGGCGATATAGGCGACCTTGTACACCTTCCCCTGGGCCGGAAGCCCGACTACGAGAGCCAGGGCGACCACTGCGATGAGTCCTAGTTTCTTCAGCACGTTCGACCTCCTGATTTACGGAATTGTGGTATCCGCGACCACGCACGATCAATTAACCAGTTTTTTGCGCAAATTCTTTTCCGGTTTTATCGTGCTTGGTCAATATAGGTCGCTTTCTTGATTTGTCAAGATATATTTTGCCTTTACTATTTAACGGTCGCCAATTCCCGGCCCAACTGTCATTCCCTTTGTCGAATATTGCGAAACAGTAATGGATATGTATTAGTAAAAGCAATTTATTTATATATAATATAAATATATATTCTAGTAAAATAGAACGGTTTCACTGTTCGTTCTTCCTAATTTATCGTAAAAATCAACCAAGTAGATAAAAAACAGCGTACGAAAACGCCCTATAACTCGCGCCTATTATATCGATATTATTTGCGCAAATTAGACTCTTTTTTGCTTTTCTTTTTCCAATATGTTGGCTATCATTTGCAGCGGTTACAGCGCTTCCCCTCTGCGAAGGGGAGGGACAAATAGGAGCTTAGGAGGCTTCGATGAAAGCTCTCATACTTAAAGAAAAAAATAAACTCGCGATCGAGGATTTCGAATCGGACGAGAGGCTCGGCCCCGACGACGTCAGGATAGGAATAAAGAACGTCGGCATCTGCGGGAGCGACGTGCACTACTACCTCCACGGGAGGATCGGCGATTTCGTCGTGGAGAAGCCGATGGTCCTCGGCCACGAGGCGAGCGGCGTCGTCCTGGAAGTCGGATCGAAGGTCAAGCACCTCGAGGCCGGAGACCGCGTGTGCATGGAGCCGGGCATCCCCGCGCCGGGCAGCCCATCCGTGCTCTCCGGGCAGTACAACCTCGACCCCGCAGTCCGGTTCTGGGCGACTCCTCCCATCCACGGATGCATGCGCGAGAGCGTCGTGCATCCCGCAGCGTTCACGTTCAAGCTTCCCGAGAACGTCTCCTTCGAGGAGGGAGCCCTCGTCGAGCCGCTCGCGATCGGCGTCTACTCGGCCGACACGGCGGCGATCAGGCCCGGCGACGTAGCGCTAGTCTTCGGCGCGGGCACTATCGGCATCGTCACGGCCCTCGCCGCCCTCGCCTCCGGCTGCGCCAAGGTCCTGCTCGCCGATATCAAGCAGAAGAAGCTCGACGTCGTGCGGAGCAATTTCTCGGGCAACGTCGTTTGCGTCAATTCGGCGAAGGAGTCGCTGGAAGACGCGGTCTCCGGCCTGGCGCCCGAGGGCGTCGACATAGTATTCGAGGCGAGCGGGAGCCCGGCGATCACCGGCAGCTTCGTGCGCTACCTGCGCCCGGGCGGGCGCGCCGTGATGATCGGCATGCCCGCCGGCCCCGCCCCCTTCGACGTAGTCGCGGCCCAGGCGAAGGAGATCAGGATCATGCACATCTTCCGCTACCGGAACATGTACCCCAGGACCGTCAAGATGATCTCCTCGGGCACGCTCAAGGTCGCCCCCCTCGTCACGCAGCGTTACGACTTCAAGGACGCGGTCAAGGCCTTCGACTTCGCCGCGTCGATGCCCGAGGACGCGATCAAGGTGATGGTGGGGATGTAAGGCTTAGTCGCGGAGCGTGAGGCCCGCGCCCATCGAGCCCAGGTACTTCTCGAGGAAGGCGAGGGGCTCGGTCTTGCGGTCGAGGATGCTGTGGACGCCTCCCATGATCGGCAGTTCGAGCTTGCGCTCGGCCGCAATGGCTCGGACGTGCTTGCAGGCGACCGCCCCCTCGGGGAGGTAGCCCAGCTCGCCCAGGCGCGCGAGGAGATCGTCGAGGTCGCGGAAGGGCTTGAGAATTCCCTTCTCGACTATCTCCCGGCCGAAGCGCCGGTTGCGGCCGTGGACGGAGCGGCAGGTCACGTCGAGGTCGCCGACTCCCGCGATGGAGGTGAAGGTCTCGGGATGGGTGGCGCCCATCGCGACGCCGAGGGTCTGCATCTCGTTCAACCCCGCCGCGAGGAGGAAGGACTCGGTATTGTCGCCGAACTCGGCGCCGCCGACGGAGCCCTTCGCGGTTCCGGGCGGCGAGCCCTCGAGCCCCCGGCCCGCGATGGCGTCGAGCATGCCGAAGGCCACGGCGACCACGTTCTTCGCGGCGGCGCAGACCTGCACGCCCACGACGTCCAGCGAGGGGAAGACGAGGACCCGGCTCCCGCGGAAGAGCTCGCGGGTCCTTATGGCGCTACGCCCGCTCTGGCTCGCGGCCGCGAGGCCCGTGATCTTGCCCCGCGACACTTCCTCGGCGTGGCTGGGCCCCGAGAGGTACACGGTGTTGCCTCGGTAGAAGCCGGGCAAGTAGTCCTCGAGGGTCTCGACGATGAGCCTCGGTCCCTTGGCGCCGCCCTGCCCCGGAGTCCCGGCCACGAAGCCCTTGGTCACGGTGACGATGAGGGACTCGCCGTCCATGACGTTGGGAGCGGAGAGGATTCGCTTGACCACCCCCATGAGGTAGGGCGAGGGCACGGCCAGGATTATGACGTCCTTGCCGGTCGCTACCGTGAGCGGATCGATATCGGCGACGATGCCCTTCGGCAGCGCGACGCCGGGGAGGAAGCGCTCGTTGCGCCGGGCGCCGTTGACTTCGTCCGCGGTCTCGGCCTCGTTGCACCAGAGGGCCACGCGGTGGCCGCACTCCGACAGCACCTTCGCCAGGGCGGTGCCCCAGGCGCCCGCGCCGATCACTCCGATCCGTTCCGCCATGATTCCGCCTCCCTCAGGCTTTGATGTCAGGGATCTTAGATGAGATCGCCTCGAGCTCGGCGGCCTGCCGAGCGAAGACTCCGAGCCCCTCGCGCCAGAAGTCCCGCCTCTCGATGTCGAAGCCGGCATCGGCGGCGACGCGGGCGGCGCTCGCCCCGCCCGTGCCCTCGAGGATGCGCCTGTACGAGGCCGCGAAGCTCGGGCCCTCGGCCTCGTACCGCGCGTAGAGGCCCGCGCCGAAGAGCTGCCCGAAGGCGTAGGGAAAGTTGTAGAAGGCGAGGTCGGTCGAGTAGTAGTGGCCCTTCACGAGCCACATGTAAGGATGGAGGAGCTCGGGGTCCAGGCCGTCGCCGTAGCTCTTCCGCTGCGCGTCCAGCATGAGATCGCAGAGCTCTTCGGGAGAGAGCTCGGCCGCCGCGCGCCGCCGGAAGACCGCCTGCTCGAAGTAAAATCGGGAAAGTATGTCGACGATGACCTGGCAGGCGTCCTGGAGATGGAGCTCGAGGAGGGCGACGCGCTGCG